>Ga0209084_1002194_pt1 | contig 15451 bp, 49 predicted proteins | sample C_130820_MF_Meta_FD_187309 | JGI IMG/M metagenome (GOLD analysis project Ga0209084, IMG submission 187309) | Freshwater microbial communities from Lake Croche, Canada to study carbon cycling - C_130820_MF_MetaG (SPAdes) (version 2) | ecosystem: Environmental > Aquatic > Freshwater > Lake... | reverse complement strand
TCCTGCGCATCGTTATTTGAAACGAGCTGCACCACGTGAAGAACCATATAACTATGTAGACCAATCTCTTTCAACGCATTTCAATAAACCAGACCAATCATAGTTGGTAAAAATACCACTTACCCAAAAGGCCCCGCTGTGACACTCTGCAACACAGACAATGGCCCCGCTGCAGACTGTTTAAAACAAATCTACTAGACATTCTGCAACACCTAGACTAACACACACAAGTAAACCTGACAAACCAATAATAACAAATAAAACTTTTAAGATATTCATAACAATAATCTCTTTATGTATAGTATATAACCCTTATATACAAACATATTGCAATGTGCATAATACGCACAATGGCCCCGCTGCAGGTTCTGCACACACAGCTAATAAACAACAATGGCCCCGCTGCATGGTTCTTTTGTATACACACTATACACAACACATAACACATAAGCACACACTATACACACTTATACACACATGTATGAACATAGCGTATACACATATACTCTACATGTATAGTATAACACACGCTAACAACAAGAGTAACATACATATAGTAAAAGACAGAGATTGATAGACTACGCCAGATAAGACTTGACTGTGTATAGTATTGAGTGTATGTATATGCATGTGTGTATGTATAGCGGGGGCCTGGTTAGAATGTTGACAAAATTTTATTAGAATGGTGCTTGTGTGTGAGATTATGTGTAGTATGAGTACTGATGGGAAGAAACTCTGGTTAGGTTGAGAAACACTTGAGTCAGATGCTTGAGACAGATACTTGAATGGTTGAGTAACCATTGTAGCTATGCCTCTCAACCTAACAGACACCTTTTGTCAATGTACATTATACAATCATTTTCGCACCTTGTCAACCATAGAATTTGACTGGTATCTAGACTAGATATAGTGGCCAAGACCGTGATCTCACCGGCACATATAGTGGTTGACAACCTGGCGGGAACCTGCTATAATACTGGGATCTCACGGTGCAGAAATCGCGCAGGCACATCGTGGTTCACGATTGTACATATATAGTATACAATCATTTTTATTGTGTGTCAACCACAAAGATTCTACAGGATCTCATACTATACACTATCCTGGACCAGAAGTCAACCTGAAGCTGCGCAATACTTTGCCTCCTTTAAGATTAATTGCATACAGTATAACACCATTCAAACAGGTTGTCAAGTGAAATTTCTAGATGCGAATAAGAATTATTCTTATCAAGGACGAAGTCCGAAATAAGAATCAAGTAGACCAGTTCTATAGGACCAGCTTTATCAGCCTTCTAATCTAGTACCGCATATTGTTTTATTTTCCTCCTTTTCCTAATTGTTGTGTATATTATACTGCCATTCTCCCCGTCTGTCAACCCCTTTTTAGATTTATTTTCCTATTAAGAAACATTGATCAAGTAGAACAGTTCTATAGGACCAGTGTTTCCACCTTCTGTTATTTTCTAAGTGTGTATAGTATAACATCAATCAAAGAAAAGTCAACCAAAAAAATAATTTATTTTGGTCTTGACAAGTCAGTACTGTGACCTTATACTATACACACATTAACACAACAGGAGCGCACACTATGGCACGCAAACACACAGCAGGTGATCGTTGGGGTGTAATTGCAGTTAATCAAACTACTGGCAAGAAAACCGCAGTTCAAATCGGTTACTGGGAAACAACGACTTGGCCCTATGCTAAACAAGCGCAACAGAACGCAGATGCGAATAACCAGCATGAAATTGAATATCCAAGTAGTACAAAAAAGCACTATGAAATCCGGTATATCGGTAACTGGAAAACAGGCATATATCCGGACAACAGTGATGTAGAAGGTCAAGGATTTGCCGGCTGGAGATCTTGGATAGTGTAAAAAAAGGTTGACAAGTCAGTACTGTGACCTTATACTATACACACATTAACAAAGCGGAGCGCATAACATGAACCAAGCATTATTTGATCAAGTACTAGCACAAATTACAGAAGATGTCAAGAATGCAGACTTAACTGTCATTGAAGAATTGCTACAATTTGTGCCAGAAAAAGTGTTAGAATCTTTTTTATCCGAAGCGTAAAAAATGGTTGACAAGTGCATAGTATGAGACTATACTATGCACAACTTAAACAAAAGCAGTTAAATTTTTAGGAGCGCACAAAATGACTACATTATATCAAGCACAACAAGAAGTTAATGCAATTGCGCAAGCGTATATTGATGAAAACTTTGCTAAAGTAAGCGCAAGCAAAGTAAACTTAGACAGTATGTGCGGCGCTGTGTTTGTCAGCGACGACGCTGTAGCAGTGTACACTTGCAACACAGCACGCCTAAACTATTATGGGGGCTTTGAGTACATTGACAAAAGCGATGTTACTGTACTAGGGGAATACACTATATACAGCAATGATGAGAGAGTCTATGACGTAATTGACGCTTTTGAGGATTTGCAAGCGCAAACAGCATAAAAATAAATGGTTGACAAGTGTGTATAGTGATCATATACTATACACACTTAAACACAACAGGAGCACAAAATGAGCGCATTAACTACACCAGAACAAATTAGCAAATTCCAATTGTTAGCATTAAAATCTGCACTAGGACTTGAAATTAAAGGATTAAAAGGTCGCGGTAAGTCAGCAAACACTGTGGCATGCCAGTTGTTAGGTTTGCCCAAAGGCACTAAAAAAGAAATTACATACGCATACTTAGTTCAAGCAATAGGTTAAAATAATAGTTGACAAGTGTGTATAGTGGCATTATACTATACACACATTAACAACAAAGCGGAGCGCACAAAATGAGCAATTTAGACAACTTTGCAAATGAAATTCGTAGTATGTCAACCTCGGAGTTACAAGCTAGATTTGACTTGTATTCGGACCTAGAAAGCGAGTCAGTGTTAGATGGGCTTAAACGCGACATTATGGCTGTTGAATTAGACCTTAGAGACGACGAAGAATAAAATGGTTGACATGTGCCAAGGATGGCACTATACTATGCACAACTTAACACAGTAATGCGGAGCACACAAAATGAGCCTTAATTTTAAAGATTTATACTACTTAGAAATTGCGTTAAAATTCACCCTTGAAAAACCTTATTCTTGGGAAAGTTGTGGGTATGTACCCGAGGCTATGTACGACAGGAAACAGTTAATTGAATTGTTAGATAGGCTTAAACGCGACATTATGGCTGTTGAATTAGACCTTAGAGACGACGAAGAATAAAATGGTTGACATGTGCCAAGGATGGCACTAAACTATACACACATTAACAACAAAGCGGAGCGCACGACATGTCAACAAACTCAACTATCGCAGTATTAAACACTAATGGCACTGTAACACAAATCTACTGTCATTGGGACGGGTATTTAGAATACAATGGTCGTATGCTAGTTGAAAACTATGCGACCTTGGAGCTTGCTACAAAGTTAGTTAAAAAGGGCGATCTAAGCAGCCTAGGCACAACTATAGGACGCAAGCACAAGTTTGGTGCTAAAGTGGACTGCTGTACTTACTACGGGCGCGACAGAGGCGAAAAAGGCGTTAATGCAAAGAAGTTTAAGAGCCTTGCGGACTTTGAAGCAAAAGGGCGCTATGAGGAATACAATTACTTGCTAATTGACGGCATTTGGTACTACCGAAACTACAGCAGAGCCACTTATACAGCAGTCACTGACGACATGAAAATAGCGGCATAAAGAGGTTGACAGTAGCGCAAGGATGCGCTATACTACGCACAACTTAACGCAACAGGAGCACAACATGGCACGCCCAGACGTTACCAAAGCAGACCTACTTCGCGCACAAATCCAACGTGCAGTCAATGGTGAATTCCCCTCAGAAGACCTGATCCCCTGGGCAATGACGCACCTTGGTTTCAAACGTGCATTAGCACGCACTTATGTTAAGAACCTGTACAATGAATTATTTGGAATATAATGGTTGACTTGTGTGTATAGTGGCAGTATACTATACACACTTAAACAAAAACGTAGTTATATCTAGGAGCGCACAATGTACACAAAAGCAGACTTACAAACAATGTTAGCCAACGCCGCAGTATTAGTCACAGCAGACGGCACATACCGCATAGACGCTGTCGTAGAGGATGAGATTTACATCACAGACGAAGCTACTGGCGACGAGCACATTATTACATACGATGAAATTGACTTAAATGATCCGGAAGTATTGTTATATCAGTACACATTAATGAATCCTGTAAAAGTGTAAAAAGTGGTTGACTTGTGTGTATAGTGATCATATACTATACACACTTACTTAGTAAGTACATACATTAACTAATTTTTGGAGCGTAGCATGTTAGCATTATTAAACACAATCGAAGACAACAAACAGCCAGCTTGGATCGCTAAATTAGATTCTAAAGCACAAAATGAAAAGTATATTGGCACTTATACGCAAGCGGAACGTATGTTTGCAGAGCAATTACTTGAAGCTGTTGCGGAAATATATGTTGACAGTAACGTGTACTTAAACTATAGACAAAAGTTCGTAGCAGTCAAAGTTGACAGCGCAACACTTGCAAACAAAGTGGCCGCATACAATTTGGACTTGTACTGCGAACGCTACGACATTGAGCGTGTAGTTACAGCACGGGGCAACATTGTTTACAGAGCCACACGCGACGCAATGCAAATTATTTAAAATAATAGTTGACAAGTGCATAGTATGAGACTATACTATGCACACTTTAAACAAATAGTATTTTTAGGAGCGCAAAAATGCAAACAACTAACTTATTTAATGCAAACAATGTACTACAACACTACGCTAACTTTCTACAAACAGAAACAGAAGCTCAACGCACACGTGTTATTAACAACTTAACTACACAGCTACGCAACACGCGCACAAACAGCAAAAAATACTTAGCACTAAACGACGCAATTAACAAGTTTTACGCAGCCTGTGTACTTGCAAATTTAGAAAAATAATGCTTGACAAGTGTGTATAGTTGTAATATACTATACACACTTAAACAAAAACACAACTAGGAGCGCAAAATGTCAAATACTAAAATTGTAACAGCAACATTAACTGTTAAAGTAGTTATTGAAGTCCCAGCAGATAGCGTAGATGATAGCGTAGAGGATATTATTAACGAGCTTAACTACGCATTCCAAAGCACACACAATGCGCGTGTAATTGACACAGACATTTGTGATATTGCTAGTATTAAAGACGGCGCACATATATATTAAATAATGGTTGACCTGTGTGTATAGTGGCATTATACTATACACACTTTAAACAAAAGCGTAATTATTTTTAGGAGCGTACAATGGACATTAGCAATATTAAAAAAGTATATAGCGGCAGAATTGGTTGTGCTTGCGGTTGCATGGGAAAATACAGTTACAATGACTTGCCAGACACACCTGACTATGCAAATGTCAACGTGCGTAGTGTTAAGATAATGGCTAAGCGCATTTTAAACGACAGTGCGCTTGTATATAGCGATTGTGGCAGATATGCTTACGTTGAAGAAAAAGTACGCAACACGTCTAAGATTGTGTACTTTGTAAATCCTGTAGTATAAAATAAAAGGTTGACAAGTGCCAAGGATGGCACTATACTATGCACACATTAACAACAAAGCGGAGCACATATATGTTACACAAATTAATGAAAGACATCAACTGGGACTTGTTACGCACACAAAAAGAATGGTTGTTGAACAATGGGGACGACGAGGCAATGGGTTTGACACACTTGTTGGATGCAATACAGGACGCAGTGGTAGCAGAGGGCATTGTGACCGAAGAAGAAGTGTTTGGTACAGTTGGAGAAACTGAAGAAATTTAATGGTTGACAAGTGTGTATAGTGGAAGTATACTATACACACATTAACACAACAGGAGCACAAAATGGACGCAGTAGTATTAACCCTTGCAATGTACTTTACTCCAGCGCAAATTGCCTGGGACACGCCCGAAGTAACAATAATGACCTTTGACACTTATGCCGAGTGCGAGTACTATATTGAAGCAAATACGCCCGCAATACAAAAAGAGTTAGAAGATAGCTTGCTAGGCTATTCTGCAAAATGTGACGTAATGTAAAATAAATGGTTGACAAGTGTATAGTATGAGACTATACTATACACGAATTAAACAAAAACACTTTTTTAGGAGCGCACAAAATGACTACTACATTAAACTTAGCAACTGCAGAAACAGTATTAAACGAAGCAAGCACAGCGGCAGCAAGCACTACGCACAATTACATTACAGCACACGGCGACAATGACTGCTGTGGCTTTGCATGGGTCACAGTGTACAAAGTGCGTAGCAATAGCAAGCTAGGCAAGTTATTAGCAGGATTTGGCTTTAGCAAAGCATACGGCGGGGGCTTGCAATTATGGAATCCTAGCAAGCACTATACACAGTCGTTGACAGCAAAAGAAAAAGGCGCTGAAGCTTATGCACGCATACTACGTGACGCACTAGGCTTAGAAGCATACGCAAACAGCAGAATGGATTAAGAGGTTGACAAGTGCCAAGGACGGCACTATACTATACACACATTAACAAAGCGGAGCGCAACATGAAATTAGAAGATATTAATCTCTACTTCTACAAAGATGTAACTATTGACGATGATGACTTTGTGTACATGCACCTGAAGTCTCGATTTGAATTAACCATTAACGATCGTATATACACTCACTACGTCGTATTCGTTGAAACCGGTGAAGTTGAAATCCGTTGCGCCGATGATCAGTATCACGAGCATGCAATTGAGTTAGCTTCAATTGATGAAGAAATCAATGGTAGTGTAGTTATTAGCATGCTTATCCGTCGAGTAGTTTTTACAAACTAATGGTTGACAAGTGCCAAGGACGGCACTATACTATGCACACTAACTTAATAGGAGCACACAATGTCAAACGCTATATCAACAGCAACCCTAGCATTACTTACCTTAGTCGCAGTACTCAACCATATCGAAATCGTAGTTTAGGAGCAGATCATGTCATACACTTTTGAATTAACCAACGACCAGTACTTAATGTTACAACACCTTGTTGAACACCACCGAGATACGGAAGAACTTAACTTTGCAGACTACATGCGTGCTAAGATCGAACCAGAGTTTGATATCGATGACGACAAGTTATTTGAGTTGGCCATGCACACTGACGAAGTCCAACATGTATTCAAAGACCTTGAATTGTTGGCGCGAGCAATCCAATTGTGAACTACGCTACTATGATATCCCTTCTTACAGTCGCTATAACCAACGTTAACCAGGTTGTAAAGTTCTTGCCCGAGTGGAGTCACGATGCAGAGCTAACAGCGGCTGTAGAAGCGGCACACGCGGATTTAGAGTCCGCGTTGAATACACTTGCAACACTCATGGCTAGGCCCCGCTTATAAGAGTTAACATTTTGGTTGACAGTTGCATGGTATGATCATATACTATGCACAACTTAACGCAACAGGAGCACAACATGAATAACTGGTTTGAAACTTTAAATGCCGCATTAGAAGCTGAAGCATTAACTGACAAATGGCCATTGGGATTGAACATCAGCTACGGAGAAACTGCTCGCTTCGTAACTGAGGACTTTTACTTAATCTCTGTATACCGTAGCGACACTGGCAGATATGAACGCCCAGTATGGTATTCTACTATTACTAAGGCAGCTAGAAAGAAATTGGCAGCATAAAATAGTTGACAACGGCCAAGGAAGGCCGTATACTATGCACAACTTAAACAAAAACACATTTGGAGCGTACAACATGTTAACTACATTATTTGCTAAGAAAGGCCAAATCGCAACATTAACTACTGAACGTGAAATGAAAATGCGCAAAGGTCAGCCACTTGTAACAAAACGTTCTACATTCCAATGCAGAATTGGCGTTAACTACGATAACATTGCGGCAGTAAAAGAAAAACGTGCAGAAGGCACTTTGCCAGCAGAGAACGCAGGTTTACCATGGGGTGAATGGGATCAATTTCCATACACAATCAAACACAAAAATGAAATGTACTTCCGTTGCACTGCACTACGCAACAACTTTGTCCCGCAAACAATGTACTTCTTAGATGGCATTGAAATTGATAAAGCTACAGTGCAAGCAATGTGCTTGGCTAGCGAGTTCAAAGACAGCAGTGACAACGAAGTATTTACTATCAAAGTTTCGAGCATTCTAACAGTAAAATGAAAGAAATATTCTATACTACTTGCATTATCCTAATTGGAATTGCATTAATTGCATTCTACTTCTTTGACGCAACCATCCAATCTGTTGTACTTGGAATTGGATTCTCCCTACTCCTTCCTGGAGTAGTTATTCTTGATGAAATCTTAACTGACTGGTAAAAACTATGAAACAACTATTATTAATGCTCACTCTTGCTGTAATGTCAACCTCTGTATTTGCCGCGCCCGAAGGAACACTTAAAACCCTAGAGCAGAAGTCGTGTGGCGCGCCAATCCTTGTTGATTCATCTGATGGCCGGTATGTATTTTATACGCACACTATGGACGCAATCAAAGGGTCTAAAAGTGGTTTAACGAGTGTTGTACGCTTGGATATTAGAACCGGGCAGTATGTGTACCAATTTACGCTACAAGGCGCAGACGCTGAAAGCAGGCTGTTAAAAATGTTAGCCGCAATCTGTTAAAAGGTTGACAACGGCCAAGGATGGCCGTATACTATACACACTAAATAAACAAACCGGAGCAAACACTATGTCAAATACATTAAACAAGATCGTGGGTGGCGCGCTAACTGTAGCGCAATTCTTAATCCTAGGCGTGATGATGGGCTATGTATTACTAGGATTCTTGACTCCAGGAGTATAACATGACACAGCAACAACTCAACGAAAAGTTCTTAAAGGATGTAACTGCATACTTCTTATCAGGGAGAGTACTTAATGCCAAGCAGGCAAGCGAAATCAAGAAGCAGTTCTACACACGAAGCAATCAGCAGGTAGCCAATGTATGATATCATAAGCCATGCACTAATCGGCCTTATCAATATATGGGGCACAGTCTTACTGAGCAGGATGCTCACTGAAAGCCGAGACTGCATCTCGCGTGCCGGAGTAGCAGTGATATCCGCAGCCGGTGTAGTCAGTATGGCTTCGGTCATACTCAACTTTGCTGTGGTATATGTGCTAGTTAACCAACTGGTTTAATCTGAGACAAGATAATGGTTGACAGGTGTATGGTATGAGGCTATACTATACACGCTTTAAACAAAAACACTTTTTAATTTTTAGGAGCAGTTTATGAAACACTTAACTCAATATGTTGCAAGCAAAAACGCTTTAGCTAGAATGTTTGGTGGCACGCAGTTAGACATTAACGACGCAATCGATCGCATTGAGATTGCCGACTTGTTAGACAGCGATATTAGTCCTGAAAACTTATCATGTGACGGCGAGTTATCGCAACGCGAAATCAAACGTAGATATGCGTATTACGTTGCATGTGCTAACGAATTAAAGCAGTGTGATCCAACTGTGCGCTTTACCGAAGTTGACTTTATGTAATGGTTGACAAGTGCCAAGGACGGCACTATACTATGCACAACTTAACAAAACCACAACACCCCAGGAGCGCATCATGTTAATTCGTAAGCCCACTCGTCGTATCACTTCTTTAGTTAACCGTCGTAATGTACCTAACAAGCACGTTCGTCTTCTAATCAACTGCAAGAAACGCAGAACCTATAAATGGCCAAACTTCACTGCACGCAGTAAACTCAGCAACCTACAACAAAACCGCCACGGTATCTTTGTTCGTATCTACGTGTACGCAAAGCTCTTAGACAACATGTGGGTCAACGCAGGCTGGAACGAAGCAACTCCGTTGCACTTTGCTAGATTCAACTAATTGGTTGACAAGTGCCAAGGATGGCACTATACTATGCACAACTTAAACAAAAACACATTTTTATTTCAATCTAGGAGCGCACAACATGGCATACGTTAGCAAAGAAAACAAAGCAGAAAAAGCACCTCGTTTACGCGCATTGGCCAAGCAGTTTGGTGTGAAAGCAACCGTAGCTAGACGTCATCACAGTACCTTAGTGTTAAACATACAGCAAGGCAGCATTGACTTTATTGGCAACTATATGCAAGCTACTGAAGGCACACGTGAAGTTGAAAGCTTAGGTCGTCATTTAACTTACTTAGGCGTTAATCCATACTGGTTTCATGAGCACTTTACAGGCAAAGCATTAGAGTTCCTTACTGCGGCAATGGAAATAATGAACGAAGGCAATCACGATCGTAGTGATGTGCAAACTGACTACTTTGACGTAGGCTGGTACTGCGACATCAACATCGGGCATTGGAACAAGCCATATGTGCTTGTAGACTAATTGGTTGACAAGTGCCAAGGATGGCACTATACTATGCACAACTTAACACAACAGGAGCAACTACAATGAGCACGAATCTACACGTTAGCGCAATCCGAGAAGTTACTGTGAATAGTACAGGAGAACAAAGCTGGCAGGTTGACAAATTTGATTTATGGCAAACACCAACAAAAGTGACCTATGCAATCCTAGAAACCGACGATCCGTATTCAGCTTATATCAAATGGGTGTTAGAGCTCCGCACTGTTAGAACCATTCCACGGTATGCTCCTAATGATTTCTTCCAAGAAGGTGAGATCGTCGGGTATGACACTTATTGCTCAGAGGACTCTCATATTGACGAGTTGGCTACCTGGCACAAGGCAATGATCGATAATGGCTATGAGATTGAATTCTACTACCTATAAATACAAGACAAGGAGGTCATTATGAATTTAATCAAGAGTATTATTCACAACGTGCTAGTGCATCCAATCCTACCATTCTTACCACGTAGGTCGGCACGCACTATTCACGAAAAGAATGCGCTGTGGGCATACGGTAAAGAAGGACCATTCAACGGTTTGGATTAACAGGAGAAGGTATGAGACCCAAGTCACTTGAACAAGAGTATGAAGTAAATTTTAATCACTGGAACGTGCTAACCAAACAGCACGATAACCGATACGATTTCTTTATAGCCAAGTCAGAAGATGAGGCTAAGGAGATGGCGCGTTGGAAGTATGGCAGCACGGTTAATATTAAATCAGTCCATCTATTTGAATAATTTGGTTGACAGGTGCATGGTATTATCGTATACTATGCACAACTTAAACAAATCCAGTAGGAGCGCACTATGTCACGTAAAACAGTTAAAATCGAATCTATCATTAACACTGTTAATGTATATTTGAAAGATAGCACTTGTACAGCAGAAGAACGCAAAGGAATGAAAATAGTATTAGAAGGATTATTGTTTGAAACAGATAACTATCGTGGCTATCGATTCCTAGAAGCACACGAAGTACCAATGGGCCACTTGCCTGGCATTAGAAAACAGCATGAAGATGTTCATGCACGATTTGCAGACACAGACGACACACGAGTAGCATACTATGGATAAAGAAGATGCGATGTTTTTAGGCGAATTCCTTGCACACGGCGAGGAAGTTCGCAATGAGATGATGGAAGAAATGGATATGGAGCAGATCATCCTTATCCGAGATTTGATGCACGAGTTACTCAAAGAAAAGATTGAATTCAATCTTTTGGTTGACAAGCTTTGGTTTTGAGTCTATACTATACACACATTAACAACTACCCACTATAGGTAACACAATGGCAACAGAAAAATTATTTGCATTTGCAGGCGTATCAATCTTCGAAGGTGAGTGCAAAGTTCGATTCGCTAACGATATCATGCGTATCAAACTCTTAGATAAGAAAGGGCATATCAATCCACGCTTGTATGCCTTGGACGAACCAATGACTAAGTACGAAGCGATCTTAGCGATTAGAGATGTAGCAGGCTTTCAGGATGGGGATGCACAGACGGCTATCACCGAGTACCTAATAGAACACACCGCAAAGAAGACTACCAAGGCTGACCCCGCTGTTAAGCGCCTAGCAAAACAGCTCAAAGAATTAGTAACTGAAGTTTCTGAGCAAGAAGAAGTTACTGATGAAACAGAGGAGTTACCATTCTAATGCGATATGCAGTATCCACTAGCAAAGACTACGATTGTGGTAGGATCGTAGTCCGCGATTACGAAAGCACACCTAAAGGTAGAGTATTGGTTGTTGTGGCGCGTGAAAATGACTCTGAAGCAGAACAGATCGCCCAACAAATATGCGACTTACTCAACTCAACTAATAAATAGATTACCGGGCATCAAGCATAAGTGGTATAGGCCTAAACCCCGTCAAGCTCATAAGGTATGTAGCGTCCGACTCATAATCGGGGGGCAGGGGGTTCGAATCCCTCGGCGGGGACCATTTTATTACCTTTCTTTCTATTTTCACTGAATTTAGTTCGAGGGCACCCAGGGTGCCCACCAACACAAAGGACATGATATGTTCATCCTAATGGTAATGCAAATGTTCACTCCCGACTACGGTGAACTATCAAAGATTGCAACCTTCAAAACCTTACCCGAATGCAAGCACGCAATCGAAAAGATCATAACCAAATCACCTTATCTAAACAAAGACGACTACCAGTGTGTACAGGATAATCCTGACCTATACGGTGCAGGACCTAACCCAGTACCGGAGTATGTTGAACCTCCAAAACCCAAACCAACTCCAAAGAAATAATGGTTGACATGTGTATGGTATTATTGTATACTATGCACACTTACATAAAGGAGCGCAACATGAAAACATCTAGACTAGAAAAAGACGTTCAAATCCAAGAAGTATGCGATGCGATTGAAGCAATGACCAAAGAGTTATCTATGCAACGATATGACAAAGACTGTCACGCATATCGCTTAGGATACACACTTGGACACTTCAACTTCTTGTTGCAAGCACTAGACTTGAACGAACGCCAATTGAAAATACTCAAAACATTCAAATAAGAGGAGACGAATAATGAATTTATGCAATGTACCACAGGACATCTTAGCCAGGCAGGCAATGATCGATACCATACCAGATATGTCACTGTTGGTACTGATTGGATTGATCGTCGCAGTGGTAATCAAAACCTATACAACCTGGATCAAGTATCTTGATTCAAAGGAATTGGTTATACTAATTGGCATGGGCGGTGTAGGATTGGTTGGACTTTGGGTGTGGGCCGGACACTTGCTAACTCGGATCGTAACCTGCTTGGCTAATCCAGAGTATGCCGCGATGTTGAAGTTTGCCACGGCTTGCACCAAATGAAACGCGGATTGATATTGGCTTTGGTTATTTCCTTGCCAGTGCATGCCGATGTGTACCGATACAAAGATAGCAAAGGTAGGGTTTGGTTGACTAATAATCAACCAGTCGTCACGGCTGTACCAACTGGTCAACCTGCGGCCGCAGCCAAGGTATCAACAACTAAACCATTGAACCGATGGGAGATCAATCACTATGTGCATCAGGCTGCGGTTAAGTATCAGGTGTCGGAACGATTGATCCACGCTGTGATTAAGCAAGAAAGTGTTTACAAGCACGATGCGATAAGTACAAAGGGCGCAGTAGGGTTGATGCAGTTGATGCCAGCTACTGCGTTACGGTTTGGTGTTACAGATAGGAACGATCAGGTGCAGAACATCGAAGGCGGTGTTCGATTCCTAAGGTTCTTACTGGACACCTTTAAGGATGTGCGTCTTGCTCTTGCTGGATACAATGCAGGAGAGCATGCGGTAATGAGGCACAACAATCGAATACCACCGTATCCAGAAACGGTTGGTTATGTAGACGCAGTGATGCGATTCTATGAAAATCAAGGATAACACATGTTGGACACAGATTGGGCATCCGACCCAGTAGATACATTACTTGATATTGCGCAAGAGCGCGGTTTATCAATGGCTGAGTTGGCCACGGCATTACAAATGTCGGAACCAACGTTTAATGCGCTTATAGCCGGTACATTTCCACTAGTCTATATCGTATCAAAAATCGTACGCGAGTTTGGTGGCACTCATGAGTTTTGGTGTACACGATATTTCCGCTACGTAATGAAAAAAGCTGAACTAAGAAACGCTTGACAAACCGTGCCTATTGTGGTATAATAGGCACAACTTCAACTACTATCGGGAGCACTGCATGCTCACAATACTCTTAATCCTAAGCCTGATTGGCAACGCTGTGTTGATTAGGTCTATCCAACTATTGATTGTTCCAGACGAGCAAGGACTTGAGTTCTGCCACAGAAACCGTAGATACTTGCAACGCATTTTCAAAATTCAAGTTAAAACAAATTAGGTGATACCATGCCAAAGATACTGTATAGAATATTAGTAATTGAATTTAACTCAACAATTTATCGAGTATCAGACAGAGGCTGGAATGGATTTGAATATGAGAAATGGGGAGACAACGATGGGTATTATCCACTCGACACAGAACAAGTTAATGAAGAGTTTAACTCAGATGAAAAGTATAAAATTGAAATGTTATTTGATGAATAGGTTGACATCTACGATATTTTGTGTATAATACATATTTTAATTAATTGCTAGGAGCGCATTATGTTTTCAGTAGAGATCATTTCATACTTTGTAATTTTTTCAGCATTACTATTGGCAGGAGTGTTTATCTGCATCCAGGCGCTAGCAGACGCGGAGACAGCAGGTAAGTGGAAATAATTCGAGAAACAACTAAGTGGGATACGGATACACCAAACCACACATACATGTTGGAAAAGGATAAGATGGTTGCCTACATCAAAGTAGGAACTACCGCTCCGATATACTTTTCAAAGCCACTGCGGTTTGAAAAGAAGAATCGAACCTTTGACACACTAAAAACCAATCCATTTGCCTAGGCCAGCAGACCCCGCTGCTAAGAGCCTACCAAAATGGTTTCAGGATAGCTTTGCCGGTGATCGAGTCCGGCTTAACGATAGGTTGGCGGGTTGGGTGGTTCCAACAAGCTGGGCTATACGAGATATCATACTGCTGACCACAGTTACTGGTGCAAACCCAGTGCTATCCTGAAACTATTTTTAGATTGATATCGGTTGACATTAGCTGATATGATGTTATACTAGACACAACTTAAACAAAAGGGGCGCACACAATGCAATCAAACAAAAAACGTTGGGTACGTGATGCAAGCGATTACTGCACTCACAACCACACTACTCATGTAGCGGCCATGGCATTCTACTTGAAGAAACGTATCGAAGGCTTTACCAAAAACCAAACCGAGGTGTTGACTGCCAACGTCTACGGTAGAGAAATTAATCAATTTTAGGAGAGAACAATGGACGAATATGAAATCGAAGAGGTTGTATTGGTAGAAGACTTTGAAGAAATGGATGACGATGTTGAAGATAACATCGCTGACTACATCGACTACAGCTGGGATAACGCATATGACTTCTGAAACTAAAATCAAAGTGCTAGCGGCGAATATAGCCAAATT
>Ga0209084_1002193_pt1 | contig 15453 bp, 13 predicted proteins | sample C_130820_MF_Meta_FD_187309 | JGI IMG/M metagenome (GOLD analysis project Ga0209084, IMG submission 187309) | Freshwater microbial communities from Lake Croche, Canada to study carbon cycling - C_130820_MF_MetaG (SPAdes) (version 2) | ecosystem: Environmental > Aquatic > Freshwater > Lake... | reverse complement strand
TTATGGCCTCATGCTAATCAAGAAATGATTCCTGGAATTCCGAACATAGACCTGATATCAAGTGATGAAAACTTATTAAGTTTAGTCCGTGATGGTCTACGATATAGAAGTAAACCATCAACAAAAAGTGCTGGAAGCAGCATGGCCGCTCTAACGCAGCGTAAGGGTTCAAGCACCCAAAGAGGTGACAATGACCAGTTGAGCAAACTTCGTGAACAAGCCAAGGCCGGCGATAAAAAAGCCGGAGACAATCTTTTGATGGCGCAGTTAAGTAAACTACGATCAGCAAGAGGTGGTAGATAAAATAGCCTAATTACATTTTAAGGAGAATATTATGGCAGAAATTACAACCAGTCAAATTGGTAATGGTACAACCGCTTATGGGTCAGATATCGTTGTCAAGGATTTAGATTTAGATGTTTCTAATCGTGTTAAAGATGATACACCTGTACTAAACATGTGTATGAGTAAAAAGCGCAAAGTTAACTCAACCTTGCCTTTATGGACAGATGACATTTATCGTTTACCACAAGTTCAAGCGCAAGTTGAAGGTGCTACTGTTAATACCAGTCAAGCAGAATCAAATCAGCGTTTCAATTTAGGTAACTACACACAGATTTTTAGTACTGTTATCGCAGCATCTGGAACCGCTCGTGCAGTTATGCAATCTGGTGGCGATCCTCAAGCATATCAAGAAGTCAAGCAATTGATTGAATTGATGTTTGACGTTGAACAACAATTAGTTCGTTCTGACCAAATCGGTACAAAGTATGCTGGCCAATCTGGTTCAGCTTCTGGTCTACCTTCAGGTCAAACTGGCCGCCGTATGGGTTCATTAAGTGCCTTCGCAGGTACACACTCATTCAACACAACTAGTGGTACAACTACAGGACTAAACACCTGGACAAATAATGAGTCAACTGACAGCGCAAGTGAAGCAACTGACACATTCAATATTGCTGCGAATGGTTCAGAGTTTTATACTGGTACATTCACAAACCAATATTTCAGCCCAGCACTATACAAGCAATTGGTAACTGTTGCTGAACAACGTTACAATGCTAAAATTCGTTCTGTTGTTGCTCCAACATCATTGCGTACTAGCATCAGCGATAACATCGCTCAATCTCGTGGTATCAATCGTGTGAATAGTGAGCGTGGTGACACAATCGCTACATACGAAGGTGACTTCAACTACACATACGAAATTTATGATTCTTGGATCATGGATCAGTCAGGTGTACAAAACAGCATTTACTTCTTGAATGAAGATGTTGTTCAATGGGGTTCATTGCGTGATCTAGGTCCAAATAATGAAGTATTCAGTAATGCTGACGCTTCATTGGATCAGTTCATCATGGAAGGTACATTGATTGTTCGCAACCCAGCTGGTGTTGGTATGTTACACAACATCACCGCAGGTACAACTGCTCAGGCTTCATTGCCAGGCGCTCGTCCTGCTGCGTTGGTTTCTCGTACAAACCAAGGTGCAGGTAACACATATTAATCAATAGATTAATAAATTAAGAAAAGCCCCTTATGGGGCTTTTTTTGTAAGTATACAGAATAAACATAGAATGACTAAATATATACATGAACAATATAAACGACCCTGAATATTTAGATGATAAAGATCCTGAAAAGAATCATGATTATTGGAGACAAGATCATGGCGGAATGATAACAAATCATAATGGTTTAGCAGATAAACTATTACAAAATGATAAGCTATACAATTCAATGAAAGGTGATTGGAAAAGAACTGATTGGAATAAAAGTAAAAATATCAAAGTAACGACTGGTCGTGAAGATGGTAAGTTTTTTATTCAAAGAGAACAAGTTAATGCGGATGCGATAGCAGAGTATTGTGCTGAATATCGTATGATGGCTGAAATGGGAATCCCAGATCCATTAGCACCAATTATGCCTGATGGTAAACTTGGTTATAAATGGATGGATTTACCAATGGTTGTTTCAATTCGTATTAGCGATCAATATTTTGGTGGAATTCCTTGGCACGCACTTAAGAACGATAAAACATTAAAAGCGCAGTTCTATCGTGTAGTTCAACAAGAATATCCCCAGTATGTTTGCTATCCAGGTGGCAAATTACCTATTCCAATTGAGGTCCCATACCCAAGTAAAGTAGGACAACAGAAATTTTTTAAAGGACATTAATAATGTTTGTAATCCCAACAGGTGATGATCTAGTATCATATATTCAAGATTTTACTGGAAGCACTAATACAGCAGAAATTAAAAAGTGTATCTTCTTATGCGAATTATCAATGCGTAATATTGAATTACCAGCATTGCGATCTGATCCATATGCTTTAGAAAATATTGGTGTAGTAGATCAGTATGGTGGGATACCAATTCCGGGTGATATGAACAAACCCATATTGTTTTTCAAACAAGGACAACAATTTACAACATCAGCAACTTGTACAGGTGTTAGTGGTGAAAATACTATTATATTACAATCAGCACCTCTTCAAGCATTACAGCCTAATATGACTGTAGTTGGTGAGGGTATTGCTGATGGGTGTGTAATTAACGCTGTAGGTGGTTCCGCAATTGGATCAACAATAACATTGTCATTAAACAATACTGGAACAGTTAATGGTGATATTGTGTTTACAACTCCACCAGCACCAAGCAGTCAAACTGGTCCATGGATCGTATATGATCGTATTGGTGATCGTGATATTATTACACAGGGTATGATTGCTCAATTGTATTTACAACCAGTTAATGTACCAGCAGTTATTCGTGGTAAGTTTAGTGAAGTTGGTCAACGCTATAAATTCTTACCTTATGTAGCATCAGGTGATTTGATCAATTTATATTACTATAAAGCATGGCCTCTATTGTTTGCTCCTGTAGAAGATACGATTATAGGTTTAACTGGCACAGTAGGGAGTATCAGTGGAAGCGGCCCATGGACAGCACAAATTACTGGATTAGATGATACAACTGGTGTTAAAATTGGTGATCAAATATCCGCAATAGATGATACTGGTAGTTTAGGCACTGGTTCATTTTATGTAACAGCAGTTGATACTTTAACAAGTATTACATTTTCAGCAATCGGCGGATCAACTCCGGTAGCAGGTGATGTAACTGATGTTAAGATTATCAACCAAACAGTACAAACAAACGCTGTATTACAAACATGGGTTGAAGGATATGTTTATGGAACATTGCGTGAATACTATATCAAGCGTCACAATTTAGAAGATGCTCAAATATATGGATCAAAATTTGACAACGCAGTTAATACTGTAGAAGATCAAAACAACCTTGGCAAGTGGAGTGGCGGTCATACAAGATTAACAAGTGTATGGCAACCAAGACAATATCGCCAATATAACATAAAGTAAAACTATGGCAAATGTAGTATCATCAAATAACTTAACAACATTATACAGTGGTAGTGGTGGCAATGTTGTCATACTAAAGCCAACTGTGCCTGTTGTTGATAACTCTGTAGCGAGTAAGAATCTTACTACATTGTATAGTACAAAGGGTGTGGGCACCGTAGTGTCGCCTACAAATGGTAGTGGATTGACTGGTGCTACAGGGCCACAGGGTGCGACTGGTGCTACTGGTATAGGTGCTTCTGGCAGCACTGGGCCAATTGGTGCTACTGGCAGCACTGGTGCTACTGGTGCTACTGGTATAGGTGCTTCTGGTAGTACAGGTGCAACAGGTAATGATGGTAGTACTGGTAGTACTGGTCCAATTGGTGCAACTGGTCCATCAGGTGGACCCGTCGGTGCTACAGGTGCTACAGGTGCCACAGGTTTAACAGGTGCCACAGGCATATCAGGAGTGGGCGGTAGCAACACGCAAATTATATTCAATGATAGTGGTGTAGCAAATGGTTCAGCACAATTAACATTTAATAAAACATCAAATTCTTTATATATTTTTGGTAACATTGATACTGGCACTTATTTAAGTATTGGTGGTCAAGCAGGCGGTCAGCCCGGCAGTGGTCAAGTATACGGAGTAAGTATTGGTTATAAAGCAGGTGGCGGGGGCGGTCAAACTTCAGGAACTATTGCTATTGGGCGTGAGGCTGGATATGAATTTCAATATGGTTCTTCTATTGCTATTGGTGTTTCAGCAGGACATTATGATCAGGGAGTTTTAACTCATGGTGTTGATGTTGGTGGAAAAGCAATTGCTATTGGTTATAGTGCAGGATATAATGCTCAATCAACAATGTCTATTGCGATTGGCGCTAATGCGGGACACCTTAGTCAAGGAAGTAATAGTGTTGCGCTTGGTGTTAATGCAGGATATACAAATCAAGCAAACAATAGCATAATATTAAATGCTACTGGAAGTAATTTAGATCAAACAACAGCAAACACATTTACAGTAAAACCAGTTCGTAATGCTAATACAGCAAATGTAATGTTTTACAATAACACTACTGGTGAAATAAGTTATGATACTATTACTGGAGTTGTTGGTGCTACTGGGGCAACAGGTCCTCAAGGATCAACTGGTGCGACTGGGGTGGGATCAACTGGTGCAACAGGAATAGCAGGTAATAATGGTAGCACAGGTGCAACAGGCGTAACTGGTAATGCTGGTTCTACTGGAGCGACAGGTGTAGCAGGAAATAATGGATCTACTGGAGCAACAGGTGTAACTGGTAATAATGGTAGCACAGGTGCTACTGGTGTAACTGGTAATAATGGTAGCACAGGTGCTACTGGTGTAGCAGGTAATGATGGATCTACTGGTGCAACAGGTGTTGCAGGAACAAATGGATCAACGGGTGCAACGGGTGCCGCAGGCTCTACAGGTGCTACTGGTCCAATTGGTGGTAGTAACACTCAAGTTTTATTCAATGATAGTGGTGTAGCAAATGGTACAGCAAATCTTACATTTGATAAAACAACTAATGGATTTAGTATAGGCAATACACTTGCTCTTACTGATAGTTGGCAATTTTATCCTTTAGGTCAAGCAATACCTAATCTTAATTTTACAAGTGGATTAAGCACTACTCAAATTAAAAATATTAAAGTTACAGGTACTCCGGGACAATGGCATATAGTTAATATTATAACTGATGGCGGCGCTAATCGCGGCGGCGATCTTATTACAGCTAACATTAATTTAGTAAAAAGCAATAGCACTGGTAATACAGCATTCATGTCTCGTGATGTTATTTACAATACTGGTAATATAGGTAATGCTAATACAGATTCAGCAATTGGTGGTAGTATTTGGCAATTAACTATTCCAAGTATTAGATCAAATCTTGCTGATCCTAATATTAATCCAAGTAGTGGTGGTGATTTATTAACTAGAGGATTATATGCAACCTTTAGTGGTTCGCAAGGGCTTGGTATTTTACAGGCATTACCTATAGCGCAAGCGCCAAGTCAAGGGCTAATAAATTTAACTGGGTACGGCAAGTCAACAACAGGTGGGGTAGGTAATTTACCACAAGCAACAGCAATTAATATTATAATGAATCGTGGTAATTATAATGTACCAACTGGTATTCAAGCAAATGATTATATTGGTAACATTAATTTTATACCCGGGTCATTATATGTTGATTCTGGTAATAGTATTTATGTATCAACAAATCCTACTAGATATCCAAAGATTGCGCCAAGAGTTGATAGTAGCTATGTTCCTAATACGGCAAATGCTAATCCAATAATACCAGCAGGTATTGATATTGTTGTATCTAATGGTACAGCAAACTTAACAACAAGTTTTTGGGGTAATGGTAATGTAACCTTCGCTAATAGTATTGTTGTTCCTGGTATTAGCAACTTGGGACCAAATGGTAATGTTATTATTACAGGTGGCAGTAGTGGTTATGTGTTAAGCACAACTGATGGTTTAGGTAATCTTGCATGGATTACACCAACAAGCGGTGCAACAGGACCAACAGGGGCTACCGGTGCTACTGGCGTAACTGGTAATAATGGTTCTACAGGTGCGACAGGTATAGCAGGTAATAATGGTAGCACAGGTGCTACTGGTATAACAGGTAATAATGGTAGCACAGGTGCTACTGGCGTAACTGGTAATGATGGATCAACAGGTGCTACAGGTGTAACTGGAAACAATGGTAGTACAGGTGCAACAGGTGTCACTGGAAACAATGGTAGTACAGGTGCAACAGGTGTCACTGGAAACAATGGCGCAACAGGTGCCACTGGCACAGCAGGTGTTAATGGTAGTACAGGTGCTACTGGCGTAACTGGTAATGATGGATCAACAGGTGCTACAGGTGTAACTGGAAACAATGGTAGTACAGGTGCAACAGGTGTCACTGGAAACAATGGCGCAACAGGTGCCACTGGCACAGCAGGTGTTAATGGTAGTACAGGTGCAACAGGTGTTGCTGGAACAAATGGTGCTACAGGTGCTACTGGATCATTCAGTGGTAACCTAACAGGTAATGTTAATGGCAATGGCTTTAGCATTAGCAATGTAGGTAACATTACAGCAAACTATTTTATTGGAAATGGATCAAACTTATCAAACATAGCAGGTGCTAATGTTACTGGATTTGTAGCAAACGCAACATTTGCAAATATTGCTAACAGCGTTGTTATATCAAATGTTGATGCTAGTTCATCAAATACATTTTATCCAATATTTGCTAATGCTACAGGAACAGCATTTGCTGAAATTGATAATGTTGGTACTACATTTACATATAATCCTTCATCAGGAAGATTGAGCGGTGGTATATTATACTTTAATAGTTGGACTATTGGCACTCTGAATTTAGCATTTGATACAACAAATGCTGCCATGTTGTTTTCAGCAGGAAGTGGTGGCGCTAATGTTTTTAGAATATCAAATACAAGTATTAATGCTGCAACAACATTGAATGTTACAGGTAACTTAAATGTAAGCAATGTCAGCAATTTAGGTCCTGCAGGCAATGTTATTATTACTGGTGGAACTAGTGGTTATGTATTAAGTACAAATGGATCAGGTAATTTAAGTTGGATTAGCCCAACTAGTGGTGCTACTGGGCCAACAGGTGCAACTGGAGCAACAGGAGCAGTTGGTGCTACGGGCACACAAGGTGCTACAGGCGTCACAGGCAACAATGGTAGTACAGGTGCTACTGGTATAGCAGGTAATAATGGTAGCACAGGTGCGACTGGTATAGCAGGTAATAATGGTAGCACAGGTGCGACTGGTATAGCAGGTAATAATGGTAGCACAGGTGCGACTGGCGTAACTGGTAATGATGGTTCTACAGGTGCTACTGGTATACAAGGCATTACAGGTTCAACTGGTGCAACTGGTATACAAGGTCTAACAGGTAGCACAGGCGCTACTGGCGTAACAGGCAATGACGGATCAACAGGTGCAACGGGTGTGACAGGCAACAATGGTGCTACGGGCGCAACAGGGACAGCAGGAACTAATGGATCAACAGGTGCTACAGGTGCTACAGGTGTCACTGGCAATGATGGCGCTACTGGTGCTACAGGTATACAAGGCATTACAGGTTCAACTGGTGCAACTGGTATAGCAGGTAATCAGGGCAGTACTGGAGCAACAGGTACACAAGGTAACATAGGTAGCACAGGTGCTACTGGTGCACAAGGTGCTACAGGAGCACAAGGTAGTATAGGATCAACAGGAGCAACTGGCGCTCAAGGACTTGCTGGCAGCACTGGAGCGACCGGAACACAAGGTAACATTGGTAGTACAGGTGCTACTGGAGCAGTTGGTAACATAGGTTCTACTGGTGCAACAGGCGCACAAGGCGCTACTGGAACAGCAGGTAACAATGGTGCTACCGGAGCGACAGGTGCTCAAGGCTTAAATGGAGCAACTGGTGCCACTGGCGTAACTGGAAACGATGGTGCGACCGGAGCAACGGGCACAGCAGGTACAAATGGAAGCACAGGTGCTACAGGAGCACAAGGTAGTATAGGTTCAACTGGAGCAACTGGAGCAGTTGGTAACATAGGTTCTACTGGTGCTACAGGAGCACAAGGTAACATAGGTAGCACAGGTGCAACAGGTGTTGCTGGCACAAATGGATCTACTGGAGCAACAGGTGTCGCTGGCAATGATGGCGCTACAGGCGCTACTGGTATACAAGGCATTACAGGTTCAACTGGTGCAACTGGTATACAAGGTCTAACAGGTAGCACAGGTGCTACTGGCGTAACTGGTAATGATGGTTCTACAGGTGCGACAGGTATAGCAGGTAATAATGGTAGCACAGGTGCTACTGGCACGCAAGGTAACATAGGTTCAACAGGTGCTACTGGCGCACAGGGTAACATTGGTAGCACTGGTGCTACAGGAGCAACTGGCGCTCAAGGACTTGCTGGCAGCACTGGAGCGACCGGAACACAAGGTAACATTGGTAGTACAGGTGCTACCGGAGCAGTTGGTGATATAGGTAGCACTGGTGCAACAGGCGCACAGGGTAGTATAGGATCAACTGGAGCAACCGGAGCAGTTGGTAATATAGGTAGCACTGGTGCTACTGGCGCACAAGGTAACATTGGTAGTACAGGTGCTACTGGTGCTACTGGCGCACAAGGTAACATTGGTAGTACAGGTGCTACTGGCGCAGTAGGTGCTACTGGGTTAACAGGCGCAACAGGTGCTACTGGTATAGGTAACGATGGCGCAACAGGTGCTACCGGAGCACAAGGGTTGACTGGAGCAACTGGAGCAACAGGCACAGCAGGAACAAATGGAAGTACTGGTGCAACTGGAGCAACAGGCACAGCAGGAACAAATGGAAGTACTGGTGCAACTGGAGCACAAGGTGCTACAGGCACAGCAGGAACAAATGGAAGTACTGGTGCAACTGGAGCACAAGGTGCTACAGGCACAGCAGGAACAAATGGAAGTACTGGTGCAACTGGAGCACAAGGTGCTACTGGCGCAGTAACAAACTTAATACAAAATGGTAATAGTAATGTAAATATTCCATCCGCTAATGGCAATGTTAATATTAGTGCAGTTGGTAATGCTAATATATTAGTTGTTACTGGTACAGGAGCAAATATAACAGGTACTGCAAACATAAGTGCAGCACTCGTTGCTAATACCGTCACTATAAGTGGACTTCAAAGTTCTGCTTCTTTTACATTCAAACCAATAGTAATGACTCAAACTACTGGATTATTGCAAATTCCTGGTTCTAATGCATTAGCAGGTAATTCAACCATAATGATAAATGGCAGTGGAGATTTACAAGCAAACGGTAATATTATTATTCAAAACAGTAATGCGAATGTTACCTTAAATGCTTTTTCAATTAATCACACATGGAATAATGCTACATCTAATCTTTATGGAATTAAAGTTAATGTTGTAGCAACCGCAAATTCAGCAAATTCATATCCATTAGCAATACAAAATAATGGTACAAATAAATTTACTGTTGATGTAAATGGTAACGCAAACATTACTAATTTAATTGTATCTGGTAACGCAAACATTACTAATACTAATTTAGTTAAGTATAGTGAAACTGTAATTGCTGGTGGTAATACAGGTGCAACACTAACACCAAATGTATCAGCAGGTACTATCTTTAACTATACAGCAAATAACAACTTTACATTTAACTCATTAACAAATGCTGTTGCTGGATCAGGTGCTACTGTTATTATTACACAAGATGCTACTGGAAGTAGAGTTATGTCCAGTACTATGAAGTTCTTGGGTAATTCAAAAACATTAAGTACGGCAGCAAGTTCAATAGATATTGTAAGTGTGTTCTATGATGGAACAACTTATTACGCCGAATTAGGAAAGGGATACGCATAATGTTTGCTTGGAGAGACCTTTTTGTTTCATATAATGTAACCGCTACTGCCGGTACAGGCACTATAGAATATCTACTAGTAGGTGGTAGTGGTGGTGGTATTGGTGGCTCAGGCACCGGTGGCTCAGGCATTGTTATTATAAGATATCCAGTATACTAAATAAAGATGAACATGCTTGAAACATTAGTAGCGTTTATTAAAACTTTGCCCAATTGGTTAGCAACTGTGGCAGAGGTGTTAATTGTTGCTGTTATTTTCTTAACAGCAATGACATTTTTGATGGGAGTATGGTGTGGACTTAAGATCATTGGCCAACGTGCGAATAGAATCAGAGAAATATCATTCTTTCCGCCTAAAATTGTATTTCAAGAAACTCAAGATTAAGATAAGAATAGGAAAAGAACATGACAACAAAAAGATTAGTAGGGGTCTCACTACAAGACAGATTGCATTATTATACAAAGATTAATAGTAATGGATGCTGGGAATGGCAAAACAGTGTAAACAATAGTGGATATGGATTTGTTCGTGATGGCAAAAAAATGCGAACGGTACATAGAGCAAGCTATGAACTACATCACGACACAATTGTACCACATGACATATGTGTTTATCATACGTGTAGTAATTACATTTGTATTAATCCTGCTCATCTAGTAGTTGGGCGTAGACAGGATGTATCAGATTATATGTATCAACAGGGCAATGATAATGCTTATGGTGGTAATCCAATTGATAGTTGCAAACATTGCAACAGGTCAATGAATCGTAATCTATTAAAAAGATGGCACAATGACAAATGTAAAATGTTTACAAGTTTAATATAAACAGATAAATAGTTGTGTAGATGATTGATATTCTGATTGCATGTCTTTATTCCTATCTTTTAACGCTAATGCCATTGCGTTAAATCCCCGTCAATCATCTACACTTATAACTACTCTTTAAGAGATTATCCCTGGCTTGTCTAGGGATTTTTTTGGGCAAAAAAGTCAAAAAAACATGGTTAATTTAACCATAATCGCTTGCATGTATAAATACAATGTGAGATAATACTTACATGTTTGAAACGAAAGGAATATATATGCTACAAACATTTAATGTCGCCGGAGTTGCGACTGACAAAGAGGGGAATGTAAAGGTTAAATATGCTAACAACTTAAAGAGTCGTTACGCAGTATTAGAAAAAGATGGTTACACAAATATCTTTTTTGTACAATTTAATAATAGAATGACAAAATTTGCGTTGATGGAATTGCTGGAAACACATCCTGCGTTTCAGGGAACTAATTTTATGTCTTGGAGACAAGCTGTACTTGAAGAATATAAACGTCTTGGTGATATTCAAGACAAGCGTGATATAGCATTAACATTATCTTTAGGTGTAGGTGAACCTAAACTGGTTGCTGATAGTTTAATGGTGGTAATGTAATATGGCTACAGGACATGACATAGATCAATTTGTAATGGATCTTGATGATTATATCTTTCTTACCTTTATGGCAAATTGTCCTAACATTCGTAAATCATTAAGAGATAAACGCTTAAAATCAAATCGTTATGTAACTGAAAATACAACACGGTTTGAGGGTAGTGATTTTACTCATTATGCTGGCTGTTGGTTTCATGTAACTTATGGTAAAGATACAAGCATACCATTAACAACATGGGCAGAAGAATGTGAACGAATGGGATTACGCTGGGAGTTGCGTCAAGTAGGTGATTATCATGTTTGCGTATTCTTATTACATAGTCCCGAATGGCTTTATCATCAGCAAGTTAGAAATCGTGAAACAGATGGGGAACTTGCGGTAATCAGATGGAATAGTGATAAGGGATATTTTGAAAAGATACAGAAAGTATGGAAAGATCCTAGTGGATTAATTGAACTTGGTGATAATAATCCTACGAAATGGCCTCCTGGAGAAAAATACCCTAACTATACTAAAAAATCTGTTGGTAGTGGGAGACCTCGTAAACAGAAGAAATTACCTATAGCACCAAACAGTTATGATGGTTATATGGGCGATATTGATATATAAAAAATTATATACACATACACATGATAAATACAATGTAACTTTTGACAGAGTTATATCATTCCTAATGTCAATCGTGAACCGATGTTGGTAGCGTCGGTTCACACTCTCTACCAGGAGTTTGACAAAACGGAAAAACATTAAGGAAATGAAATGAAATATAAAACAATTAGTGAATACGAAGTAGCAAGTATAGATGATCTATACGTGGCTATAGAGGAAGCCGACGAAAACATTGATCTATATGATCGTATGTGTGAAGAGGGCTTAAAGAAGATGTGGCTTGAATTTAGAGACACATTGTATAATTATATGAAGGACAAATATGATAGACAATGAATTAAAACTATTAACAAACTGGAGATTTGTTCCTATCAATAAAGGTGAGAAAGGGCCAAGAAGTAAAGATTGGCAAAAGAAACACTATACATTAGATCAAGTCCCTCAACATAGTAATGTTGGCGTTATATTAGGGGCCGCGAGTGGTGGCATTCTTGCTATTGACTTTGACGGGCCCTGGGCTTGGGAGTATTGGCTTGAACATATTAAGATACCTTTTACAGAAATAGATACAGTAACATGGACAAGCAATAAGCCGGGAAGATGTCAAATGGCATTTCAAGTTCATCCTGACTTCTGGCATCATATGCCTGTAAAGTTTGCGATCAATGGGCCGATCGGTACTGATGGCAAAACACAACAATTAGAATTTCGCTGGGGCAATGATGATGCTGGCTTTCAGTCGGTTCTTCCACCAAGCATTCATCCAGATACAATTAAAGATCCTAATATATATTATAACTGGGTTCGTAGTCCAAGTCAAGTTAATGTTCAACAGGCACCTGCTGATTTATTAGAATGGATATATAATTATAAGATAGAAAAAGAACCTGATGTTGTTGAGGTTGTTGACTATCCAAAGAATACGCCAGAAGATGTAGCTAAAATTGCTGAAGAATTTAATCAACTTTACCCACGATTAGATTACGATACATGGATTAGAGTTACTTGGGCATTCTGTCACGCACTTGGAACAAGTGATGGCGTTATGTTGATGAAGTATTACTATCCTGAACTAAAGGGCGGCGAATATAAGAAATTAACTAGTAGTAAGTATACTGGTAAAAAGGTGACTATCGCAACTATCATTAAAATGATAAAGGATAGGAAGGGGCAACTTGCTTCAAACAAAACAACAAAGTATCAAATGCTTGTGGAAGATATGAAGTTGTTATCAAAAATATTAAAGGAAAAGAGAAATGGAAGAGAATATAAATCTGGAAACTCAACTGAAGAATCTGACTGAAAAAGAAATTCAACAAGTACTAGATTCACTTAAAAAGACACAGATTATTTTTAGTGAGTTAAAAGGTGATGGTAGACCAAAGAATAATATTGAAAACTTTAAGATGTTATTAATACATTATGGTATTACCATAAAGTATAATGAAATGAGTAAAGAATATGAAATAGATATCCCAAACTTAAAGTTTCATCCTGACTTAAAGGCTAACTCAAGTGTAGCACAAATTCGTAGTTGGGCACATACACAAAACTTTCCTGTTACAGAAATAGACAATTATATTATTAAAATTGGTGGTGAGAATAGTTTTCATCCTGTAAGAGATTGGTTAGAAAGTGGGCCAGAATGGGATGGAGTTGATAGATTACCAGATTACTATAACTCAATTATACTTGCTAAAGATAATCCCATGAAAAATGAAATGATGCGTAAGTGGGCATTAAGTTTAATTGGCGCAATATATCATCAGGGATTTAGATGTGAAGGCGTTCTTACAATGAGTGGTGGGCAGGGTAAAGGTAAAACGATTTGGGTTGATAATTTAATACCTAAAGAGTATTGTAGTGTTTGGAACAAAGGCGGTGTTGTTATTGATACACATAATAAAGATACTATTATCAAAGCATTAAAGTATTGGATCTGTGAATTAGGTGAAGTTGATGCGACTTTTAGACGTAGTGATATTGAGGCATTAAAAGCGTTTATCACAGAAGATAAAGATGTTATTCGTTTGCCCTATGAAAGAAAGCCAAATGAATATAACAGACGAACTGTATTTTATGCTACGGTAAATGAATCTGAATTCTTACAAGATAGTGAGAATAGACGCTTCTGGGTGTTAAGTATCAGTGGATTTAATCATGGTAAACTTGATCCACATCAGTTTTGGAAACAGATTAAGGTTATGTATGATGAAATTAAACATAAGGTTGCTAGTGCTGAAGATAGAGAAAAGAATAATGAATATGGTTGGTTTATGAGTCCAGATCAAAGAAAAGAAATGGCACCATTACAAGAAACATATAAAACTGTTGAACCTGTTGAGCAAGTATTAGAAGATAATTTACATCCACCAGAAAATAATGCTGGTGAATGGCGTAATACTACCAGTATACTTAAAGCATGTGCGTGGGGAGTTCCTAACAAAAGAGATGGAAATATAGCATCAAAATGGTTGCGTAAAATGGGCTATAGCGAAGATACAAGAAAAAGATTTTTAGTTGATATGATAGTACAAGATGTAGCAACTGGTCAAGATATAAAAAATACCGTATTTTTTAAAAAATTGAACAAATAATGTACATCAACCTCATCAACCTCATCATCTCGGTTATGGAGATGATGTACGAAAAACGATGTTCTAGGCGCCTCTAATGCTATATTACACTAACCTCATCATCTTTTAGTATATTTAGTAAAACTACACTCTACGCAGATATAGAGTTTGAAACTGATGAATGATGATGATGATGATGAGGTTGATGCAACAAAATAATAAAGATAGAATATACATAGGTAAATAGTAGAAATGAAAGAAGTTATGAAACAAACAACATACTGGAACAGATATCATAGATTTGAGAATGGTGTAAAAATCATTCAGAAGTTTGATATTGGTATAGATCCAAACAAAACTACAGAACACACAGATTGGATCAGAGGCACAGGACCACTAACTCCCGAATTGTTAAATAGATTATCAGAGATCAATAGGCTTAACTGGAGTAACAAACCCAAGACACTTGAGCAGAGACAGAAGATGGCTGATGCAAGTAAAGGGAGAAAAAAGAGTGATGCACATCGTGAAAGCCTCAGGAAAGCGTGGGAGACCCGCAGGCTCAGGGAAGCTGGTGCAAGCACCACCAGTGAAACTAGCGCCTAAACAATTACATGAACAATATTATATTGATCACGAATCTCTTGACCTCTCTTGCATCTTTGAATACAATGATATTCTTAAGTATTGGCGTCACCGTGGTTATCATTGTAGAGATTGTAATGGTGTTGCTAACAATCCTGATATTCATGCAAGAAAATGTCAAGGCAAGAAGCCTCCGTAATGAGAATCATTCTCATTTAGATTCTTATCAAAATAAAACATAGGTATCTACACATACAACATAATCAACCTTTATAACTAAATACTATAGAGGTTAACTAAAACTAAATATGGCTAAAATAAACAATCCAATAGACGAAGTTCGTATACCGTTCAGTCAAATGAGTTTCACTCCTGATGTGCCTTCAACAGCGTTAGGACCTAATGAATACAATGAAGGCGTTAATGTTGAGACAGATGTTA
>Ga0209084_1002192_pt1 | contig 15462 bp, 10 predicted proteins | sample C_130820_MF_Meta_FD_187309 | JGI IMG/M metagenome (GOLD analysis project Ga0209084, IMG submission 187309) | Freshwater microbial communities from Lake Croche, Canada to study carbon cycling - C_130820_MF_MetaG (SPAdes) (version 2) | ecosystem: Environmental > Aquatic > Freshwater > Lake... | reverse complement strand
TTGGGTGGCGGTGCATTGGCTCAGGTCGTGGGTCATGAGCCGATTCCAGGCGCACTCGCCATCAAAGCTTGGGTATAAGCATGTTGGGGCTTGGCATACATCGAGACGGTGTCGCCGCGCTCGACAATCTGCCCTTGGTGCATGACGATGACGCTGTCGCACAACTGCGCTGCCACCCGCAAATCATGGGTGATGAACAACAAACCCAAGCCGTACTGCTGCTGCACCTGACGCAACAGTTGCAAGATTTGCGCTTGCACCGACACATCCAGCGCACTCACCGCTTCATCGGCCACCAAGACCTGCGGTCTGCACGCCAAAGCGCGGGCAATCGCGATGCGCTGGCGCTGCCCGCCACTGAACTGACGCGGGTAGCGCGTCATGGCCTGCACCGGCAGCTGCACTTGCTGCAAAAGTTGTTCGGCCAAGTCCTTGGCATCGGCGGCAGACATGCCGAAGTTGCGCGCACCTTCGACCAAAGATTCGCCCACCGTCATGCGCGGGTTCAGCGATCGGTTGGGGTCTTGAAACACCACTTGCACACGGTAGCGCAGTGGGCGCAACCGCGCTTCAGGCAAAGTGGCAATCTCTTTATCGCCCCAAAAAATATCGCCACTGCTGGGGTCGACCAAACGCAACACACAACGCGCCAATGTGGACTTGCCCGAGCCCGACTCACCCACAATGCCCACCGTCTCGCCGGCGCGCAAGCTCAAGCTGGTCGCATGCAAAGCCCGTGTAGCTACGGCTTGCCCCCAAGCACTGCTATAGGTTTTGCCCAAATTCACAGCGCGTATCAAGGGCGGCGTGCCAGCGATCTGGCGAGCAGGCGGCGGCGTCATGCTGGGCACCGCCGCCAACAAATCGCGGGTATAGGCTTGCCGCGGAGAATGCAGCACTTGCTCGCGGCTGCCCAACTCCACCGCCTCGCCTCGGTGCATCACCAACACTTGGTCGGCGATGTCTGCCACCACGCCCATGTCATGGGTGATGAACAGCACCGCGCTGCCCGTTTCTTGTTGCAAAGTTTGAATGAGCTGCAAGATGTCTTTTTGGGTGGTGACGTCGAGTGCGGTGGTGGGCTCGTCACAAATGAGAAGCGCAGGCTTCATGATCATGGCCATGGCGATGACGATGCGCTGGCGTTGCCCGCCGCTTAATTGGTGCGGGTAGCTATGCCACATGCGCTCAGGCTCGGGCAGTCGCACTTGCGCCAGCATGTGCAATACCTTTTCACGGCGTTGGCTGGCGGCGTCTGAGGTGTGGGTGCGCAGCAGTTCGTCGATTTGCTCGCCGCAGCGCATCACGGGATTGAGCGCGGTCATCGGTTCTTGAAACACCATGCCCATGGCACGACCACGCAAGGCGCGCAAACGCGCTGGGCTGGCATCCAGCAAGGACTCGCCTTGTAAATGAACAGCGCCATTAGCTACTTTCAATTCAGCATCGAGCAGCCCCATGACGGTGGTGGCCAGCACCGATTTGCCCGAGCCCGACTCGCCAACCACGCACAAGGTTTCACCCGCGAGCAGCTGCAAACTGATGTTGCGCAAAGCCATGGGACGGTCTGCGCCGGCAGGCAGTGCCACGCTCAAATTGTCGATATGTAAAACCCGTTCAGCCATTAACCCACCCGCTTGGCAAATTTAGGGTCTAGCACATCGCGCAAACCATCGCCCAACAAATTGATGGCCAACACCGTGGGCACCAAGAACAGGGCGGGGAACAACACATTGCCCGGCTGCTGGCTGAACTGCACCCGACCCTCGGCCATGATGTTGCCCCAGGTAGGTACATCGGGGGGCAAGCCCAGACCCAAAAAACTCAAAATCGCTTCGGTTAACACCGCCGACGCGGCCACAAACGTGCCTTGTACCAACAGAGGTGCCATGGCATTGGGCAAGATGTGTCGCCACAAAATGACGGCTGTGGGCGTGGCCAAGGCGCGGGCGGCTTCCACATAAGGTTCTTGGCGCAAGGTGAGCACCAAGGAGCGCACCAAGCGGGTGACACGCGGCACTTCGGGTATGGCGATGGCAATCACCACGGTCGCCACATTCGCTCCCATGGCCGCCACCAAAGCAATGGCCAAAAGCACAGCAGGAATGGCCATCAAACCATCCATGAAGCGCATGAGCAGCATATCGACGCTTCGAAAATAGCCCGCCAACATGCCGCACAACCCACCCAAGCCCAGCGCCAACACAGCAGTAGCCATGCCCACTACCAAAGAGACACGGCTGCCATACAGCACACGGCTGTAAAGATCGCGACCAAAGTTATCCGTGCCCAACCAAAAGGTGTGGGCCACCAACTGACCATCGGGCAAGGCAAACTCACCCGTCACACCGGCAGCTTTGTTGATGTGGTTGGCGTCCATGGCCGCAGGGTCTACCGTGCCCAGCCAAGGCGCGAGCAATGCCACCAACACCATGAAGACCAACACCGCTGCGCCAAAGCGCACCGCACCGTGGTCCCACAAGCGGCTTTGCAGCGTGGCCATCAGTGGCGAATCCTCGGGTCTAAAAACACATAGCTCAGGTCGACCAGCAAATTGATGAACACATAGCTACAGGAGAAAAACAGCACCAGCCCTTGAATGACGGGGAAGTCTCGGTTGAGTACCGCGTCAACGGTGAGAGACCCCAAGCCCGGAATCGCGTAAACGGTTTCTGTCACCACCACCCCGCCGATGAGCAAAGCCACGCCTATGCCAATCACCGTGACGATGGGCACTGCGGCGTTGGCCAAGGCGTGGCGCAGCAACACGGCGCGCTCGTTGATGCCTTTGGATCGTGCGGTGCGAATGTAGTCTTCGCTCAAGGCCTCGGACACACTGGCGCGGGTCATGCGGGCAATCAAGGCGATATAAATGGTTCCCAAAGTCAGCCACGGCAAGATGAGCTGGCGCAACCAGTCCCACACACTGCCGGCTTGTGCCCCGAACAAGGGCTTGTAACCTTGCACAGGCAACCATTGCAAGCGAATGGCAAACACGTAAATCAAACCATAGGCAATGACAAACACCGGCACGGAAAAACCCGCCACCGAAAACGCCGACAAAGCGCGGTCTAACCAGCCGCCCATGCGCCAAGCCGCCAAGGTGCCCAGCGGCACCGCCACGCATACCGCGAGCAAAGCCGTGCCTATGGCCAGCGACAAACTAGGCTCCATGCGCTGGGTAATGAGTTCAAGCACTGGCTTGCCCAAATAATAGGAATACCCCAAATCGCCTTGCACCACCTTGCCCAACCAAATGCCATATTGGCTGACGAGGTTGCGGTCCAGCCCCAACTGGCTGCGAATCTGGACGATGTCTTCACTGGTGGCGTTGTTGCCGGCAATCACCGCAGCTGGGTCGCCGGGTGCCAATCGCAGGATGAGAAACACCACCACCGACACCACCCATAAAACGGGCAATACCGCCAACAAGCGACGCGACAAAAAGGCGGTCATCAGTTTTTGCTCAAGCCCCACATCACGGGAATGCCAGCGGTTTGCAACAGGCCACTGACATTGCTGCGCAAAGCGGTTGGGTTGCGGTATTGGCCCAGCGGTGCAAAAGCAGCGGTTTCAAACACCAAGGCTTGTATCTCCGAGGCGATTTTTTTCTGCTCTGGGCCTTCATGGGCGCGCGCAAATTTGGCTTTCAAGTCTTCGATGCGTGGCTCGTCTTGCCAGCCAAACCAGCCCGTAGCCCCTTTGGCGTTGAGCATGGCGCTGCTCAAGGGACTGCCGATGTCTTGCGCGGTCCATGTGGTGAAAAACATATTCCAACCACCTTGAGCAGGCGGTTCTTTTTTGGCCCGCCGCGCCACCAAGGAGGCCCAGTCCATTTGCTGCAAATCCACCTTAAAACCAGCGGCCTCCAATTGCTGCTTGGCCACCAGGGGCAATTTGGTGATGGCCGCCAAGTCGGTGGGTCGCATCATGACGATGGGCGTGCCGTCGTAACCGGCTTCTTTCAACAACTCACGCGCTTTTGAAGCATTGGCCACACCCGTGAAATAACTGGTGTTCTCATCTGCCAACGGTGTCCCGCAGGGATAGATGCTGCGGCAGGGACGCACCAAATCGGGAATGCCGACCTGCGTATTGAGGAAGGCCTGCTGACCTATGGCCAGCATGGCGGCTTGGCGAATTTTCAGGTTGTTGAAGGGCGCATGCAGGTGGTTGAAACGCATCACAAACTGGTAGCCCGCCGGCGAGAAATCATCCACCTTCACGCCCGCGGTTTTTTTCAAAGATTCGTATTGCTCGAAACTGGGTTGCTCCACCATATCCACCTCACCGGCTTGCAAGGCATTGAATTGGGTTTGCGGGTCGCGGATGATGACCCATTCCACACGCTCGAAGTTGACGGGGCGACCCCCTGCCAAACCACTGGGCACTTCTTTGCGCGAAACATACTTGGGGTTGCGCAGATACACCGCCACCGAGCCAGGTTTGAACTCATCGGCCTTGAACATGAAAGGGCCTGAACCGATATGCTCTTTGATTTGCTCGGTGCCAGGGGTGGAGGCTATGCGAGCGGGCATGATGAAGGGCACATTGCTAGAAGCCTTGCCTAAAGCGTCGAGCACGATGGCGCAAGGCTCTTTCATGATGAAGCGAAAGGTATTCGCGTCGGGGGTCTCTATCTTGTCGATAAAGCCAAACAATATGCCGCCCATGGCGTCGCGGCTCGCCCAACGCTTGAGCGATGCTGCCACGTCTTCGCTGGTGACGGGCTTGCCATCATGAAACTCTAGGCCTGCGCGCAGTTTGAAAGTCCACGTCTTGCCGTCTTTGGCCGTAGTGAAACTTTGCACCATTTGCGGCTGGATATTGCCCTTGGCATCCTCAGAAAACAAGGTGTCGTAAATCATGTAGGCATGGTTACGGGTGACGTAGGCGGTAGTCCAAATGGGGTCGAGCACCGCCAAATTGGCATGCGGCACAAAGCGAAACACTTTGTTGGCGGGCAAGGTGTTTTGGGCGCCTGCTGTGACCCCCAACAAGCCCAACACCCCTGCCACCACCACTGCTTTCCAAAAACCACGCTGCATATCCATCCCCTTGTTCGCCCAAGCTACATTTAAAGCTCAATATAAGCGATTCTCTTTTGAACGGGCTCACACATGGTTGTCACCGAACTCAGCGCCTATGAACTCTCCCAAGCCATTCATGGCAAGCAGCTGTCTTGCCGCGAAGTGATGCAAGCCTATTTGCTGCGCATTGAAAGCGTAAACCCGCGCTTCAACGCCTTGGTCAGCTTGCAAGACCCGGACACACTTTTGGCGCAAGCCGATGCCTGCGACGCCGATCTGGCCCATGGCCATTCACGCGGCTGGCTGCACGGTTTTCCCATCGCCTTGAAGGATTTGGTGGATGTGGCGGGCATACCCACCACCTGCGGCTCGCTCCTGTTGCGCGACAACATCCCCACCCAGGACGCCTTGCTGGCGCAGCGCTTGAAGGCTGCAGGCGGCATTGTGATTGGCAAGACCAACACCCCCGAATGGGGTTTGGGCTCGCACACCTTTAACGAAGTGTTTGGCACCACGCGAAATGCCTACAACCCCGCTTTCAGCGCCGGCGGCAGCAGTGGCGGCGCGGCCGTGGCTTTGGCGCAGCACATATTGCCCATCGCTGATGGCTCGGACTTCATGGGCAGTTTGCGCAACCCTGCGGCTTGGAACAATCTTTTTGGTCTGCGCCCCTCGCAAGGGCGGGTGCCCGCGTACCCTGTGGGTGATGTGTGGGTGAGTCAGTTAGGCACCGACGGCCCCATGGCCAGAAGCATGCGCGACTTGGCGCATTTGTTGGAAGTGATGGCCGGTTTTGATGCGCGCGCACCTTTGTCGCTGGCCAGCCTGCCCGATGGGTTTGCGGCCCCACTTCAACCCAAGGCCAAAGGTTTGCGCCTAGGCTGGTTGGGCGATTTGAATGGCTACTTGCCCATGCAAGCCGGTGTGTTGCAGGCCTGCGAAAACGGCCTGCACCGTTTGCAGGGTTTGGGCTGTCAGGTGGAGCCGGTGAGCTTAGGTTATTCCCCCGAAGCCATATGGCAAACCTGGCTGGCCTGGCGACGTGTGCTGACCGCTTCGCGTATCGCCCCCATGGTGGCCAAAGGTCGAGCGTTGGTGAAGCCCGAAGCGCTGTGGGAGTTTGACCAAGCCGCCGGCATGAGCGCCAGCGATTTTTTAACCGCCAGCACCGAGCGCAGCGCGTTTTACCAGCACATGCTGGACTTGATGCGCCGCTTTGATGTGCTGGTGCTGCCCAGTTGCCAAGTCTGGCCTTTTGATGCCTCCCTTCGCTGGCCGGCTTCTATTGAGACGGCCAAGGGCCCGGTGCAAATGGACACCTACCATCGGTGGATGGAGGTGGTGCTGTACGCCAGTTTGGCGGGCTTGCCAGCCCTCAATGTACCGGTGGGCTTTAGCGCTCAAGGCTTGCCCATGGGCATGCAGCTGATAGGCAAACCCCAAGGCGAACTGGCTTTGCTGTCGCTTGGCTTGGCTTACGAGGAAGTGGTGGGGGATTGGTTGGCGATCCAACCCGCCCCGGTGTAGACGTTATGATTGACGTTACGTCAACCTACAGGCGTCAGTTATTCGCCAGCAAGCCTTGATTTTCTTTAATTTTTTCCGGTTCACCCCGTTTATGTCATGACCGATTTGTCCGCTGAATTCCAAGCCTTGGCCAACTACCGTCCCAAGCACAAAGTCCGCTTTGTCACTGCTGCGAGTTTGTTTGACGGTCACGACGCGGCCATCAACATCATGCGCCGCATCTTGCAAGGCATGGGCGCTGAAGTCATTCATCTGGGCCACAACCGCTCGGTCGACGAGGTGGTGACCGCCGCGCTGCAAGAGGACGTGCAAGGCATCGCCATCAGCTCCTACCAAGGCGGCCATGTGGAGTACTTCAAATACATGATCGACTTGCTGCGCGAACGTGGCGGCGCGCATATTCAAGTATTTGGTGGCGGCGGCGGCGTCATCGTGGCGTCTGAAATCAATGAACTGCACGCTTACGGCGTGACCCGCATTTACAGCCCGCAAGACGGCCAACGCATGGGGCTGCAAGGCATGATCGGCGAGATGATCATGCGCTGTGATCAAGACTTGAACGCGCACGCACCCAAGGCATTGAGCGCCATCCAAGGTCATGGCCAAACCCATTGGCGTGCCTTGGCGCAACTCATCACTGCTCTAGAAAACGGGCAAGCCAATGCAGGCTTGGTTGATCAACTGCGAACCCAAGCCGCTGCTATGCAAGTACCGGTGGTGGGAATCACCGGCACCGGTGGTGCCGGCAAGTCTTCGCTCACCGACGAACTGATTCGCCGCATTCGCCTCGACCAAGACGACAGTCTGCGCATCGCGGTCATCTCTATCGATCCCTCACGCCGCAAAAGCGGTGGTGCGCTCTTGGGAGACCGCATCCGCATGAATGCCATCTCGCCTTGGAACAAATTGGGGTCAGACCCCGATGTCACCGGCCAGCGGGTGTTCATGCGCAGCTTGGCCACACGCGAATTCGGCAGCGAAATCAGCGCGGCTTTGCCCGACGTGATTGCCGCGGCCAAGTGCGCGGGCTTTGATGTGGTGATCGTAGAAACCTCCGGCATTGGCCAAGGCGACGCGGCCATCGTGCCGCATGTGGATGTGCCGATGTACGTGATGACGCCAGAGTTTGGCGCCGCCAGCCAGTTGGAAAAAATCGACATGCTCGACTTTGCCGAGTTTGTCGCCATCAACAAGTTTGACCGCAAAGGCGCGGCCGACGCACTGCGCGATGTGGCCAAGCAAGTGCAACGTAACAAAGAAGCTTGGACCACCCCCACCGAGCAAATGCCGGTGTTTGGGACCATGGCGGCTCACTTCAACGACGACGGCGTGACCGCGCTTTACCAAGCCATGAAGCTGCGTTTGCAAGCGCTGGGCTTAAAACTCGGCCAAGGCCGCCTGCCTTTGGTGAAGGTTCGCCACAGCTCGCACCAAACGCCCATCGTCCCGCCAGCACGCAGCCGCTATTTGGCCGAAATCAGCGAGACCGTGCGAGGCTACAAACAGCGCGCCAAGAGCCAAGCGCAACTCGCCCGTGAGGTGCAACAACTGCACGCCGCATCAGCCATGCTGGCCGAAGGTAAGCCTGGCAAGCCCCGCGCCTCTGAAGCCGCCCAAGGTTTGGCCGACGAACGCCAAGCCCGCTTGCAACCCGATGCCCGCGCCTTGCTCGCCGATTGGCCGCAGTTGCAAAAAGACTATGCCGCCGAGGAACTGGTGGTGACGGTGCGCGACAAAGAAATCCGCACGGCATTGGTGACCAAGTCACTCAGTGGTACAGCGGTGCGCAAAGTCGCCCTGCCCCAATACCACGACCATGGCGACGTGCTGCAGTGGCTGATGCTGGACAACGTGCCAGGACGCTACCCCTACACCGCTGGCACGTTTGCTTTTAAACGCGAAGGCGAAGACCCCACGCGTATGTTTGCGGGCGAGGGTGACGCGTTTCGCACCAACCGCCGCTTCAAACTCTTGAGCGAAGGCATGCCGGCCAAACGTTTGAGCACCGCTTTTGATTCAGTCACGCTGTACGGCAACGACCCCGACCTGCGCCCGGACATTTACGGCAAAGTGGGCAACTCAGGTGTCAGCATCGCCACTTTGGAAGATATGAAGGCGCTGTACGACGGCTTTGACCTTTGCTCGCCGTCCACCAGCGTGTCCATGACCATCAACGGACCCGCGCCCACTATTTTGGCGATGTTCATGAACACCGCCATCGATCAAAACCTCGACAAGTTCCGCGCCGACAAAGGGCGCGAGCCCAACACTCAGGAGACCGCCGACATACGCGCTTGGGTCATGCAAAACGTGCGCGGCACCGTGCAAGCCGATATCTTGAAAGAGGACCAAGGCCAAAACACCTGTTTGTTCAGCACCGAGTTTTCATTGAAGGTGATGGGCGACGTTGCCCAGTATTTTGTCGATCATCAAGTGCGCAATTTCTACAGCGTGTCCATCAGCGGCTATCACATTGCCGAAGCAGGTGCCAACCCGATTTCGCAATTGGCGTTCACGCTCTCCAATGGCTTCACGTTTGTAGAAGCCTATTTGGCACGCGGCATGCACATCGACGATTTCGCGCCCAACCTGAGCTTCTTCTTTAGCAACGGCATGGACCCCGAGTACACCGTCATGGGCCGCGTGGCGCGTCGCATTTGGGCAGTTACCTTGAAAGAGAAATACGGTGCCAATGAGCGCAGCCAAAAACTCAAATACCACATACAAACCTCCGGCCGCTCGCTGCACGCCCAAGAGATTCAGTTCAACGACATACGCACCACCCTGCAAGCGCTGATTGCCATTTACGACAACTGCAACTCCCTGCACACCAACGCGTTTGACGAAGCCATCACCACGCCCACCGAAGACAGCGTGCGCCGTGCCATGGCAATTCAGCTCATCATCAACCGCGAATGGGGCTTGGCGAAAAATGAGAACCCAGGCCAAGGCGCTTTCATCATCGAAGAACTCACCCAACTGGTGGAAGAAGCGGTGCTGTCCGAATTTGTAGCGATCGCCGAACGCGGTGGTGTCTTGGGTGCGATGGAAACCGGTTATCAGCGCGGCAAGATCCAAGATGAATCTATGCATTACGAGATGCTCAAGCACACCGGCGAATTACCCATCATTGGTGTGAACACCTTCAAGTCGCCACATGCCAATGAAGTGCCAGCAAGCATCGAGCTGGCCCGCTCCACCGAAGAAGAAAAGCAAAGTCAATTAAAGCGCTTGCATGACTTTCACACGCTGAATGCCGTGCAAGCTCAGGCGCAACTGGCCCGCTTGCAGCAATCAGTGCTGGATAACGCCAATGTGTTTGAGGTGCTGATGGACGCGGTGCGCCACTGCTCTTTGGGGCAAGTTACCAAGGCTTTGTTTGAGGTGGGTGGGCAGTACCGCAGAAATATGTGAAAATAAAAAATTGTTTTTATAATCAATTTTTAGATGCGCTTAGGTTTTTATCAAGAAAGAATTCTTTTAGTTATTGTTTGTGCGGCCCTCTTTGGCGCTACGCATCTTGGCAATGCTTGGCTATTTCAGTATTTCAGCTTTTCTAACCACATCAGTTGGATTTACTTACCGGCTTTTTTACGGGTGATGTATGTGCTGGTACTCGGGCCTGGGTGGGGGTCCGTCGCCATTTTCTTGGGCGGTTTGCCATTGGTTGGCAACCTAGATGAACACCTGATTCAAGGTCTGTTGAATGCGGCATGCTCTGCCCTGAGTCCTGTCTTGGCAGTTGGGCTGTTTCGACTTCTCAAAGAGCGTAGCTTGGTGCTCAGCCGTTTAAGAGATTTGATTGAATTGAGCTTTCTCTATGCACTGCTTAATGCGGTTATTCATCACCTTAATTGGGCCGTACAGCAACCCGATCAACTGTTGTCCGCCATGCAGTTACCCATCATGGTTGCGGGTGACTTGATAGGTGCGGTACTGGGTGCTTTTTTGTTTACCCAAATTGTTAGTTTCTTTGGGATGTATGGCTTATTGGAGCGCTTAGCCCAAGCCAAACCTGAAGTGCCGTCTTAAGCACCCGCCCCACGTTTGCTTCTGGATAAATCGACGCCCAGCTGTTTAAGTTTGCGGTACAAATGGGTTCGCTCTAGCCCCGTTTTTTCGGCCACGCGGGTCATAGACCCACCCTCTTGGGCCAAATGAAATTCGAAATAGGCCTTTTCAAATGCGTCTCTGGCCTCGCGAAGCGGATGGGACAACTCAAAACTTTGTACCGAAGCCGGCAACCGAGATGCCGCGGGTTGCGCTTGCACCATGACGGGTGAAAGTGCGGGTGAATATGCTGCTGGGGTGGGTACAACGCCTAGGGTGGGCCGCTCAGGGCTGGCTGGTTTTCGCGCCAAACCTTGATCGACCGCTTTGAGCAGTTTTTGCATGGTGATGGGTTTTTCTAAAAACGCCAAGGCCCCAATGCGTGTCGCTTGAACTGCGGTATCGATGGTGGCGTGGCCACTCATCATGATGACGGGCATGGTGAGCATTCCCGTAGCGGCCCACTCTTTGAGTAAGGTCACGCCGTCGGTGTCAGGCATCCAAATATCTAGCAACACCAAATCGGGGCGGGCACTGGCTCGGGCACTGCGTGCTTGTGCTGCATTTTCAGCCAACTCGACTTGATGACCTTCGTCATTCAAAATTTCAAAAAGCAGATCGCGAATGCCGAGTTCGTCATCAACCACCAAAATTGTTGCCATATTGCTTGTGATGTCAGGTTAGGTAGAAAGTTTGGCCATGCGAAATGATAACGATACTTGGGCCCCAATGGTTTGGTCGCCCTCGAACCGGTTTTTAATCTCGATGCGCGCTTGGTGTTCATCGGCAATTTTCTTCACCACAGCCAAGCCCAAGCCTGTGCCACCCGCTTTGGTGGTGACGTAGGGCTCAAACGCCCGCTGCAATACCGCCTCACTAAAGCCACTGCCGTTGTCGACAATCCGTAAGCGTACTTTTTGACTGGACGACGATGGTTCGCTCCACACTTGGACCATGGGATGAGGGCTTTGTGCGCTGGCGTCTTGTGCATTTTGAATCAAGTTATGCACCACCTGCCGTAACTGAGAAGCGTCTCCCAGCACCAAGGGCAAGTCTTGGGCCAAATGCCAACTGACGGGCACCAAGGCATTGTCGTTGTCATACAAAGGCATCATCTCTTGCAGCAAATGATTCAGGTCTAAAGCCTCTAAGCGCGCCTGTGGCAAACGACCGAAATCGCGAAACTCATTGACCAGTCTTTGCAGCGCGTCGACTTGATCGACAATGGTTTTAACGGATTTATGCAACAGCGCTTTGTCGTTATCGACCAATTTATCGGCCAACTTCATCTCTAGGCGCTCAGCCGAAAGTTGTATGGGTGTGAGCGGGTTTTTAATCTCATGCGCCAAGCGCCTGGCCACCTCGGACCAAGCCTGCGAGCGTTGGGCAGACACGATTTCGGTGATGTCATCGAACACCAACAACCACTCGCCTTGAGGCAAGACCGCGCCACGCGCCACCAAGGTGGTGTGTTGTTGCCGGTCGGGCCCAAATTCAATGAAATACTGCTGCGTTTTGGTATCGATTTCAAATGACTGCTGCCAATGGTCTAAAGAGCGCTGCTGTTGCTCGGCCACGAAATCATGGAATTGTTCCATCACCTGCAGACCAAACACTTGCAAGCCTTCGATGTCTTGCAAGGCTTTGCCCATGTGAACCGCCAATGGCAATTGCAATATCCTTGTGGCGCCTGGGTTGATAGACAAAATATGCCCTTGTGGGTCTAGCAACACCACCCCGGCAGTGAGGTTGTCGAGCATGGTTTGTAAATGGCTGCGAGCCAAATTGACTTGCGCCATGCTTGTCTGCACCGAGTCTCGTGCTTGCGCCAATTGTTCGGTCATCTGCGCAAACGAGCGTGTTAATCCATCGAGCTCATCTTTGCCTTGCAATACGGCGCGTGGACTCAAGTCGCCTGCGGCAACGTCGCGCACACCTTCAGCCAGCAACAACAAGGGTCGCGCCAGCTGGTTGCCTAACAAGACCGCCAATAAGACGGCACCTAATACCGCCAAAAATAAACTTAAAGTCAATGTACCGATGTACATCCGCTTTAAACCTTCACGCGCCAAAGCACGCTCTTGGTATTGCCGATTGGCGTCGAGCACGGCCAAAGCATTGGCAACCAGCACAGGCGGTAAGTTTTTCACCACTTGCAACACACGGCTTTGCCCATCGAGCTGAAAACCACTTGCGCCCATGCGAACCAGCACAGAAATACGCGGTTGTATGGTGGACCCGCCCAAGTTGTCGTCCAAACCCTCGCTGCGCCAACTGATGCCTTGGCTGCGTACTTGTCGCCATTCTGCGGCAGTGGGTTTGTCGGGCTGAAGTTGGTAGCGCTCTTCGCTCACACTGGCCACGGCCACGCCGTTGTTGAGCCAAAGTGTGACTTCGCTGGCCTCGAGTTTGTCGCGAATGGTTTCTAGAACCACAGGTACGGCACTGCTGGGTGCCGCAGCGACGTCCTGGCTGGCATTGCGAACATTGACAGCCAGTTCATTTGACAAACCCTCCAAGGTTGAACGGCTCAAATTCAAACCTGCATCCAATGCCACTTCGACCTTGGTATCAAACCACACCTCAATGGAGCGAGTGACAAACTGGTAAGACACGGCATATATCAATATGCCCGGCAATATGCCTACCAAGGCAAAAATGCTGGCCAACTTCACCAGCAGTCGGCTGCCAAATTTTCCTTGCCGCAAGCGACTCAACAAGCGCACACCCAACCACGCAATGATCGCTAACAAAATCGCGGCAAAGGCAATGTTTAAACCAAACAAAAGGCCGAAGTTTTGTTCGTAAGCTTCCCAGCGTTGTGTGGCTTGGGTTAGCAAGAAGAGCAATACCAACGCCAAGGACACCAGTATGGTTAAACCCACCACAAACCACCAACTCTGATGCCGCATCACAGCAACGGGAGGAGATGATTTCATTTAAAGCTGTCTTCCTGCAGTTTCAAACTGTGTAGGTAATCGAGCCCCCAGCCGGCCCCGCCAAAAGCGCCAAACTGCAAGGGTTGCGGCAATTGACTCAAATCGAGTCGAAAACGAAATTCCAATCGTTGCTTGGTGGTGGTGTCTATGGCGGGCAAATCTGCAATTCGCCAACGTGAAATTCTTTGAATACCTTGTAAAGCCTCGGACAAGCTGTCGTAGCTTTGTCCCAAGCTCACACCCAGCCCCGTTGACTGAATGGGCTGGGCCGACACATAAGTGCGCCAGCGTTTGGAGAGGGGTTGGTAGCTGAGTCGAACATAGCGTTCAGTTCGATTGACCAATTTATCTGACCAATACCAGCGCTCTCGAACCACATCGGCTTGCATGACAAAGCTCAGGGGCATGCCACGGTTCAAAGCGTCTTCCAAACTGGGGGGTAACTCAAAATTCAAACGCGCACTGAGGTAGATACCTTCATCGTTGCGCTGCAACTGAAAATCATCGACTTGCACAACATTGTCTGCATAAGCCATGCCAAGACACATCAACAAATTAAGCAGCAGCCCACGCAGCAGCCACTGCGCCCAAGATGTGCACAGCATCCAAGCGTCAGACACAGGCATCGCGCTTCTCAAGCAAGGCATAAAAAAATCCATCGTGGCCACTTGCTGCATTGTCTAAGAGCCACACGGGATTTGCCGATACCCCAGGCATTAAATGACCGGGGGATGGAAGTAATGCCGCCTGAGTGTTGCGCACAAGAAACGAATCGATTTGTCCTTGGCCCTCATCATGAAAAACCGAGCAAGTGCAATAAAGCAGTCTTCCCCCCGGTTTTAACAGCGGCCAGAGGGCTTGAAGCAATCGGCGCTGGGTTTGAACCAGTGCGGCCACGTCACTGTCGCGCCTGAGCAAAGGTATATCGGGGTGGCGTCTGACGATGCCAGAAGCCGTGCAGGGAGCGTCCAACAAAATAGCATCAAACAACTGGCCTGACCACCACGCTTGGGTGTCGGTCACATCGGCACACATCACAGTGGCTTGCAGCCCTAAGCGCAGCAAGTTTTCGCTGATGCGCTCGCAACGCAAGGCATCTATATCCAAGGCCCACACTTGTGCATCGGCATACTCCAGCAAATGCGCAGTCTTGCCCCCAGGTGCGGCACAAGCGTCTAGAACTTGTAAACGGTCTCCCTGCGAAGCTTGCAAACCTTGCAGCAACAACGGGGCAGCAAGTTGCGCGGCAGCATCTTGCACCGAACACAAACCTTGGGCAAAACCATGGATAGCTTGAACCGCTTTGGCTTGACGCAAGACCAAGCCATTCGCACCCACCGGGTCAGACAACACGCCTTGTGAATGCCAAAGTTGCTGCAACGCCTCGCGGGATATTTTTTGGCGATTGACACGCATGGTCATTGGTGCAGCTTGCTGGCTGGCTTGCAAAACAGTTTGCCAGTGTGCAGGGTAATCGTTTTGTACACGCTGGACCCACCACAAGGGAAAATTCCATTGGGCTGTTTTATTTTGAAAAGCTTTTGCTCGCAAAGCTTTTTCTTCTCGCAAAAATCTTCGTAAACAGGCGTTGATAAATGCGGATTGACCACGGGTTTGGGGGTGGTGTTTTGCGGCTTCTACCAATTGACTGACCAAGGTATGGGCTGGATACATCGCCTCTGTGTCCATCAGCAACAAGCCCAAGCCTGTGCACAGCAGGGCATTGACGGGCGCTGAAGGTGCGCGATTGATCAACAAGTCGCGTATGGCTTGGGCGGCGCCCCAATGCCGCAAAACCGCGAACAACAAAGCTTGTGCGCCAGGGCGCAAAGGCATGGCGACTTGAGACAAAGCGTGGCTATGGTTTCGCCCATCTAAAACCAACTGCAAAGACGCTGCGCAAGCCTGCAACTGTC
>Ga0209084_1002191_pt1 | contig 15467 bp, 15 predicted proteins | sample C_130820_MF_Meta_FD_187309 | JGI IMG/M metagenome (GOLD analysis project Ga0209084, IMG submission 187309) | Freshwater microbial communities from Lake Croche, Canada to study carbon cycling - C_130820_MF_MetaG (SPAdes) (version 2) | ecosystem: Environmental > Aquatic > Freshwater > Lake... | reverse complement strand
GTGGGTACCGCAATGGATGTCAAGCTACGGCAGCGCCCTCTTGCTCGATGGAAAGTACCGCGCCAAGCAGGCCTATGCGGCCGTCGTCGGCGAGTTGTCCAAACTTTAGGTTGTCCACAACCGATTTTTTCTGAACGGTGCTTCACTTCCCTGCTCAACGTGGATATATTGGTCTCCATGGATCAACAACAACACGAAAAACGCAACAGGACGTACACCGTTCTGGGCATCGCCTTGGCGATGTTTCTCGGAGCCCTCGACCAGACAATTGTTTCGACGGCTATGCCCAAGGTGGTAGAACAATTGGGCGGACTGGACAGGCTCTCTTGGGTCTTCACAGTTTATATTCTGATTTCAACGCTTCTGATTCCCGTTTATGGCAAACTAGCCGACATTTTCAGCCGCAGGCTGCTGGAAATCGTCGCGGTGTCCATGTTCGTCATCGGTTCGGCCCTTTGCGGAATGGCCGGCGACCAACCTCTTTTCAATTTCCTCGGCGACGGAATGTCTCAGCTCATCGTCTTCCGTGGCATTCAGGCCATTGGCGGCGCCGGGCTCTTTTCTCTGGCTTTCATTATCGTGGCTGACCTCTACCCTCCTCGCGAGCGGGGCAAAATCAACGGCATGTTTGGAGCGGTCTTCGGGCTCGCCAGCGTGCTCGGGCCGCTGATCGGCGGTTTTCTCACAGACAATGCGGGAGCTTGGTTGACTGGCATCGAGGGTTGGCGCTGGGTGTTCTACGTCAACCTGCCCCTCGGCATCATCGCTCTGTGGTTCATTATTACCCGCATGCCTCACCTGCAACCGCCGGACAACAGCCATGAAGTAGATTTTGTGTCTGCGTTTCTGATGTTGGCCACGTTCCTTCCCTTTGTCTTTGCCCTACAGCTCGACAAGAACGACCATGCGTGGACGAGTCCGGAAGTACTCTTCCAGCTCATTGGCTCGCTGGTCATTGGCTCGGTTTGGGTTTGGCATTCGCTCAAGGTGTCCAAACACCCGATACTCGACTTGCGGTTGTTTAAGAACAACGTGTTCACTACTGCAAACATCACGTCTTTTTTCTTCGGTGCCGGTTTCTTCGTCATCCTCCAATACCTTCCTTTTTATATGGTGAACGTGCAGGGGGTTTCGGCCACTGAGGCTGGTGCAAGCCTCATCCCGATGACCATGGGAATCGTGCTCGGCTCGGGCCTCGGTGGTCCTATTGCCAGCAAGATCGGCAAATACAAGGCCATATTGGTGGCCGGGACCGTAGTCGCGGCCATCGGAGGCGGTCTGGTCTCACTGTTTGGCCTAGACACCCCCTACTGGCAAGTGATCCTCACCATGGTCGTCGCTGGCCTAGGCTTTGGTCCCGGCATGGGCCTGTACGCCTTGGCGGTTCAGAACTCGGTTCCCCGAGAAGAAATGGGCCAAGCCACCAGTGCCAGCCAGTTCTTGCGCCAAATCGGTTCGGCCGTGGGTTCCGCGATTGCCGGCTCGATTTTCTCGGCAGCGGTCCTCACTGCATCGACTGCCCACATGCCTCAGGGCATGAACCTCAATCAAGGCATTTTGCGGGCGGGGCCTTCGGAAGTTCGTAAGTTCATCGAGTCCGGTTTCGACGAAACGACCAAAACAGTGAGTGACCTCATGGACCTGCGAGGCGCAGAAGCTCAGGCTGCTTACGATAAAATCATGGCTGACCCAAAAACTTCTGATCAGCTGAAGCAAAACCTCAAGGATGGCACTCCTGCTATGGCCATGGAAAAGCAGTTCCAGGAGTTCCAGAGCGCTTTGGAGGACATTGTACTGACGGGCAACAAAGCTGCACTGGCGGCACTCTACGCTTCCCCAGCAGGCTCCAAAATGCTGTCAGAAGAGTCGCGCAAGGGAATCGACGCGATCATGATCCTGCCTGCACCGGCCCGCAAGGAAGCTATCCCGCACCTTCGCGAAAAGATGCAGCAAGGAATGGCCATGGCGATCAGTGTCACGAGTGAGTATGCCAAGGCCAAGATCAAGGGCGCACTCGACAGCAAGAAGAAGGAAGTTGCCGACGGTGTGGTATCTGGAATGAGGCCGGCCGTCGTTGAGGCGCTCCAACCCGTTTGGCTGTTCAATATTCTGGTCTTCGTGCTTCTGTTTATCTTCAACTTGTTCATTCCGAGCATTCCGTTGAAGAGCCGTCAGGAGGCCACACCTGTGGTTGAAGGTCACGGCCACGGCACCGAAGGTACTCCACCGGCCGCCCACTAATGAATCGGCGTTTCCGGTAGCGTTCCAAAGCCTTCGACACTGAGGTGTCGAAGGCTTTTTTTTGGTCAGTAGGTCCGTTGGGGACAGACCTCGGCTCACAATTCCCACTGTAAGGCGCGGTAGGTGAACAGTCCGCGCCGATAGCCCAACACCAAAGCCGCTCCACCAACCAGATTGGCCAACATCGGCGTCGTGGGCGGTAAACCGACCGCCAACGTAGAGCCCCAGCGGCGGAGCACCCCCCCCTGGCCCACACGCTCACTCCAATCCTCGTCGGCTACCAAAGTCCACCCATGGTTTCCCAGCCCGCTTTTCCAACCTTCGCATTTTTCGAGGGCGGGTACCTTCCATCCATCACGGAAGGCCGCCAGCCATCTTTCCTCGGTTGTGTCGGCGGGCTCCCGCGCCAAAAGGTCGTCGATGAGCAGAAAACGGTCACCAGGTCGAGCCTGCTGGGTCAGGAGGCTTCGAAACAGCTCGGGATCAGGGTTATGCGCCAAACTCTCGATCGCGTAGTACAGGGTGCGACCCGAGGACGCGGGCCAAACTTGAGCTTGCAGATACGAGCCGGTCACTATTTGTGCCCTGTGCCCCAGCCAAGTGGAAGCCTCGACAGCCTGCGAGGGACTGAGGGTGACCCCAAAAAGCTCAACCTCGGCCCCGACGGTTTTTTGCAGCGACCAGAGGGCCGATCCCGTACCGCAGCCAAGGTCAAAGACGGCAAGGCAACCTTCAGCTGCTTCCCGGATGCGCTGGTGGGCGGTGTCAACAGTACCATCGATGCGCCGATGGATGGCCAACGGTTGGCGAGTCGGGAGGCCGCCCCAGCGAGACTCCCACGCGTTAAAACTGCCGGTGTTGGCTTCGTAGTAGCGCCGGACGCTATCTTCGTGGTCGCGGATGGTGGAACGGCTCATCGAAAGAGTATACTCGCCCCATGCCATTTCCCGAACCATGGTTGACCCCTCTCGCCGGCCGGGGACTCACCGAACCCACCGAGGTTCAAGTCGCGGTTCGGCAGCCGTTTCTTGCGGGTAAGAACCTGCTGGTACAGTCGGGCACTGGAACCGGAAAGACCCTTGCCTACCTTATACCCTTGTTCGAGCGTCTCGACCCGCAGAGAAAAGACCTGCAGGGTTTGGTACTCGCCCCCACCCAGGAGCTCGCGGTGCAGATTCACCGGCAGATGGAACTGCTGGCGGCCGACTTGGCGCCGGCCCGTTCGGTGCGCACGGTATCGTTGATGGGCGGGGTGAATCTGTTGCGTCAATTGGAACAGCTCAAAGCCAAGCCCCACCTCGCCGTTGGAACTCCGGGTAGAGTGCTTGAGCTCCTTGAGAAAAAGAAGATCACCGGTCACTTCTTGAGCAGCGTAGTACTCGATGAGGCCGATCGTCTGCTTGATGACACCTCAGTGGTGGCCGTCAGGGCCATTCTGAAGACGACACTCAAAAGCCGTCAGCTCAGTCTGTTTTCGGCTAGCCTTCCCCCTGCCACGGTCGCTATCGCCTCGGGACTGGCCTCAGATTGGCTATCGCTTTTGTTGGAGCCCGAGATGCCTATTCCTGCAGGAATCCGACATTGGAGTTTCGCGTCGGAGCTCCAGCATAAAAACGACCTACTGCGTCAACTGCTCCATGCAATCGCTCCGAGCAAAGCTCTGGTGTTCCTCAATAAGCCCGACCAAATCGAACTCGTGGCCGCCAAGCTCCGCCACCATGGCCTCCAAGCAGAGAGCTTATATGGAACCCGGTTCAAGGAAGACAGGCAGAAGGCGATGAAGGCTTTTGCCTCTGGTAGCGCGAGCATCCTGGTAGCCAGCGACCTCGCCGCCCGAGGATTGCACATAGACGGCATAAGCCATGTGTTTCATTTTGACATCCCTGAGAACCCGCTGGACTACCAGCACCGCTGCGGCCGCACGGGCCGCCTCGGTCACGTGGGAACCAGTGTGGCTTTGAGCACAGAGTACGAACTCGGCAGGCTACGGGAGTTCGAAAAAACCTTCTCCATCACTGTGGTGCCACAGAGCCTCCACCACGGCAAGGTTCAACTAAAGAGACGGTAGACGGGGGTAGGTGCCACAATCCCCTTGAGGGTGGCCATCTTGGTCTCACTCTTCAACCCCGACGCTTGGAGTATGTCGGGGACTCCCGGGCTGTTAAAGACGGCCTCCGTGATCCAAACTTCACCAGCCTCGGCTAGGCCCTGCACTCGCGCAGCAAGGTTGATGTTTTGACCGAAGTAGTCAAGCCGGTCGTCAGCGGTCACGGCCAAGGCTGGGCCCTCATGCAGACCTATCTTGATGCCCAGCTCGGTTTGGCCGCTGGAAGAGTCGAGTTTCTTCATCCGCTCGACCATAGCGAGCGAAGCCAGCATCCCTTCCTGGCTGTTCGAGAACGTCGCCATGATGGCGTCGCCCATGGTCTTCACGAGGGCACCATGGAACTCCCGGACCACTTCGGTAAGAAGGTTGAAATGCTTCTGTACCACTTCGTAAGCGGTGATGTCGCCCACGCGTCCGTACATATCAGTCGAACCCTTGAGGTCGGTGAACAATACCGTCAGGCTTTTAATTTTTAGCTTCAAATCGGGAGCCCAAGCCTGCATCCGAAAGAGTTCGCGGAACGATTGGTTGTTGAGAAAAGCCTTGCCGGTGAGAAATGGCCTCCAGACGCGCTCTGTGCGCATGTAGGGAAGGGCAATCTTTAAGAACTCTGAGGCATTCTGCAACACGATCCCTGTAGCCGCCTTGAGACGGTTGTTGAGGTGAAACACAACGTTGCCGGGACGAAGGACCAGAGATAAGGGTGAAATGCCCCCTTCCATGAGGTCGATATCGACAATTTGCTCAATGGTAAGGGGGGAGCCCTCCACAGTTACTCTGAGCTGGCTGTGGCTTTCCAGGTTGATCAACCGGTATTGGCCCACTTCCAGCACAGCGCCCAGTTTTCCCTTCACGTCGGGAGCAATAGCGGCAAAACTCTTCATGGACGCGCCGGCCCCCAGAGCATCCAGGTTGGGCGAAAGCAAGTTGGCTGACCGGTAGGAACGCAAGTACGCCTCAAGGCCCGAAAGGGGCTCGGGATGACTTACCCCCAGAGCCTCGCTGCACTCAAAGGTCACCTCGACAAAGTCATCCATGGAGGCTTCCCTGGAAATAGAACAAACGGTACAGGGAATCTGTTCGGAAGAGATGGCGTCGAGACGAGAATAGGCGTGCTCACAGCCCCCGCAGGAGGCGCATATTTGGCCATAATGGAAGTCGAACAGACCAATTTTGGCACCGTGGATGAAGATATCGAGCAGAACTTCGGGGTCGAACCCGTGCTGCTGGGCAAACGCCAGCGGGTTGATTCGCACGAGATCCCATTCGCCAAGGGTCGGCAACAAGGCTCCGAGTTTGTCCACCTCTGCCGCCTTCATGCGCGGAAAGAGCTTCAGCGCCCTGATTTTTTGATCCAAAACAGTTCGATTCATATAACCCCCAAGATGAGTTTAGATGTGAATAGCCCAGCCCTCAGCCCCGCGTGCGGCCTCCATCACGCTTTCTCCCAAAGTGGGGTGGGCGTGAACCATGGTGGCGATGTCCTCGGGAAGCAGCTCAGCTTTTTTGGCCAATAGGAGTTCGTGAATCAACTCAGTTGCACTGGCGCCCACGGTGTGTGCCCCCAAAATTTCGTGGGTGGTGGGGTCGAACAGCACTTTCACCAGGCCTTCGGGCCGTTCTATCGCGTTGGCCTTTCCATTGCCGCTGTAGGGAAAACTATAGGCCTTGTAGGCGAGCTTTTTCTCTTTGGCTTTATCCTCGGTGAGCCCGAAACTGGCAATCTGAGGCTCGCAGTAGGTCGCTCCGGGAATTGCCATCGGGTCGAGCTTCTTTTCGTGCGGCGGGTTAGTTCCCTTGAGCTTGCTGGCCATGTACTCAACGGCAATTTCCCCTTCCTTGCTGGCAACATGCGCGAGCAAGGGACTGGGCAACACGTCTCCAATGGCAAAAATGCTGGCCGCATCGGTCTGGTAGTAGTCCCTGGTGGTCACAAAGCCGCGTTCAAGCTTTACGCCGGCTTTTTCCAGCCCCACATTCGCGGTGTTGGGTACGCGGCCCACGGCGACGAGAAGCTTTTCTGCCTGGAGGACCTCGGTTTTTCCCTCTTTGGACACCGTGAGCTCAATTCCTGTGGCAGTCTTCTTCAAGGCGCTGGCCGTTGTGCCAACAAGAAACTTCACCCCGTTTTTTACAAAAGCTTTTTCTACCACGGCGGCCGTATCGTGGTCTTCGATAGGAAGGATGCGAGGCAGCATCTCCACCACGGTCACTTCCATGCCGAAAGTGCGCATAACAAATGCGAACTCCATGCCTATGGCTCCTGAGCCCAGAATCAGGAGGCTTTTTGGCAACGAGGTCAAGGCAAGAATGCCCGTGCTCGAGAGCACCTGTTTCTCGTCAAACTCCATGCCAGGCAACTCGCGCGGTCGCGAGCCGGTGGCAACCAAAAGGTAGTGGGCGCTGATCTTCTGAGGTGCGGCGCTCCCGGCAGGGCTGGTCACCGTTATTTCATGGGCGCCTGTGATCACCCCGGTACCGTTTACCACTTCAACCTTGTTCTTCTTCAAGAGGAACTGGACACCCTTCCCGGAGCGTTCGGCGGCGGTGCGGCTCTTGGCCTGAACCTTTGAATAGTCCAGCCCGCTCACATCCACTTTGACGCCCATATGGGCAAGAGCTTCGATGGCGTGAAAGGCCTCTGCCTGGTTGATCAAAGCCTTTGAGGGTATGCAACCCCAGTTGCCGCAAACTCCGCCCAGCTTGTCCATCTCGATCACCACAGCCTTCAAGCCTAGCTGACTGGCCCTTATGGCCGCCACATAGCCGCCCGGTCCTCCACCCAAAATCGCCACATCGTAGGGATAATTCGCCATGCAAAGTCCTCCGGTTTAGATTTCAGGTCGTCAAACGTTTAAGAGCTTGTTCACGAAGCCGAGTTTTTCTAGGGTCTGGAAAGATTCTCCGCCCTCGTGGTGGTTGTAGGTCCAAACCCGGATTTCTTTCGGCCCTGCCCAACGGTTATAGGCCGCGAAAACCGTGCGAGGTGGGCATATGTCATCCATCAGGGCTACTGAAAACAGCGTCGGCATTTTGGCCCGGGAGGCGAAACTGCGCCCATCAAAGTACGACAAGGTGTTGAAAACGGCTTCCTCCTGATGGCGGTGTCGTTTGAGAAAGTCCCGGATTTCGGCGTAGGGGTAGGCGTCAGTCGCCGTCACCGCATGGTCGAAGTGCGTCAAAAACGGAACATCCGGCATGGCTGCCTGCACACGCCCGTCGAGGGCCGCAGCCGCAATGGTGATGCCGCCTCCCTGACTCCCGCCCGTAAGAAGGATTTGAGAAGCGTCGACCGCCGGGTGGCTACGGGCGGCCTCAATGGCCCGCACAGCATCGGTGAACACCCTGCGGTAATAGTAGGTTTCCTTTTTCAAAACCCCACGGGTCATGAAGCCGGGGATCTGCGGGTTTCCCCCTTCAAGCTCCGGGTCGGGAGTATCGCCAGTCCTCCATGTAGATCCTTGGCCTCTGGTGTCCATGACCAGCAACGCAAAGCCGGCGCTCGGGTAGACTAGCCAATCGTGAGGAAGCCCTCGACCACCCCCGTAGCCAATGTACTCCACCACACAGGGAAGCTTGCCCGACCTCTGCGCAGGGATCAAAAACCAGCCTTTTATGGGTTGTCCACCATAACCGGCGAAGGTGACGTCAAACACCTCGAGCGTCTTGAGTTGAGCGTCATAGGGCTTAAACTGAGCACTGAGAGGGAAACTGCGAGCTTCTGCCAAAGTGGAGGACCAAAAGGCGTCAAAATTGGCAGGTTCCTTCAAGGCGGGGTTGTATTTCTCGAGTTGGTCGAGAGGTAGGTCTACAAACATTACAGCAGCACCATGTAGGGGTCTTCCATCATACGTTTGAACTCCGTTAGAAAATTTGCACCCACCGCGCCATCTACCACGCGATGGTCGCAGCTCAGCGTCACCTTCATAATACGCCGAACCACGATGCTGTCATCAGTGGCAACCACCGGGGTCTTGATGGTAGCTCCCAAGGCCAAGATGGCCACTCCGGGTGGATTGATGATGGCCGTGAACTCCTCGATTCCGAAACTTCCCAAATTGCTAATGGTGAAGGTGGCTCCTGTGAACTCTTCGGGCTTCAGGCCGCCGGTTCGGGCGCGTTCCACTAGATCCTTGAGTTCAGCCTCAATCTGCAAGATTCCCTTGCTGCCAGCATCTTTCACAATGGGGGTGATCAGGCCATCGGGCTGAGCCACGGCAATCCCAAGATCTATGCTGGAATGGTTCTGAATGAACTCACCTTCCCAGCTGGAGTTCAAGGCCTGGTGGCGTTTCAGGGCTTCTGCGACAAACTTCAGGATAAACGGGTTAAGGCCCACCTTCTCCTTGCGCTTGGTATTGATGCGTTCGCGGGCCTCGAGCAGGTTGTCCATCTCGATGGCGAGAGTCAGGAAAAAATGTGGTGCGGTGAACAGGCTTTCGCCTAAGCGCTTGGCAATAGTCTGCCGTTTGCGGCTTACCGGCACCTTTTCGTCGTTGAGGGCCGAGTAACCAAAACTCACCGAAGCAAACGAGCCACTTGGGGTGGGGGACGCTGCCGGAGTGTAGCCTTCCACATCGGCTTTCACCACCCGGCCGTGGGGGCCCGAGCCGGCGATTTGAGCGATGTTGTAGCCTTTGTCGGTAGCTATCTTACGGGCCAAGGGGCTCGACTTAATGTGACCGGCGGCTGCGCCGGAACCGGCCGGAGCTGGAGCCTGCGAGGCAGGGGAGGCAGCAGCAGACTTTGCTGCGGCCACGGCGGCAGCCGAGGGAGGAGCGACAACGGCCTTGGCAACCGGGGCCGCTTCGGCAACCAATGCGGCAAAATCCTCTCCAGGTTCGCCGATGATGCCAATGGTATCGCCCACTTTGGCGCCGGAGCCTACCTCTTTTACAATGGCCAGGAGGGTGCCTTCTTGGCTGGAGAGGTAATCCATGCTGGCCTTGTCGGTCTCTACCTCGCACAAGGGCTCGTCCATCTTTACGAGGTCGCCGACCTTCTTTTTCCACTTGAGAATGCTACCCTCTTCCATGGTTGGGCTTAATGCGATCATGTAAACTTTCTCAGCCATGTTGTCCTCCTCTCTTTCCGGTTTCGGTGTTAGGCTTTTTCCAGAGTGGCAATGTCGAGTTTGGTCATTGTCATCATCGCTGCCGTGGAACGCTGAGCTTTCTGGGGGTCTGAACTACCAATGGTAGCTGCGAGTAGGGCAACCGGCGCCACCTGCCAAGACAACCCAAAGCGATCGATCAACCAACCGCAGCGAGATTCTTGGCCACCCCCGGCGAGAAGCCGTTCCCACAGGGAGTCGATCTCAGGCTGTGTGGGGCAATCGACCATGATGGATACAGCCGGGTTCAAGCGGAAATAGTCTCCGCCATTGAAAGCCACGTAAAGCTGCCCTCCGAGGCGAAACCGAGCCGATCGTTCGTCGGTGGCGAGGAGTTCAGCGTCAGGAAACAGGGAAACGTAGAAGGCTGCCGCTTCGGGAGCCTGTGTGTTGTACCACAGGAACGTAGAAATCTTTGACAAAGTTTGAGCCCTCCTCAGGACCTGTACAGCGCCCTCTTGGCGGCAGCAACAATTTTTGCCACGGTGGGCTGCACTTCCAATTCCAACGTGTGGTTGTAGGGCATGGGCACATCTTCGCTCGACACAAACTCAACAGGAGCGTCGAGGTCGTCGAAGCAGTCCTGCATGATCTTGGCCTGAATCCAGCTGCCTACCGAAGCCTTGGGCCACGCTTCGTCTACAACCACAGCCCGGTTGGTCTTGCGGACCGACGCATAGACCAATTCCTCGTCCAAGGGGACCAGCGAGCGCAGGTCGACTACTTCGGCCTGAATGCCTTCCTTGGCCAGCTCCTCGGCGGCCTGAAGGCACATGGCCACTGGCTTGCTGAAACTCACCAGCGTCACATCGTTTCCCTCGCGCTTGAGGTCTGCCTTACCGATCTCGATGAGGTACTCACCTTCGGGAACCTCGCCCTTGTGGCCGTAGTTCATTTCACTTTCCAGAAAAATAACTGGGTTGTCGTCGCGGATGGCGGACTTCAGAAGTCCCTTGGCGTCGTAGGGAGTGCTTGGAGCCACCACCTTGAAGCCGGGCACATGCACAAAGTAACTGGCAAAGCTCTGGCTATGCTGGCCACCTAAAAACTCGGCGGGACCATTGGGGCCACGTACCACCATGGGGCACTTGAACTGTCCGCCCGACATCGAGCGGTATTTAACGGCGTTGTGAATCAACTGGTCGATGGCCAAGAGCCCAAACTGAAAGGTCATCCATTCGACCACCGGACGCATTCCTGCAAACGCAGCACCTACCGCCAAGCCCGTGAAGCCTAGCTCGGTGATTGGGGTGTCGATAACGCGATCAGGTCCGTACTTTTCCAGAAGGCCCTTGGTGACCTTGTAGGCTCCGTCGTACTGGGCGACTTCCTCGCCTAGGATGACAACTCCGGTTTCTCGGGTCATCTCTTCATCGAGCGCCTGTCGGAGCGCTTCTCGCATGGTAATGATGGCCAATTCAGGTCTCCTCAGACGTAGATGTCGGTATAGATTTCTTCATAGCCTGGTTCCGGGCTGGCTTCGGCAAACTCGACGCACCCCATTACAAGGTCTTTGAGCTCCCTGTCGAGGTCTTTGTATTGGTCTTCGGTGAGCAACTTCGCTTCTTCCATGCGGCCTTTGAGCAAGAGAATGGGGTCTTGGGCCAAGAAGGCTTCGGTTTCTTCTTTGGTACGGTACTTGGCTGGGTCTGACATCGAATGCCCTTTGTACCGGTAGGTTTTGATCTCGAGGAAGCTCGGCTCGAACTTGGTGCGAGCGGTATCCATAGCAGCTTTCACCTCTTCATACACGGCGATGACGTCCATGCCGTCGACCATTTTGGAAGGGATTTTGTAGGCTTGCCCCTTCACATACAGGTCGGTGACCGAACTGACGCGATCGACCGCACTCCCCATTCCATACTGGTTGTTTTCGCACACAAAGACCACGGGAAGTTTCCACGTCGCGGCTAGGTTCATGGCCTCGTGGAAGGCTCCCTGATGGATGGCGCCGTCGCCAAAAAAGACAATGGTGGCCCCGCCGTCTTTTTGACTCTTCTGAGCAAAGGCCGAACCGGTGGCCAAAGGAATCTGACCACCCACGATGCCGTTTCCACCCCACATGCCTTTGGCGTAATCAAACATGTGCATCGATCCGCCCTTGCCTTTGGAACAACCGGTGGCCTTGCCGTACAACTCCGCCATGAGAGTCTTCGGGTCGAGGCCTAGGCTAATCGCGTGGCCGTGGTCTCGGTAACCCGTGAGGAGACGGTCGAGCCCACGCTGCATTCCTGCTGCCGCACCAGAACATACGGCTTCCTGCCCGTTGTACAAATGGCAGAAGCCTCCGATTTTTTTCAGGCCGTACATCTGGCCCGCTTTCTCCTCAAACCGCCGAATCAGCAACATCTCCCGAAGAAGAGCGCTCAGAAACGGTTTGTCGTAACCTTTGATGGGTCGCAAGGAAGCCTCCGCTTAAAAGTCGGTATGGAATTTCTCCGCTGTCTTGGGGTTGAAATATTCCCCGGAAGACAGTTTAGTTTCAAGACAAATCAAATCAGACGGATCATCGTTGAGTTTCCAAAAGGTCTCAAGCCCTTGCCCCAGCTCTTCGAGCAGTTCCGACTTAAACCGGGGATCTTCCACGAGGGTTACCTCGCCACGGAAGGAAAAAGTCTCTCGCGTCTTAGGAGAAGTCAACAGCCAAGAGACTTTGGGATATCTGCTTAACTCGGCCACCTTCGGAAAAGCTGCGGCGGTGATCGCGTAGAGGTAAGTCTCCCTCCCCTTGATCATCGCTGGAGTCATGTACCTCATCGCAGGAAAGCCCTCGGGAGTCACCGTAGCCAAAATGGCCATCGGGCTGTCTTCGAGAGTCTGGCGGAACTTCGTGAGCAGGCTTTCCGCGGTCATAGGAACTCCTCAAGATCGAAAAACTCAGAAGAAAAGAAACTCTTGCCCACCATTCTACTCAGATTTTGGGTTTCGTCACCCGGTGAATGACTCAAGGCTTCCTGTATGAGCCCGTCCTCGACCTTGACCTTAAGCTTTCCCACAAGGGTTTCACCTGCCCAGGTGAAAGCAGGTGTCCGATCCCAAGTCCAGTCTCGGCTCCGCAAAACGCCCTCAAGCGTACCGGCTTGCTCCCCAATTGGACCGGCGGACAGGCTTGCCCACTCTTGAGGCTGCCCACCCCAGCGTTGGTGGAACCCGGCTACCAAGGCCTGTACCACATCGGCCACGCCAAGGTCCAAATTGGCTACCAAGCTCGGCCGGGAAGCCACACCGACGAACTTCTCCAGTTCACCCGTCGGGCCCAAGAGCCCGTGGAGCCCGACAAGATCTGCGCAGCAGAGCAGCGTTCCGTGCACCATCGAGCGTTCACGGTGAATCTGCGACGCCGTTCCCGAGACCTTGGCGGCTCCCAACAGCAGATCACCCGCGGTAGTGAGCGTAAGCGGTTGACCAAAATTACTGATAGTCTGTTCCACAAACTTCAAAAACATAGCTTTGTTGAACTCCTCTTTCGGGGCCAAGAACGAGTAGTTGAGATTGCCTTCGTCGTGGTAAACCGTGCCACCGCCTGAAAAACGACGCAATACGGGAACTTTGTGTTTACGAAGGGCCTCGAAACGAACCTCTCGCAAGGGGTTCTGATGCTTGCCCATCACAACACAGCCACGGTTGACATAAAGCACCATAATCACACCCCGGTCTCCAAAGGCGCGAAACAGGGCTTCTTCGCGGGCAAGATTGATCCAAGGGTCGGTGCTTGGGAGGACAAAACTCTGTACCAAGGCAACTCCTTGAGTGTGGTATGCTGGTATCTTACCATGAAGGCGTTACTGCTCAGCCGATCGGGCGATTTTGGCAGTCTTGAAGACCACTGGCCGCATCATCCTTTGACTCTTCCTGTTCTTGGCCTTCCTTTGTACCAAAGGTTCGCCGACTACCTAGGGGGCCTGGGTATCCGAGAAATCCGCATTCTGCGGGCCGGCAGTGCCATCCTGACCCCTGCCGACCTAGCCCTTGAGGCCCAGCTCAAAAAGAACCCGGGAGTGACGGAATGGTCGTTGCGCGCGTGGCCAACCGGCCCCTACCCAGCGGGCCGCACTCTGCCGGATATCCTCAGAGAACAGCGACTTTTTCAGGACGGAGAGGACGTGTTGGTTCTTTCGGCGCCCCTGCTGCCCCTGGTTCAACTGACGGGACCCAAAGTGCCGGCCCAGTTCCCACTCAGCACTTCTCGCTTGCTTGCCCCTAGATTGTTATCCCTGAAAGGCGTTGTTTCGCAAACCGACCCTGGGCCTTTCGCATCGATGACGACCCCGCTTGAGTTCTACCGCACCCAACTTAGGCTTCTCGCCACAGTTCCACCCGCCTCCGCGTCGCTCAAAGGGGTGCACCGACAGGCGCGAATGGAGGCGCCTTTGTGGCTCGGTTCCAAAGTGCGGATCGCCGCCGGAGCCCAAGTGGGTCCTGAAGTAATCCTCGCCCCCGGGGCCACGATCGGAAAGGGCGCCCGGATCAAGGCTACAGTGGTTCTCACAAAGTTAGTGATAGGATCGGGAGCCGAGTTTGAGGGCAAACTGATGATCGGGAACACCGTCATTGCCCCCGAAACCGGCGACAGCGTTCTCATTACCGACCGGAACATCCTGCGCCCTTAGACAGCCTGCAGATGGAAGCGTTTTGGCCACAAAAAAAGGCCAGCCGAAGCTGACCTTTCTTACTGAGCCTAAAGTAATTCAGCCCCACATTCCCAATACCGTCTTCACGTCTGACGGCTCGAGCCGGAAATGACTTCCACGTCCTTCCAGAAAATGGTGCTTCTCCAGCATGTTCAGACTCAGCTCGTTAAAAAGCAGAATCTTACCTTCCGGCTTGCCTTCCTTGTCCAGCCGGCGCACTTCGCAGTTCACCTTATGAAAAATCCCCTCTCCGGCCCAAGGAGACGGAAGGGTGCCACGGGTTTCATCCACATGGACCAGCCACTTCTTGTCGACCGAGATCGGTTCCCCTAAGCCATCCGACCCTTTTTTGAGCAGGTAGTGCATGGCCTGGCCTACAACTTCCCAATCAAGATTCAGCCGCGCCATTTCTTCCTTCATCGTGCTGGATGATGGTAGCTAAGTCGCGATCGTCGTAACCAAGAAATCCCTCAACCGTAATCACGCCAGACTTCATCTGGGCCTGAGCTTTCTTCAGATCCTCGTTCATCTTCATGGCACGCCTCCTTAGGCGAACTTGTCGAAAAAGATTCTCTCTTCAGGCATTTTATTCTTTTTCATCACAACCATGCAAGCATCCAACATGCCAGGAGAACCGCAAAGGTAACCTTCCTTAACTTCCGTCAGAGGAATCTTGGTCTGCAGGTATTCGTCCAACACGGTGGTGATAAGTCCCACCGGGCCTTTCCAGTCTTCATCCGGACCCGGCTCAGACAAGGCAGGCACAAAATGGAAGTTGGAATACTTGGCATCAAGCTCCCAGAGCCAATCAAGGTAGAACATATCCTTCGTGGTACGGGCGCCGAAGAAATACCAGATCGGCCGGTCGTTGATGACGCCTCGAGCTATACGGTCGTTGAAGATCGATTTCATCGGAGCCATGCCGGAACCACCGGCGACGCAGATCATGGAAGCGTCGGTGTCTTTGACGTTAAAATCTCCCACCGGCGCAATCACGTTGATCTTTTGGCCTTCCTTGAGAAACTTGTGCACGTAGGTCGTTACCGCACCACCCGGAACCAGGCGAATCAGAAACTCCACATGCTCTTTCATCTGCGGGTTGGAACTAAAGGAATAGGCACGCGCCGTTGGTTCCTTGATGTCGCCATACTTGGGAACCTCGAACTGGCCGTATTGTCCCGAAACATATTTCAGCTCGGTTCCGGCCGGCATACGCACCAACACTTCTTTGATGTCGTAGGTCAGTTCAACGATCTTCTCGACAACGCATTCCATTTTGCGAATATTGAACAGTTCTTCCGGAATATGCACCTTGATGTCGGCCTTGACCTTCACCTGACACGCTAAGCGTACATTGTCCTTGATTTCCTTGTCG
>Ga0209084_1002188_pt1 | contig 15485 bp, 14 predicted proteins | sample C_130820_MF_Meta_FD_187309 | JGI IMG/M metagenome (GOLD analysis project Ga0209084, IMG submission 187309) | Freshwater microbial communities from Lake Croche, Canada to study carbon cycling - C_130820_MF_MetaG (SPAdes) (version 2) | ecosystem: Environmental > Aquatic > Freshwater > Lake... | reverse complement strand
TGATAGTATGGACTGTTTACAGCACCACTGATAGTGCGGCAAGCACGACTTGGATCCATAGCACGACCATCATTGGTATCATCGCCGTCCATGGTAACATATAGAACACTGGTTACCACAGGTGCGGTACCAATTGGATTTGTACCTCTTACACGTATATCACCAAACAAATCAACAACACCGCCTGCTGGTGCTAATGAGATATTATCATTGCCCAATGAGGTTAATGTTTTTGCGTATATATTATCTAAGAAAGATTCTGACCAACGGTTGTTCAACGAACCTAAATTACTCAATAAATCTTCTGCTGGAGAAATATTGCCTTGTACATTTACATCGCCACCAATACCTACTCCACCGTTGACTGTTAACGCACCTGTGGTTGTACTAGTAGATGCGATTGATGATTTAACATTTAATTGTTCTGTGGTAAATTTACCAGTTGCCGCATTGTAGGTTAGGCCGCCTAATGAATTATTGTAGTCGTGATTGTCAGCATAGATAATAGATCCATTATTTTGTAATCCATATTGATCAGTGAATAGTGGATAAAATACTTTATCTTCGTTGGTAGGAACAACAGCAATGGCAGTAGAAGTTGTAGCAGAGCTAGCTTGGGCGATACGACCGTAAATAAATCCACCAACTCTAACATCGCCTTCGACACCAAGTCCACCTGCGACATGTACTGCACCATTGGTAGGATCTGTAGCAGCAGTTGTATTGGTTACATCAAGTAAACCAGTAACTTTTGTTATAGGTGAATCTAAGTTTGTATTACCAGTAGAATTTACAACAACGCGACCGTCGTCGGTTTGAGTAACGCTGCCGCTAACACCTCCACCAGATACTAATCCGCTCTGTGGTGGTAATGATCTTGTTCCTGATACTCTTGTTGCCATTTTCTATTCCTTTAGAGTATTTATTGTTTTAATGAATTCGCAACTCAACAGCATCTACTAATGGAGTAGATTTATGAGGCCAATTTGGGTGTGATTTGAATCTTATCATGACTCCGAAACTACTAGATTGAAGCATTTCTGTTCTAATAGTTTCGCTTTTCCATACAGATGTTTCATTTCCATATATTTTAATAGGTGCTAGTTCCATGGTAGCCTGATTTTCGCCAATCATACCGTCGTTATAACAAAGTGATATAGTATCGTCCATAATTCTACCAGAGCGATTCATAGTTAATTTACACTCAATGCCTGATATTACATCAGGTAAATCTTGAAATTGAAATCCTGTAGCTGTTAAGAAATATGTTTTCATTACTATATCATGTTTAGGGCTACGGGCTATGTGTAGCAAGGGTTTTTGTGTACAAACTGATCCACCATCTAAATTTCTTAGTTCTCTAAATTGAGTAGAATCATTCCACTGTATATGTGCGTCTTCGGCACCTGGTTCGGCATATTGAGAAAATATAGTAGGCAGGGTCCACACGGTAGTCATACCAGTATTTACCTAAATGGTTTCATACACACATAATGACAAAGGACTCCGAAGAGTCCTTTGCTGCTCTACTATTAATACAATTAATATCTAGTAGCAATATGTACAATGCCTGCGGTAGCAGTGGCAGTTGTCCATCCTGATACCAAACCAGTGTCATATTCAAAACCAAATCCGCTATCAGTATATTGAGTCAACGATGCGCGATGTGATGTTAACTTGGTAACAAAATATGTACTGCTACTACTATCTGTGGCAATCATATTCATAGTACCTGCGGTAAGAGTTGATGTATTAACTAAAATACACTGACCTTGACCTTCGGTATTTTGTACCAAATACCGATGACTAGCTTCTTGTTTAACAATATACGAACCAGATGTGCTAATAGCCTGTGTTCCTGTGGTTAGATAGGAACTCACTGAAATGGCATAGTTTACATTGCCAAAAAACTTCTTTTTAATTGGGCGTCCCATTTTATTTTCCTTTATTAGACGTTGCTGATACTTACAGTTCCTGTAGTAGCAGAATTAATTGTCCATCCTGCAACATCAGTAACGCCGTATTCAAATCCACTGCCGCCATCTGTGTATTGTGTTAAGTTAGCACGATGTGCGGTTAACTTGGTAACAAAATATGTACTATTCAAACTATCAGTGGCAATTAAATTCATAGTACCTGCTGTTAATGTTGAAGTAGTAACCAATGTACATTGGCTTTGCCCTTGTGCTGTCTTGACTAGATAACGATGACTAGCTTCTTGTTTCATGATATCGCCTAGTACACCAGAACTTCCACCTACAACATATGCTGTGACTCTTAAACCATTGTCATATGCTTGTGTCAATACAGCAGTTGCCGATGCTCCTGTGCCGCCACTGAAACCAAGTAAAGCATCAGTGTTACTGGTATAACCACGTCCCGGAGTTAATACATCAACGCTTAACAAACCATATGCTATATTAGCAGTTGCGCCTGTACCACCACTACCTGTACTATAGTCAAGTGTTTTAGCACCGCTGGTAAAGTCAGTATAGTCACCGGCACTAACCAATGCTAGTTCTTCAATACCATATGTAAAGTTTGCTGTACCGCCGCTACCATTGTTGTCAACAGAAGGAGCACCAGTGTGTCCACGTAGGTCACCGTTACCACGAGTATTGTAACTTGGGTCAGTATTGTTAGGTGTATTGTTACCGCCAGTGATGGATAAACTTGCTGGAGCAAGAGTTGGGAATCCGCCAACTGTGCCGTCCCATACACCATATGTACTAGAACTAACATTATATGGACGATCACCATTACCTAGATCATAGTTAGGATTGCCTGTAGAAGCAACACTAAACAATATTGTTGGGCTTGTCCAGTTGTCATCAACTCCTGAATCCCATACTAAATTTTCACCGCCGTCGAAGTTTTGACTAGCTGGTTGATTACTAATAATCACATCTACTACACGTAATTTTGTAACTTGCCATACAGCATATGTACCAGTTGCTCCGTTATGTTGTACCAACAAATCACCAATCTGATAACCTGAACCTTTTGCTGCTGGTGGAACTGTTGTAGCTGTTAGAGCCTTATAGTGTACTTGAACTGTGGCAGTAGCAGCACCATCAAAGGCAAAGTCTGGAGGACTTACTGTCACTGTTGGAGTTGCTGACCAACCAGATCCAGCAACAATAGTACCATAGCTGGCAACACCTTCGCCGCCGTAGCCGGTTGTACCGCCGGTGGCTTGATCTTGAAACGAATCATTTAAATTCGCAAAAAACTTTTTCTTAATAGGACGTCCCATTTTGTTTCTCCTTAAAATAAACTAGTAGATTCTATCTACTACGCGGTGGGGTTCCGCATAAATTCCTAGAATAGGAATGAACAATATATTTAGTGTATAGCCAACAAAAAACCCGCCGAAGCGGGTTTTTGTATTGAAATAATCCGTGGATTACTTGTAGCTTGTCTTGGCGGAGTTGATGCTAACTTTACCTAAGTAGTCAGCAGCGTTACCTAGAGAAGAAGCAGTGTTGCTTAACTCCACATAACCATAACGGGTCAAGAAGCCAACTACTGGTTCAAAAGTAGCTGGATCAAGAACAACACCAGAACTCATTAGAGGAATGTATGGGCAATAGAACGCAGCAGCATCTGCTTCGCTAGAACCTTTGTATCCGATTAGAACTTGGTTGTCTTGAATGGTTTGTGAACCACTGTCAGGCATATAAGCGTCAACATAAATTCTCATAGCGCCATTCAATGTACCAACAAACTTGGTGTTTGTAGGTGCTTCAAATGTACCTTCTGTTGTACGAGCAAAAGCGCTGGTAGTAGCAGATTGTAGAATTGTCAATGCTTGGTTAGAAACAACAGCCCAGTTACCAGAACCACGACGTGTACGTTGAGCAATCAAGTTGCTTACACGGTTGATTTGGATAGCTAGAGCAGCGTGCTCGTCACCAACGAATGTAGCTGTACCAGAAACCAATGACTGGTCATATGTTTCTTCAACAGTGGCCAAGCTACGTAAAGAAGCTAGGATCTCTTGATCGATTTCAGCTGTGATTTCTTGTGCTAGAGCAGCCATGATTTCTGCTTCGATGTCAATACCTTGTTGGGCTTGTGCATCTTGAGCAGCTTCAAAAGTCCAACGAGCAGATAGCTTGCGGCTCTTTGCTTCAACTGGGCTCTTCAAGATTTGGATGCTCATACGCTTGCCTGGTGTACCTTCTAGAGTACTTGTAGCAGCAGCCTTTGGAGTTGTGCTGCTATCGTTACCAGAGTAGGCTTGAGCAATTTTGAATGGGCTCAATGCTTCTTCACCAGCTGTTACTTCGTTAGAACCATCAGCATAGCGAACACGTAGAGTGTGGATTTGACCAACTGGACCAGTCATTGGCTGAACGCCGATGATTTCGTTGGCAATAACTGTAGGCATAACACGACGGATAACTGGTAGAATAACACGGTTAAGTGTTGCTACGTTACCGGCGCTGGTTGCACCAGCAGTTGCGCTTTCAGACAAACTGCGACGTGTATTCTCTAAACATACGTTCATAGATGCACGACGGTTTCCAGTTAGGCCTTCAAGCAGAGCTTCTTTGGTCTCTGACCATCTTTCATTTAATAATTGTGACATTTTAATTGTCTCCTTGAAATAATTATTTTAGACCCGCGAGTTTGCGGATATCTAATATATTGTCTAAGCCTACCTCTGGCTTTGTTTCACGATTTCCAGTTACTTCAGAACCTTCACTTAGCATGACCTTTTTCTCGGCTGGCTTACGTGATTGTCCTTCCATCACTGCTGGTAGGTATTTGTCAAAAGCTTCATTAAGTTTCTTAGTCTGTACAGACTCTAGAAGTTCTTTCATGATATCTCTCTTACTAGCATCCAACGGTGCTAGCAACTCACTCATAGCGGCTTTGCGTTCCATCAAATCTTTGGTAACACGAAGATCGCGTTGTACAGATTCTACTAGATTTGCTTTTTCTGCTACAGTTTGTTGTGCTTCTGCTAGTTCTTGATCTTTCTTAGCGATGATCTTTAACAATTTACTTGTCTCAGACTTCTCATTTAGGAAAGAACCGGCAAACTCTTGCGCAAACGCTTCATATAACTTACGTCCAAATTCGTTGTTACGAGCACTATCAATATCTTCTTTCAATTGCTTGATTTCAGATGTTAATTTTTTAGTGACTGCGGTTTCAACTACTTGAGCGCTGCGCTTGATGAATGTCTGCTTAATATCTTCAAACTTGCTTTTAGCTTCACGTACTAACTTAACTTTGGTTTCGGCTAGGTCACGCTTGTCTACAGCAAATTCACTGATCTCTTTAGCTAGAGCATGTACTACAAAACTCTCTAACTTGCTGAAATTCTCAGAAACTTTCTTACGGTCTCCTTGGAATTCAACCAACTCTTTACCTAATTGCTTGATAACAAATCCTTCTAGTTTTTTAGCATCTTCAGCGATACGTGTTCGGTACGCTACTTTTGCTTCGGCTAGAGCCTTTTTGTCATTGTACAATTCGGCCATTTCTACGGCCAATCTATCGCCTAACATCTTGTCAATTGCTTCAACCATAACAGTCTTGTCATGACTGTATTTTTGTGCAAACTCTTCACGAAGTTCTGCGGTAACCTGGTCGCGATTCTCTTTAATTTTTTCAGCAAAGGCAGACTCAATAACAGACTTAACGTCTTCTGTCATCACACCTGACTCTACTAATTGTTTGAATGCGTCCAACATTGTTTTCTCCTCGGGCTTATTTTAGACCTTTAATAATTTGTAGGAGTGATTCCTTCAAATATTTCTGGGCCTTTGGATCTTCTTTTACTTCTTGTGCTACTGTAAATGCTCTCATTCCACCACGAGCATTCATTAAATGCTCATAAACTGGAGTAGGATAAGCACCAGGCGCACTGGGTTGAGCAACCACGTCCACAGTAATAATCTCAAAATCAGATACATGGCCGTTCATGTCGTTGACGTTTCCGCTACCACGACTACTAACGCCAAGTTTTACTCCGCTTTCAAGCATAGTACGAACTAGGTTTCCCATCGGTGTTGGCAAAATTTTCATCTTACCATAACCATTAGGACCCTCCATCCACATCTGAGTAATCATATGGGATACACGGTCCAAATTCACTTTTAGATCATCTGGATGGTCTACTTCACCTAATACAGAGTACCCATTTTGTATTTGATCGTTAAGTGTTTTCACAGCACGTTCAATTTCATCTACTGGGTAGACACGTTGATTAGCGTTGCGAATACCACCTTGGATAGCAATGCCTTTTAAGTAAAGACTTTTGCCATCCTTGTCATCCGACTCCATTACGATGCCGGATTGATCAAAACTTAGGTGTTCTCTTAGATAAGCTAGTTTCATCTAGTTGCTCTAATTATAGATTTTTTAACAATGGCTTAGAAGCAGCAACACTAGTTTGACCTGCTTTGTCACCTGTACCAGAACCTACTGGACCTGGAGTCTTGTTATTGTTAGGATATCCAGAACCTACTTTGCTTAGATTCTTAACACCCATTTTTCCACCAGGAACGTTGCCATTACCTGTTTTCATATCTTGTGCTGGCTTAACTACACCACCTGTTTTACCAGTTGGAGTTGTACCTACATTGTTGCCTTCGCCTGTATCACCTCTAGCAATATTGCCAGCGGTAGCACCTGTGGTTGGCTTACCTTTACCAGAACTTACTGGGCTTTTGCCATTTACTGGCTTGCTCATTTTCTCACCAGTACCCGCGCCGGCATAGTCACCGTCGGTCTTTTGGCTGTTTTTGTCCCAGTCGTTGCCAACTTTCTCAACATATTCACGTGTCATGCGACGACCTTCGTGCATGCCCATCATCATACCTTCGTCTTCGTCATCGGCTGGCTCTTCTTCACCGCCGAAACCCATGTCAGCTTCTTCGCCGCCTTGAGCTTGTTGTAGTTCAGCAAAAGCTGCTTCTAGTTCTTCGATGGCGTTCTTGATGTCCATGATTGCGGAATCTTCACTGGCTTCGTGACCTTCTTCGTCACCGCCCATGTCACCCATACCAACATCGCTGCCTAGGTCGTCAGTGGCGTCACCGCCCATGTCATCTTCGTCATCAGCTTCCATGCTGTAGGAATCTTCTAGATCCATGTTTTCTTCAACGGACTCGTCATCTTCTTCAGATGCTTCTTCAACGGACTCGTCATCTTCTTCAGATGCTTCATCCATTTCTTCTTCGGCTGATTCTTCAGCGATTAAATTCTCATAGATATCTCTTGATTTTTCTACAACGATTTCATGGAAAAGCTCATTGGCTTTATCCATTTCTTCATTAACTAGTAAATCTAACAGTTGTTCAAACTTTGTAGACATTGCGTATTTCTCCTTAATTAGATTGCGCGGCAAGGCTGTGTTGTATTTACAACCTAGATGCAATACGCATGTAAAATAGGCCTAAAACGAGCCGTTTTGACCAAAATGACACAGATTTTTAATCTGTTTTGTTGATTTTTGTTAAAAATATTTAGTTTCTAGCAAAAAATATTAAACTATCAGTTATTAAGCAGCAGCAGCTTCCGGTGGAGGTGCTGCGTACATTTTTTTGATTAACCCTAATTCCTGCTGTTTTTCTTTATCGTGTGCTTCTGCGGCACGACGAATATCATTGATCATTCTTAGAGTCAATCGAGTTTTACGTAGATCAGTGCGCTTCAATACAGTGGTATCTTGCTTGCTTAGATACCTGTTATCGTCCTGCATGTCTGCATGATCTCGATCAAAATAAATGAATTCTCTTAAAAACATAAAACTATTTATGCGGCAGGAGGTGGAGTTGGGGAGGCAGCTTCGGCTCCTCCACCTTCGGCAGGCTGTGCTCCTGCTTCTGGAGGCGGCGGTGCTGTGGTTGTGCCTAAGGAACTTAGATCACCAGATATGTTATTGGCAGTAATTCCTGCTCCACGAAGTTCTCCACTGGCATTTAATGTAGCTTCATCTGCGATATTTTCTTCTTTCCATAGAGTTTCGTTTTCTGCGATTTCTTCTCTGGTCAACCCTAAGAATCTTTCCATGGCAAATCGTTTACTAACATAGGGAATAGCCATCATGGTGTTGAACGTATTAACACGGGCAGTGTCCATTTCTGCCTGTCTGTAGCTGGCAAAGTTCTGTGGAGGATTGAATTTTATATCAAAAATATTGCTGTCAACATTGATACCATTGCTGTGTAAGTATAACTTAAACTCAGTGTCAAATGGCTCGTTCATTAAACTTTGGAGACGTTCACAGTACTTGTTGAATCGTAGTTCTTGGATGTAGGCTGTTCCAACTCTACCATCATTAAAGTTAGATCCACCGTCGTCGGAACCAGTAGGTAGATAACTGCTAGGAATGCGTAAAGCCCTAAACAACTTATTAGTAAAATACTTAAGATCATCAATCTCTCCTAAGTTCTGCCCACCTTGTAATATCTCAACTTTACTACCTCTACCTTCCGCTGTTTGCGGGAAGAAGTAATCTTCGTTGATACTAAGTGGATTATAACCAGCATCAACTACACTTTGTCCACCACCTGTGGTACTAGGAATTCTACGCTGATTAACTTCGTTTTTAACACGCTCAACAAAACTCATGGCCAAGTGGCTGGGCATATTACCTACGTCGATATAGAATACTCTGCGCTCTGGAGCACGTTGTATACGATAGATTAAGATCGCATCTTCTAATAATTCTTTCTGTTTGAATACTTTAAATATACCTTCCATTAGGCTATTACCAAATGGGAAGTTATTATCTAAGCCCTCGCTCATGCTAATATGAATCACATGTCGAGCATCAATGGCGTATTGATTTTGATTCTGTCCAAATCTGCTGCTGTTTGTGCTGGTTGGAAAACTACCAACCATGCCGCGACTACCACCAGCACCGCCTTGACCTGTGCCGTAGCTGCCACCAAACTGACTGCCGCCGCCTTGTTGATTACTAGGAGTGATAGCTGTGGTTGCCAGTGCTTCGAAGTTAGGATTGAAGTCACGAATCATGTATTGCTCAGGCTTTTTACCTTCGCTTTCATTGACAATAATTTTATCAACTTTGGCAGGATCTACATATAACCATTTTTGTGTTTCTGGATCTCTGACAAAGAAACTGTCGCCATACTTGAAAGCATTACGTACAATTTTAAATATGCGAATAGGAAACTTGTTTAACTTACACCACTGTTGTAGGTACTTTTTAATAATCTTTATTTCTGTACCAGTGGCTTGTTCTTTAAAACTAATCTGAAAAGGAGTTCCATTTTCAGCGTTCATTTGGCTACAGAATTCAGCCAAAATATCAAACGCTGCGTTAACTTCACTGTCGCTGTCCATGGTATCATATTGACCATATCGTTCTAGACGATTTGGATGTCCTGCGTATACGTCAGGTAGATAGCTAGAATAGTTTGTTCTGCTAGGATTGCTACTTGAACCAGCGGATGTGCTGCCACTAACGGGGCTCAATTTTCCTGATACGTTAACAGGTGTGAAATACTTTTTCCATGACATGATTCAAATTTCCAATTTATGCAGCAAACATATTACCATTAAGGTTCCTAGTTGCTTCGTGTGTCTTCTTAGTATTCTCTGCTGTATCTTTGATATGTCTCAGCAGTTCTCTCATGTTAGTATTTAATGTTTGTAGCTCTGAATATGTTTTTTCTTCCGTGCTAGGACCTTTAGCAGCAGTTTTGGCTTTTTCTTCTTCGGCTTTTTTGGTTTCAGATCCACCTGTGCCCAGTGCTATATTTGTCGCAGCCTGTATCATTTTTGACCCAGCTGCTGTGATAGATTCTGCTATGCTAGGTCCTGCCATTATTTTCTTCAGCTGTTCTGCTTTGGCAATATCCACAGTACTAACTGCTTTGCCAAATGCCATAATTCCATTGGCATAATTGTTCAAAGCTGGTCCTAATGTGGTTAATTGTGGCAACACAGGCGACAATGCTGTCACTGACTCTTTGATCATTGCTATCGGGCCGCCACCTGAGAAGAAGTTAGTTAGTCTTGCCGCAATAGATCCTAGTCCACCAACAATACTACCAGCAGTGAATACTACCATTGCTCCGCCTAATGCTGTTATACCAAACGCAACTTTGGCAAGATTCATTCCATCTATTTCAGCAATGTCTTTTAATCCTCGACCAAACACAGGCAATGATAATCCTATTACTGCTATTGCTGCTGCTACACCGGCGCCGACTATGGCAATAACACCGGCTATTGCTCCAGCGCCTATCAACATAGGCACTGCTATAGGTGCTAGACTTGCCAGTCCTCGACCCAATGATTTAATAAATCCAACAAAGCCTTCGCCGCCCGGAGGTGCTGTTACTCCGCCTAATGCTCCTGTAGGTGCTGCGGTAGGTATTGCTTTAGCAGCAGTTGTTGCAGCAGTGGCAGCACCAGCGCCCGGTACTGTGGTAGCAGCAGGTGTTCCTTTGATATAATCTTTAATACTGCCTAATAAATCTCCGCCCACTTGTTTACCAGCTGCTCCTATTCCGCCTGCCTCTGAAACAAATTTTTTGGCTGTTTGTGCTTGTAAATATAATTGCCAAGCCATAGCAGCAGCTTTTAATGCTACAATACCAGCGGCTACTCCTAAGAATAGCGGACCTAGTATTGATAATACAGGAGTCAATACTCCTAGTATAGGACCAACAATTCTCATTATAGCAATGCCAAATTCTTTTAATTGTCTATCTGCTACTGCCATTGTATCTGCTTGACTCTTGGCTTGTTTGGCTTGATTATCACCAATGTCTTTAAATGCTTTAGAATAATCATCTGCGGATTTTATACCTTTGGCATTCATTTGATTTTGTAGACCAATAGCACCATTGATAGTTTGATTGCCTTGTAATGATAAAGCATCACCTGTGGCGCCTAATTGTTCCGCACCTTGTACTGCGCCCATGACAAATTCACCATTGGCACGTCTAACATCATCCATGCTTGACCCTGTGCGCATAGCAGTATCAGTCATTTTAGTCAGTCCGTTATAAGCACCAGGTAATGTTCCGGCTAGTTGTTGTGCTTCTTTGGTCAACGGAGGCATGCCTAATGCTGCGCTCATCACAGCATCAGTGGCACCAGCAATACCGCTGGCAGATGCTGCGTCATAGGCAGCTTTTAACTTAGCACGTTCTTCTTCTCCTAAGCTGGCCATCTTGCGTTGGAATGCTTGTTGAGCTGCTGCTTTCTTTTGGTCTTCTTCTAATGTTTTTCTATTAATACCTGTGAACTGTGTGAGTTTATCTAACTCAGTCATGTACTCAGCAGTAGCAGCAGTGATAGCCGCAGTATTTTCCATTTCTTTTTTAGTTCTACCACCAGACGTTGCTATATAACTCAGCATGCCTTGATTAACATCTTCAGTGGAATAACCCAGTGCTAGTAATTTTTCTCCAGCGCCGCTGGTGATTAAACTATTGCTCATAGCAGCAAATGCTCTTGCTCCATCATCTACGCTGCCGCCCATTCTACCTAATACTTGACTATTATTTTTTATCAAAGCACCAAATGTTTGTAGATCAACAAAGGCTCCCTGAGCAGCCACACGCATGTCAGTGAGACTGCCACTGAAATTGGCACCAGCTGAACTCATATCACGATATGTTTTCATGTTGGTTTCTTGGAACTCGGCAAAAGCAGACAGTGCTCTTACCACAAGTCCCAGTGGGCCAGGCAGTGCTGAGAAGTTGGCAAGTACTCCGCTAAGGGTAGCATTGCCAGCGGCCATTTGTTTAGTGCTGTCAATCAGTCCAGCAAATGATGCATCTACAAATTGATTATGTTTAACTAACTTATCTTGACTATCTGTAAGTTGATCTGTGGATATTGCTGTTTGTTGTATACTGGCAGCACCAGCTACAGCTTCTTTCTCTAGATCTTTTAAAGTTGCGTTATCAATACCTGCTTTGGCTGCTATTGCTCTAAGACTGGCAGAATCAATGTTAGCAGTGGCCAGCAGGGCTTTTAACGTGGCTTCTGTGGCCGCATTGTTTAATCTAACATCTTTGGTACCGTCACTACCAACTATTGAACCTGTTACGTCTGCCATTGTTTTTCCGTCATTCTATGCGTATATAAATATATTGAATAAGATGCCCTGTTATCTTTAAGTTATTTATTCGGAGACAATACCATGAGTTCACCTGCTAATCCATTATCCATGTTCCTAAGACAGCCCAAAATCTATATCAGACTGCCCAGCAACGGAGAGTTCTGGCCTGCGGGTAGTTTGGAAGCCAGTGAAACCGGAGAGTATCCTGTATACTCCATGACTGCCAAAGATGAATTGATGTTAAAAGTTCCCGACGCTTTAATGAACGGACAAGCTGTGGTTGATGTTATACAGCATTGTATGCCCAATATTAAAAATGCATGGAACACTCCTAACATTGACATTGACATGGTATTAATTGCTATTAGACTGGCTACCTACGGTGAAATGATGACCACCCCTGTCAAGTTTGGCAATGATCTAGAATTAGAATATCAAATTGATCTACGTGTATTAATGGATTCATTGATGAATCAAATAACCTGGGATCCTGTTGTGCCCATTAATGATGAGTTAACTGTGTTTGTCAAGCCATTGACCTATAAACAGATCAGTGCTGCTGCTATTAAAACATTTGAAACACAAAAGATCATGCAAGTGGTCAACGATGATAAAATCAGCGAAGATGATAAAATCAAATTATTCAAAGAAAGTTTTAAAAATCTCAGCGATGCCACACTGGGATCTATCAGTGACAGTATCAGTAGAATTGACAGCAGTAATGGTAGCACGGACAACAGTGAACACATTGCTGAGTTTGTTGAAAACATTGACAAAGACATATTCAACAAAATTCAAAATCACTTAGAGCAACTAAGAGATGCCAATGCTATCCGTCCAATGAATGTGGCGGTCACAGATGAGATGCGTGAAAAAGGTGTGACCGGCGATACCATAGATGTTCCTATAACATTTGATCCATCAACTTTTTTCGTCTAAGGCTTTTGATTCTTGACATGGCAGGAATTAATCAGGCCGTTAGAGAATACGAGTTAGAATCAAAAGCCTTAAAAGACGAGTTATTTAGAATCTGCTGGTATATGCGTGGAGGCATCAGTTATGCCGAAAGCCTTATACTCAGTTTTGAAGATAGAGAAATAATATCAAAGATCATTGAAAAGAATTTAGAGATCACCAAAGAATCTCAAATGCCTTTCTTTTAGATCATCATGCCTAAGAAGTTGCTATGGAATCCTTCAGCAACTTCTTCTTCATCTTCTTCACGTATACCTTTATCTGCTGCTGCTTTGATTGCCAGTTTGTCAGCCGCTGTTTGTTGGAATGGTGGTTTAGCCTTGGCAGCATCAGCGGCTGCTTTGATAGCAGCATCTTGTTGATTTGTTGCGGCATTGGCCTGCTGTGTAGCAGATATTTGTTGTTGTGCTTGTTGTTGTCCTGCTTGCGCTGCTGCTTGTTTGGCTTCTCTATCTTTCTTTAATTGATCAAGATCTAATGCTTGACCCTGTGGTTCAGCAGCAGGTGTTGGATTAGTTCCACCTGATGTTGGCGCTGGATTAGTTCCACCTGATGTTGGCGCTGGATTAGTTCCACCTGTTGGTGCTGTAGCCGGTTCTGCCGGCGTTGCTTTGATATTTTGTTCTAATTCGCTTGCTAATTGTTTTTTACTGTTGGCATCTAATTTATCAATAGCTTGCATAATCCCGCCTACTGCTCCTGCTGCTACATCCGGCGCTGGACTATTTGTTGTAGAAGATGGTGTTGTATTAGTTGATGAAGCTGGGGGATTTGCTATAGGATCTACTACTTCTTTTCCTCGTTGATATGCTCTTTTACCTCTACTCCATGCGCCCTGTATTCCGCCAAGGGTACCTCCTATAACATCACCTGCTCCTTGTGCAAATCGCGCTGCTTTGGTTGCAATCGTTTTTCCAAGACTTATTTCATCAATCTGTTTGTTTTCTTGAATAAGCTCATTAATTTTCATTATAATTTCCTATTATTTCTTTAAGGTTGCTAAAATTTGCTGTTGGGCTTTAGGATCTAGCTTTAAAATCTGATCTAGCATATCTTTGATATTTATCGTCGAGAGGCCTACATTCTTTTTAACATCATCTAACTCGTTGGGTTTAGCAGAATCTACCGCCGGTTCTTCTACATTACTCAATGGTGCTGTTGAAATGCCCATGTCTGTGTAGGCTTTTGAAACTACGGCTGGATCAACACCGGCACCTTGGATAACTTGTGCTACTGCTTTGCTGTCCGTTGGGCTACCGGACTTAGTCCATGCTGTGTTTAATTTGTCCGCTGTAACTTTAGTGGTTAAATTCTTACCAAATGTAGCAGCTTTATTCTTGATAGTATCCCACATACCTTCATTGAACTGACGATTCTTAATTTGAATTAATGTGAATAGTGTGGCAATTTGATTTTCTGAAAGAGCAACGGATTCTTTATGTATAACTGCGCCCGGGTCGGCTCCTGACGCACCTCGATATACAGGACCAGCCGCTCGGTCATAAGCCCCAACATCGCCTCTAGCGCCAGCAACTGGAACATCACCTTCTGGTTTACCCTTCATTGATTGACCAATCTGTCCAGCAGCATAAGCGGCAGCACCAGTTTTAGCACCACTATAGGCAGCACTGGAAAACTTCTCGCCTTGTAATAGTTTGTCTGTCATCTTTAACAAACCTAATACAGCAGCACTACCTAATCCTGCTCCACTGATACCAGCAGCAGCAATAAGAGCAGCATAAATTAAACCCTGTGCTATTGGATGTGCTTTGGCAAATGTTCTATACTTTTGAATTATCTGATTAACAGCATTATCAGGACCACCTAACCCTGCTTCAATCTTAGCCACAGCACTATCATATGCGGAGTCTACATTCTTAATAGGAGCACTATCTTGTACTTTGGTTTTTAGATCTTCCCATGCTTGATTAACAGCACCTGCAGCATCTTTACCCTGCCCTATCATTGTTCTATTACTACCCGCAGCAGTCGCACCCTGCTCTACACTGGTGAATAGTTGTTGTATTTGATCAGGAGTTAGATCTGCTTCTTTAATTAACTTTCCAGCAGTCTCCCATAATTTAACTGATTTTGCTTCAGTCAGAGTTAGACCTTCATATAGTTTATTGTTTTCTATTTGATCTAATCTAGCAGTCAACTGACGTATGTCCATGAGATATCCTGAATGTATTTGTTATTTATAAATGAACTACGTTCATTTGCTCTATCGCTAGTCGCTCAGAGCATTGTTATCTTCGCAGAAGATAGATAATATTATCCAGATTCCTTGGTCACACTTCGCCCGCTCAGGGGCGAAAAAAAGACATTATCCGAGTTCGAACAGTCACTTAGTGTTAGAGCAGTTACAGTGGCGGTTGTCCTATACCACGAGCTCCGTCTTCATACAACGGCAATTTACATATACACACTAACATATATGTAA
>Ga0209084_1002179_pt1 | contig 15506 bp, 20 predicted proteins | sample C_130820_MF_Meta_FD_187309 | JGI IMG/M metagenome (GOLD analysis project Ga0209084, IMG submission 187309) | Freshwater microbial communities from Lake Croche, Canada to study carbon cycling - C_130820_MF_MetaG (SPAdes) (version 2) | ecosystem: Environmental > Aquatic > Freshwater > Lake... | reverse complement strand
CTGTAGCCTTGTTCTTGTATGACCACTCAGGATGTGCTTCACCCATCTTCTCAATGACGTGACGCTGAATTAACATGAAGCCAGTTCCAATACGCTTGACACGCATCATTGAGCCATCAAACTCTAAATCGCCATTCCTGTCAAAGTACAGGTCTGTAAAGAATCTTTTGTCGGTAGCCCTACGTGGGTACGTACCTGCAGTGATATCTTTACCACCACTTTGAGCCATTAGACGGAGGATGTCGCCGGGGGTTACCACGACATCGGAATCAATAAACAACAACTCTGTGCAATCTGTCTTTAAGAACTCTGCCACTAGCGAGTTACGCGCCATCGTGATGATGGAGCAGTTCGATATATCAGACAACGTGACAGCAATGCCAAGGCGCATAGCTTCTGGCATTAACTGCGCAATAGCATATGCGGTCTTGACGTTCAATCTACCGTCGTGACAAGGTATGCCGATAAACAGCTTACGCCCTGTCAGAACTGCTTGTTTAGACTCAGCCATAGAACACCGTTAATCCTGTCATGTTGGAGAAAGTCGCCCAAATACCTTGATGGCAGAGCAAGCCTTCGCCGGGAGGATTAAAGAATATTGTCTGCGCGCCGCTAGTAACAGCTGCAGTGTCCATTGAAGTTAACCAAGGACTGTTTTTAGAAGGGTCAGAAGCAACATAAGTACAAACAGTTGAAGCCGCAATCGTGCCAGTGTTTATATCTGTGATTGTGAATGTATCTGCATCTGGAACAGTAGCAATAATGTAATTGCCGTTAGTACCAGAAGATCCGCTTGCAACAGAGAAGCTAATACCTACTTGCTGACCAACTATCAACCCATGTGCCGTCTTAGTAACCGTGATGGTGTAAGCAGAACGAGCATAGGTAGCTGAGACAGGCGCGGTAGTGGAATCCCACAAGTTAAGCGTACCAGCCGTAGCTGTACCTACAAGTGCAATACCTTTGAGACGAGTGCGGCCTATATAACAAGCCCCACTACTATTTAAGTGCGTCGATAAGACGTCAGTTTGCATCATAATTAATCTCCTGTTATGAGGGGGCCGAAGCCCCCATGATTAATTACTGTTGGTTATAAGGAGGTGATTGAACCCCAGTGGAGTCAGCCACTGCGTAAACAATGGTGTACTGCACAGTACCGACCGTTACAGTAGCCACTGTTGGTGACAACACGGCTTGAATAATAACGTCAGTTGGGCCAACACCAATACCATTGGGAGAAGCAGTAGAAGTTGCACCAGCCCAGTTAACTAACTTGGCAGCCGCGTTGGTATTAGCCAAACGACCTTGTGCAGTAATGTCTGAGGAGGCCCAGAACAAGTTTGTTGTTGCTGAAGTACCAACTACCACGTTAGCCGCAGTAGAGCCAGTAAACGCCACTAATGTATCAATAAAGATATTGACAATCTGTGCGCCAGCAGGAATGGTAAACAGCGTGGTTGTAGCGGGAGCGGCTACTGTAGTGCCGTCATAAACTACTTTTTTAGTTTGGCTAACAGTAGCAGTTCCAGTGTTTTGAATAGTGCCAGCAGTAGTGCCGGTTGTGTTTTTGACAGTGCCCAATAACCAAGGGCCTAGGTGAGTTGCGAATCCCATGAGGATCTCCTATACATGCGTTGTGGTATATCAATCTGCATGAGGTCAGCCGAGCCTGTTTGATACACCGATGGATCTCGGTTGGTGCAATATACACCAAAAGAAAAGGGAGCACAAGGCTCCCTTCTCAGTTTTTCCTATTAGGAGCCGGGCGAACCGAACATGCCTAAAGGATCAGACCAGCCGAAGCTGTAACGCTCGCGGGACTTGTAACGGACGTTACCGGTGTCGAAGTCGCCGTCCATGCCGTTACTCAAAGGAGTACGCACGAAGTGCTTCATACCGTTAGGCACGTCAGTTGTCAAGTACCAACCGTTAGTGTCAGTCAAGAAGTGGTTCTGGGTATATCCTTCTGGGATAGAACCATTGTTCTTCAAAGCGTTGATATCGTTATCGGTTGTGCCGACACGCAAGCTAGTCTCTAAGAGACGAGTTGCAACGAACTGCAATGCTGGAGGAACAATTAACTTGCGTGGCTTAGCTGCGATCAACAGTCCGCGCTCATCAGTCCAAGCTGCGATCTGAATAACTGCGTTTTCCAACGAAGTCTCGTTCAAATCGGCGCCGGTAGATGGACGGTTGCTGTTAGTGCCACCAGAGATCAGGGGGTGAGCAGTGCTGAACAAAACAACGCCGTCGCCACCGTTATAACCGGAGGTAAAACCATTGTTGATAACAGCAGCAGCTTTAACCTGCTTGGTGTATGCCATAGCACGAGCCAAACCTTTGGTATAGCGAGCAGACAAAGAATCGTAGAGGTTGTCTTCGATTGCTTCTTCAGTCAAGCTAAAGCCCAAGGCGATAGTTTCGTGGTTGTAGCGAGCAGTCCATGCTTCTTGTGCATTGTCATAAGCGATGGCAGAACCCTCGTTTTTGACAGGAGCAGCAGAGAAACCAGACAGTTTGGTCTCTTCTTCAAAGCTACGCTCTGAAGTCTCTGTTTCATAAATCTCTTTATGCTCTTCGCCGTAGCGTGCATACTCAAGACCGAACAGAGCGTTAAGACCGGGAAGGAGTTCCTTCAGTAGTTGTGCGCGTGAAATAGCCATGATTAATTACTCCTTAGATACCGGTAGTACTGTTGTACTGTGCGGTGTTAAATTTAACAAGGAACTCGTAATAAGTCGAGGCAGCTACGGTGGCGGGACCAGTCGCAGTATCTGGCACAACATCAACTACGCGAACAGGCAACGTATTAGTAGTGTTGGCGGAAGAACCGTCAATACCATAGAACGAGTCACCAGTAGTAGTAGAACCAGCGTTAAGAACGATAGCTACGTTAGCGCCAACAATCGCACGGCTATAAGCTGTGGGAACGGTAGAACTAGCAACAGTAGCAACAACCTTGAACACGGCGCTTGGATCATCCACAACATAAGCAAAAGCCAATGCCGTAGAAGTAGACAAAGCGGCTGGGTAGTATTGACCTTGAACAGTTTGACCATTCGAGTTCACATACTGGCAACCAATTAACACACCAACGATGTTTCCTGAACTAGTAACAGTAGAAGCTACGATGTAGCCGTTTGTGTCCACTTGAACAGTATCGCCGTTGAGGATTGCGGTAGCGTAAGCAGCCGCGATGGGGATTTGACGGATCGCTCCGGCGTATGGTAGACCATCTAATCGGTTTAGAGGTTTAAAGCCATACGTCTTGTCGACGGTGGGATAAGCCATTTAAGACTCCTTTAAGTTTTAAGAACCTTTACCAAAGCTAGTCGAAGATTTACTTTCTCTAAAGATAGGCATCCTCGCGTCGCTTTGACGCATTAAATTGTTATCAACCGCTTCTGTCTGTGACTGAGTTAATTTAGCAAAGTGTGCATCACGTTGCTCCATAAACTCTTTTGGACATTTGCATAGTAACAATCCGCCAATCTCAATCTGACCGCTGAAGCGGCTGTTGGGATCGACTAGCAGTCTAAATTTTGGTTGCTCCTCTGAAGTAACGGGCTCCCAACCTTCACGGTATTTACCCGTAATGTTGCGCTGATCGTAATCATTCAAAGTAGAAACACGAATCCATCTGTACGCATAGCCCGGTTCTTTATCAGGTTCCGGTAGTAGATCCGCTTGTTGCCACTGCTTAGGGCGCTCTTGCGTAGCTCTACTAGTCATCTCGCGTTGTAATCTGTTTTCTGTAGCCATTTAAACCTCCAATTTCGTCATTTCACGAGCGTACTGCTCATTGGTTAATCCTAGTTTCTTAGCCAAAGCAGCTTGCGTTTTCGTTAATACGACCTGTTTAGAGGATGTACTACGTTTTGCCGGTGCAACGACCGTGCTTGGTTTTGTACGAGTTGGTCTTTCAACCTCATCGTTTTTTGTAGTTGATGCAAATTCTTCTGGGAATCTACGTTCAACTTCTTTATTGATACTTTTGAAATATTCATCAGTACCAATGTATGCTTTGCCGTACCGCATCGTTAACTCTTCGTGAACACCTTCAGCGTACTTGCGCATCGCTATTTTGTTCTGGTCTACAAACCAAGGGTTCTGTGAAACCCAGCTTGCAACCTTCGGGTCCATCTGTTGAGTGGGCTGCGGTTGATATACGGTTTGTACATCATTTTCTGGCATTTGTACAGTGGGTCTGTAACTTTTTGCCTTGTCAAGTTTCATTTCCGCACGTACTAGCTCTCGCTGAGCTTCTAGAAGCTTGTCTGAATCACCAGAGTCATAAGCCTCTTTATAGCTTCGTTCTGCTTTATCTACCTCCATCTCAGCGGATGATTTGTAAGTAGAAATTAATTCTTTTTCGCCACTTTCTATCATGTTTTTAAGTCTACGGTTCTCATCTAGAATCCGTTGAGCCGCAGTTAGAGCCTCTTGCTGCTCCCTAAATGCTGCCTCTTTTGCACGACGTTCGTCATGCCAAGCCTTCTTATATTGCTTAAACTTAACTTTTACATTATTAGTGTAGTCATCAGACTCATCGGCTTTCTCTAAGTCTTCTTTGATTTCCTCAGTAAGCGGTTCTACAAACCGGTCTTCTTGGGGGGTATCGTCAACTATCTTTACATCTACTTCATCCATGTCTTCCACATGAACGTCTAGCTTTTCAGCTTTTTCGTCGGGAAATTTATATTCTTCAAACTGTCCTGTAGCCATACGGCCTCCTTATTTACGTGTAATGCCGCGAGGATCTTCTACAACACCTTCGACGTTGTCGTCGTAAATGATGCGGAATTCGCGTCCGTGAATCAGTAAGCGTGTACCTGCGTTTGGACGAATCAAAACGAAGTCACCCTTTTTGCACCAAGGTCCGTTAGGAAACTTAGCTTTGTCTGCGTAGCAGTCTGGTCCCATATCGACAACAAATAAAACTGTTGTGAGCAGTTCTTCGATGCGCATGGTTTCATCGGCTTTTATCAAGCCAATTTCACTATCTTCAAACTCACTATCCGCTTCAGGCACAGCGCACAGAATGCGATAACCAGAAGGTTTGGGTAGTTGTTTGGCTTTTTCCTCTTCGTTCTTATGCAGTAATTGTGTTAAGTCCACTGCTTTAGATAGATCAAGTGTTTCACTCATCAGAATCTTCCATACTCTTTGTCAGGTCTGCAATGAATCGACGAGCCGTGAGTAGACCTGTGATAACCCCACACATATAGCGATATTCTTCAAAGCTCTTAGCACTGCCAGCGCCAAGATCTTCTTCGATACGTTTTATGTTTTCGTCGATTTGTTTTTTAAAATGTTCCGCCGTTTGTAAAACTTCGTACATCACTCACCTTTCTTTGTTGGCCTGTTAGCCATGTTTTCCCTCTGTTGGGCTTGTTGCTCTGCTTGAAAGCGAGCCATCTGTTGTTGGTGTGACAAAGTCAAACCATGTTTGTGCATGTCCATCCCTGCGGTGAACCCTTTTTCTTCTTGTCCGTGATTTCTTTGCTCACGCTCTGCATGTACTTTGGCAGCAAGTTTTGCTCCCTCAGTTTCTTGTTGTGCCGTAATACGATCACGTTCGATCTGTAGTTGTGCTGCCTTGAGAGCCGCATCAGCTTGATCTTTTTGTGTTTTACGTTGTAAGTCTTGTCCTTTGATCTGCAACTCTTGTTGTTGCAACTGGATAAGAGGATCTTGAGACTGTTGTTTAGCCTTATTTTGTTGAGCTTCTTGAGTGTGTTGTTGCAGTAATTGCTGTGCAGCTTGTGCTGCCATTTGAGACACTTTGACTTCCATATCTGGAGCCATTTCTTTCTCGTTTGCATCGTCTTGATGTGCTGGCAAAGTCTGCCCCATCATCTGCTCCATCTGCTTGCGATACTCCATACCCAAATGTTCTGCAATATGGGCTGACATTGCCGCTTGGATAGCTTGAGCTAACTGAGGATTCTGACCAACCAACTCCTGCATGTGCGGGTCTTGCGCCGCAGACATATGCACCGCGATATGTGCTCTATGATCTTGATACAAGAATGCCTTAACTGGTTTGCCGCTAAGTATGTTCATGTTCTCTGTGACTGGGTCACGAGGTTTCATGTCTTCTTGCATCGGTACAAGTTTTTGGTAGTTCTTAATGCCGATCACATCCAACATCTGACGATGTAATAGGGGAAGGTCATACAACTGCGGAGCAGTTTGAGCTAGCTGGAGAACCGCTTGATACTGAACAATCTTCTGAGCCATAGTAGCCGCATTGGGGTCACTCACGGGCAAGATATTCACAGCTTTATAGTCGGATTTCTTAGCCATCCGAGACCCTTCTTCTGGGTCATAGTCATAGTCATCGGGGGCGTTATCGGCGATTATTTCCTTGAGTAACTCAAACTCTTGACGCATTGCATAGTGAATGCGAGCTTGAACTGCGCTCATTGATTTCAAAGTACGCTCAAGGATCGCAAGCGTAGTACCCACTGGTGAACCAGCGGACATATCTGCTACTTGTAAGTCTGCTGTACCGGCAAACCTGCGACCATCTTCTACGATTTGATTTAACAACGCCAACAAAACCTGTGAAGGTTCCTTGTATGGCAAGGTCATGATGTTGTCTTTGATCGAACCGCTTGGAACATCCATGTCCCTGAACTCTCCCGGTGCTATCGGCGTGTCATCACCTTTAGATCTAAGTCCACGAGTTTTAAAACCGCCCGGAAGATTTGAAAGAGTACCAGCATCAACAAGCTGACGAAGAATAGAAGTACCAGACTTGGAAAAAGCACCAATAAGATGAATAAGGCCGAAAGCATAAAATCCAAAGCCCGGGATGTAGGGGTAATGAACGAAGTGCGCACGTTTCTGGTATGTATCATCTTCTTCTTTCCAATTTCTACGAATAGATAAGATCTGTCCAGAAGACTTCTCCATAGTCACTACATAAGGTAGTGCAATACCTGTCTGCTCACCCTTATCTGTCTCATGCTCAAAGCCCGGAAGATCAAGCTCTACGTGCATTTCTAGCAGTTTGAAGCGATCGTCTTGAGTAGCTCTGAAACCTAACTTCTCAGCAATCTTCTTCTCTACTTCATCCATCACACCAGTAGGATCGCCCAGATCAACATCACGGTAGAACCCGTCGTACTGGAGTTTCCTAACTTCGTTTGGAGTCTTGCGCATCACATGCGTAACACGCTCCGCTGCTTCTAGACTAGACGCACCGTATGGCACGACCACATCTTCAGCAGGACAGAACATAGCAACCTGCCGTCCAAGACTAGTATCTTCATACACTTTTTTGAACGCGTTACCAGATAGCCCCAAGCCCCACAACAGACGCTCATGCTCTGGACGATATTCTTTCATCACTTCAGTCAACTGATAGTTCATATCATTTTGAACTCGTTCAGCCGCTGCTTTTGTTTCAGTTGTTTCTTTGCCAATAATCTGTGTTTTGACCGGGCCTGCGGCTGGGAAGGTAGACATCATGGTCTCAGCTTGGAACTTAACAAGTGACTCAGCCAAGAGTGGGTGGAACACACCGCACGCACCGGGCCAAGGCTCCATACGTTCCTCGATCTTCATACCGAGTAACTCAAGACCATCTACATAAGTCTGTATCCAATCTTTACGACTAGATATATCAGTTTCAAAATCGCCTAATAGATCACCCGCTACTTTTAATAGCGTACCCTCATCCATCTCTTCCGCAAGGTTACGGCTAAAACTTTCTTCATCTTCAGCTTTTTCCATGTCAATCTCAAAGCCCGGCCCTTTAATATTTACAGCCTCCGGATCTTCAATTGTGATCTCAAGAGGCTCTCCTTCAGCATCAGCGATTTGGTCGATGCCTTGAGGAGCTTGATATAAAGCCTTGTCTATTGCCATGATGTATCCTTAGTAGTAAGCCGCTTTTTTGCGGTACATATTTAACATGTTAGGTTCGTCTGGCTCATCTGTGTCCAGTCGTATAAACCCACCCTGCCTGAATCTTAACAGTGCAAGCGTTGTGGAGTCCACTAAGTCGTCATTAGCGCCAGAGGGAAAGTCGTTGCATTCTTCTATCACCTCTTTCGCCCAACGCCTATCCGGAGCGTACACAACTCCCCCTTGAAATAGTGCCGATACAGCGTTCACACGAGCGATCTTGTCCTGACCTTTTCCGGGAGTGAACTCACCCACGGGTATGCCCATCCTACGAAACTCTTGATAAAGCACAGATCCGTTGGACTTTTTTTCAACCATGAACGCATCTGGCTGCCATTCTTTGTACTGTTCTATGACCATAGCCTTAAGATCAGGGTATTCCATACGTTTCTTGACAGCATTTAACAAAATAATGGCGTAGTTGTTAGTTTCTTCATTAAAAAACACCCCCCACGTCGTCAAAGCGTTATAGTCAGCTCTATTATTAGCTTCTTGGGCAGCGTCGAGTGACATGATGGTAAACTCGCAATGAGGAGGGTCTTCTTTTTCCCAAATTTTCCACCATTCCCTCTTTATTAGAGCACCTTCTTCTGATACAGGGTTCTGCATGTACTGGGCATTCCAATACCGCACATCTAATCCAGCTTTTTTAGCTAATAGTTCCTCTACAGGCCAAAACTCAGGCCAGAGAGCCTCTCCGTCATCTTTAATTGCTGGAAACTCAACCACTTCCCACGGATCTACGTCGTCATTTCGATCCATTTGAGTCACAATTTGACCCGTTAAGTCCAATTTAGACCAACGAGTCATCACTACAATAATCGCGCCTCCCGGCATAAGACGCTGTAGAGGACCAGACTGAAACCACTCCCAAGCAGGAAGAAAGACATCAGGGCGACCAGTTTTTGCGTCTTGTTCTGAATGCGGATCATCGATGATAAATAGATCAGCCCCCCTACCAGCAAGAGCGCCGCCAACACCGATTGCAAAGTACTCACCATTAAAGTTAGTCCCCCACCGTGATGCCGACTTTGAGTCAGCCTGCAGTTCTATCTGCGGGAAAATGTCCCTGTAGGGCTCCGAACCCACAAGGTTACGCACCCTACGACCAAAGTTAACAGCCAAATCCGCCGTATGGGAGGCCATAATGATCTTTTTATGAGGGTATTTACCTAGAAACCATGCTGGTGCTAGATAAGATATGAGTTCAGACTTGCCGTGGCGTGGAGCAATGTTAACTATTACTCGCTTCTTCTTTCCAGCGGCAATGTCCTCAAAAATTTGCGCCAGTTTAAGATGGTGTGGGCCAACTTTGTAACCTGCGTATACATGTTTAACGAAATCAAGAAAGCTCTCCTTACCCAAATTCTGGGTTATTTTGGCATCATAAGTTTTAAGAAGCTCAAGAACACGCCTTTTCTGCTTGTCAGGCATTGTCGGGAGAGCTTCCCGCAAATTAAATAGTTGTTCAGGCGTCAGGCTGCTCATTTTTTACTATTTCTCGAGCTTCGACGTCAATTACTTTGGTTTCTAGATTACCAAGAGTTTCAAGAAGCTCAGCTTCTACCTCTTGGATAGAGAGAATCTTATGTGTTACCTCAGTACGCTTCTTAAATGCGTCCACCCCGTCAACTTCTCCTAGTTTTCCTAGGGCAGCAACGCGAACTTTTGGATCTTTGGCAGCTTCTATCTCTGCAACAAGCTTATTTACCACATACATCTTCAGATCGGATAGCTCCTCTACGATGGAGACGTTCATCTGAGCCACCATACCAGCCAACATAGCTAGTGTTTCATTAGGATACTTAGAGTAATCTGGGCGGTACTGGGGATTGTTAATCATTTCTCGCGCTAGAGCCTTGGCTTCATCCGCATTTGCTTGGGTAGGGGAGAGTTCCTGACCTGTCAGGTCGGACATGAGCTTAATGACGTTAGCTCGCATCTGCAGTTCTTGCTCTGCAGATAGATCCGGAAATGCATCCTTGGCATTCTCTGGTAGAGGAATGTTCTCCTCAATAAGCGGTACTAATGTCGTCATGTCGGGTGTGTCTCCGTTGCGCCGAATATACCACTTTTTGAGAATTTTTTGTAAAAAATTTTTTGGCTTTAGCGTTTTAAAAGAGAAGGGGGGTACTTCAGATCGGCAATAAGTACTTACTGCTAGCAAAAAGCGAATCGCCGCTAAGCCGCATGGATATTGATGTGGAGCTTCGGCGTGGCGCTTGCAGTTCGTGAGTAAACTAGACTTATAGGGTTTCAAAACTTTTTAAAAAATATGTGATCGTTTGTGCAACCTTTGGGGTATGGGGGCTCGGGGGAGGCTCATTGAGGATTCGGGGGGCGGGGGTGAGCCCAATCCCCTACCAAACTTTACTTATAGCCCCATCTTCTATATACTAGAGTCATACACAGCAGATCGGTTGTGTATGTTTGTTCAACTCTTAGGGAGATCGCTATGTATACAGTAGCAGTGTGGTGTGATGGCTTGCAAGCCACTCACAAGTCTTGGACTTTGGCAGATGCCAAAGGTTGGTTGTATGCATATCCTAACAAGGATGTGTTTGCAAAGGTGACCGATGTATTCGGTCGACGTGTTGCGGTGCGTTACTACCGCTAAACCTCGGGGGGCGAAAGCCCCCCATCTTAGGGAGATTGATATGGAAGTAAGACTAGTTAAGGCGTTCATCCACGCCATGGTTTGGATGTTGGTTGGTATGTTAGTAATGGCTCGACTCTATTGCTACAACCTCGGTATCACATCAGGTCCTCACTACATTGGTTGGGACACGACTGCAATAGTAGTGGCTTGCATGCTACTGTTTAAGTTACTGCTAATGTTTGACCCATCGTTTAAAGATGACAACAGGTCAACGTAACATCTGGCGTGCCCATGTGTGGCACGCTACAAGGGAGGCGCTGTATCAGCGTCGCCCCTTCTCTGAACTACCTAGCCGCTACGAGTTCTTTCGTAAGGCTAAGGAACAAGTGCAACGTGCTACGTTCTGCGCCAAGATAGATGGCGAAGACTACAGCAGAGTGCGCTGAACTAAGGGAGACTTTGGTCTCCCTTTTCTTTTGCCTATTGATTGCGCACCACTAAGCATACCCATGCGAGTGATGCCAGTTCTTTTCGTCGGGCGCAAAAAAGGCGCGCGAGATTTTTACTAAATTTTATTTTTAAGAGGATTTTATGGATTTCCCAGTTCGCGGTCATGCTGGTCTGGCGAGAATTAAGCCCCGCCTGTGATGTCCTGTATTCGTTGGGTTTTGTATAAAGACACGCGCGCGTAAGCGCGAGACATAAAAAAAGCCCCACAGGGCGAACCATGTGGGGCGTGATGACTATGGAATTAAGCGTTCCATTTCACCATAAAGGCTACTTTTGCCTCATTGAATTTCTTACTATTTGCGGTGCTATCACCGCGAGCCCCCGCGCTCTTAACGCGATCAGGTGCTGTAGTCTTGAACCATTCCTCTACGAATTCTGAAAAATTCTTGTTGGCGGTTCTACTTCTTTCCTTACCCTCATTGAGAATCATATTGGCGCGTCTTTTTAGATCTGCTAAACGATTACTACAATAAGTAGCGCACTTCTCACGAACCAGTTTGACTAGTGCATGTAGGGCGGGGCGGTTCTGTGCTAGTTTGCCAAATTCCTGTGATGTATAAGAATAAGCATATGCCACGCCTATTTCTATTTTCTCTACATTTGGTGCCATCATGTGTTCCTCTGTGGCACGAACATAATGACCATCGATAACCGCGTAAGCCTTTTTAGGGTTTAGTTGGTCAAACCGCATGCGATAACCCTCATACAGTTCGTCTTTTGCCTCCACAGGGATTTCTTTAGGAAAATCCTTAATGTGTTGGATAGCGTATTGGGCGAATGATTCCAATGTGGAATCCGCCCCCGCCTGTTGGAACGCGCCATCTTTTAGTGATGCGAATCCTGATTCCCGAATAGCGTCTGCTACAGGGGTGGTGCTAGTTTTAGCCATAGCGGGCTTTTTAGGCGTATTTGCCATAGTGTTCAATCTCCATGAAATGAACGATTAAAAGAAAATATCATGTAAGAGAATTCTTACTGACAAGACCAGTATATGCCAAATCGCCCTATATGTATAGTTTCACGGGGGAATGGGTGCGTATATAGCATCCCACATGGGTTTGCGCCACGCCCAAAAATAGCGCGCGAAATTTGAGACCAGTTACTTTCGTCGCGCGTGAGACATGAGCGTGCGTGGGTCACAAGATCGTTAAATAGTGTCCCACTCCCCCATGGAACTTTACTTAAGCCACTACATCTGCTACAATGATCCTATCAGATAGAAGATCATCTACTGATATTTATCAACTTTTCAAAGGGTCAATATGACTTATTCATCACTGAAAGATCTAGGGTATCAACATGCATCAACATCAGATACATTGGAAGGACAGGCACAATATGCAATAGACAAGATCGCAGGGTTTCCCGAAGATGTTCCCGCTGAAGCAAGGGCGGAGTTATATGAAGGGTATCGTATGCGTTGCAATGACAACAATCCACCGATCACCTATGCCGTCATTGACGGACACTATGTTCTAGCGACTGAAGAACATAAGAAAAGCAAGAAGGTTGAAAAGATCGAAGTGGGTGTCACTTATGCTTTCTCCTACACAAGTCAGGAATATGGTAAGTTAGCAAGCACTAACCCTGCATTGCATGGCTTAGTAAAAACATGGCGGGAAAGTGTCAGTGATTATTGTTCTAATCGATTGGGTGATCTGAAAAGCAAAGCCAAGAAGATTTTGAACAAAGGTCAGACATCATCTAGAACTACTTTAGACTTCAGTCAGTCAATGACTAATATATTCACTGCTCAAGAAAAGTCTGTCAAGGTGAAACAAGCCAAAGGTGATGCGACTGCTGACCCTGCAAAATTCAAATTAGCAGTTACTGCGTTTTGGACTACCTACAAATAAATTGTAGTCGAGCCCGACTGGATATCCAGTCGGGCTTTTTTTGTGTCTCAAAATTGAGACCAGTTATATTTCGTCGCGCGCGAGGTGAGCGTGGTGTCAGTTCTGAGAACCTTAAATAACGTCCCACGTATGCGTGGGATTGCTTTTTCCACTCTGTTCCAAAAAATCACTGGAACAAGCCAACTTAGTGGCAACAAGATTCGCCTTATGAATCAACGACTTACAGCATTTGTTCCAATGTTCCAGTGATTTTGGGCAGGGTAGGGGAAACTTGGCAACTTCTGTGAGCAAGACCTTTGCCCAGCCAGTGCAAAAAACATTTCCGAAAATAGACCCAACCAACCACTCACCCCCAAATTTACTGGAACATTGGAACATCTTTAATTAATTAAATATTTATATTTATATATTTATATAGAAAACAAAGCAAAACTAATACTTCTCCTTACGGAATTTCAAAATCCCAAGTTCTAAAAGTAAAGTTAAGAAATCGGAACATTTGGAACATTTGGAACAGACCATACTAGATAAAAAAGTAGTATAAAACCCTTGACATATATGTAAAGTTATGGTATACTGAGAGCAAGTGGAGAGGTGTCTTGCAGACCTCTTTACTTAGTGTCCCACGCATGCGTGGGATTTGTTTTCAACCAATCTGGAGATTCATATGCCAACACCATCAACTCAAGACCAACTCGAGATCACTCACCATGCCATGCGTCAAGTGGTGCAACTGTGGGTAGACGAACTGATAACTGACAAGGAAATAGCACATGCGTTCACTGAGTTCTACGCCAAACTCAGCGCCTTGGATATTGCCAACATGATCGACCCCAACTCAGGTCTGCGCTACCCAACACCAATTAAATCCGCTTAAGCCTTTTCCAACTTTATCAACAAGGAGATTCCTATGGGACAGATGAAACAACTTAGTATTGCAATCCACGAAGCCGTGGAAGCCAATCTAATGCCGAACCCCTTTCTGCCTGAGTCAGTCTATGCGCTAGTCGAAGTGACTGCAACATCGGAGAAAGTCATAGGCATCTATGCACACAAAGACCTAGCACTGTGGGATGCGTGGTTGTGTGAGCAAGACCCTGAGAAGTTGGAGACACATTTCTTTGTGCGGGAGATGGAGTTTCACCGTGACACATACGAGCAAGCAACAAGGGACAACAGAGTATGACTAAAGAAAACCTTAACTCATTGACACGCCTGATCATCATGATGGCGAACCGACCCGAGGTCTTTGTGAAGGTGGCAAACAAACGAGACTTTGCCGAAGCGGTGATGCTCGTATCGCCCTTGATCAACGGCATGAGTCGTGACGAGATAAACAAACTTAGAAAGGAACTCAAATGATCAACAGTAAAGAGTGCCGTGTATGCGGTGATCGGTATCCCACGGCAAGGTGGAGTCTTGGTTACAAGATGTGTATGCCATGCGGTGAGTCCGAGTCCAAGCGTGTGGTGCGCACAGTCGTGCCCATGCCCAAGTCCAACTACATATTAGTAACAGATATGTCGTTGCTTAAAGGATTGAACTCATCACACAAGGGAGGAGTCAATGGGCTATAGATCATTAGTTGCATACACCATACGATTCGTGGGCGACGACGATAAAAAGAGCGAGCAGTCGTTCAATACATTCTTATGCGAAGCCAAGGCGAAGATCCCTGCGTTGTGGGCTGGTGAGGAGGGCTCGATCAACGAGTGGCTAACTATCGACATGGTGAAGTGGCAGTTCAACTTCCATACACCACACGACATCAAGTGGTATCCCGACTATGACGAGGTGAAGGCGCACATGGCGTTGTGGGATTTGGCACGAGAGTTCAACGAGGACAACCCATGCATCGTGGGGCAATACATCGAGACAGGCGAGAACGAAGATGACATCACCAAGAAGGAGTTCGGTGATCTCGAAGAGGACTACGTCAGTCTCAGGAGACAGATCATCTGCGATTGGGTAGATGAGAAAGTTGAGTAAAACCCTTGACTCATATGTCAAGTTGTGTTATACTTATGGCTAGTGGGAGAGGGTCTTGAGGACACCACTAGATAGTGTCCCACGCATCAGTGGGATTTGTTTTAACTCAGAAGGGGAATGTCCATGAATATGGAATTACAGAAACCGAAGCACCTGATCAGTCTTGCGACATCGGGTATGTTAGTTTATGTCGATGTCAATGTGTGGTCAGCGACCAAGCAAGACCGTGGCATCAGCAATGAAGTTACTACGGCAAAGAAAGCCGATCAACACGCGGGCAAGTATGTGAAGAACTTACTAGCCGATCATCCCAAGCACAAGTCGATCGTGAACTATCGTCAAACAATCTATAACTGGGTCAAGCGCAGAACCTATCGCTGGAACAATGCACAGGATTATCTGCCATCGGTTGACATGCCCAAATTCAAGCAGGAATACAACGAGCATGAAGCATCGTTTCATAAACTCTTAGGTGAGTTCTTGATTGAATACGATTCGATCGTGAGCGACATGGCGTTCAAGCAAGGGGATATGTTCGACCGCAACGACTACCCCGCTAAAGAGGAACTGGCATCTAAGTTCGGTGTTCGACTTTTCGTGTCGGAAGTCCCAATGAGTGACTTTCGCTGTGCGAT
>Ga0209084_1002178_pt1 | contig 15516 bp, 18 predicted proteins | sample C_130820_MF_Meta_FD_187309 | JGI IMG/M metagenome (GOLD analysis project Ga0209084, IMG submission 187309) | Freshwater microbial communities from Lake Croche, Canada to study carbon cycling - C_130820_MF_MetaG (SPAdes) (version 2) | ecosystem: Environmental > Aquatic > Freshwater > Lake... | reverse complement strand
TGCCCCTTGGCAACGCGACATTGGAATACCCGCTTGGGGACAGCGTGCAAACGGTTTTGCCGTGGAAGCCCCCCACCGCATTTGATGGCGTGCCCTGGGGAGATGTGTTGCGATGCCTCGAAATGATCGACGCGGGGGCCGGTGAGGGCGAGTTTTACAGCGAGGCCACGCAGGCAAAGCGGTGGGCGGGCCACGCCATTATGGCGGTTTTAGGCAAGACAAAGCACCAAGCCGCTGCCATTGTGAAGACGTGGGTTGATAACGGCGTGTTAATTAAGATGACGTATAAGTCCCCTTCGCAAAAGTTTTCCGAGGTTCACGGGCTGCGCGTTGACCTGCAAAAGACCAACGAAATGCGTTTGAATGAGGGTTATTGAGGGTGAAAAACATACCCAGGTTCTGCCGGGGTTATGCCTGGGTTCTCTAAAAATGACTGCCGGGGTTCTACTCGGGGGCCTATAGTAAAAGGTAAACCCCGGTAAGGCCGGGGTTTTACCGGGCTTATGCCCGGTAAACCTTTTTACCTTTTACTATCGGCCCCCTACCCCCCGCGAGATAGACTTCAGAAAGCAGAAAAAGGAAACACGTTATGGCTAAATCAAAAGTGACTACGGCGTCCTCATCGGCCCCTACCGCGTTAGTGACGCCGGTAAGTTACGACCAGTGCATGTCAGTCGTCTCCGGCGTCGATCACGTCGCATCGACGCTTGAAGCCCGGTGGGGCATCCGGAGGCTCCCCCTCGTCGTATCAGACGACACACGCCTCCGCTTTCGATCCGCGTGCGCCCTGTGGGCCGAAGCCATCAAGGGCTGGCAAATTGGTGAGGTCACAAGAGCCGGGGCAATGATGCGCCGGGCCTGGGCGGCGTTGGAGGCGGAAGCCCTCAGCCTGGGCCACAGCCCAATCGAGCCCCACAGCCTCGAAGCCACGCTGCCCGATGGCACCGTGCTGGCGATCGTGGCTAGCGCCGATGACGCCCACCACGTCGTCAAAAATGCCGCAGGACGGAAGGTCATCGCGCTGACCATGGAGGAGGTGGCGCGGCTTTATGGGCGGTATGGGCGGCAGGATACCCAGACGGCCATCCTGGCCGCGTTTCCGGGGGCTACAGTAGCCCTCAAGCGAGGGGGGGAACTGCCCCAAGGGTTTGGATACGACTGGGCTACAGCGTCGCCGATGGCAGACCTGCTGGGGGATGATCTCGGCGGGCATAACCTCGCGTGAGATTTTGCACTGCGCGCGCGCGAGAGGGCACAAAAAAAGCCCCCGTGAGGGGGCTTTGGTTTGGCAAAAAGGGGGGACAAAACCAAAATAGGGTTTTCCACCCCCTTATAGGGGAATGTCCCACTCCTCGCCCCCCTTATAGGGGAATGTCCCACTCCTCCTTTTGATTTTGAAACTCAAAGCCTCCGTAAGGGGTGGGGCTTGTTGTGCAGGGGAAACCCACGACCCCCCCCCACGAAACCCTCACGAAATTATAATTTCGTGGTATTGGGAAGGGGGAGTTTGTTTTCTTTTTCAAATGTTTTCCACTGCCCAATCGAAAACCCCAGCCACGGCAACGTCGCAATTTCGTCCGTGATCAACAAGAGCAGAAGGATCAACGACTGCGGCGGGTTTTGCTTCCCGGCGCGCCACAGTTGAGCGGCACGCGGGGTTACGCCGGCGATGATGGCCAAATCGTTGGTGGAGACCTGTGCGGCCTCCACCAACTTGTTGAACGCGCTATCAGGCTGCATCGGAAAGGGGCTCCACGGCAATGTTGGCGAGGTGCTTGCCAAGGACAGCGTGAAGCGCCAAGGCGTCCGCGCGGCTCAAAACCAAGCGCGAGGAAATGTGGGGAGCGCTGTATTCGACAGTCACGATGCTTTTTGTGATGAAACCGGAAAAAACGTTGATGGTGGAAAAAGTGGTTTCGTCGGTGATGATGCGGTCAAAAAGTTCAACGGTCTTCGTCATGTCAATCTCCATTGTGCAGTGCGTCATCCGACGCGATTGGTGCGAGTGGCTTTCCAGCCGGGGTGTTTTGTTTCCGCCTTACGGCGGGATTGAGCGTAACCGTCAGAAGATACGTAGACTGTCCGCGTGGCGGGGGGCTGCTCGCCCCCCTTGCTCTTTCGGAGCGTCACGCGGTAGAGGGCCATCAGGCCGCCTGGGCCAAGCGGGCTTTGACGCGCACCGTTGTGACAACCGAGGTCTTCGTGGCGGCGGCGATCTGGACGGCGTCAAGGAAGGATTTCGCGATCTTGCTATCGAGCGTCGAGCGCTCGCTGAGGCTGACAACAACGTCAACGTGGCCGTCAGTGAGGATTTCGAGGCCGGTTTCGAGGATGGCGGCCTTGGCGGCATCGAGGACGGCGTTGGCGGCGTCGGCAGCGGCCTTGGCGGCCAGGAAGGCGGCAACGAGGGGGGCGGTGTTCGACATGATGCATTCTCCATAAGGTCTTCTGTGCCCCACCGTGGGGCGCGAGATAACGTATAAGCGAAAGCATTTCGCGTGTAAACAGGGAAAGTAAAGTTTCTCAAAAAAAATCCCCCAGGCCGAAGCGCTGGGGGGAGTTTGAGAGGAGACACCAGCCCCGAAGGGCGGCAGGCGGAAATTACGCGCCTTGCATCAGATCGTCAATCCGTTCGCTGATCTCCTGGAATGCCATCACGGGAAGCCGCTCCCATAGGACAAGCAAGCCCATGTCAACCTGAACGTCTCCCCAGGCGGTCAAGGGGCGCGCCCTGGCCACGCCCTCTATCCAGGTGATCAGATTACCGGTGAGGCAGGATGCCAGGGTGCGGTGGATCTTGTTTGCGTCAATGCGGTGCTTTTCCACGGTCACACCCGGCAATCCGCTTGGCATTCGAGCGCCAGTTCGTAGGCCAGATCGTAGCCCGCGCCACGCTCAACCCACAGCTTGAGGTCCGCGCATTCCAAGCTGGTCAGCACGCCCGGGGCATCGTCGGGGCCAGTGACGGGCCAGCCGTCCCACTCGGCGCCAAGGAAGTAGACGTCGATATCGCCCACGTGATTGGCCTCATACTCGCATTCGACGGCAACGTCATATTTGTCGCCGAGGCGGGTGACGGTGGTGTTCACAAAGATGGTCATTTTTTTTCTCCTCAGACGGCGGCGAGGGTGATGCGGACGGGGGCGCCATCGACCGTCCAGACGCGGGTCCAGCGGCGGTTGTCGCCGAGAACAAGGTTTATCTCGACGCCATACGCGGCGGCGAGCGCGGCGGCCTTGTCGCGCGAGCGGCAGTAGCTGCCAGCATACCTGCGGGCCTTGCCGCGCAGTTCCGCGCCCGACAGCACGCCGGGGCGGTGGCCGGCTTCGAGGACGTGGGCCACGTAAGTGGCGCGGGCGGAAACGGCGGCGGCGGGGATGGTGATGGTGAGGGTCATGTTACATGTTCCATTCGGTGGTAGGCGTTTCGATAAGACAGACCATAAACGAAGAGATTTCGCCCGTAAAGGGGGTTCTTGCGTAGCGAAGCGTTTTTTGGCAAAATTTCTTAGGCATCAAGCCGAAGGAAATGAAATCATGGACTTACCGCCGAACAGCCGCCTGCCCGGCATCGTGGGCCGCATCGAGCGCTTGGAGGAGGAGCGCAAACTCCTGGGCGACGACATCAAGGACATCTACACCGAGGCCAAGAGCGCGGGCTACGACGTCAAAATCCTGCGGAAGCTGGTGGCCGAGCGCAAACTTGAGGCCGACGAAGCCCGCGAGGCCCGGTGCCTGCTTGAACTTTACCGCCAGGAACTCACGCGCTTTGAGACGACGCCACTTGGCAAGGTCATGGCCTCGGGCGCTGGCGGTGACGGCTATACAACGCCCTTGGTGACGTCAGGGGGCTTTGAGCGGGCGTTGTAACGCCGCCCTCGCAATCCGGTGGGTGTTGCGCTATATGGTGCAATATCCACCGGATTTTGTGAGGTAATTATGGCTATCAAACCAAAGGCGGCGGCGAAGCCCAAGGCGAAGGCGGCGCCGGTCAAAGAAAAGGCCGTTATGGGGCGGCCTTCGTCCTATCGTCCTGAGTATTGCGAAGTTGCTATAGAATTAGGCAAACAGGGCAAAAGCCCTGCCGCAATTGCCTCTTTTTTAGGCGTTTCCAGGCAATTGCTATACGATTGGGCAAAGTTGTATCCTGATTTTTCGACAGCCATGGAAAAATCGGTCACTTTTGCTCAGGATTATTGGGAGCAGAAGGGCGAAGACAATATTGGAACGCCCGGCTTCAACAGCGCAATCTACAAGCTGTTCATGAGTTCCCGCTTCCGGCACGACTACATGGAGATCAAGAAAACCGAGGTTTCCGGCCCCGAAGGCGGCGCTATTGAAGTCAAGGACGTAACGACCCTCGACGCCTCGACGCTGACGCCTGAGCAGCGTGATGCCCTGCGAGCGGTGCTGCTGGCGACAAAGGGCTGACGTGTTAATCAAGATCGGCGGCGCGACTATAGACAGGGATGCCACGCTGCTTGAACTTGACCGCGTTGACCTGGAAATGAGCTTATACGATTTTTGCGCCGAGGCGTGGCCAACCGTCGACAGCGCAACGTTCGTCGGCGGTGGCTACGCAATCCAAGCGGTTTGCGAGCACCTGGAAGCCTGCGCCGATGGCGGCATTCGCAACCTATTGATTAATATCCCGCCGCGCTTCAGCAAGTCTTCATTGTGCAATGTTATGTTCCCGGCATGGGTTTGGGCGCAGCGCAACATATCGCCGCTGTCCGGCCCTGGCGCGCAGTTCCTACACGCGGGTTACGCGATGCCGCTGGCCCTGCAAGACAGCGTTAAGTGCCGCACGCTTATACAATCCGAGTGGTATCAGGCGCGGTGGGGCAGTCGTTTTAAACTGGTTGGTGACATGAACACCAAGACAAGATTCCAAAACGACAAAAACGGCATTCGCAATACTACGTCAGTTGGCGGCTCAACTACAGGCCTTGGCGGATCATACTTGATTGGTGATGATCTAAACAACTCAAGCGAAGCCAACAGCGAGGCGATTATTGAGTCAACCGCGTTGTGGTGGGATAGGGCTTGGTTTAACCGGCTCAATGACCCCAAGACCGGCTGCCGTATCGTGATTGCCCAGCGCTTGAGCGAAGGGGACATCAGTGGCCACCTACTGTCCCGCAGCGCAGGCGACTGGGTGCATCTTTGCCTGCCCATGCGTTTCGAGGCCGACAGGGCGTTCCGAACCACGTTGATGCCGTCGCACATGACCGAGGACGGCGAGGCCCTCACGTGGCAGGATCCACGCACAGAGCCGGGCGAACTGCTGTGGCCCGAGCGGTTCGGGGAACTCGAAGTCAAGCTGCTCGAGAAAACCCTCGGCCCCTACGCGGCCGCCGGTCAATTGCAGCAGAGGCCCGAGCCTGACGGCGGCGGCGTAATCAAGCGCGAGTATTGGCAGTTATGGCCCGAAGACGTGTTTCCGCCGTTCGACATCACTATTGGTTCCCTCGATACCGCTTACACAATCAAACAAGAAAACGACTTCAGCGCCATGACCACCTGGGGCCTGTTTGGCGAGCGCGTGGACACGCAATCCACCCGGCGCGTGGATCGCTACGGCAAGCCGCAGAAGGCCGGCATTGACCTAGGCGACGGCCTTGCAGGCGAGAGCGTGCCGCGCGCGATGATGACGTCGGCGTGGCAGGAAAGGCTTCCGCTCAATGAACTCGTTATCAAAGTGGCCGAATCGTGCAAGAAGATGAAGATCGACGTGCTGCTGATCGAAAACAAGGCTGCAGGTATTTCAGTGGCGCAAGAACTGCGGCGGCTCTACGCGCACGAAGACTGGTCGGTTCGCCTCGTTGACCCCAAATCAATTGACAAGCTGGCGCGCCTGCACTCCATTCAACACCTGTTTGCCGAAGGCTACGTTTACTCGCCCGACCGGGCGTGGGCGGACATGGTGATCACGCAATGCGCGATGTTCCCCAAGGCCAAGCACGACGACCTCGTTGATACCGTATCAATGGCCTTGCGTCACATGCGCGACCTGGGCTTGCTTATACGCGCCCCCGAACGCCTCGCGGAAATCGAGGACATGCGCCAACATCGAGGCGCCCCACCAGCAGCATTGTATCCGTCATGATAAACCTCGGCATTCGCACTAAAGCAAACGCAATCGTAGACTTCATTTGCGGGCGCTTCTGGAAAGTTACTGTCTGGGATGTAGACCGCAGCGACATCATTCGGACCTATACTATAGAAGCCGTCGATGATAATGTCGCCGCGCAAGAGGGCTTGCGCCGTTTTGTCGATGAAGTCGCAGAGGGTTAAATATGCCGCTGGTTCCCGGCCTTGTGCCCAACGTTCGTCTTCAACCGCCAGAGCCCAAGCAAGGCCCGGGCCCGGTTTCCGTTGTCATGGGCCACGGCGACAGCGATGACGACGAGGACAACGGCGACACGGCGGAATACGACGACGCGGGCGCGGTAATCCGCATCGACCACGGCGACGGCGGCGTTACGGTTTCGCTTAACGGCAAGCCCCTCGATGAGCCGGAACGCAAAGGCCCGTCTGGCTGGTTTGATAACCTAGCCGAGGACGTTGACGAGGCCGAGTTGGCCCGCATCGCTGAAGACCTGTTGCGCGGCGTGGAAGACGACCGAGAAACGCGCGAGGAATGGATCGAAGACCGCGCCCAGGGCATCAAGCTTATGGGCCTCAAAATTGAGTTGCCAGGGCTCCAGGGCGCCACAGACGGCGCGCCGGTAGAGGGCATGAGCCGAGTGCGTCACCCGCTCTTGCTGGAGGCTGTGCTGCGCTTTCAGGCCAATGCGCGAAGCGAACTCCTGCCGACTGATGGGCCGGTGAAGATCCGGGACGACGGCAACGGCACGCTGGTTGAAGAAGACCGCTTGGCCGATGCGCTTGAGAAAGATCTCAACCATTTTTTGACTTCCACGGCGACGGAGTATTACCCGGACACCGACCGGATGCTGTTGCTGCTGGGCTTTGGCGGCACGGCCTTCAAAAAGGTTTACTATTGCCCCCTGCGAAACCGCCCGGCCAGCGAATCGGTTGACGCAGATGACCTGATTGTAAACCAAGCCGCAACGGATTTGCAGAACGCCAAGCGCGTCACGCATCGCATTATGATGCGCGCCAGCACGGTCAAGCGCATGCAGATTCTGGGCGTTTATCGTGACCTCGATCTTTCGCAAGCCCATCAGCCCAAGACTGATGCCGTCAAAGAAATCAAAAACGCCCAGCAGGGCATTTCAAACGAAGCCCGGCGACCGCAGGACCGTGACCGCGAGATATACGAATGCTACTGCGAACTTGACATTGCGGGCTTTGAGCACAGGCACAAGGGGGCGCACAGCGGCCTCGAGATACCTTACCGCGTGACCATTGACGTGTCTTCAAAGCAAATCCTAAGCATTGTTCGCAATTACGACGAAGAAACCAAAGAACTACCAGAAGCACGGATTACGTTTGTCAAATATACGTTTGTTCCTGGTCTTGGCTTTTATGACATTGGACTGCTGCACATCCTTGGCAACACCACAAACGCCATTACGGCGGCGTGGCGCGAATTGCTTGATGCGGGCATGTATTCCAATTTCCCCGGCTTTCTGTTTGCCGATACGGGCGCGCGGCAGAACACCAATATCTTTCGCGTTCCGCCGGGCGGCGGCGCGCCGGTCAAGACGGGCGGCATGCCGATCAATCAGGCCATTATGCCGCTGCCCTACAAAGAACCGTCGCAGGCCCTGATGGCGCTTGTGACAGACATGGCTGAGACCGGCATGCGGATTGGCGGAACATCTGAACAGCAGGTTGGCGAGGGCCGTGCAGACGCCCCTGTGGGCACCACGTTGGCGCAGATCGAGCAGGCCACCAAAGTGCTCAACGCCGTTCACAAGCGTATGCACGCGGCCCAGGCGCAGGAGATTGCGCTGCTGGTAAATTGCTTCAAAGAACACCCCGAAAGCTTCTGGGAACGCAATCGCCGCCCGGCCAACGATTGGGATGAGCAGACGTTTCTGAAGGCCCTGAATGCGGTTGAGTTGGTTCCTCAGGCCGATCCGAACACCGCCTCGCATGGGCAGCGCATCATGAAGATCGCCATGCTTAAGCAGCTTCAAGCCGCCCAGCCTGCGCTCTACAATGCTATCGCCATCGACAAAGCGGCTTTGCAGGCGCTTGGGTGGTCGAACCCCGAACAGTTTATGGCGCCGCCCGAAGCGCAAAGCGTTCCTTCGCCGGAAATGCAGCAGGCCATTGCACAGCTTCAAATCAAGAAGCAGGAAGCCGACGCCAAGACAATGGTGGCGCAGGCCACCGCCGCCAAGGCTCAGGCGGAAGCGCAGCACCTTGGCGCCCAGGTCCAAGCTGGCCCGACTGGCGCAGAAAAGCAGGTAGATACCGAAGTAGACAAGTTGCTGGCTCAGGCCAAAATGATGGACGCGCAGACAAAGCAAACCCAGGTGCAAATCGACGCCGGGCGCACGCAGGCCGAGATTGCCCAGATGAACCGTGGCGAACCGCCGCCGGCAGACACGGAAGCAGACATGATAACGGCGCGGGCGCGCTTGATGGACGCGCAATCCAAGCAGCAACAGTTGAGCGTCCAGGGCGCTGATGTGGCGCAAGAGGACAGGAACCGCGCCGCCGACCGCGAAAGCCGCGAAAAAGTTCAGCTTCTTGAAATGGCGCGGGATCTAGTGCTGCACCCTGAGAATGCGGCGGTGGCGCAACCGTTTGTTAAGAAGGCCGAGGGGCCGGGGTTTGGCGGTAAAGGGCGCAAGCAATGATCGACGACCCCGCAAAAGCCATCCGCCGCGCTGTTCTTGTTGCTAAGGGCCTATCGCGGACCATCGGGCCGATGCCGGGCAAGGATGAGGGCGAGCGGGTGCATCCGGCTTCGATGGTGCCGGGGGTGCATGTGCAAGCGCTTGCGGGTGGCGGCGAAGTTGAACCCACCGATGAAACTGGCTTTGATGCCTTCCACGGCACGCCGCATGGATTTGATCAATTTGACCTCGCTCACGTCGGTCGCGGCGAAGGTGCCCAAGCATATGGTCACGGGATGTATTTTGCAGGCGATGAAGGCATTGCTCAAGGATATCGCAAAAGACTTTCTGGGGATTCTTCACAAGTTGTTTTTCCGGCGGGCGATGACGACGAATGGGGGCAGCCCATTCGATTTCACCCCGATGCACTGGAAAATCAAGCGGAACAAGCCGCCGCTCGCGCTTTGTTGAGCACAAGTAACTATAATAAAGGACGCGACCGCTTGTTGTATCTTAAACAACACGCAGAAAGAGGAGATGCTGCAAAAGCAATGAAAATGATACGCCGGGGTGACATAAAAGAAGCAACACCTGGGTATCTTTACCACGTCCGCGTAAACGCCAACCCGGAGCATTTTTTGGATTGGGATAAACCGCTGAGTGAGCAGCGGCATGTCCTTGATAGGATAGATCACCACATTGGTGACCCTGAAATTGTCATGCAAAGGTTGTTTGCCGATCCTTCTAAGGCGACAGGCAAAGATTTGCATGATGCTTTTGGGGGCAAACACAAACCGGAAGCGGTTGCTACCAAACTACAAGGAATGGGCATTCCCGGCATCCGTTACCTTGACGCTACTAGCCGTGGTCCAACCAACACCCCCACGCACAACCATGTCATCTTTGACCCCAGCGTCATTGATATCAAGCGGCGGTATAAGAGGGGGGGAGGGGTTGAAGGGTTTGCAGACGGTGGAATGCCGGGCAACAATGCTCCCGCTGATCATCCCGCTTGGATACCGCAGCGTCTTGTTACTTCAAAAAAAGCTGGCCCTGCCGAAGCAACCGACCGTCCTTTAGTTAATTTGGCCGCGCTGCAAGAAACGCCAAAACTTTATGAAAAAAACGTAAATTTGCTAAGAGACTACCCAAATATGCCTGCGCATGTAGCTGCTCACGGCAGCACGGATCAAGTTGCTGATCATTTTATCAACCATGTCGTGGACAACTTGCTTTCTCTTCACGATCAAGTTCCAGAAGAAACGCGAAACCGCAGCCGTCTCTGGTATGATGGAGCCAACAAAATTGCCCAAGATTGGGCCAAGCGTTACAATATCCCTCTACATTCTGCTGCTGGCGCTTTGGCTGCATTGTCGCCACAGAAAGATTGGTTTCAAAACGTCTCATTGGCGCATCGCGTTGTCCACGCCATGAAAGGCGGAGACAACTTTTACAAAGGATTCGCCGCCGACGATAACATGAAAAGCAAATTTCAATCTTTGGGGGCGTTTGATAAACCGGAATACCATGGAATATATGATCTGATTCACGGGAAAACGTTGCACGACATCGACCGCATGGATATGTCTCCTGAAGAAAAATCCATGGCGCAAGCAATGTTTATTCGTCTGCACGATGAGACGTATAATCCTCGGTCCTATAATATTGTTACGCCTGAAGGTGGTTATGGCGCCTTGGCTCGCAACGCAGATGGCGGTGCGTCTAAAGTTGGATGGGGGTCTTTGCCTGAAATAGCAAAAGCAATCGAATCCATAAAATCTGCCAATGACCCAACGCGCATATCGGAGTTGATGGGTGAAAAGCACAAAGTTCGGAATTTTTACAACAACATACTTTCTCCAGATTCAATGCATGGTGATGTTACAATTGACACTCATGCCGTCGCAGCAGGTTTATACAGGCCGATGTCGGGCAAGTCCGTAGAAGTCGCCCACAACTTTGGGAGTTATGCTGGAAAAGGAATACCCAATGCTGGGGGGTCTGCAATTTCTGGAGTACAAGGAACATATCCTTTATACGCCGAAGCCTACCGCCGCGCTGCTAAAGAACGCGGCATTTTGCCACGAGAAATGCAATCAATCACATGGGAAGCCGTTCGCGGCCTTTTCCCGGACGTGTTCAAAACTCCAAAAGCGATGAATGCAATTGATGCTATTTGGAACGAGCATCGTCATGGTAACATCACCCCTGAAGAAGCCAGGAGTCAAGTGAATGCCTACGCAGCACCCGAAGGAATCCGACCGCCCGAGTGGGAAGGCGGACGGTCTTTTAGCGTTGATGAGGCGGACGGGGGTTCCCATCACGCGGGAGCACTACCTCAATCTGTTGCATATGGGGCGCCCGCCGCATCGGTTGTCTCCGGCGCAGGAGGAGGAACTGCCCCCGCAGTTTCGCCAGGAACCGCACACTCGAATGCCATTCCGAAAGTAACCCCTGGTTACGCAAGAGGCGGCGATGTGATCGACCGCGCGCTTTCTGTTGTTCGTCACTACACACCGCATCGCCGGTAAGGAGAACCACCGCCATGTCTGAAGCTTCCAAGACCGCCCGCAAGGCGCTCAAAAGCAAAGCCCACCGCCTTGCAGAGCCCCACAAGGGCGCTGTGGACGCCTCCGGCTGGACCGAGCCCACTGATGAGGGCGCGGGCGCACAGACCGGCATGCGGCCCATTTCCAAGCGCCAGTATAAACGCGGCGGCAAGGTGAAGGTGAAGTTTAAGCATCACCTGGGCCACGCCGAGGGCGAGAAGGCCGAAGTGCGCGCAGATCGCCGTCCGCGCAAGGCTGGCGGCAAATTAAATATTCGCGCCCACCGTGATGATGGCGGGGCTGTTGATGATATAAATTATGGGCGCATGGAACGAGACAGCCAAACTGGAAAACTTAAACCGGTGCGGCCGCAAACTTCTGGTACATTGCGTACCAGTTCTGGAGCGCCGGTCAAAGAAAACGATGGTCCTTATGGGCTTGTGGAGCGCCGCAAAAAAGGCGGGCGCGTTCTGCAACACGGCAAAGCCGAGATGCCGCCGGTTGATCGGTTTATCAACGCTGACAAAAAGAAGGCCAACGAATACCGCGACGGCCCGAAGCACGTTGGCGGCATGAAGGCCGGTGGCCGCACCAAAAAGATGGACGGCGGCCCGATGATGGCCGCTGGTGGCGTTGATCCCCGCGTTGCGGCGCTGCTTCGCGCCAAAATGATGGCGGGGCGTGGGGCTCCCGCTGCCGCTCCTGCCGTCGATCCTCGCATTGCGGCGCTCATGCGCGCCAAGATGGCGGCGGCGCAGGGCGCCCCTTCCGGCGTGGATCCCCGCGTTGTTGCGTTGCTGAAGGCCCGCGCTGCTGGCGCTGGAGCGCCCCCGATGAAGAAGGGCGGCCGCACCAAGAAGTTCGGTGGCGGCGCTATGGGCGGTGGGATGGCTGGTGGTGGTGCCATGAGTGCTCCCATGAACGCCTCACAATCGGCTGGCATGGGCAACCAGATGTTCGGTCAAGGTATGGCCGCCGCGCAGGGCCGCATGGGCCAGCAGGGCTACGCGCAGCAGGCTCAGCCCATGGCGCAGCATGCACAACCGATGGCGCAGCATGCTCAGTTTGGGCCGCAGGAAATGCGTAACAATGCGGCTACACATCAGTATCAAGAAGCAATAAAAGCCTATCGCGCCGCGCACCCCCATTCCCAGCATCCCAACGTTTCGTCTTCGCAGCAGGCCCCGCAGCAGGCTCCTGCACCCATGCAGCAGGCTCCTGCGGCCTACTCGCCTCCCGCTATGCAGGCGGCGCCTGTTCAGCAGGCACCGCAGGCCCAGCAGCAGCAACAGACGTTGCAGCAGATGTATGGCCTAGCCGGTGCACAGGCGGCCATGGGCGGCCAGGGCAACCAGATGTTTGGCCAAGGCTCAATGGCTGCCCAACAACAGGCAGCCCTGGGCCAGCAGGGTTACGGCCAAGCGGCCCAGCAGCAGCCAGCAACTCCGGGCTACGCTAACGCCCCCGGCGCCGCGCAGCAACAGTCGATGCCGTTCACACAAGCGTCGTGGGGGAACAACAACTTGGGTTCTATGGCCGGCCAGTTTCAGGGCGGCTTGGGACAGCAAGTCTACAACCAAGGGGCCGCCGCTGCTGGCCAAGGCTATGCCCAAGCGGCACAGCCGCAGCAGCCGCAGGCCCAGCAACCGGCAGCAACTCCGGGCTATGCTGCCCAAAGCTACAACCAAGCCGGCATGGGTCAACAGGTCTACAACCAAGGCGCTCAAACTGCTGCAGGTATGCTTGGCGTTGGCAACCAGAATTACGCCCAAAATATGGGCGCAGCCCAGGGTCAGGGCGGCATGGGCGGTGCTTCTCAAACGCAGGCTTTGCAGCAACAGTCGATGCCTTACGCACAAGCGTCGTGGGCGGGCAACAACTTGGCTTCTATGGCCGGCGGCATGGGCGGTGGCAAACCCGGCGGCTTCAAGCGCGGCGGCCGCACCATGCACGACGATGAGGCTGCTGATCGCGCCCTTGTAAAGCGCATGGTAAAGCCGGAAGCGCGGACGGGTAAAGCTGCGGGCGGTGAAACCGAAATCCACCACTCATCGTGCCGCTGCCATCGGTGCATGGGCGGCAGGATGGGAAAGAAACACGGCGGCGCTCTGAGCGTATCTGACGGTGCCGAAGAGGGCACGCGCCCCACGGGTGGCCGGATGGCGCGCAAAAACGGCGGTCTGGTCAAAATTATCATCAATGACCGAGGTGGCAATTCGCCCCAGGGCGATGGTGGTCCTCCTGGCATGGCGCCGCGCCCCCCGTATCAGCAGAACATGCCGCCGCAGCCCCAGGGCGGCCCTGGTGGCCCTCCTCCGGGTCAACAGCAGGGACCGCCTCCTGGTCCGCCTCCTCCGCCCCCCCCGCCTCCTGGCCCGCCTCCGGGTCCTGGCCCGCAGCAAGGCCCGCCGGTTGGGCCTGATGGCCGCCCCTTGCCCCCTCCGGGGCCTTACAAGCGCGGTGGTCGGGCTAATTACCCGAACATGGAATACGGCGGCGGTGGTGGCAAAGGGCGCCTTGAGAAAATCAAGGAATACGGCCCGTAAGCAGCCGGATAACTGGGCGGCGGGCAAATGTCCGCCGCCTTTTCCGTTTAATGGAGAATATTTTGCTAAATTATAGCAGCAGATTTGACTATGAATTGCGGCGCCTTATTGCCGAAAAACTTACGTTTATAAAAGACGAACTTGCTTATGGACATGGAGTGGCGGATTTCCCAGAATATAAGCGCAGGGTCGGGCAAATATCTGGCCTTGAGGCCGCTTTAGAGTTTTGCGATGAGGCAAAGTCTATTTGCGACGGCAAAGAACGAGAAACATAGGAGTTTTTTATGCCGCCCATGATTATGATGCACGACAAGGAGCCAGCCCAGGACTTGAAAGACAAGCTGGGCAACCTTGACGACGTTGAGTTGTTTCAAAACCAAGTGCTGGTGGCGGTGTACGTCCGCCCGGAAAAGACCAAGAGCGGTATTTACCTCACCAACCAGACCCGTAAGGAAGACGAAATCCAGGGGAAGGTTGGTTTGATAGTCAAGAAAGGCCCGGCGGCTTTTGTTGACCCCACCAATTCGTGGTTTGACGGCATTGAAGTCAATGTGGGTGACTGGGTGTTCTTTCGGCCGTCCGATGGTTGGAGCATTACGCTGCACAAGACCCCCGAAACCGTGCTGTGCCGCATTCTTGACGATGTAAACGTGCGTGGGCGCGTTTCTCATCCTGATCACGTTTGGTAAGGAGGCAAAAATGTCTGAAAAAGAAAATCCGGCGGCAATTGACGTTGAATTGAAGGCCGATGAGCCTGCAAAGACGCCCGACATCGAGGTTGATGTATCAGGATCGTCTGACGATGTTGCCGATGCGGTTGTGCAACTGCGCCATCAGCTTGAATCCGAAAAATATGCCCGGCAGGTGGCAGAAGACCGTGAGAGGCAAGCGCAAGTTCATGCCTTTCAGTCGCAAAACGAAGTTTCAAACGTCAATTTGCACCTTGTGAACACGGCAATTCAAACGGCGCAGCAAAACGCTGAAATTTACAAGCAGCGCATTGCTCAGGCGATGGCTGCCGGTGATTTTGACGCTGCCACTGAAATGCAAGAGGCGGCGGCGTCCAATCGCTACAAGCTAGAACAGCTTGCATTGGGCAAGCAGCAGATGGAGCAGGCCCCCCGGCCTCAAATGCCGCAGCAGCGCCCCGCTGACCCGGTTGAGGCGCTTGCAACGCAGCTTACGCCCCGTTCGGCGGCGTGGGTTCGGGCGCACCCCGAGTATGCCCGTGACCAGCGCATGTTTCAGCAGATGGCGGCGGCGCATAACCTTGCTGTCAACTCCGGTTTGGAACCTGACAGTGACGCCTACTTTGCCCGCGTTGAGCGTGTGCTTGATATCAGCAACCGAGGCACGACCACGGACGGCGTTGATACCCCGCTTTCCGAGGCGTCTGCGCCCGTCCAGCGCCGTTCCTCTCCTGCTGCCGCGCCGGTCAGCCGAACCCCTGTGGGGGCTCCTATGACGCCGGGGCGCATGCGCCTGTCGGCGGCAGAACATGAAATGGCGCTGAACATGAAGATGACGCCTGAAGATTACGCGCGCGAAAAGCTACGCATTCAGCGCGACACCAAAAACAAAATGCACTGAGGGAATAGACCATGAGTGACAAACCAGTCCCGATGCGGCGTGGGCGCCGCCCTATGAGCGTTTTGAAGTCGGC
>Ga0209084_1002174_pt1 | contig 15541 bp, 24 predicted proteins | sample C_130820_MF_Meta_FD_187309 | JGI IMG/M metagenome (GOLD analysis project Ga0209084, IMG submission 187309) | Freshwater microbial communities from Lake Croche, Canada to study carbon cycling - C_130820_MF_MetaG (SPAdes) (version 2) | ecosystem: Environmental > Aquatic > Freshwater > Lake... | reverse complement strand
ACGTACTTGCTACTATTTATATGAGTTATTTCCAAGTGATTTATATTTACATGGCTTGGCAGTGATCCTACCCATCGTATAGCTTCTGCCATGTCTTCTGCAGTTAATGCGTTATCTTTCTTTTCTGTTTGTGTATCAATAGTCCCCGGGCAAATTTCTGTTACTGTAATACCATAATGTGGAAACTCCAATCTCATTGTATCAACTAAACCCATTTGTCCTCTTTTTGCATTTGAATAGTTGCCTGATCCTCTAAATGGAACCTGTCCACACAAAGAAGAAATAAATATGATTGTTGGTGAATCAGATTTTATCATCGAAGGAATAAGCAACTGAGAAATGTACATTGGGCCACCTACATTTATATCATAGGCTCTTCTAAAATTTTCCATAGTCTCATGTATTAGATATGTTGGACCAGCACCGCCGCCAGCATTATGAACCAATAGATCTATCGTTTCTTCTTCATATCTTTTACAAAACGATTTAATTGATTCTTCATCAGTTACATCTAATCTATTTACTTCAACGTTATCAGATTCTAAATCTTTCATGGCATCTAAGTCCCTGGATGCTGCAATAACCCTATACTCACTATTTTCTAATAGTTTTACTGTAGCCCTGCCTACGCCTCTACTTGCTCCAGTGATTATTGCTGTTTTCATTCTTTTCCTTTAAATTCTAACTCTGGTTGTTCTCCTCCATTGAAGCTCATATCATTATGTATCCAATGTCCTGTAACCATATATTTGAACCCAGTTTTGACAAGGTGGGCAGTATGAAAGTATGGAGAAGAAGATGGAAAAATAATAACACTATTTGCTTTTGGTTTGATCCCTACATCAAATTGTTTTAATTCTAAAGCTTCATCATAATCTATTTCAATCCAAGGTTTTTCTATGATGTTATTTTTATAGTCTACCATTTTAAAGGAAATTTCTCCACCTTTAAAATCATCATTTAAATACATGACTAAAGAATATCTCAATGAATTATCACCATCTAATTGATCAAAATGAGAACCCATAGATGCTCCAGTGTTATATTTTTTTATATTAAACGCTGGAAATAATCTTGGTTTTTCGTAATCACCTAGAGATTCTGCATAGTCTTTGAAGACTTCATACTGAGCATCTTTAATGGTGTTAAAAATATATAAAAATATTTCTTTTAATGCTTGATCTTCTAATTCATTGATTCTATAAGAATCAAACTGTTTAGAATCTCCATAGATATAAGTTTTATCATTGGATGAAGACCATTCATCCCAATCAATATTTGCTTCTTCTAGAGTTTTCATAAAATGTTCAAAATTTGGTATTACATTCTCGTAATAATAAATTTTTTCATGTAATATTTTCTTATCCATATATTTCCTATTTAGTATTAAAGTTTTCTAACACTGTCCAGAAAAATGGGCAGGTAAATCTAAGACCAGAAGTCACTGGGGTAACACCATGCACATAACTCTTGTCTCCTGGGAAAAAATATGCTGATCCTGCTTTTGGTTTAATCTTTATATTTTGTGCTGGAAAGTATAATTCTCCACCCTCATAGTCATCATTGAAATAAAAAATTGATGCTATGTCATAATATGGAAAAGCATTTGGTTTGCCAGCATCGGGCCCTTCATGCAGTTCTTTGTCAGCATGTGGAGTTTGTTGAGTTCCTACTGGCCATTTAACAACCGCAGGGCCTGTTGCTCTAACATTTACATTGAAGAACTTATCTACTTTAACTTTAAGTCTTTGTTGCATATCTTGAATTAAAATTAAAATTGTTGGATCTACTTTTTGTAAAGAATCATGCGTTGCAACTCTATCAGCCCAATAATCTGCATCATAGATTACTGTTCCATTCTCGTTCTTTTTACTTTCGGTAACGTCCCAAACTGTATTGTTGACGGCAAAGTTTCTAAGTCTTTCTTGCTCTTCTGGTGTAAGAAAGTTTGATACTTCTACGATGTTATCTGGTGAATCGCCAAAATACCCAGATGGAATTAACGATACAAACTCACTTTGATTTTCATTCTTATTGACAATATTTTCTTCCATATCATTCACCTTCAATTACTTTTAGTCTTATTAGTTTAACTTCATGCTCACCAACAGTTTTACCTTTATGGTTGATAGCATCTTTATAAAAGTTTGAAAAATTACCAGATTTATTAACGTTACCTACTACTTCGTGGTACCCTATAAAATCTTCATGGTATGAAACAGGCAACTCGTTAGCATTTTTTATATGAAGTTCTGTATTCTGTAAATTAGTTAAAGATATTGGAAACAATGCCATGACTGGAGTCCCTGCTTTAATAATTATTTCTTTATTAGCTTCTGTTATTCTCCAAGCGCATGGTAAATCACTGTGATAAAAAGAGGTGCTTATCAAAGTTGTAAAAGGTGAAACTCCAGCGGTATGTTGGTTTGGTACTGGCATAGTCAAAAGGCTATAATTGTCAGGTGTTTTAAAAATCAACCCAGTATTAAAACTTATCGTTGCATTACCCCTGTTTGGATGAATGTATTTTTCTCCAGACAAAATTTTAACATGATCTGGTGTTGTATCAGATATGCCATCCCATATGAAAGCAATATCTTCGGGGAAAGATAAACCCCAACCTAAACCATTAGCAAGGCTTATTGGAAAACACTTATAGGCATGAGCGTTAGCTGTCTCATCCATCCATTCTCTTTTTACATTCAATGGAGTTATTTCGGCAAAGCCACTGTAATTCCTATAAGCAACAAAGTTTTCTATCATGTTCTTTCCATCATAGGGGCACGGCGCAAATTAAGAGTTGTTTATTTGACTATTGTCAACTACTGCTTGCATGTCTTTAAATATTGGTTCACCGGTGTTTGTATCTTGAAAAACTAAACCCAACCCTTTATCCCTTAGTTGTTTTACTTTAGGATCATATGTGAATGTTGTTGTAACGTATCTGGTACTATCTCCCGTTACTGGTCTAACTCCGTGGTAGTATATTCCTACTCCTGGGTGAATTAATATATCGCCTTTTGATGTTTTGTAATGCAATGGTATTCTTGGGTAATAGATTTCTCCACCCTCAAAATCACTTAGATAGACTGTAAAAGATAATTGAACAAAATTTTCTCTCATATCTTCTGTAGGGTTGTCTGAGTGCTCAAACATTCCTTGTCCCTTTTGAATTCTATGAATAGATCCAGGATCTCCAACAAACCAGTCATTCTCAAATAGAGCTGCTATTTTTTCTTTGATTACTTTAAGTCTTTTGTTTACTTCTTCTTTATCAGCAACAAACAGGTACTTTCCATGCCACCATTCTCTGTTGTCTTTTTCCCACCATTGTTCCTCTGGAACAGATTCTGCATACTCAACAAGGTAATCGCATATCTCATCTGAGATAAAGTTCTTTATTACCCATATGTTCTCTTCAACTTGTACAAAATTAGGGTGCGCTTTGATAATGTCGTAATTGTATAATTCCATGCAATTCTCCAGTATTGTATACCTACTTAGTCAACAATACATGTTATTTACATCTGTGTCAAAAGCCCTAGTTGTGGTGATTGGGCCGACGCGCGTAGAATAAAAAAGGACCGCCCGCAAATCGATTTCCTTATGTTTTCGTTACTTCCCTTATTATATAAGGTCTTTAGCTTATTCTACTATTCCTCATCAATATTCCATATATCATGGGAAACTCCTTTGCTATAATGGTCAGCTATTATTGTTAAATCTTTAGCGTGTTCAACAGCATCGAGTTTTGCTTCTACTGGAGCACCAGGAGCGTGTAGCATTAGTGCTAGTCTATTAGCGTCTGAAGCACGAGCGTGCAGGCCATGTGCAAATACGTGAGCAGATGCAATATCATGTTCACCAGCATTAGTATAAAATTCACCAAGAGCTTGGTGATGTTCACATTGCTTTAAATGATGACCCATAGCATGGGAGAGAGTATTTCTAGTATCTAGATCCGCCAATGACTGGAACTCTTTAGATACGCCCTTAGTACGTTGTTTATTAATAAAATCAGCTACGCTAGCTTCTTTACTATATCTATTATTCCAGTTCATACATCCTATGGCGACTAACATCGTTTTTTACAGTGTTTCTGGAAATGGGCCAAGGGGTCCCCCGCTATTTTTTAAAAGCACTCTTTTCCCTAGGATTAGGGTCCCCTATTGAAAACCCTTTAGTTCTGGAAATGCAAAAATTTGCCATCCTATTATAAGCCTAGGTAAGAAAAATAACACAGAAAGCTAGAAAGATTATGAAGATCTAGCTGGCTGGCAAGCTTAACTAAGCAAGTCAGCTACCATCCCATGATTGTTTTTGTGTATACATAAAAGAAAGGAGGGTGAACATGGCAAAGCCCATGCGTTACGGTGGTTTCAGAGGCATTCCTCAACCATCTAGACAATCAAGGCGTATTAGTCCTAAACCAGTGCGAGTACAACCAATGATGCAGAAAAGAAGGGGTAAGTAAGCATTCCCTAGGGAATTGTCCTGAACACGACATTAAACTATTCATGAAGTAAGTTATACATAAAACAAGAAAGTAAGTGATAACCATGAGCATTAGCTTATACAAATACAATCACCTTCAGGGTCTCCATGACTGGAGTGAGTTCCTAGATGAGTTTGAGTCTGGTGAGCTTGCTCCCCCAATGGTTGAAGTGATTGAACCTGAGGAGCCACGTCGCACACACTGCTGTTCTGACTGCGGTTGTGAGTGTGGTGGTTGTAACTAAGCCTCTAGACAGGCTGGCATCACCGGGGTAACTCGGTGGTGGCTACATGTCGTGAGACATCTGCAGTACATACATAAAGTAAGGAAACATACATAAAGTAAGGAAGGAGGATAGCATGAGTAAGGTTATCAAGCCACCAGTACGTTGTCAGTGCAGTGCATTTGAGCTGTTCATTCAAAAACTAGGTAACTTAGCTGGTTTAACAAGCGAAGGCGTAACTCACACCGCAGAAGCATGTGGCAAGTTCGTCTTAGTTAAGTCAAAGGATAAGGCTTAAGCTATTCCATATCCAAGTAAGAAACAAGTAAGAAAGGAGGTGGCAACATGAGTAAGTCAGCCTTTGTATCTGCACCATTCACTATTGGTGACAAGGTACACAAGTCCTCTACTGTTACGTTCTCAGTCATAACTGACTCAGACGATCAGTGGAGACGTGCTCGTGACCTCGGCTTGAACGTTGAGTTCAAGAAGAAGCGTAGCTTGCGGTAAGCAAACATTACCGAATTCCCTATCGTCGTGAGATAAGAGGGAAAGTCCTAGGGTGACGCCTAGGGCCTGACGATGGTAGTCAGTTTGCAGTAACAGGCGGGTTGGCTCCGCACCTGATAACAAATACACAAGCCAAAACGGCGCATCAGCGTTCTGATGTATTACCCAAAGGAGATTAGCCATGGCTAATTTTAACAACAATGCAGTAACTGTATTCCAGACTGCAGAAGAAGCAGCAATCACAATTGCTAATTCAACTGCTAACGGATCAGGTGCTGGTCAGTTGGAGCACGACGTCCTGTTGGATGCCGTTCAGACACTCGCATTGGGAGACATCTCTCTCACTGCTGTGATCGGAACTGGTATCTCACTGGCGTTGCAGGATGGTGGCTACCAAGTTGGTCGTACATACGACTACTTCGATGCCACCCAGACAGCTTACGGTAGTTGGCTTTACAAGCTAACCCAAGAGCTTACCTCTGCTACACCTATTGTTGACCGTATGGTCTACAAGGGGTCGTACTCCAAGGGCGTTAGTCAGTTGACTATCACCTCAGACCTTATCGAGCCTACAAGTGGCGATAAGTACTTTGAGATTGTACGTCAAGACTACTACGTCTCATCTGACTCAGTATCAGGTACACGTGTTGCGGACAAGACTATCGGTCTTCGTTCTGCTCTCAAGCTGTACGTAGAGGACCTTAACAAGGGTCGCTTCTACTTCCTTGAGGCTGGACGTAAGATTGGTGTCTACCTCTGTGACCAGCGTGCCTACGGTACAGCACTTGCCATGATCAAAGACAATGGTCGTGATGCAGTACTGCCACGTTACTTGGCTACACTTAACACACTCTCAACTGAGCAAGTTGAGCAGTTCAAGGCTGAAGCTCAGTCTGGTGCTAAGAAGCGTAACGCAGCTCAGCAAAAGTTGTTCTTGTCAGTATTCAAGAACATCAAGAGCACTATCGTAAGCCTCGTGCCTACGAAGTCAGAAGTAGAATCTACTAACTAGTAGATAAGCATTACATCCTGGGTATGATGTAAAACTGCCCACCCACACATCATAGATTCTGTATGTACCCTTCAATGGAACTGTGTGGGGCCATGCTGTGAAGCATTAATTAACCCAAAAGAAAGGAATTATCATGTCAATAGATGAGGCATTCAATGTATTCATAGAAGAGTACAAAGGTATTGAATGTAAGAATCAATTCGTTCTCGGCCCAGTCTTCAAAAATTGGGAGGGAACTATTACATGGGCTAATAATCTCTATGGTACTACTAATAGTGATTGGATAGTAATGACTGAGGGAAATAATAATGTTCCCCGCACTACAGGATTAACTGCGACTAAAAGGCGTAAGTTATCTTCTAAGACAGTACGCATTATTATTCAGCCCATGTTTGCAATAGTTTAGGCTTGCTTAGATGCTTATAACTTAGGCTTGTATACGCTAAGCTAAATGCTTTATGTGGAACATATACGAACACTTGTTAGTGTTCCACGTGGAACATATGTATCGATTCGATATATGCCCCTCATGTATAATCATATAGGTTATATGTGGGGGGCTTTATCATAGCCTAAAAAAACTTGCATGTGTTTAGACACACGCATTGCACTCTGTTTTCAGATATATCTGAATTCATATGGTAACTCTAATTTGTATACATAGTAGGTTGCAATGGCATCCGTACTTATTCACCTTGATGATGGTATATACGTCTATCTCTTACCCCCCCGGTAAAGACGTATGTATCGAGTGAGTACGGGTGTCATTGGGACATACTATAGACGTGAGTTTAGAGATGTCTTCATTACCCAAAGTAAGAAAGAAAGTAGGTTAAGTATGCCAAGCGTACTTCAGTTAGATAGATGCTGTTGGAACTATCATTTGCAGGTTAGTGATTATGAGGGGCTCCCGCCGATGGCTAAGGAGTTAACTCATGTACACATTCACCTTGCATCTGTGGAATACTTTGATGTGGTGGCTATTGCTACCATACAGAGTAACTTCAATGGTTTGTGGGATTTGCTTACAACGAATCCCCGCGCCAATGAGGCCTCAGCATCTGAGTTATTGAGTCAGTTGAAGAGTAACATTCGTGCTAGCTATCGCCAGGAGTTTAAGTCTGGTTTGCTAGTGCCTGTGCATAACTGTTCTCCCCGCCGCGTCCAGAATTCATTCGAACACATCATGTTCAATCAGGGTGTTGTTTTGTATGATCCTGAGCGTGACGGCGTACCTCAGTTCTAGGATATCTAATGGCTAATACTATTAAATGTACTATGTGCTGGAAAGAGACTCCATTACAGTTCCCCGATATTGATGGAGCTGAGTCTCAGGTAGAGAATGGTGTTCAGCTCATATTCCAAGTAGGATATGGTATGTTCACTGATGTTGACTTTGGTAGCGAATGGTCTTCGCCCGAGGCTATCCTTTGTCATGATTGTGTGATTAAAGTCTTGGATTTATTCCCTGAACCATTCAGGAAACGATTCCAAGATGGTCACGCTGTTGGTACAAAGGGTTGTGATGGGTGCAGCTATTCGTTTCAGATAGACTGATTGTTGCACAGTCCTCACCTCGATCATTAAGGTGGGGACGATGGGATGATCAGTCCCCCACTAGGGATGGTGGTTAAACTATCCATGCAGTACAACCCAAAGTAGGAGGTTAGGTACATGAGTACACTGCGTAAGCTGTGTAGTTGTGTAGTTCTTGCTGCTACGGCGAGTACGGTACCACAAGCGAGTGCAATTGTGAATCCTGGGCAACCCCAGGTGGAACCAATTACACGTGCTGTTGCTCCCACTGATGTGTTGTTTAGTACGGAGGTTATATCTCCCACTATTCTGACATCATACAGTGATAGCCAGCCGATTGCAGTACCTACAAAGCCATGGTTCAGGTTTACACCTAGGTATTTACCTGGTGAGAACCCTGAGCTGCAGCAATGGGACACAACAGACACAGATGCAACAGCAACATGGCCTGATGCTGCTGATCCAGTACGGCAATTGCCGATGGCGATTCAAGTGAAGTTTGCTTGCCTTCGTTATCACGAGAGCCGCAATCACCTACACTCGGTTAACATAACGAGTGGTGCTGGTGGTTGGTATCAGTTCACCCCGTACATCTGGGGGTATGCAGTAGCACATCTACCTGGATTGCCTGCATCAATTGCGCAAGCAACTGGTGCTCAGCAGTCTGCGGCAGCTGTGTTTTACTACAAACGTAATGGTAGTCTTTACCCTGAATGGGGTGGGGACGCTGGCGTTTGTAATTTGTAGTAAATGGTATGGGTTCCACCATTAACGGGCCCACTTACCTAAACAAGAAAGGCAGTAAGATGACAAGTAAGAAAATGAGTGAGATGATTCAAGATACTCTCGAGTTAATCGATAGCATTCTTAATCGTCCTGCTACTAGGAGTCAGGTACTTTCAGTGATCAAGCACATTGAATCACTAGAATCTAAGCCTGAATCTAAAGCAGCAGTAGCCACTGAGACTAGGATAGTTAAGCCTAAGCCTAAAAAGCAACGGTCTTACATATCTTGGCGTGACCACACCTTTGAAGGTTGGTTTACCAATGTCTTAGATGGCAATGCACATCTTATCACGTACACTGAGATGACTAACTTAGTACCAGAATGGCGTAAGATTAACCGTTCTAGTATACGTAACCGATTCCGTACGGAAGGCGAACGTCGTGGTTACAAATCAGTGACTGTTAGGTTTGACAACGAAGAGAAAATGATTTTCGTTCAAGCTTTAATGTAACCTAGTTTAACTAGGTGGAGTAAGTGGTATCACAGATGGGAATCTGGGAGGGGGTTCAACTCCCCATACTCCACGATGGTATCTTACACATACCAAGCAGTAACAGGATGCGGGTGGACGCAGCCCTGACACAATACAGAAACCACATACCTAAAACAAGAAGAAAGTAAGGAAAAGATTATGAGTGAAGCAACCTACGAAGGCATGCCTATCCCACAGTGCTACATTGACATTCAAGATGCCTTGGAGTCTGGTACAGATCGTATCATTCTCTACGGTCGTCCTGGTACTGGTAAGACTTACTCCGGCCTCACAGCTGGTGTGTCTGATCCAAGTCAGTCTGAGCGTCTAGTATGTACTGAGGACATGACATCAGCCGACGTTTCAGGTGCATTCATGCCTAACGTAAGCGGTGGGTTTGAGTTCCTACCTGGTGCAGCTTTGCGTGCTTGGACCAACGGTACTCGTTTAGTTATTGACGAGATCGATAAAGCTGGCGGTGACGTATTCGCCCAGCTCCTAGCATTCACTGACACCGTAGACTCAGCATCATTTACACGACCAGACAATGGGGAAGTAGTTCGTCCTAAGCCTGGTTTCTCTGTTGTGATGACCTCTAACATTGAGGATCCACGTGACCTGCCTACTGCACTTAAGGACCGGTTCCCGTTTGCAATCGAAGTCAATGCAGCACACCCTGCTGCCTTGGTTAAGTTGCCACCACAGCTTCGTCTGTTGGCTGCAACTATGATTGCTGCAGAACCTGGTCAACGTGCTAGTTTGCGTGCGTTCTATGAGTTCAATCGTCTACTATCTGGTGGTCGGTTCTCTCTTGAGCGTGCAGCTAACCTGATCTTCGGACCAGTGTTAGCGACGCAGATCATACGCTGCATGTCTGTTGGCACATTGGAGCCTGAATTCACACTCACGGTGTAAATCATGAGTGACGAACTAATGGATCCAATTATTCCACTAGCTGATGTTGTGTCTGCATTTCGTGATGACATAACTACAACAACTAAGTGGCAAGTGCAAGCAACAGCAGGTGAGTTCGGTGCTGGTGTTGACTTTGCTGCTGGGATTCTAGCTGTCCCCCTCTCGGGTGACAGTTATTCTCAGCAAGTACAGTTACACAAGCTAGTTGAACTACGTTGTTCTCCTACTGATCCAGCTTTATACAAACAAGTAGCTACCTTTTATCAGGAACAAGGTATCACTGAGAGTGTTCTCCGTGCTGCCGAAGCTGCTCGTATCTCAGCTATCACTGAGAAGTTTGCTGTACAGTTTGGTTTGAAATCAGAACCAGATGGATCAGAGAAGAATCGTGGCAAGAATCTAGCATCTGCTAAGTCTGCTGCTGCATGGGACCAGGCTGTTGAGTTCACACTTAGACATCATGGTACGAAAGCCTTTGACTCGTTCGCGAGTGGTGTTCGTACTGTTAATCCTGAGTGGAGCAAGTCATTGCGTGCTCTCAACAAGCGACTCACTAGTACACTAAGTGGTTCAGCACGTGGTCTCGGTGACACTAGTCCAATGCAATTTGGCCATGGTGTTACTGGGCCTGCTGGTTTTGCCAACTCTGTGTATGCTGCTAGCGTTGTACGTGACTACTTGTCAGATGGATATAAAGCTCCTGATGACATGCGAAGAATGCGTCAAGCACTAGAAGAGAAGCGTGCTCAAAACTATGGTGATGTTGATCCTAAAGACTTATCTGAGCAGGGTAAATTAACCCCGCAAGAGATGGGTGTTGACGATGACATTCCTGATGGTTTCGAGTTTAGTGACGACTCTGACTTTGGTAAGCTACGTGTTTGTGACACGTTGCCACTAATAGTTGAGGTTCCAGGTTACATGCATCGTAAACGTAAAGCAATGACATCTGGTCGTCGCATTGCGTATCCATCTCGTATGCTTACTGACCCACAACGTCGTGTGTTCGGCACTAAGGTTCGTGTTAAGGGTGGTATCGTAGTCATTGACATCTCAGGTTCTATGAGTCTGAGTCAAGATGACATCGAAGCCATCGTTAACAACGCACCTGCTGCTGTTATCATTGCGTACAGTGACTGTGGCGATGACCCTGAGCCTAACGCTTGGGTCTTAGCTAATCGTGGCTGGCGTGTTAGGGAAGTAGGTGACATCGGTGGTCATAACAATGGTGTTGACGGACCAGCTCTTACATGGGCTATTCGTCATCGTCATCGTAATGAGGAAATCATCTGGGTTACTGACGGTCAAGTTACTGGCATCAAAGGTGGTTCCAATACACAACTAGCTATTGAGTGTGCTAAGTTAGTCAAGAAACACAAAATCATTATGATTCCTAGTGTTGAAGAGGCTGTTAAGCAGTTCAAATCTGGTAGGTTTATTAATAAACCTCACGGTTATGTACGCGAAGCCTTGCTTGGCAAACTTTAATCACGTGTTTGTTGGTATCTTATAAACCAACAACTGGGGTGTCTATCAAGCGACACCTCAGTACCATGCATTACATTGTAATGCAGTGTATCCAAATGGATACTGTAACCAAAATAACAAGGAGTAAGTATGTCAGAAGAAGAGTTCAACTTCGGTGATCTCGATCTACAATTGGATGAGAGTACTCAAGCGCGTATTGCACACGCTGAGTTTCTTGAATCAATTAAAGATTGGGGTTCTACCATGGGATTGATTGCTGTTCCATTCACTCACATGGCTCAGGCTGTTGCTATTGCTGAGGAAGATGATACATCAGAAGATGAAAAGCACAAGTTATACAAACGTGTTGCAACTGCAATGCCAACTGGTGTTGCTATTGTTGTTGAGCATATCAATGAGTTGTATACTATGTTGCAAGTGGAAGCCGTAAAAATACTCGGTGAACCATTCATGTTCCATGATAGTCATCACCCATATTGTGATGGTACCCGTGAAAACTGCGGTCACCAAGATCACTACAAATCCGATACCAATGAGTAAGGAAGGAGGAACCATGGAAGAAACACTCAACCGATTGAAAGCAGAGACTCAGCAGATGAGAGAGATGGTAGCACAATCAGCCACTCTTGAAACTGCTCAGGCTATGGCAATACGCATGATCAACTTAGTTGATACAGTTGTGGAATTGCTAGTTAAGCAATCAGTTAAGTAGTTGAGGACAAGAACGTTAAGGCTCTACTAATCTATTAAGTTAGGTTATGTTAGAGTGCTTTTTCTTCTTGTTGTTGCATCTACATAAGCCTATCTAAACAAGTTAGTGGGCCTTATCTATCCATAGCAGCTTGCAACCTGCTGTGGCGTTAGAACACCACGCGAGTGTGTTCAACCTACATGATTTGTCATGAGTCATGTAGGTTCTGTTGTGGTACTACCAGTTACTCGCCCTGCCAGTGTGCGCTTTGATAGGCACGAGAGCCACGCAATGATACTTGTAGGCCACACAACTCAGCCTGAAGGGAAGTTCAGGTAGGAAGCGCATCCTTAACAGCACTATGAGGTCTAGGCCACTGACCCAAAAAACGTGGTAAGCCTATGCATGCTGTCATGGTGTGCATAGGCACTCAGCCTAACTTATGTACTGACTACGTCTATGAGATAAGTTAGATGACTCATCATGTGGGGAAGCACATGGAGGTATGTATAAACCTTAAAATTAGCCACCTGTTGGTGATGTAGGTGAACCAACGACCTGAGTGGTGTGAAGGTAACCACTAGCCTTGTGAGTGAGCTTTTGTAACTCTCTGTCCTGGGTATGACATTAAAGTGCCCACTTAAACATTACCCAAATAGAAAGGCAGTAAGATTATGCGTATAGAAGGAAGACATAACGATGATAAGACTGAGATTCAAATCATCGTTAAAATAGAGGGTGAAGGAGAATTTGAAGCCTTTACTCATTTCTTTCAAGAAATGATTCAGAACATGGCTAGTGCTGCGGATGCTATTGTCATTGATCCAATCAATGAAAAAGTATACAAAGGCGAAGACGTGACTGATGAAATGGTTCTGGATGCAATGAAAGACTTTGCTATTCAGAAAGCAACTGAAGCCAACCGTGATTCGGATCCAAGTATGCGTATCAATTTCATCTAAAGAAAGGAATAACATGTCAAGAAGAATATCATGGCGTAAATCGCCTGATGCTGATATCTGGCGTGCTAAAGTTCCACAACATTACAAAGTTGAATGTAGACTTGTATTACATGCTGGTGTAGTTAATAGTTCAGTAATGAATAGGAATGCTAGACTAGAAGTACAAGTACCAACAACAGGTAGGAATTATAAAACCGTAATAATTGTAGAATTTTATAGCAGTTGGTGGGCTAAAGAGTATGTAGATTCTTTACTTCAAGTAATGTATTTTTATGATTTTGATAGTAAGGATCATGCATTTCAATGGTTCATTGATATTTTAAGTAAAGTACAAAAAATAGATCAACCTGAAACATCAGAAGGTAGTTGGACTAGTCTAACTGGTTGGTCTAGATAATAAAAACAGAAAGCCCGGGAGGGCTCTTGGTGGAGTTGACCGTCCCCAACTGATGAAGAGGTCATAACCAAAAGTAAGAAAGGAAACATATGTCTAAGGACATTTTGTGGATTGCTATGCGCGATGGTAAAGGCTGGGCTTCCAGTCGTACTCGTGACATGGTAGACTTAGCCTTCACGGTTAGTAAACGTGACAAGAAAAACGGTGGATCGTTAGTTGTCATTCGTAAACCTAATCGTGATGATGATCCAAAGTCGCGTGCGACTGTGGTGATTGGTATGGTTTACTATGACACAGTATCTGAAGCTAAAGCTGCAGTTAAAGCTGCTGTTGATAATGCTAACATGAGTAGTTCAGATAAGGATAGTGCTCGCACTACACTATTAGAACAGATGTTAACAACGTCTAACACCAATGCTAATGCAATTATTATGGTTGGTCATAAGGTAAGATCACAAAGTCATTACAGTTCAACTACTGCTGTGACTAGTGTTAATACTACAGTTGAAAGCACAATGCAGGAGGAAGTCGAAGCTGAAATAGAGCGTAGACTAGAAGCTGCACCAGATGCTATGCAACAATGGTTAGACATGACTAAAGATCTCACTGAGACTTTTAGCATGACCAAAGCCGTAGCAGATGTACAAGCAGTAGTTGAGGTTGTCTTTGACCCTAGCACATGGCAAGAAGGTCAGCCTTACCCATCAGAGTACATGCTGGTGGGTGGTCGTCTCATGAAGATGGAATGGCCTAAGTAGTATCGTAGTATCACCTGGGTATGTGATTAAACTGCCCACTCAAACAATAAACCAAAAACAATAAGGAGTAAGCACATGGGTTTAGACCAGATGCTATTTGCAGTAACAAGCCATCCCGATAACCACGACTTCGGATACGATCCTGATGCTCAGTATCGTCAGTTTGGTAGTTGGCGTAAGCATCCCTACCTTCAAGGTTGGATGGAAAAACTATTCAATACTAAGGCAGATGCTCAAGGTTATGTAGGTCATGGTGAATACCATGATGGTATTGAAGTTATGGCGCGTGAAGCTGATGGCAATGAGATGACACCTGAGATGATGCAGCAAGCATTAGATTCTGATTCTGAAATGCTGAAGAAGATTAAACAAGAACAGTTTACTTCTAAAGCTATTCATACAACTAAGGATCGCATCTTTAATCAGCAATGCGTCAGACTTAACATAGGTGATCTAGATCAACTAGAGATGGCTATTAAGTTAGGTGAGCTACCAGCAACCAAAGGATTCTTCTTTGGTGATGATGCTAGCGAACACTATAAAGAATACGATTTAAAAGTTATTGAAGCAGCCCGTCAAGCTGTTAAACTAGGTCTAGATGTATACTACGATTCATGGTGGTAACATCTAACAAGGTTGCATTTGGGTAATGCATCAGTCCCAGCCAGTCGGTGGTGAAGTATGGTGGTTCGATTCCACCTTGGGACGCTCCCAAGTAGGGAATACATAAAACAAGTAAGGAGAATAACATGGGTGACCGTGGACATGTAGAGATTATCAGTGAGGGAGATCCAACACTGTATTACTACACACACTGGGGTGCTTCAGGTTTACCAACAGATGTTGCTGATGCTTTGCATCGTGGCAAAGGACGTTGGGATGACAGTGAGTATCTCAATCGTATCATCTTCTCAGAAATGATTAAAGATTCTGTTCTATCAGATACTGGGTATGGTATTGGTTTCCACCAGCATGGTGATGTATGGCGTATTGTAACAATAGATCACGTCAACAAAACTGCTGGTATTAAAGAAATCAACTACGATAAAGTAGATTGGTCTAACTACAATGAAGATGATGTAGTATGGGATTGGAAATTAGAACCAGTACCATTTGAAGTGTTTGTTTATCTTAATAGTTTAGTTACAGCAAAGGAATAATCATGGGTAAAAAACTAGACAAAGCTTTCTATCAACTGAGCAATGAAACTCGTCATCACATTAACTTAGCAATGGTTAAGCAAGAAGATTACGAAAATGGATTTGCTCAAGGATTTTCGGAAGCACTACGCATAG
>Ga0209084_1002169_pt1 | contig 15552 bp, 18 predicted proteins | sample C_130820_MF_Meta_FD_187309 | JGI IMG/M metagenome (GOLD analysis project Ga0209084, IMG submission 187309) | Freshwater microbial communities from Lake Croche, Canada to study carbon cycling - C_130820_MF_MetaG (SPAdes) (version 2) | ecosystem: Environmental > Aquatic > Freshwater > Lake... | reverse complement strand
TCACCTGAGCATGTGATCGAGTTTTTCCATGGCTACACCTATTCGGGTCACCCCGTGGCTTGCGCCGCGGCGATTGCCACCTTGAACCTCTTCAAAGAAGAAGACCTCTTTGCACGGGCCGCTGCCATGGGTCCGGTGCTGGGCGATGCCATGCATGCGGCGTTCAAGGGCTTGCCCAATGTGATCGGCATTCGCACCTTGGGTTTGGCCGGTGCGGTGGAGCTGGCGCCCATGGCCGGTGCGCCCGGCAAGCGCGCCTTTGATATTTTCCTGGACTGTTATCACAAGGGCGTGTTGGTGCGTGCCGCCGGTGATAACTTGGTCATGTGTCCGGCCTTCACCGTCGACAAATCACAGATTGATCAAATCGTCGGGACACTGGCCGACAGCATCCGTCGTCACGCTTAAGAGGTCTGGCCTGACGTTACGCAACCTGCTGCAAATCGCAGTCACTTTGTTTTTTGCCCTGTGCGCGGCACTGCTGTGCCAGTGGATGCAAACGCCCATTCCCTGGATGTTGGGCCCTTTGCTGGTCACGGCAGCGGGCTCTTTGGCCGGCCTGCCCACACGCAGTGCGAACAGTTTGCGCAACGGGGGGCAGTGGATCATTGGCTCCACGCTGGGTTTGTACTTTACACCGGAGGTGGGTGCCTTGGTGGTGAGCTTGTGGTGGGCTATAGGGGTGGGCATTATCTGGGCCTTGGCCTTGGGCTTTCTTTTTGGTGCTTGGCTGCACCGGCAACATGCCAGCATGTTGACCCAAGGCGGGTCTGTCCATGCTGCACATGCGGCGCGGGCGACGAGTTATTTTTCGGGCGCCATTGGTGGCGCGAATGAAATGACTCTGCTCGCAGAGCGTGCGGGTGCTCGGACCGATTTGGTGGCGGCCGCACACAGTTTGCGTTTGCTGCTGGTGGTTTTGTTGTTGCCGTTTGGCATGACTTGGTTTCAGGTGCATTGGGACTTGCATGTGAATACCTTGCTCATGCCTGGAGCCCGCGTGGCGCAATGGCCCGGTCTGCTTTACTTGGCGTTAGCTTGCGGGGCGGGGGCATGGCTCATGACCCGATTCAAGCGAGCCAATCCCTGGTTCATGGGTTCCATGTTGGCTTCCATCGCGTTGACTCTGTCAGGTCAGCACTGGTCGGCTGTGCCCACCGAACTGTCCAACGCGGCGCAGTTGGTGATCGGTGTCAGTCTGGGTGTGCGTTTCGAAAAAAAGTTCATCCGCACAGCACCACAGTGGATGGTTTCGGTCACATTGGGCACCTTGGTGATGATGTTCGCTTCTGCCGCTATGGGCTGGGCCATGGCTTGGGCCACGGGATTGCACCCTGCGACCTTGATCTTGGGCACAGCGCCAGGTGGCATTGCCGAGATGGCGATCACCGCCAAAGTATTGGAGTTGGGTGTACCGGTGGTGACGGCTTTTCAAGTCTGCCGTTTGGTGGCTGTGTTGTTGCTTGTGGCGCCCATGTACAAATGGTTTGAAGCCCCAGCCGACGCGCCCTAATGCTCAGTGCACCACCACGGGTTGCTGCGCCAAACCCGCGTAGCTTTCCAAGGTGTCTTCTACCTCTTCTTGCGTGGGTGTTTGCAACTGCCAGGCCTGAATGTGCTGTTGGAACATCTCTGCCCATGAACCATCCAGGTAAACCTCTTTGCCAGAGCGTTTGTCCACAATTTCAAAACCATGGCGTTCCAACACAGGACCTTTGACCGTAGCGGCCTCGTTATCTGGGTTGGCCAGCATGTGCATCACGGTAAAGGAATCAGATTCGTAAAGCAGGTTCATGGTGACATTCTCACTCAACTAATGGCATGTAGTTGCGTCCAATGCATAAAATTTCAAGGTAACAGGGTTTTTAATTGTTTTCAGTGCGTTTGGCAGGCAAAGGCGCTAGGGGTTGCAGCTTGTCTAAGGTCATGTCGATGAAGCTGCCGCTGACTTGTGTGATGCGGATGCGCACCGGCATCCAAGCGTGGGTGCGTGACAGCCACAACTCCACTTTGGTGTCGTATTTTCCGCGGGGCAGGCAAACCCATTTCGAGGTGGGAACAGGTTTGTCATCAATCTGAAGCTTTTCTTCTGCTTGCATCGTCAAGGTCCATGGCACGGCCTCGTTCACGGTTGCCGTCTGGATGCTCACGCTGGTGCCCGGCTTGAACCGCTCTGGGTCGCCTGTCATGGCTGCGGCCAATTGCACAAACAGGCTGACCTGGTCTTGTGCGCCGGGTTGCAGCTCCGCTGTCGGCTTGTTACTGCTGAAGACAATGCGTTTGTTGTCTGCATCAAAGTGGGTGGCCCTCTCGCCCCGCCATTTGTCGGCGTAACGGGTGGGGATGAGTCCATTGGCACCCACGCTCCCCACGCTGCTGAAGATCCGCGAGCCCAACAAAAATGCTTTGATGATCAGGCTGGCCTCATAGTCTGTCGGATTGTGTTGCCATCGCAACTCACCATTGGCGTAATAAGTGAGTCCGCGCTCTTGACCCGTCAGGCTGTACTGCAGCAATGTGGACGGTGGCAATGCGCCGACGGCCAAAGGCACAGGTGGTGGTGTGATCGGCTGCAATGGCTCAGCGGCCGGCGCCGCTGATTCGGCTTGCGCAGGAGTTGGCGTGTCGGTTGAAGCTGGCGTGGTCGAGGAAGGGGTTGCTGCGGTTTCAGCTGGCGCGGTGGTGAACGTGTCGGTGGGTGGCGTGACTTGTGGCTCCAGGGGTTCGGTGGTGGGTTCAGGAGAAGGCGAAAGTAAAGACGATGGAGCAGTTACCGAGCGCCGTGGTTTGGCGACAGGCGGCTTGACCGCCACAGGCGTTGGGGCTTGGGCTTCAATCATGCGTGTTTGGAATGGCAATGCCTTGGCCGGCTCGGCGCGCAGCGACAACTGCAGTGCCTCGGGGCCTCCCAGCAGCAAACTTAGATGCACCAGCAAGACCAAACCGATGGTCAGCAGCAATGTCTTGCGAGAAGGCCCGTCAGACAAGGAAACGCGGGGTGCCATACTCATCAAGCGCTATGGTCTTGGCCCAGGTCCTGCGACAACTGGCGAGACATTTGCAGCAGTGCTTTCGCCAAGGGCCCGTCCAGCGCGGTATCGAAACTGGCCGAAGAACCCAAGGCCACCACCCCCAAGGCCAAATGCTGATCGGCATCGAACACGGGCGCACACAAGCCAGAAATACCTGGAAGTAACACGTTTTTGACCCGGCCCAATCCCTGTTGGCGCGTTTCGGTTTGCAAGCTGCGAACCTCGGCCAAGGTGGCCGGTACATCGGTGCGGCCTAGTTTGTGAGCCAAGGCCATTTCTTCTTTGAGCAATGGGGTCAACTTGTCCAGTTGACCAACGGGTGCCAAAAATGCAGTGAAACAACGGCCTGTAGCAGAGCTCAGCAAAGGCATGACATCCCCCAAGCGCAAATTCACAGACACCGCCAAGGGCGATTCTTGCCAATGCACGATGGTGGGCCCACGGTTGCCCCACACGGCCAGGGCCAAGGTGTGGCCAACCTCTTCCATCAAGGCCGGTAAACGCGCACGGGCCATTTTGACTGCATCCAATCGCGACAAGGTGGACAGACCCAAGCGCAAAGTGGCGGGGCCTAATTCGTAGCGTGTGTTGGCGGTATCTTGCACGACCAAACCCAAGCGTTGAAAGCTCACCAAATACCGATGGGCTTTGGCTGCGCTCATCTGGGCCGAAGCGGCCAGGTCGCGCAACATCAAGGGTGCATGCGCATGGGCCAAAACGTCGAGCAATGCAAAACCCACTTCAACTGACTGTATGCCTGCTCTTTCCTTGTCAGTGATGGGGCTGGGAGTCGCGTCCATATCGGTTAAAATTTTTTTCGTTTAGTTAAATTAATTTACTAATGCGTAATACGCAATGCAGTCTCCACTGTAGCGGATGACGCAGTCCTGCGACAATAAGCCCATGAAATTAGCCACCTACAAAGACGGTTCACGCGACGGACAACTGGTGGTTGTCTCCCGCGATCTGACCACCGCCCATTATGCGACGGGGATCGCCACCCGGATGCAGCAGCTGCTGGACGACTGGAATTTCATCTCGCCGCAACTCGAAGACCTGTACCACACTCTCAACAGTGGCAAAGCGCGCCATGCGTTCCCGTTCAATCCGCACCAATGCATGGCGCCGCTCCCCCGTGCTTACCAGTGGGCCGATGGTTCTGCATACCTTAACCATGTGGCCTTGGTGCTCGCCGCGCGCAAGGTCGAAATGCCGGCCAATTTTGACCAAGACCCCTTGATTTACCAAGGCGGCAGTGACGACTTTCTGGGGCCCTGCGATCCGGTGGTGTGCCGTGACGCGGCCTACGGCATTGATTTTGAAGCCGAGCTGGCCGTCATCACCGCCGACGTGCCCATGGCCGCCACGCCCGAAGACGCGTTAGAAGGCATCCGCTTGGTGATGATCGCCAACGACGTGAGCCTGCGCAACTTGGTGCATGCCGAGTTGGCCAAAGGATTTGGATTCTTCCAGAGCAAACCGGCCACCGCTTTCAGCCCCGTGGCGGTGACACTCAACGAATTGGGCGACGCCTGGGACCAAGGCCGCTTGCACCTGACGATGCAATCGACCTGGAATGGCCGCAAAGTCGGTATGTGCGAAGCCGGGCCAGAAATGACGTTTCACTTTGGCCAGCTGATTGCGCACATGTGCAAAACCCGCAACGTGCGGGCGGGCACCATCGTGGGCAGTGGCACCGTGAGCAACCAGGGCGTGGAAATCAATGGCCAAAAAAACTGGCCCAAAGGCTACAGTTGCATTGCCGAAAAACGCGCCATCGAATCTATTCTGGACGGCCAACCCAGCACCGAATACATGCAGTTTGGCGATACCATCCGCATCGAGATGAAAGGCAAAAATGGTGAAAGCCTGTTTGGGGCGATTGAGCAGCAGGTGGTGCAACTGGCTTGAATCTGAGGCTCAACTGGCGTAAAGGGTGTCCAGCGAGTCAAAGCCCTTGACTTCGATCGGATTGCCAAAAGGGTCGAGAAAGAACATGGTCCATTGCTCGCCGGGCTGGCCGGCAAAGCGCAGGTGCGGCTCGATCACAAAGGCGGTGTGGGCTTGTTTCAATCGCTCAGCCAAGCTTTGCCAGTCGGCGCTGTGCAGGATCAGGCCGAAATGCGGCATGGGCACCAGATGCGCACCCACATGGCCGGTGGCGGCCGTGGCAAAGGGTGTGCCTAGGTGCATGGAAATTTGGTGGCCAAAAAAATCGAAGTCAACCCAGGTGTCGGTACTGCGGCCTTCTTGGCAGCCGAGCACGCCGCCGTAAAAGCGGCGGGCTTGGTCCAAGTCGGTGACGTTGAAGGCAAAGTGGAACAGGCTTTTCATGCGCCGAGCATAGCAGTCGCTGGCGCACAGCCATGAGGGCCGTGACGCAAGTGTTCGTGCATGGCAAAGCGGTCTTCGCGCTCGCTGGGCAACGTCGCGCTTGATCAGGACTTGGCTTTGCTGCGGGCCATCATCAACGCCAGATTGGCTTTGCGGTCGGCGTTGATGGTTTGCATGTGCGGGCGCTCGCCCATCATCTTCAGGTAGTCGCGGGCAGGCAAGTCGGCCAGTACATCTTTGCCGTAAATGATTTTGGTGGCACTCGAGACCAAGGGCAAATGCGTCACAGCAGCGCAGTCGGCCAAGCTGAGGGTGTCGCCCGCCACAAAGGGCGCAAACTTGACCAGCTTGGCAAAGGCGGCGGCGTTTTTCTCCAATTGGGCGCCGACTTTTTCTTTCACCGAGTCACTCACCTTGCCGCCAAAAAAAGCTTCAGGGTAGAGATTGCGGGCTACCAGTTCGAGGTGCAAATCCAGGAACAGCGCCAGCTCGCGCACTTTGCTCGCGGCAAAGGGGTCGGCGGGCAACAAGGGGTTTTGCGGGTAGCGCTGCTCGATGTACTCGAGCATCACGGCCGACTCGCACATGACGCCGTTGTCGGTTTTCAAATACGGCACTTTGCCCAAGGGGCTGGCCGCAGGGTCGGTCTCGCCCACCCAGGCGATTTCTTCTTCAAAAGGCACGCCTTTTTCGAGCAGGGCGAATTTGACTTTGTTGTGGTAGTTGCTGGCTGCAAAGCCGCAGAGTTTGAGCATGGGGGTTCTCCTGCAAACGTGGGTTGGACATGAGCCACCAGATTACTGGAAACCCTTCGGAATCCAGGTCACCGATATGACGTCTTCTTTCAAGGTCCTCACCCGGCGGGTGAGCCGTGGGGGATAATCAAGCCATGCAAACCCTGCGCAACGCCCACTTCCTTGCCCGCTTCGTGCTGGTGTGGTTTGTGCTGTTCGTCGGTGTTTCGGTGGCTTCGCCCTTGGTGAATCCACAAGGCATCCAAATGGTCTGCTCGGCCATGGGCGGCATGAAAATGGTCAGCGCTGACCAAGCTGCAAACGATGGCGCAGGCGACAGCGTCAAGCTGTCCAGCAGCATGGATTGCCCTTTGTGCGCGCAGTTCAGCGCACCCCCTTCTCCCCTGGTGCTCAGCTTTGACACCACCAGCGTCTTGGCCCACGCCTTACGCCCTATACCGTCAGCCCATATCGCTTGGCTGACCGGCGCCCCCCTGCCGCCCCGCGGCCCACCTGCACTTTCCTGAACCTTCTCGTTGACGCCGCCGCGGTGTATGCCGCTTGGCCGCGTCGCCTTGGGCATGCGCATGCCTGAACGAGGACAAGTACTCATCGACAAGTACTGGAACTTCCATCCCCACCTTCGGAGCAGCAACACGGCTGAACTGAAGGCCAACTTCTGAAACAAGGACCCAAAATGCCATTCATTAAAACCGCGGCCTGTGCCGTGACCCTCAGCCTGACCGCCTTGGCCCAGGCCCACACCGTGCTCGAATACCAGGTGGCCAGCGCAGGCCAAAGTTACAAAGCCACCTTCAAGGTTGGCCACGGCTGCGGCGCATCGCCCACGCGGCAGATCGTGGTCGATATTCCTGCCGGTGTGCAATGGGCCAAGCCCATGCCCAAGCCGGGCTGGCGGCTGGAGGTCACCCGCGCGAAGCTGGCGCAGCCTTACACCAGCCACGGGCGGACGATCAGCGAAGACGTGACCCGCATCAGCTGGACCGCCAAGACTGCTGAAGACATGCTGCCCAATGGGCATTACGATGAGTTCGTGCTGCTGGGCACCTTGCCCGCACAGGCTGGCATGATGTACTGGCCCGTGCAGCAGGTGTGCGAGCAAGGGCGCTTGGATTGGACTGAAGTGCCCAAGCCAGGACAGAAGTTGTCTGATGTGAAGTCGCCCGCGGCGGCGCTCGAAATCATGCCGTCAGCAGGTGCTGCAGGGCACTCACATTGATCGTCGACAATCAATCAACAAAGGAATTGAACATGCATAAACACCGTCGATACACCGCAAGTTTGCTGGCAGGGTTGATCGCAACCGGGGCCGCTTGGGCCCAAGTGAAAGTGGAAGAAGGCTGGGCCCGTGCCACTGTGCAGGGCCAAAAGGCAACGGGCGCTTTCATGAAGATCACAGCGCCCCAAGCGACGCGTCTGGTTTCTGTTGTCACACCCGTGGCGGGTGTGGCCGAAATCCATGAAATGAAGATGGACAACGGCGTGATGAAAATGCGTGCGCTGACGGAAGGGCTGGAATTGCCGGCCAACCAGTCTGTGGAGCTCAAGCCCGGCAGCTACCACCTGATGCTGATGGATTTGAAAGCGCCGCTGATGAAAGACAGCAGCGTGGCGCTGACCTTGACTTTCAAAGACGCGAAAGGCAAGGAGACCCAACAGCAAATCAGCGTGCCCGTTACTGCGGGTGCCCCCGCCAAGCAAATGCCCGGTCATGCCGATCACAAGCATTGACAGTTTGCGCCAGAAAAAAGCGAACGATCTTCAGGCCAGCGGATTGGTTTAAGCTTTGGCTTTCACCCACTGTCACAGGACACAGCATGAGCGATACATCGGCTTTCGGTTTCGGCCAATTTGTTCCCGGTTTTGACTTCTTGAAGAACCTCGCGCAGTCGTCGCAACAGGCCAACGCCGGTGCGACTTCGGCCATGCCCAACATGGGCAGTTGGGTGGCGCCGACTTTGAGCATTGAAGAGCTGGACAAGCGCATTCAGGAGCTCAAGGCGGTTCAGTTTTGGCTGGACCAAAACGCCACTGCCCTCAAGGCCACCATCCAGGCGATGGAAGTGCAAAAAATGACCTTGTCGACGTTGCAGGGCATGAATGTGAACATGGCCGATCTGGCCAAGGCTTTTACCGCCAGCGTTCCCACTGCTGCGGCGGCTTTCACGCCAACCACGCCAGATCCGGCAGAGCCCAAGCGCGCGCCAGAAGCTGCGCCTGTGGAGCCCGCTCATGTCGACGCATCTGAGCAGCCAGCCCCCGAAAAACCACCTGTTTCCAAGCCCGCGGTGGACCCATTGCAGTGGTGGGGTTCGTTGACGGAGCAGTTCCAGAACATTGCGGCTGCCGCACTGAAAGACGTGGCGGCGCAAGCCCTGAAAGACGGCCCAAAGACGAAGAACCAAAAAACGCCGAGCCAAAAGACAAAGGCTTCTGCGAAAGCACCGTCCAAGACCAAGGCGCGCGCCACAAGCCCAACAACAGCAACCCGAAAAACAGCTGCTAAAAAGGCGGCAACGCCACGCCAACGCGCATGAGCTTGTTTCCTTACGGGCACGCCACCCATCCGCAGTGGCCCATGGCTGCCGCTTTGGTGCTGGCGCAACTGCGTGCGCAAATGACGCTGCCCCGTTATGCCAGCGGTGCGCGCTTAGGGCTTTTGTACATCACCGACCATTACGCTCCGCAGGCCCAAGCGATCTTGGACCATTTGCGGCAAGAACTGCCGCAGGTGTTGGACTGGTCGGGCACGGTGGGTGTGGGGATTGCCGTCAATAACGCAGAATATTTTGACGAGCCGGCCATGGCACTGATGCTGTGTGATGTGCCTGTCGATCAGTACCGTGTATTTTCCGGTGTCGCACCATGGCCTTCAGATTTTGAAGTGCAAGCGGCTTTGGTGCATGCCGATGGACAGACGCCAGACATCACCGAGTTGATTGCCGAGTTGGCTGAGCGCACCGCAAGCGCTTATCTGTTTGGGGGCTTGGCCTCCAGCCGACATCAAACTGTGCAGTTTGCGCAAAGCCGTTCAACGCAGTCTGCAGCCAATGAACGGGGCGTTTTTGAAGGGGGCTTGAGCGGTGTTGCCTTTGGGACGCAAGTAGCCTTGGTGTCCCGCGTGACGCAAGGGTGTCGCCCCATTACCGCTGAGCGGCTGGTGACCGAGGCCGAAGGCCATGTGCTCTATCGGTTGGATGGGCAGCCTGCGCTGCAGGTTTTGCTCGACGATTTGAAGGTGTCACTCGCACAGCCACAACATGCCTTGCAGGCGGTGCGGTCGACTTTGGCGGGCATCAGTTCTGCGACGGGCAAAGGCGTTGGCAAGACGGGCAGTTTTGGCGAGGACGTTGTCGTACGCCATATTGTGGGGCTGGATCCGGCCCGCCAAGGTGTGGCGATCGCAGACCATTTGAACGTGGGCGAAAAAATCACTTTTTGTCAGCGCAATGCACATGCAGCCAAAGCCGATTTGATGCGCATTTGCGCTGAAATTCGAGAAGCCTTAGAACCCGAGATGCTCTCGTTGGACATGGCTAATGCTTTTGCTGCCAGCGATGCGCAAGCTGCGCCGCATCCTGCGCGGCGCATGGCGGGGGCGGTGTATGTCAGCTGCACGGGGCGTGGCGGGCCGCATTTTGGTGGGCCAAGCGCTGAGATGCAAATCATTCGCCACGCTTTAGGTGATGTGCCCTTGGTCGGATTTTTTGCCGGCGGTGAAATCGCCCGTAACCGCCTGTACGGCTACACCGGGGTCTTGACGGTGTTCACGACTGCCGAATGACTTTGGTTGCGTGTAGGAGCTTGCCTGCAAGCGATCGATTGTGTCTCGTAAGCACAAGATCGCCAGCAGGCTGGCTCCTACAAAATCAATCGCCAGCAGGCTGGCTCCTACAACGAGGGATCAAACCCCACGCGCTCGCTCGCTTTTGAACTGCGACCGAAACTTGGAGAACTGACCTGCGTCCAGCGACGCGCGTAACGCGCGCATCAGGTTCAGGTAGTAGTGCAGGTTGTGGATGGTGGTCAGCATGGGGCCTAGCATTTCGCCGCAGCGGTCCAGGTGGTGCAAATAGGCACGGCTGAAGCCGTCGCGCCCGCCCTGGTCCCAAGACACGCCACCAGAGCCGGAAGCGGCGTCGACAGGATGGCCCGCGCAGGCATAGCAGGTGCAGGTGGTGTCCAGCGGTTGCGGGTCGTTTTTGTGGCGGGCATTGCGAAGTTTCAGGTCGCCAAAACGGGTGAACACCGTGCCGTTGCGGGCGTTGCGAGTCGGCATCACGCAGTCGAACATGTCCACGCCATCGGCCACGCCTTGCACCAAGTCTTCGGGCGTGCCCACGCCCATCAGGTAGCGCGGTTTGTCGGCGGGCAGCCGGTGCGGTGTGTGCGCCATGATTTGCAGCATGAGGTCTTTGGGCTCGCCCACGCTCACGCCGCCTACGGCGTAACCCGGAAAGTCAAACTCCACCAGGGCATCCAGCGATTCTTGGCGCAGGTTTTCAAACATACCGCCTTGCACGATGCCAAACAGCGCGTTGGGGTTTTCCAGCCGCGAAAACTCGTCTTTGGAGCGCACCGCCCAGCGGCGACTCATCTCCATCGACTTGCGGGCCTCGGCCTCGGTGGTCAGGTGGCCCTTGGTCTCGTAAGGCGTGCATTCGTCAAGCTGCATCACGATGTCGGAGTTCAAAATCGTCTGAATCTGCATGCTGACTTCGGGCGACATGAACAGCTTGTCGCCGTTCACGGGGCTGGCAAAGGTCACGCCTTCTTCGGTGATCTTGCGCATCTGGCCCAGCGACCAAACCTGAAAACCGCCCGAGTCGGTCAGGATGGGCTTGTCCCATTTTTCAAACTGGTGCAGACCGCCAAAACTCTGCATCACGTCCAGCCCCGGGCGCATCCACAGGTGGAAGGTGTTGCCCAAAATGATCTGCGCGCCCATCTCGTGCAAGCTGCGCGGCATCACGCCCTTGACGGTGCCGTAAGTTCCCACCGGCATGAAAATCGGCGTTTGCACCACACCATGGTTCAAGGTCAAGGTGCCGCGGCGGGCGTGGCTAGAGGGGTCGGTTCGGAGCAGGTCGAATTGGAGCATGGTGGGATTGTAGGAGGACTGGCGTTATTTGAATCCTTGCCTATATGTGGCTTTTTATACGTATATGTATATATTTATATTATTTATTCACTAATTTAAATATTTTATATTTAATGATGTCACTACGGGGAGACGCATGAACACAATTGGAAATATCTGTTTGGCCAGCGCAATAATTTTGCTTTCTCAGCAAGTCCAAGGTGCAAGTGCATCCACGGTCAAAAGTGCCGCATCAGGTTGGATTGATCTAAACCGTGGAACTCAGTTCTTCTCTGCGCCTGAAGCCTTGTGCCCCAATGGCACACTGCATTACGAAGGGACTGCGGAGGTCACTTGCAGCAACAATTCGCGAATGTATGGCATTTGGGCCTACGCATGCCCCGTTGGTTATTTACCTGACGCCTACCCTAGTGAATGGTGGGAAACCTCACTCGTAGGCAATTATGGCGTGAATGATCAAGGCGTCATTCCTTTGGGGCAAGGAGATGGGAATTTTGCAAAAGCTTGCTACTTAAATTCTCCGACCCCATCGCTGCTACTCACTTTGACAGGCGCTTCAGAGTTGAAACCTGCCGGAACGACAGACAGTGTCAATCTGCCACTGATTGCCAAAGTGGTGACGCGAGAGGGGGCCCCGGTATCAGGTCTTCAAGTCAGTTTTGAGGCCAATGTTGTGGCCTACTCCGGCGGACATGAGCACCATGACAAAGCCGTCCAATTACCAATCTCACACCCCTCGCAGGCAGCACAAACGGCAATGGTGAAATTGCTATAACCGTCAGAGCGCCCGAAGTGGCAGGGGTGCACACCATCACAGCGACATGTGGTGCTTGTCAGAATCGTATTGCAAGCAAAGAAATTCTGATCAAGGTGCCTGATTTACTGGCTATCTCACCGAGTCCACCCAAAAATGGTGATGGCTCTTATGCGTATGCTTTGACCAGTGTGGATAGAACGCATGCAGGTAACGGTCGCTTTCACAAAAATCAATATTATTTGACAGAATTTTCTAGAAAAAATGTCCGTGCATTGATCGACGCTTTTGTTGCCGAAGGCTGGGGTACTGTCGCTTTGAATGATGCCAGCTTGCCATGGGGTGGTCGCTATGACATCAACGCCAACTGGCGAGGCCCCCATGAAGGTCACCGTGAAGGGCGAGAAATTGATATTTCATTCACGCGCGCAAGAAACCCGATTTCAGCAGTCAAACAAAAAACCTTTTACAAAAAATTTTGTGAAGAAAAATCGGTTCAGGTGCCATTTTCAATTTTGCATCACTATGCGCTGCACCCACATTTTCATGTGTATCTTGAAAAACAAACCAGTTGTTGGATGACGGAGAAATGAACATGCCATTGAAACTCTTCTTACGCAGAACCATTTTGCTTTTAACGATGACGCTTAGTGTTGCTCACGCGCAAGACAGTGCCATATTTGACAGCCAAAAAAACAGCTGGAATTTGCAGTACCAAGACCCGGAGACGTCACAGTGGGTTCGTAAAACCTATGTTCAGCAAAATGCGATTCTTCCAAGCTTACGAAGCACAATTCAGAGTCAGCAAAACCAACTGCTCTATCGATTTCGAATCAGTAACAGAGCCGATGCAAAGCAGCTTGTGGATACATTTCGGATTTGGGGGATTACGTCGATGTACAAGATTCCAGACCTGCCACTTGTGACTGCGTCAGCCAAATTGAATCCTGAACTTGAGGATAAGCAGCAATGGGACCAGTTAAATGCCAAACGGCGGTTTGAAAAAAGTGTAGTTTTTGCGCCCAAGGGGTGGAGTGCCGGATTCAGAGTCGACGAGCAGGCGGGTCAAACCAGCTTCGTGTGGTCGCCAGGTCTGAAAGACTCCGATCCTGACGGTATTCCGCCCGGAAAAGCGCAAGATGGATTTATGGTCCTGAGATCCGAATTGCCCGGTGTGGCACGCGCAAAATTGACGGGCTCAACCGACGAGCCCTGGGGTTTGGATAACTTGCCTGACACCCCGTTTTGGAAACAAAAAATTGCAGAAATTCAGGATCGCGATTACGTGTTGGTTCCCGTTCTTGCGCCGGTCATTCCGATTCCTACGCCTTACAGCGCAGTCGAGTTGACACGCAGATTGCAAGTACATGTGCAAACGTGGTTGAAATACGGCCATGTTCAAGCAGATGTTTTGGCCAGGCTGAACCGGCAGTTCGATGTCCTGATCCCTGCACTAGAAACGCATAACAAGCGCGCTGTGCGAGCTGCGGTGGAGGCTTTGCGTAAAGAATGCAGTGACCATCATGCTGACTTGCGAGATGAATTCGTGAAGGTGGGCGAAGACAATCAGGATGCTTTGCCCATGCTGAGAAATGCATCTCAGCGTGCGCCAACTTCAACCGTGGGAATAGACCGTGTCGCTGCCCGTGCACTTATCTTTAATTTGCAATATGTTTCGGCTCGGTTGGATTGAGTTTGATGAAACTGTATTGTTGGAGTTGTAGGAGCTTGCCTTGCAAGCGAAAAGTTGCTTATGCAAATGCCGCATCGCCAGCAGGGCTGGCTCCCACAAAGAGCGTTTTTCAGTTTTGCAGTCAGTTATCAGGGAAACGCTGATGGTGTCAGCGCGCTGAATTGGAAGACTTATATCCATGTATTTTAGGTAATTAATTCCGTATAATGCACGGATGATTGACCGCTATTTGTTTTCCTCGATACGCAAAACCTTGTCGGATGTGCCGGCCGTTGCCTTGTTGGGTCCCCGCCAGGCAGGTAAAACCACACTGGCCAGGTCTTTAGGTGAGCACTTTGCGCAAACCGGGACAGCTGCCAGCATTTATCTGGACTTGGAAAGTCCCGGCGACAGACAAAAGCTGACCGATCCAGAGGTCTATCTTGCACATCACGCCGACAAGTTGGTGATTTTGGACGAGGTGCAGCAAATGCCTGCGCTGTTTCAGGTGTTGCGGGGTTTGATTGACCAAGGTCGCAGGCAAGGGCTGGGCACTGGGCGTTTTTTGTTACTGGGTTCTGCCACGGGTGAATTGCTGCGGCAGTCGAGTGAAAGTCTGGCGGGTCGGGTGGCTTATCTGGAGTTGGCGCCACTGCACGTCTTGGAAGTGGGTGCAGATCAGCAAGACGCTTTGTGGCTGCGCGGTGGGTTTCCCAACAGCTTTTTGGCGTCCAGCCTGTCTAAGAGCCTGACCTGGCGGCAGAACCTGATCAAAACTTATTTGGAGCGTGACATCCCCAGCTTGGGTGCGCGTGTTCCGGCTGAAACTTTGCGCCGCTTATGGACCATGCTGGCGCACCAGCAGGGCAGCTTGTTGGACGTGTCGCAACTGGGAAAAAATCTGATGCTCGATGCCAAGACGGTGAACCGTTATCTGGACATGTTGGTTGATCTGATGCTGCTTCGCCGCTTGCATCCTTGGCACAGCAACATGGGTAAGCGTTTAGTGAAATCACCCAAAGTGTATGTGCGTGACAGTGGTCTGGTGCATGCGCTGCTAGGCATTGGCACACACGACGCGCTGCTTTCGCACCCGGTAGTGGGCAACAGCTGGGAGGGTTTTGCGCTGGAGACTTTGCTCAACGCGGTCCCGCTCAACACCAGCAGCGGCTTTTACCGCACCAGCAATGGCGCAGAGGTGGACTTGCTGCTGGACATGCCCGGCCACGGTCTGTGGGCAATTGAAATCAAACGCGGCGCAGAAAGCAAACCACGCCGTGGCTTTTACAGCGCGTGTGAAGACTTGCAGCCTGCCAAGCGTTGGCTGTTGTATCCGGGGTCAGAGACTTACCCGGTCGGGGATGGGGTGCAGGTGATTGGTCTGAGGGCCTTATCTGGCTTGGTCCAGCAATTGGCGAATGCCTGGCAGCGATAGAAAACATTCAAGGACGGCCTTGACCCGAAGCGACATGTCCCGTCTCACCCGGTGTCTATACTTAAAACTCCCCACCCTGACTTGGAGACCCCATGCCTTTAGTGACCACGGACGATGGCGTTCAACTGCATTACGAAGAAGCCGGCACCGGCACCCCCCTGATTTTCGTGCACGAGTTCGCGGGCGATCACCGCAGTTGGGAGCCGCAAATACGGTTCTTCTCGCGCCGATACCGCTGCATTGTGTACAGCGCACGGGGTTATCCACCCTCGGATGTGCCTGCACAAGGGGCCAATTATTCACAAGAACGCGTTTGGCAAGACCTGCGCTGTGTGATGGATGGACTGCAGATTGAGCAAGCCCATCTGGTGGGCCTGTCGATGGGTGCTTTTGCTTGTCTGCACTTTGGGTTGCATCACGGCACGCAAGGCCGAGCATCACGGGCTTTGTCGCTCACCTTGGCCGGATG
>Ga0209084_1002163_pt1 | contig 15578 bp, 17 predicted proteins | sample C_130820_MF_Meta_FD_187309 | JGI IMG/M metagenome (GOLD analysis project Ga0209084, IMG submission 187309) | Freshwater microbial communities from Lake Croche, Canada to study carbon cycling - C_130820_MF_MetaG (SPAdes) (version 2) | ecosystem: Environmental > Aquatic > Freshwater > Lake... | reverse complement strand
AATCGTTTACGACATTGTGCGGATACAAGTGAGGCATTAAACATAATAGGTTCAACACCCATTGCTTCAGTAATAATGTCTCTATCTTTTTTAGACATTGATGCTACATTTTCTAATATAAAATATATATGACTTTTTAATTTAAGAGTATTTTTATAAAAATATTCATAAACATTATTTACACTTTTCTTAGATAAATAAAAACCATTTTCACTAAACATATAAGGTGGGTCAAAAATAATAATGGATTTATTATCATTTTTAAATTTATTAAAAACATCCATCCAGTCGTTATTTGTAATTTCTACATAAGGTTCTTTTATAAATTTTATAAAATTTTTTTGTTCGTCTGTAATTTTAAATTTAGATATAGACATTTTTAATTTCCAAAATCCAAATCTACCCATAGAACTATATTTTCTAATGAATATATAAAGTAATATATTTTTAGTTTCCTTATATTCATTTACTTTTTTAATCCAATCATCTTTTATTTGAACCTGTTCTTTAATTTTATTAATTTTATCCTCAATATAATCAACATCGTTTTCTTTTAAAAATTTATAAATATTTATTAAATTTTCATCATAATCATTAAGATGATATTTAAATTTATTTCCATATTTTAACCATATATTATAAGATAAAGCACCACTTCCACAGAATGGTTCTATTATATTCTCAATTTTATTAAAATTTATCGCTTCAATTATATCAACACTTTCATCTTTTTTATTTCCAACATAAGAATATAAAAAATGGTTTTTAGGTTTCGTCATTTTTATTATATAAAAATATAATAAAAATTTATAATAAAAAAATTAATAACATTATAATTTAGGGTTTTTAAGGGTTTACCCTTACTATTTAGAATTTTGTCGCTTTTTTCTTACGGTTTTTTTAGGCATTACCATAGGTTCAACAACCATAATAGGTTCAATCATAACAGGTTTTTTAGTTCTTTTTAATGCTTTTGAATCCATCATCTCCATCACTTGTTCTTTTTTAGTCATCATAGGGATTTCTTCTTTTTTAGGCATTTTTCCAGTTTTATATTCCTCTTTTGCTCGTGGGTCGCTTAAAGCACAAGAATAAGTGATATTATTATTTTTAGCATAATTTTTTAAAAAATTAACCCATAAATTTTCTAGTCTGGGTTTTGTTGATTTTTCTTTTTTTATTTTAGACATTTTCATTGCTTTCATTTCTTTAATTGGTTGTTCCATATTTTAATATACTTTAATATATAACAACATATTAAAAAATTAAAAAAAATTTTTTTTAATTTATAATTTAGGGTTTGTAAGGTTTACCCTTACTATTTATATATAACTTCTACAAATCCAGTATATTTTGGTGCTTCTTCATCATTTTGTTGGCATAATTCAAAAAATAAATTTATCAGAAAATTTATAAGCATTATTTATTATTAATCAACATTATTAAATTTTGTATCATTTCTTCTTGTTTATTTAATCGTTTTGTCATTTCTTCAATCAATTTTTGCTGTTTATCTACTTTTTTATTTAATTCTTGAATTCCACCTGTCAATAATGGTGTCAGTTTTGAATAATCCATTTGTTGCATCATATTAGGATCATCTTTAACACCAGTTACAGCCATTGGAATAATATTTTCAACTTCGTGAGCTATAAACCCATCAAATGTAAAATCTTGTCCCGATTCTACATCGTGTATAAATCTATATGATTTTGGTCTTAAAAGCATTAATCTGTCTAATGAATCTGTTAATGGTTTTATATCTTGTTTTAATCTATAATCACTTGAAATATTATAATTTACTGTTGAAGAGGTAAGCATACTAACTGAACCAATTACGGTTGAACCATTAATAAATCTTATATATTGTGCCCCTGAAACAAATGATGGTTTTCTATATTCCCATATGAAATCTGTCACCAATCTTAAATTAGGTATATCTGTTGCAATAACTGCTTGAGTTAAATTGTTTATACCAATATAAAAATTACCTGTATCATTATTCGCGGCTGGACTAATATATAAATATTTTGATGCCGTAGTTGTTACTGATGATGGATGAGCTAAACATACATATTGAGAACTTAATTCTATAGAAGATATTGAAACATTTTGACAGAGTTGATGAAAATTTATACTATTTTGATATGTAGAATAATTATTTGAAAATATTTTATTACAAAATATTCTCGCATTATTTAAAATTCCTAAATCATTTGTTAAATTTAATCCACCAGTATTTAACAACTCCCAAACTGTTGCCCCTGAAGTATTATACCCGAAATTACCTGTATTGTTGTGGTACCAGTAGCCCGATGTATAAGATGTATCACCTACACGACATATTTGTAATATATCGCCTGATGTTGATGATGGAAACATTAGAATTCTATTAACTCCAGCAGATTTTAAAAAATTAAAATTACTTGTTATACCAACAGAAATAGCAGTTCCACTTGAAGGTGCTATTGAATTTGTTAAAAGACTTGTAAAAGTTGCTACACCTAAATCGGTAATAGTATATGTATTTGTTCCTGTAGATGTATTGAAAAATCCTAATGTGTTAGAATTATTGAAAAATAAATAACTATTTGTCCCAGTTATACCATTAATTTTTAACCTAATTGTATTCAAAGGGTCTAATGTGATATTGGTAACCGCCAAAGCACTTCTTAAATTAAAAACAGCAGAACTAACAATAGCACCGCCACTCTGACTTTCTATTTTATTACAAAATAACCCACTAAAACCACCAGAAATTATTAAACCATTCGTAGCACCAGTTATATTAACATTTGAAGAAAAATTACCAGTTGTAGCAGACAAAGCACCACCTGTAATTGCTCCTGAACCGCAAAACAAAGAACCGCCTGAAATATTTCCTGTTGTTGAAATCGTCCCAGTCCCTGCTGAAAGACTACTACCTGTTATTGCACCAACAGCATTTATTTGCCCTGTAGGGTCAAAAATAATTTTTTGTGATATAAAACCCGTTCCTATATAATAAAGAAATCCACTACTATCAAAAATCCATCCTTGTCCGTCATTCTCATCTGTTGTATAAATTGCTACTAAATTTCCGCCAAATCCTGATGCTTCATTCGGTCTAAAAACTATTCTTCCTATATTCCCTGTTGTATTAAAATTTACATTGCTATTTGTTATTAAATTAGATAAAAATCTTTTGATTCCTGATATGCTTTGGTCTGTCAATAAATCTACATATAAACCACTCGAACCATATTGTGATATACCAAAAAGATTTTTTCCTGTTTTAAAATTATTCATAATTTATTATACTTTATTATATAACAATTTAATAATTTATTTCGTCAAAATTTTTATAAATTCCGTTATCATTTATTAACATAAAATTATGGGGTTTATCATATACAAAATTATTAATTTCGTTATATTGCTTTTTTGTAAATCTTGATTGTAAAAGTTCCTCATATATACTATTTTTCTCTGTTTGATTATCTGATTTAAATAAAATATTTGTTGTTGTTTGTGTTCTATATTCTAAAGGTAGCATATTATATTTTTGACTTGTAATGATAACACTTAATGAACCTCTTTTATCCGTATTTGTAGAGTTGTATGTTATATGTCGTCTATTTAATATCATCTTACTTAAAAGTTTTGATATATCACGGGATTTTATACCTTGTAAATCTTTAATACAATCATCAAATATAATCAGTATATTATTATTTTCGCCACTTTCATATTCGTTTTTTAAAATATTATCTAATTCTTCATAATCTAATTTATTAAAAATCCGGTCTTCGTGTATAGACCAATTATTTAATGTTTCCATACTTGGACTAAACATATAAATTTTATCAAATAGTCCCCTATAAAATCTCGGTGTCTTTTGGTGTAATATACTATATAATAAGTGAGTTTTTCCACTTGATGGTCTCCCCACTATATACATAAAAAAATTATGACTTTCTAAAGGTTTTGTAGGTATAAATGGTAAAATATAATTCTCATTGTTAGATTTTCTAACATTATTTATTTTTAAATCTTCTTTATTCTTTGTAATTGATAAATTCATTTATTATCTTTTATTATATATCAATATTTTATAACAATATTTTTAATCTTTATTATCGTTTTGTTTTTCATCTTTATCCGATTCTTCACTATTCAAATCTATCACTTTCATACCAAATAAATTTAGTTCAAGGTGTTTATAACATTTACTATTAACAAAAAATTTCGCTATTCTTTCAATTAATAATAATATAAGTATAGTAAGTTGTACGGAGTTCATTTTATCATAATTTGTTGTAGATTCCATATTTATATTAACAAAACATTTTTAAATTGAATATAATAAATTGAATATAATAAAAGATAATAAATAATATGTCAACAGAAATAATAAATGAATATCTTATTCATATAAGAACGGAAGATTGTCAAAAATTGAATGGTAGTTTAAATTCGTTTTTTAGTTTTATATTAAAACCCGCTATATCAGTTTCAAATAATCAGAATAATTTATCCATCAAATTATCCAGTGCAGAATTACCTTATAGTTTTTATACAGTCAATGCTTACAATAACACTTTTAATATTATTGAAAATGGTGTTCCTCGTTTAATTACTATCACAAAAGGATCATATGATATTTTTGAATTTAGAGATTTAATAAAATCTTTATTAGGTTCTAATTTTACAGTATCAGTTAGTGTTAATACAGGAAAAATGACAATTATTAACTCATCACTTACAACTATAGGTCTTTCTTTTATTAGCGATGCTTTTAAATTATTAGGATTTTCTAATACAACATATTCAGCAACAGGGTCAGTTGGTTTAACTTCACCAAATATTATATCATTATTTTCTATAACAGGGATTTATTTAAAATGTAATTTATCAGGTTATAATATTTATAATACGAGACTTAACAACAATTTAAGTAGTATTTTACGACTGATACAAATAGAAGCAGACCCATTTAATATGATAAATTACATAAGCACAACTGATGCTTTTATTACAAAATTGAATGACAAGAATATAGACCAATTAATATTTAGATTTACAGACCAAGAAGACAATCTAATAGATTTTAATGGCATAGATTTTGAATTTACTTTAAAAATATTTGAAAATAAAACTAAAGATAAACCAATTCAACAAATAGAAAATTTAAACACTCCCTCAACTTTACCACAATTAAATAATTCATATCAACCATTCGATATAGAACCAATAAATAAAATTATTGAAAATGAAAGATTACAAAATATATTGAATAAAATAAAAAATATTAAATAAAAAATATTAAATAAAAGGGTTCACCCTTTTGAACCCACTTTATTAAAAAAATATTAAATAATAAAAAAGATTGATTATAATAAATGAAGATGAAGAAAAAATCAAGTATTGAAAATAATGATGAAAATAATGATGAAGAAAATAATCAAGTGGGGTTAAAGGGGATTCATCCCCTTGTTCATCCCCTTAATCAAAATCTTAATACTATTAATGTAAAACAAACAATAGATTTAGGACAATTGATTAAAGAATTGAAAAAAGAACCAAAACCGAAAAGAAAATATAAGAAAAGACAACAACAAGATTTATTAACTCAACAAGATTTATTAACTCAACAAGATTTATTAACTCAACAAGATACTTCAAACCAACCACCAATAATAGTAAGAAATACTCCACAAATTATTCAAGATAGTCAACCTATGATGCCACAACCAAACGACTTAAGACAAAAAATACCAACAACAAATGAAAACCCTATACCTAATGATAATTCTATACCTGATGAATTGATTAATGAATTAGAAAAACTTTATTTAGATAAGAAAAAAATAATTGAAGAAGCAAGTAAATTACGTATAACTTTACCAGATGAATTTATACAATCACAAACAGCACAATTACCATTAAACCCTACACCACAACAAATTAAAACTCTTATTGATGAAATTTATCGTGATAACCAAAGAGCACAAGATATGATTGATTTAAATTTATTTCCTAATGTTCCAATATCTGCAAGTAGTTCAGGATTTAAACCACCACAACCGTCAATATCCGCAAGTAGTTCAGGATTTAGACCAACTCAACCAGCAATAACAACAAATACCACAGGAGTAAGACCAATTCAAGAATCAATAACAACAAATACCGCAGGAATAACACAACCAGATTTAGTAAGAATACCACCATCAATAATGCCACCAACTCCATATAATATTATAACTGGTATTCCGAATATATCTGAATTAGATGATAAAAATTTAAGTATAGAAGAATTAAAAAATAAATTAAGAGAAATTAAAAAATATTATAGAAAAATGGATAAACCATTACCAGAAACTATTAATAAATCGCCTGGTTATGAAAGATTGAAACAATATTATAAAGGAGAAACTCCAGCAATAATAGAAGAACTCAAAATAATTAGAGAAAATCAACCTCAATCATTTAAGGATGAATTACAAAATAGAATGATTAAAAATCCACAATCAACTCAAGATGAATTAATGAATAGATTAATAAAATTAAATAATAAAACTGAAAAAATTTTAAAACCAATTGAACCAAAACCAAATAAAAATTTATCAAGAAAAGATTTTTTAATAAATCAATTAAGAGCAAAAGGAATTGATGCTAAAAGTAATGAAAAAATTGAAGATTTACAAAATCAACTTGACAGAGAAATGAAAAATGAACTAAACCCCACTATATTACCAAATCTACCAATAGGATTAGGACCACAACCAAGCACAATTGATACTTTATTTAGTAATTATGGACCACCAAAATCATTTTTTCAAGATGTCCGAGATATTAGAAGCGGTTATAGCGGTTATGGTTCAAACAACACACAAGGCATACAATCCAGGAATATACCACCTCAAACAAGTCTATTAGATACTATAACAAAACCAAGACCATTACCAATAGCACCACCAGAAAGGAATTTATTAGGACGAGCATTAGGTGGATTTAGTGATTTTTTAAATAGTTCAAAATCCGCAAGAGATAATGCAGGATATGCAGGCGGAGCATTAGCAATAACACAACCAGAATTAATTCCCGCCATAGGAGCATTAGAAACCGCCAATCAAGCATTAAATATTATTGAAAATCCTCTTACTTCTATTAATAGAAAGGTTCAACAAAGTATTGATAGACCTTTATATAAAACTTATAGAACAGACACATCAGGACAACGATATGATAAAATAACAAATAAACCTTTACCATAAACCCTCATTAATTAAAATAAATTATTATATTTAGTTATAATAAATAGAATGAATAAACTTATACTCCACGCAATTGTTATGAAAAAACCATTTTTTAAAACAAGTCAACAAGCATTAAATCAAAAGAACGAAATGTTCCCTAATGAAATAAATAAAATTTTTGTAAGAGAGACTAATTCAAGTTTTAGAGTCAGAATAAAACCTAAACAACAATTTTTAAAGACTTCATTTGTTTCTAAAATTATAAATCCTAATATAACATTAATTTTTGGATTAGAAAAAAAATAAAAAAATTATTATATTGTATATAATAAAATATAAAATATTATGTCATTACCACATCTAAAAAAAGAATTCATCGCAACAGAAAACTCACCTATTTATTTTGGTAAATTGAAAGGTAAAACTCATAAAGAATTATTAAAACCTGAAAATAAGGATTATGTAAAATGGATTTTAAATACAGAAGACACATTTGCTATTGCTACAAAAAATTTTTTAAATAAATATAAAATTTCTTAATAATAAACGATGAATAGAAACAGAAAAAATCACGGTATTTTTCATAAATTCAGAAAGAACTATTATGAACCTACAATTAGAGGTATAAAAAAATATGTTAAACCTATTACAGATGTTGGTGGCACTATTGGAGAAGGTATTTATATGACTAAAGCATTTTTACCTTATAATTTACAACCAACAGCAGAATTAATAGGAAAAGGTTTAATGGGAAGTCAAAGAGTAATACAGGTAGGATTAGATGTAGCGAAAGCAAAAGATTATGCGACAGCGATTGAAAATTCAAAAAGAATTATACCAGCAATTAAAGCAGGTCAAGATGTGTATGGAGAACTTAAACAAAATTATCTAATAAATCAAGCGAGGAATAGATATAATCCACGAAATGATGTATTAACTATGCCAGCAACTGGTAGTAGAGCATTTGAATTTATGAGAACATTAGGAACAAATGATGGAATGAGTAATAGAGCGGATTAATAGTAGAGATAAACCTCTACGACTACGATTTTTAAAATTTTTATTAAACTTTTATTATATTGTTTTATAATAAAATGACAATTATCACATTGGATTTAAATAGTTCAAGTATGACAAATAATAATGGAATATATACCGAACAAATTATAAATTTACCTTTTGGGAAGAAAATAAAAATTATTGATGTTATAAGTTTAGTATCAGTAACAAATGCTTCAATCTCACCGTTTATGTATTTATATTCTAATCTCATTCAGAATAATTCTTATGATAGTTTAACAAATCAGACAACTGGATGCTTACAAGCATTAGATTTAGTTAATCATATTGCTGCAGGTGGTGTATCTACATATTATACAGATAGTCAAAATTACCAATTTGAGTCAGTTTTATCTCAAACAATCAACATTGAAAAAAGGACTGGAATCAATAGAACATTACTAATAGATAATGTAGATTTTCATATTAGAATTAGCATGGAAGTAATAGAATAGTAAATTAAATTATAAATAAAAAAATTTTTTTATAATTATTATATTTACTATATATAAAATGGTAAATGTTAAAATAGTACCTACATCATTAAATTGTGTTTTTAATAAATATGATGAAGAAATTCAGTCATTAAATATACCACTACATTTGAAAATAAAAAAAAAAGACGAAAATGACGAAGACACGGATAGAAGAAAAATTTTTATTTTAGACTGTTATATATCTCGGTTAAGAAATACAATTTTTTTAAGTGATGTAATTATTGAAAAACTCACAAAAGACAATCCTGATTTATTAAAGGAGGTTCTTGAAAAGATAAATCAGGAACAGTGTTAATAGATAAATTTTTAAAACTATCAAACATTGGAATTTTAGTAATATCTATCATTTGACTCATTTGATGATTTGTTTTTATATCAATAAAATAAGGCATTTTATCTAAATTTATTAATTTTTGACCTGGTTTTAAATTCATAGAAACAGGAAACATATTTTATATATAACAATAAAAAAAATTTTTTTAAAATAAATATGTTTCGTTATTATAAATGGAAGAACAACAAGAATTAGAAAAACAAGTTGAAGAAGAAAAAACTGTAATTGAAGCACCTAAGGTTAAAAGAACATATAAAAAAAAAATAAAAGAACAACCAGAAGAAAAAAATGAAGTGGGGTTAAAGGGGGTTCACCTCCTTGAAGAACCGCCAATTAAAATGCCTAAACCAAGAACAGAAGCACAAAAATTACAATTTATGAAAGTTCAAGCAAGAAGACAAGAAATATGTTTACAAAAAAGAATGGAAAAAAATGCTAAAATTAAAGAGATAGTCTTAAAACAACTTGATATAGAAAAACGAAATAAAGCACTAAATAAAAGAAAGATTATGAAAATCTCAAATTCAATTATAGATGACGAATTTAAACAAACTGATAAAGATATATTAAAAAAAATTATTGAAAAGCAGAAAGAAACTATTAAAACTCCGATAATCGTCGATTATACAAGATTTTTTTAATTTTTTTTTTTTTTTTTAATCTTTTGAATAATAAACAATGTCAAATCCAAGAATGATGCCGTTAGGAACCCGTTATAATCAAAATTTACCAGCAAATATTGCTAGAGGTCGTGTAAATACTCGACGATATTTTGCTACAAATTCTAATGCTTCCTTTTCTTTTTCAACAACAAACGAAATACGTATTGATGTCTCTGGTGATAAAAACACTTTTTTAAACTGTGCCCAGTCTTATTTAGATTTTAGTTTAGGTGTCGCAACAAGAAATTTATTATCTCTTGATTGTGGTGCTCATAGTTTCATTCAGGAGCTTCGTATACAATCACAGGGACAAGATTTAGAGATGATCTCCTCATATAATTTACTCCATTCCATACTTATTCAATATACAAGCAATGTTTCAAATTTAGTTGAGACTAATGCCATTAGCGGTGGTTATCGTTGTTTGAATATGATGCCGGAATTTTCTATTGGTAGTGATATTACAAACAGTATTACACAACATACAACAAATACAAATATTTTTAATTTATCTAATAATGCTACTGGTCAAGGAGCTATAACCTTTTATAGTTCAGGTGGTCGTAGTAATTTTACTCCTCACGATACTGAAGGTATTACATTAGGTACATCTAAACAATTTTGTATTCCATTATTTAGCGGTTTTATGTCTAATAATACATATATACCAATTGGATATTCAACAGGTTTTACAATAATTTTGCGACTAACTCAAGATGTAAATCTTGGATTATGGGGTGTTGATAATACTGGTACATATACTATTTCAAATATATCTTTTAATGTACCAGTAATTACAATTGATGATCCTGAATTTCAAACGAATTTTAATGGAATGTTAGAACAACAAGGTAGTGTTTCTTGGGTAGGGCAAACTTATAGAAACTATGTATCAACACTTTCAGGAACTGGGGGTGATCAGCAAATCATCCTTAATGATAGAAGTCAGAGTTTAAATGCGGTTCTTTGTTGTTTAAGGTCTAATGCGGTCGCTGTGAGTGCTTTTGATAGAGCAAGTTTATCTTGTAGAACCATTGTAGGTGTTAATACTTGGCAGTTAAGAATAGGCGATCAAATGTATCCCCAAACTGCTATCACAATCAAGGCAAATGCTGTCGCAGGTGGATTAGTCGCTGGTGGTAGGGCTGATGTTCAAGGCAGAGGAACAGGGGCCCAACAAACATTTTTAAATGTATCAAGAGCTATGTGTGAAGTTATGAAATCATTCCGTTCTTTACATTCAACTCTATCAACTGGTATAATTTCAATTGATTCTTATTCTTCAGATGAAGGTCTTACTTGTAATACTGTTGGATTACCAACCGGAACAACTACAGTCGCTCCGTCTACCTTATCTCATTATGGTGCTGGTCTTTTAGGTGTTGATTTAACTACTTATAGTTCAGATCCAGAGTCGGTTTCCGGTATCAATACCGCACAAAATAATTTAAATGTAACATTATTGTTTAATATGCAGGCACAGGTTGGAGCATCATATCAGGTGGATAGTTTTGCAGTATGTGATGCTGTTTATACTTTGAATTATAGGAACGGTGGAAATTTTGAATCATTCTACTAATAAAAGGTTTCACCCTTTTGAACCCGTTTTTAATAAAATTTTTAAAATTTTTAAATTTTAAAATTTATTTTTTTATTTTTATTAAGGATTATTAAATTTTTTCACCATAAAATTAGTTTAGCATAATATCCATTTAAATTACTATCATTTTTATGTCGTATATTATAAAGTCTTCTTCTTTCTTTAGCATATTCTAATCCTTTTTGTAAAATATAATATTGATAATCTTTATATCTTACATCACCAATGGAAGCGATTTTTTTATAATTTTTGAATACATCAATCTTCTTATTTTTTAAAGTTGAAGGTTTAATTTCAACACCCAATTTTTTAGCATTTTCATAATGTTGCTGTAGTATTTTATACATCTTTATTATAATATAATATAATATAATAATTAATTTTAATTAACTGAGTGTGAGGGTTTATCCTCACTTATAAGATTTATAATATTTTTTAAAATTTCGTCTTCTTCTTTATGTATATTAACATCTAAATTTTTAATTAAATCTTTACATACATTTAATTTTTTAGGAAATTTATGAGTTTTAGTATATTCACGATACCATGCTTTTCTTTTTTCTAATTCTTCAGGTGTTAAATCCTTTTTGGTAAAATTAAAACAAGTCTTTTTTAAGATTTCGCCCTTTTCTTCATAGTGTTTATGTTTCTGTGATTGATTATGACACCATTTAGAAAGATGAGTATAAACTCCTCCGCATTCACAAGTAAATTTTAAAGGTTTATTATTTTCATCTCTGTTTGGTTTAGGTTCTTTTTTAGGTTTTTCTGGTTTCTCTTTTTTCTCTTTTTTAGGTTTGGATTCTTTTGGTTCAACAATTATATATTTTACTTCTCTTTTTGCTTTTGGTTTAAATGATGTAATCATTTCTTTTAATTTTAAAATTTCTTCATTACTCAGATTTATAACAGTTTCATTATTATCCATTTCTTTATTATCCATTTCTTTATTATAATCAATATTATAAAAATTTTTTATTTCTTTTATTTCTTTTATTTCTTTATTATTCATTTCTTTTTTATTATAGTTATTATATCTTTAAACTGGTTTTGGTTCTTGTCTTTTTACTTCTCTTATAAAATTGCTTCTTGTTGATACTGCTCCATTTTTAAAATCAAATAAGGGTTTTTCATATTTTGGATTTAATAAGAAATTTATTTTATTACCATCGGCGATATGTTGATACATCTCCATATAATCACCATTATATTTTTTTACTTCGTGATTAAGTCCTGATTCTGTAATTCCTTTTAATCTTATATGATAATCATTAATTTTTGAACCATCTTTATTAATACATTCTAATTTATCAATATATGATTTTTTACCAAGACATAAAAATTCTGTTGAATAAATTATATTATCAGCACCATCTAAATCAAAATCAGGATGGAATTGTTCTAAATTTGTACCATTTAGATTTTTATTATATTTTTCTTTATATTTACTTTCAAGACTTTCAACATCTTTAAAATCTAAATGAATCGAGTCTGTATCAGTGTAATAAACTATATAATTATTATCATTACAGATATTAAAAATTTCGTTCATAATTCTTTTTGAATATGATAAAATCATACACCCGATATGATTTCTATTATATGAATTATCATAATCTATGCTTTTAATTTCATAAGCATAATCATTTATTTTTTGAGTTGTTTTTATTGTGTTGAAGTTATTATAAACATAATCGTTAAAATATTTTTCACTTTTTATAATGATTTTTTCTGTTGATTTTTTCATTATAGTTTTACCATAAGCACTATTTAACATCAATTTATAAACATTACCTAAAACAGGATTTATTTTTTTGACTTTTAACCGTTCATTAAATAAATGTTGAACTAATTCACCCATCTTTTGATTATATCCTTCATCCCAATAAACCCCTTGAATTATCTGATATTTGATTTTATGAAATTCTATATAATCTTGTAATGTTATACTATCAATTATTATATTTCCTGGTGGCGGTTCATTCAGATATTCTAAATTTCCATTTTCGGTTTTGTAGGCGATAAATGGGATTTGTTGTTTTTTGTCGACTTCTAAAATTTTAACTTCAATAATACTATAAGCATATTTCTCCCATTCATTAAGATTTATTAGATTTTTTGCTGGTCCTTTAGGTAGTCCTTTTTCTCTACAAAGTCTATTTATTGACGATGGATAGAGGCTCGTTCCGTCGTAATCCGCTATTTTACCTTCAACTTTTTTATTTAAAAATTTTTCGTTATAATTAACACGACCTCCATAAACTGCTCGGCTTATAAATTCTCTCAAATTCCCTTTGTTTTCATAAACACCTTTATATGCTCCATTTTTTCTAAAATAAGCATCGCTTATGCTTGATATTGTCAAATAGTCTTTTGTATGTAGTCCAACATTTTCATATAAAATATTGCTGAATTTCTCAAAACCATGCTTTAATGTTAAACAGTCATATTTTAGATAATATTTATAATATTCTGTAGGATTAAAAAAATCTTTATCATCTAAAAATGGTTTAACTTCTTTATTAAATTTTAATATATCTTTAGGATTTAAGAATTTTAAATATTCGTCTTTATGTATTTTTACATTATTATTTTCATATGTGTAATATTCGTATGCTATTGCTTCTTTTTTATCAAATTCTTCTGGTAAGTCTAAAGTTTTATTGAATTTAGGTAGTCCAAAAGATAGATATTTAAAACTATCTCTAAATGAAATTTTCTGTGATTTATACATTACATCAACACTATAAACCTGACCCGATTTTACACATTTGTCGATAATATTTAAATAAGGTTGTAATAATGCTAAATCATATTTTAAATTATGAAAATATATAATCGCATTTTTAGTCCCGTTTTCGGTGATATAATCAAGAAATTTAACAATTATAAACTCGTCATCTGATTTATTGAATATTTTAACTTCGTCATTTTCTCCTTCTTTAACAACCCCTAAAAGTAGTAATTTATGATTTCCATTATTCACTATACTTTCACAATCACCATAAAAAGTGTCTCCTTCAAAAGGTTTTTTATCTTCAAAATCTTTTATTTTTCGTTGTTCGTTTTCTATATTATCAAGAAAAAATTTATTTTTCGTATGGGTGTTGTTATTACATTCATCAATATATGAAAAATCTCCATCTTTAAAATACTCTCGCATATTTACAACTAAATTTAATGAGTTTATTTTTTGTTTGTCGTTTTGTATGTAATAAGTTTTATTATTTATTGTTTTTATTTGTGATATATTATAAGGATTTTCTACATCTTTTAATACTTCATAATTTTTAATAAAACAACTTGAAAAAATACTATCTTCAAATTTAAAATAGTGATTATGTATTAGTGCTATATCAATAAATTCAAATTCTTTATTATATATAATCTTTTGTATAAAAATTTTTTGTTCGTTTTTATTATGAGTATGTAATCTAATATTTAATTTAATAATGGGGCATATTTTAATTAAATCAATCTTTTTAATGTATGAACCATTATTTAAAATTAGTTTAACCTCATTTAAAACTGCTTCATTTATATCATATTGTCTTAAAGTCCATATTAAACAATTTTCTATTTTTTGTTTTTTATTAATAAAATCTTTTAGTTGTTCTTGTGTGTATATCTGATATTTTGATAAATCTAAACCTGATATATTAATAAATGGAAAAAAATCGCCATCTTTAATTAAAATATTTTTATTTAATTCTCCATTTTTTAATAGTTTTGTCTTTCTTTGTAAATAATCTAATTTAATATTTAAAAATTCAGTAAATAAATATTTTTCTAAAACACCACTTTTATACTTTATCCCGTCTATTTCTTCAATTAAACCCTTATTTAAAATTTGATTAATATATTCTTTTGAGTTTATTGTTATATGTATAATTTGTTCGCCTGTTTCTATTGTTGATTTATTAGCAGAATCAAATTCGTGATCGCCACTTTTTTCTGTAGTTGTTGATTTTATATATTGAATAGTCATAATTTTCTTTTTATCACCTTCTGGACTGTATAATATAGAATTAATTTTTTGTATTTGTTCTTCGTTTAATTTTATTTTTTGTTTAATAACTAAATTAAAAATTTTTTCTAAATCTTTAAAAACTTTTTTATTTATTATTTTATTTATTTCTTGATTTAATTTTTTTTTTGATTGTTCTAATCTTTTTTTTGATTGTTCTT
>Ga0209084_1002162_pt1 | contig 15589 bp, 11 predicted proteins | sample C_130820_MF_Meta_FD_187309 | JGI IMG/M metagenome (GOLD analysis project Ga0209084, IMG submission 187309) | Freshwater microbial communities from Lake Croche, Canada to study carbon cycling - C_130820_MF_MetaG (SPAdes) (version 2) | ecosystem: Environmental > Aquatic > Freshwater > Lake... | reverse complement strand
AGAACTCCGCCGGCAAAGCCGCAATAGGTCGAAAGGCCGCCAGTTTGGTCAAAGATGGGATGGTTATCTTGATCGATTCCGGCTCAACAACGCTGTTTCTGGCTGAAGCACTGGCAACGCGGGAGCATTTGACGGTGATTACCAATAGTTTGCCGATCGCATTGACCCTTTGCCGCACCCAAGGCGTAAAAACCATCATGCTCGGCGGAGAAATTCACGCCAATGACGAGGCGAGTTTCGGCGTCGATACGCTTGAAAGCCTGAAACATTTCAATGTCGATCTCGCCTTTGTCGGTGCAGGCGGCATTTCCGACGAAGGTGATTTTACGGATTACACCAGGATTGCCGCAGAACAACGGCATTTGATGCTCAGAGCCGGACGGAAGGCCTATGTTTTGGCGGATCAGACCAAATTTGAGCGTAAAACGCCCATCAAAATCATGCCAAGCGAGCAAATTGCCGGGTTAATTGTTGACCACTTACCCGCAGGCTCAACCTCAAGCCTCGCCGCCGAAAAGCGCTGGCCAATTCTCATCGCCTAGGTTTGGAGCCGATTTGACAGCGACACGCTAACCGTCGAGCCCATCATCCCATGTGTTAAAATGTGGTATTTTGTGATATATTGACTGTTTTTGTGGAATACGCTAAGAGCGACCATCTCAATTTTTCAACCACCATGGCAAGCATGGCGGTTACAGGAGACGTTCTTATGACGCGCGTTTTTCGTGGGCCTGAGGGCCAAGAATCGACCCCTTATCTTCTCACCCCCGGTCCACTGACAACGACCCCGGCAGTGAAAGAGGCCATGCTGCGCGATTGGGGCTCCTGGGATGCCGATCTTCGTAAAGTCGTCGCGGGCATTAGGGAACAATTGCTCGATATTGCCGACGCCTCGAACGGCTTCGAATGCGTCTTGCTTCAAGGATCTGGATCGTATGGTGTTGAAGCTGCACTCGGCAATTTTGCACCCAAAGACAAAAAAACGCTGATGCTAACCAATGGTGCCTATGGCGAACGCGCCATCAAGGCGCTCGCTTATATGAACCGCGATTTCATCAGCTATGAAACGGACGAGTTGGAAGCCCCCTCGGCAGAAGAAGTAGCGGCATTGTTAAACGCCAATCCGGATATCGGCGCGGTGTTTATGGTTCAATGCGAGACGACGAGCGGAATCGTTAATCCGATCGAGGATATCGCCGCCGTCGCACAGAAGGCCGGATGCGTGGTTATCCTTGATGCGATGTCGAGTTTCGGCGCGATGGATATATCGATGAAACGGATGGGCATTGATGTCGTCATCTCATCCGCCAATAAATGTATCGAAGGCGTACCCGGCTTTACCTATGTAATTGCGCGGCGTGACTTGCTTGAAGCCTCGCAGGGCATGTCGCATTCGCTCGCGCTCGATCTCTATGAGCAATGGTTTTATATGCAGAAGAGTGGACAATTCCGATTTACGCCACCCACCCATACGCTGGTCGCCTTCGCGGTTGCGCTCGAACAACACGCGGCTGAAGGCGGTGCGCCAGGACGTCTCGCGCGCTATAAAAAAACAGCGAAGACGTTGCGGGATGGCATGCGTAAAATTGGGCTTTCACCGTTGCTCGGAGACAATGAAACGGGGCCGATTATTCAGACCTTCGCAACCCCACGCGACAAAAATTTCGACTTCACGACTTTCTATGAAGGTTTAAAAAAACGTGGCTTCATTATTTATCCGGGAAAGCTCACCAAAAAGCCAAGCTTCAGGGTTGGCAATATGGGAGCGCTTAATTGGGAAGTTATGGAAATGCTCGTTGATGCGACCCAAGCAACCCTCAATGAAATGAATGTAACAGACTTTACGCCTGCGGAATAATTAATCATGATCAAATCACCCCTCACCATCAATGGCCGTGTCTTTCAATGGCCAAAACGCACCCTTGTTGCTATTTGCCTTGATGGCTCTGAACCCGCTTACACGGATGAAGCCCGCAAACGTGGCTTGATGCCAAACCTCGAAAAACTCATCGCCAAAGGGGGCGAGTATCGTGCGAATAGCGTGGTGCCAAGTTTTACGAACCCGAACAATCTTTCCATTGCGACAGGGCGGCCGCCAGAAGTGCATGGCATTTGCGGAAATTATCTAATCGACCCTGATACGGGTTTAGAAACGATGATGAATGATCCGAAATGGTTGCGGGCGCCGACCATTTTTGCCGAATTCCAAAAAGCGGGTGCGCGCATTTTAATGGTGACGGCGAAAGATAAGCTGCGCCTTCTGCTCTCGAAAGGCCTTGTCTATGATGGTACCGCGATCGCCTTTTCCTCGGAGAAGGCCAATATCGCAACATTAAAGGACAATGGGATCGATAATCCATGCGCGGCCTGGGGAATGGCGCTACCGGATGTTTATTCCGGTGATTTGTCGGAGTTTGTTTTTGCGGCTGGCGTTAAATTAATTCCACAAATGAAACCGGACTTGGTCTATCTTTCGACGACCGATTTTATCCAGCATAAATTCGGCCCAACGGAAAAAGGTGCACTCGATTTCTATGCGATGTTCGACCGCTATGTCGGTGAACTCGATGCGTTAGGCGTCACCCTGATCATCACCGCCGATCACGGCATGAATGACAAGCACACGGCCGATGGCAAGCCGGACGTGCTCTATTTGCAAGACGCCCTTGATCAACAGTTTGGTGCTGGCAAGAGCAAAGTTATTTTGCCAATTACCGATCCTTATGTGGTTCATCACGGTGCGCTTGGATCTTACGCTGCGATCTATCTTTATGGCGCGGACAGTGTTGCCGTTGAAACCTATGTTCGTTCGCTTGACGGCATCGACGTCGTACTTTCGAAGGCAGACGCTTGCGCTCGATTTGGGCTTCCTCCTGACCGCACGGGTGACCTCGTTGCCATTTCGGGCGGCCCGAACAAGTCAAAAGTCATTGGTACGTCGGCTGCGGCGCATGATTTATCAGGACTTGATGTTCCGCTTCGCTCGCATGGTGGCTTAACGGAGCAGAATGTACCTTTCTTTATCAATGGCCCGGTGCGTGAATTGCCGACAGGCCTAAGAAATTTTGACGCTTTTTTTGTCGGCTGTAATTTCGCGGAGTAAATAGAATGAGCAAGATAATCAACGAAGCGATGCGGATTGGCGGCAAAAAAGTTTCGACCGATGGTGTCGTGAACGTCCATTATCCGTATACCAATGAAGTCATTGGAACGGTACCTGCCGGACGCGCGGAACATGCGCGTGAAGCGTTTAAAATAGCAGCTAATTATAAGCCCAAACTGACGCGCTATGAGCGTCAAAAGATTTTGTTTCGGACAGCAGAATTGATCAATGCGCGGAAGGATACGCTTGCGCCATTGATTACCAGCGAGCTTGGTATATCGCTGAAGGATTCGCTGTATGAATGTGGCCGTGCGTATGACGTTTTCACCTTGGCAGGGCAACTAGCCATTCTCGATGATGGACAGATATTTTCCTGTGATCTGACGCCACACGGCAAGTCTCGTAAAATCTACACGAAGCGGGAACCGGTGCGCGCAATTTCTGCAATTACGCCATTTAACCATCCGCTCAATATGGTGTCGCATAAATTGGCCCCCGCAATTGCGACAAATAATTGCGTCGTATGCAAACCGACCGAATTGACGCCGCTAACCGCCATCGCGCTTGCCGATATCCTCTATGAGGCGGGCCTTCCACCTGAGATGGTGCAGATGGTAACCGGCATGCCCGATGATATTGGCGATGAAATGGTCACCAATCCGGATATCTCGCTTATCACCTTCACAGGTGGTGTAAAGGTTGGAAAGTTGATTGCTGCCAAGGCGGGCTATCGCCGCGCCGCACTCGAATTGGGGGGCAATGATCCTCTCATCATTTGCGATGATCTCTCCGATAGCGATCTCGATAAAGCGGCGGAACTTGCCGTTCAGGGCGCAACCAAGAATTCGGGTCAGCGATGCACAGCCGTAAAACGCATTTTGGTTATGGAAAGTGTCGCCGACGCGTTTGTTGAAAAGGTTTTAGCGAAAGCCAAGAAAATTAAATTTGGGGATCCGATGGATCCCGACACCGATCTTGGCACAGTGGTACACGAACAGGCAGCAGCCTTGTTTGAAAAGCGCGTGTTTATGGCCGAAGAACAGGGTGCAAAAATTCTCTACCATCCGGGTCGCCAAGGCGCTTTGTTACCTCCGATTGTCGTTGATTTTGTGCCCCATGGTTCGGAACTCGTGCTGGAAGAAACATTCGGACCGATCATTCCTATTATCCGTGTACCGAACGATGTTGAAAAAGTGATTGAGATTTCAAATTCAACCGCCTTCGGCCTCTCCTCCGGTGTTTGCACCAATCGGCTCGATCGTATCACGGCCTTTATCGAGGGGCTTGATGTGGGAACGGTGAATATCTGGGAAGTGCCTGGCTATAGAATTGAAATGTCACCCTTTGGCGGCATTAAGGATTCGGGCAATGGCATTAAAGAAGGCGTGTTGGAAGCGATGAAATTCTTCACCAATGTGAAGACCTATTCACTGCCTTGGCCGGTATAAAATAAAAAAGCCCCGGGCAGCAAACGCTCCCGGGGCTTTTTAAATGGTCTTGAATTAAAACGCTTTTAGCGTTGTGCGCATGATATCGATCATCTGATCGATATGCCCTGTTTCCATAACGAAGGGTGGTGCGACAACGGCGGCATCGCCCGTTGTTTTGATGTGTAGGCCAGACTCAAACATCCGCTTCTGCCATTGATAGCCGCGTGCACCAGGACCACCCATAGGGGCGACGTCGACGCCGCCCATCATGCCATAACCGCGAATATCGGTAACGACTGGAAGGTCCTTCAGAGAAAACAATCCCTCGAGGAAATAAGCAGACATTTGAGCGGCGCGTTCAAACAGTCGCTCGTCTTCATAAATTTTCAAGGTTGCAAGCGACGCGGCGCAAGCGGCTGGATGGGCCGACCATGTGTAGCCATGGAAAAACTCGGTCACATTTTCAGGCGCTGCATTCACGATCGTGTCATGAATTTCGCGGCTAGCGGCAACGGCCGCCATAGGCTGCGCACCATTGGTGATAGCTTTCGCCATGGTGATGAGATCCGGCTTCACGTTGAAGCTATGGGTGGCGAAAGAGCGGCCCGTCCGCCCGAAGCCGGTAATAACCTCGTCAAACACCAACAAAATTCCATGTTGGGTGCACAATTCGCGCAAACGCTTCAAATAGCCCTTTGGCGGCACGAGCGTTCCGGTTGATCCGGCAATCGGCTCAACGAATACGGCTGCGATATTCTCGCCGCCGTAATTGGCGATGATGCGGGCCAAATCTTCGGCCAAATCGGCGCCGTGTTCGCCTTCCCCTACTTGGAACTTGTTCTCAGGAATATGCGTGTGGCGCATGTGAACGGCGCTTGGCAGCGCGCTACCGAAAGCGCGGCGGTTATTGACCATGCCGGAGAGCGCCACGCCGCCAAAATTGACGCCGTGATACGCGCGCTCGCGCGAAACGAACATTTGCCGATTACCTTGGCCGCGGATGCGGTGGTAATTTAACGCCATTTTCATCGCGGTATCGACAGCTTCAGAGCCTGAATTGACGAAAAAGATCTTGTCGAGGCCTTCCGGCATGAAAGCAGCAATCTTGGTGGAAAGCTCAAAGCTCTTGTCATGGCTGCGCAGGAAGCTTGGGGTAAAGTCGAGTTCGGAGAGCTGTTTATAGACCGCTTCGGCAATCTCGCGACGGCTATGGCCGGCAGGCGTGGTAAACAGGCCCGACGATCCGTCGAGGATCTTTTTCCCTTCGCGGTCATAATACCAGACGCCTTCGGCGCGCGCGAACATCTTCGGGTCCTGCTTGAAATCCCGGTTCGCCGAGAACGGCATCCAGTGATTTTCCATGGAAGGCGATGCGGATGAAGCCATAACGTTATCCTTTTCAAAGGCCGGAACTTCTGCCAGATTGGACCAGATTTGGATAAATGGATCCAGAATCATAGAGCCAGAAGGTCAAATTCTCTTGGAACACGATATCCCTCAACCCTTACGGACCGAACTGTCAATCCCATCAGGGGTGGATGAGACGGTGATTTGGGATTCGCTGTTTCAAAAATTTTCGCATAGCGGCCGCTCACTTCAAGTTCAAATTCGCCAGATGATTGTCGCGGCCATTGAAGAACGACGGCTTCCAGCCGCTGCCCGCATGCCATCCAGCCGCGATCTTGCGGCCATTCTCGGCGTCGCGCGCAACACCGTTGTTCTGGCCTATCAGCAATTGGTTGATGAAGGATTTCTGGAATCACGCGAGCGGAGCGGATATTTTGTCAAAAGCGTATTGCAATCCGAGGCAACTAATCGGACCCCGCGACCGATCGCAAGCGGCGGACCCAACAGCCCGCAATGGTCGGACCGGTTTACAATGCAACCTTCAACGCGGCGAAATATTACGAAAACCAAGGAATGGCTGAGCTACCCCTACCCGTTTCTCTATGGACAATTTGATCCAGGTTTATTCCCGACCAATGATTGGCGTGAATGCGCGCGCGGAGCACTAAGTGTCCTCGAGATCCATAATTGGGCGCGCGATTTGGTCGATGGCGATGACCCTGAATTGATCGATCAACTCAGACTTCATGTTTTACCCCGCCGCGGAATCTGGGCAAACCCTGAAGAAATCATTGTAACCATCGGCGCCCAACAAGCGCTTTATCTGCTTGCCCGCCTTTTGATGAACAAAAACTCGCGCGTTGGGGTTGAAGATCCCGGCTATCCCGATGCACGTAATATTTTTTCGATCATGACGGATCATGTTATCGGTCTGCCTATTGATGAAGATGGCCTAAAAATTTCTGAAGGTCTTGATCAATGCGATTACCTCTATGTAACGCCAGGACATCAATGCCCAACAACTGTTACGATGCCTGTCGAACGGCGTAAAAAATTACTCGATGTTGCCGCTAAACGCGATATTGTAATTATAGAAGACGATTACGAGACAGAGTTCTTAGCAAACGCACGTGAAACGCCTTCGTTAAAAAGTTTTGATGAATCCGGCCGCGTTTTATATGTTGGCAGTCTTTCCAAAGTTTTGGCGCCCGGCCTGCGGCTTGGATATATTATTGCACCCGCTGAAGTCGTTCGCGAATTACGTGCCTTGCGCCGCTTAATGTTACGACATCCACCTTCGAATAATCAGAGAGCAGCAGCTTTGTTTATGGGACTTGGTCATTACAAGGCCCATATCCGTCGACTAGGCTCATCCCTTGGCACTCGCGCCAGTCAGCTTGATTTGGCGCTCAAGAAACATTTGCCGGAATTTGAATTTTTCCTTGGACAGGGCGTTTCAAGTTGCTGGCTGAAGGGTCCTGATGATTTAAACGGCCGGGAGCTTGCAAAAGCTGCGCAAAGTAAAGGTGTTTTGATTGAAACAGGTGACATTTTTTTCAAGAATGAGGAACCTCCGCATAATTTTATTCGGCTCGGATTTTCATCCATACCTGCTGAACGTATTGAGCCGGGTATTTCAGCCTTAGCTGCCGCATGGCGCGGATTAAAGGCATAATCTATGCAGCTTATTCTTGTTCTTAATGCAGGCTCATCCAGCGTCAAATTTGCCCTAATTAATATACAGAACGGCGGGCAAGAGCACGACCTCGCTCGCGGCGCATTTGATGGTATTGGGCAAACGTCACGTTGGAGTGCTAATCGGTTAGATGGATTGGCAAATAAGGATATAACTGTCAAAAATGGTTTAGCCTCGAACCATAAAGAAGCTGTATCGCATATTCTTTCATGGATCGATATAAATTATGGGTTAGCTTCGTTAACAGCCGCTGGCCATCGCGTAGTTCATGGCGGCGGTAATTTTATCCAACCCATCCGGTTAGATAAGCAAAATGTTGAAGCGCTTCGTAAACTTATTCCACTTGCACCCCTACATCAACCGCATAATTTAGCAGCCATCGATAGTTTAAACGAGTTAGCGCCGACACTACCGCAAATTGCCTGCTTTGATACGGCTTTTCATGCGACCATTCCCGACGTGGCTCGGCATTTTGCGCTTCCCCGTACGATAACTGAATTAGGGGTTAAGCGTTATGGATTTCATGGCTTGTCTTATAGTTACATTGCAAATGAATTAGCCAAGTATGACGCTCAACTAGCCCGGGGACGCGTTCTCGTAGCGCATCTTGGCAATGGCGCGAGCCTCTGCGCCATGCGGGATGGTAAAAGCATTGCCACGACAATGGGTTTTTCGGCGCTTGATGGATTGATGATGGGAACGCGAACGGGCTCGATTGATCCGGCCGTTATTTTCTATTTGATGCGCGATCAAAAGATGACGGCAGCTGAAGTAGAAGCCATGATGTATCAAAAGTCAGGCTTGCTTGGTGTCTCAGGCATATCGAACGATATGAGGAAATTGCGAGAAGCAACAGGAACGCACGATAGTGCACGTGAAGCCATCGATATGTTCACCTATCGAATTATTCGGGAGGCAGGAGCCATGATTGCTATTATGGGCGGGATCGATGCTTTGATCTTTACAGCGGGCATTGGAGAAAACGATACTGAGCTACGCGCCGACGTTATAAAGGGGCTGAGCTATGCTGGTTTTTCACTCGACGAAGTGGCAAATAATTCGAAGATATCAAAGATTAGTAGCGAGAACGGGGCGGTTGCGTTGGTGATGCCTACCAATGAAGAAGTAATGATTGCACGCGAAACAGCAGCATTAATCAGTAATGAGCAGAAGTGAGGATGTTATGACGATTAAGGATCTAAAGCGCTATCCGGAAATGTCCGAGCCACAATTGCGCCCTCGCTATTCTGGCGTGGCAACGTTTTTCCGTCGACCGCTGGTTGATACGGCAGATGGCGTTGATATCGGCGTGATAGGCGTTCCCTTTGATGGTGGTGTAACGAACCGAACTGGCACGCGACATGGTCCACGCGCCGTACGCGAACAAACGACGCTAGTCCGCCGTGTAAATCAAGCAACCGGAATCTCACCGTTCGACATCGTTAATGTAGCCGATTGTGGCGACGCGTTTTTTGAAGCGCCCTATGAATTGATTTCGGCGCATAAAGAAATCGAGGCTTTTTTTGCGAAAGTAAAAAAATCTGGTGCCACCACATTGGCTGTCGGGGGTGATCATTCTATTTCCTTGCCCATCTTACGCGCTATCGCAAAAGATGGCCCCGTCGGCATGGTGCACATTGATGCTCATTGTGACACAGGGGATGATTATCTCGGATCAAAATTTCATCATGGCGCGCCTTTCTCGCGTGCCGTTGAAGAAGGGTTGCTTGATCCAAAGCGCGTGATTCAAATTGGTATTCGTGGCTCCATTAACCACAAGGATATGTGGAAGTTCAGTCATGATAGCGGCATGCGGGTCGTTTATATGGAAGAACTAACGGATAAAGGCTGGGCCTGGGCCGCTGAGGAAGCGCGCCGCATTGTCGGTGACGGTAAGACCTATCTTTCTTTCGATATTGATAGTCTTGATCCAGTCTTTGCACCGGGTACTGGTACGCCAGAATCAGGCGGCATAACAATGATTGAAGCTCAGCGGATGATTCGGTCGCTGGATGGCATCAATTTTATTGGCGGCGATCTTGTCGAAGTGTCGCCTCCTTTTGACAATGGCACGATTACGTCGATGAATGGTGCGAATGTTTTGTTCGAGATTTTATGCGTGTTGGCAGCGGCGCGCCAAAAGCGAAACGGGTGATGCGTGAGCGAACACGAAACTTGGCGGATAAAAGGTCTTAGCGCTGATGCGGAAATCCTCATCGACCGATGGGGAATTCCACATTTACGCGCAAGCAATCTCGACGATCTTTTTTTCCTACAAGGCTTCAACGCCGCTCGCGATCGGCTTTGGCAAATTGATCTATGGCGAAAGCGCGGTCTGGGATTACTAGCCGCTGATTTTGGGCCGGGCTATTTGGCGCAAGACTACGCTTCGCGGCTGTTTTTATACCATGGTGACATGCAATCTGAGTGGGATGCCTATTGCCCCGATGCCGAGCAAATTTGCTCTTCATTCGTGAATGGCATCAATTGCTATATCGAGCGAACCGAAAAGGATCCCGCCCTACTACCGCCTGAATTCGGTCTGATGGGGACAAAACCTTCGCGGTGGAAGGCGGAGGATGTCGCCCGCATCAGAAGCCATGGACTTTGTCGAAATGTTCTATCGGAACTGTTACGCGCACGCGTTTTAACAGAGGCCGATCAGGCAACGGATGAGATAAGACGTCCATTAGAGCCCGAACATGTTCCGGGTCATATTCCCGGCTTAGATTTAGGCTCGATTCCAATCGATATTGCTACTCTTTTCAAACTCGGGATTGCAGGGGTTACGTTTTCGGAAGCACGCCTGAACGCCAAGCTTGAAGAGGCTTGGAACTGGACAAAGATAACGGATCTTGGCGAGGTTATCGAAGAAATTTCAGCGACCGGATCTAATAATTGGGTTGTATCGGGTGAACGATCGACGACGGGCCGGCCTATTCTTGCCAATGATCCGCACCGCGCCCATGGATTGCCTGGTCTTCGCTACCTCGTTCATTTAACGGCACCCGGCTTTGACGCGATTGGTGCAGGTGAGCCCGTCATCCCCGGTATTTCAATTGGCCATAATGGCACATCGGCATTCGGACTGACGATTTTCTATACCGATCAAGAAGACCTCTATGTATTAGATACCCATCCTGACGACCCTATGAGCTACCGCTGGCAGAGTGGATGGAGAGAAATGCGGATGGTGAATGAAACATTCGCTGTTAAAAACGCGCCTGATCAGATTTTACCTCAGTATTTTTCGCATCACGGCCCCATCCTTCTGCAAGAGAAAAATAAGAACCGGGCATATGCGGTTCGTTCAGTCTGGTTCGAGCCGGGAGCTGCACCCTATTTAAAAAGCATCGCGTCAATGCGGACGACGACTTTTCAAGATTTTCGTCAGGCGGTTAGAGGATGGGGCGTTCCTTCCGTGAACCTTGTTTATGCAGATACGTCCGGCGAAACCGCTTGGGCTCCCGTGGGCTTTGCTCCAATTCGGGAAAATTGGGATGGCTTATTGCCCGTCCCCGGTGACGGCACCTATGAATGGCAGGGCCTGTTGGACAATGAAGAATTGCCGCGCGTCGTTAATCCAACCAAGGGCTTCTTCGCAACGGCCAACGAAATGAACTTGCCGGACGATTATCCGCACCCCATCGGCTATGAATGGGTAGACCGGGCAAGGGCCGACCGAATCGACGAGGTATTGAGCAGAAAACAAACAATCTCGCTGGAAGATTGTTGCGCTTTACAAAATGATCCCGTTTCAATTCCGGCTCGTCGATTGGCGCGTTTAGCACAACTAGCATGCCCGAATGACACGGCCACAGGGCTTTTCCGAGACTGGGAGGGCGCCCTTGAAAGAGATAGTGCAGCTGCAGCATTGGTCGAGATTTGGTGGACGCACCACCTGAGGCCATCCTTGCTTTGTCAGCTTGTTCCCGACGAAAAAATCCGACTGCTGGTGGGCGCTGGTGATATTGAATCGCTAATCCGAGCACTTGAAAATCCCGATCAACGCTTTGGTGCGGAGCCAATTCAGGCTAGAAATATACTATTAGCCGAGACGCTGAAGAATGCCTTTCTCGATTGTCAGAAGCGTTTAGGTCCAGATCCGGCTCTATGGCACTGGGGCGATATCCACCATGCCGCCTTTGAACATGGTCTTTCATCAGTTTCGAATTCCGCTGAGGCTTGGACTGTAGGGCCGTTTCCCCATGGAGGTAGCGGATCCAGCCCAATGCATACGGGTTATCGCGCATCTGATTTCCGGACAACACAGGGCGCGTCCGTCCGAATTGTGATGGATGTTGGAAATTGGGACGCTAGCCTGTGGATTAATGCGCCGGGGCAATCCGGTGATCCACGATCCCCGCATTTTAGTAATCTTGCGTCCATTTGGGCAAAAGGCGACTATGTGCCAATGCTTTACAGTCTAAAATCCATAAAAGAACATGTTGTCAAACATATTTTACTTGTTCCGGATCATTAAGCTCAATGGAGCCAGTTAACCCATGTTATTTGGTGCAATTAAAAATCCTTAGCCTATGTTTAAGTAAATTATTACCTGTTATGCAGCGCATATTGGAAAAATATATTTTAATTACGCGTAATTTTGGAAATTTTTATTCTATAAATTGTATTGCACTCATAAGCGCCCATTATAGTGTCATAATCAATGTGACATCTGATTGTCATACTTGTCTTTAATGGTATAAAAAGTCCGGGTTCTTGCTCTGGAAGGTCAAACAGAGGGCGAGAGTCGGCACATCCGCTTTATTTTTTAAGTAGATGCGTTCCACAAACAGAGATGGAGAATTCACTGTGATCAAGAACACGACATCTGTAAGCCGCCGTTCTTTTCTAAAGAGCACGGCAGCTCTCGGCCTCGGTGCAGTTGCTGCACCTGCGCTGGTTTCACGCTCCGCACTCGCCTCTTCAGGCGAGCTCAACTATATGGGCTGGGCCGGTTACGACTTCAAAGACGCCTTTGCTTCGTTCACGAAAGCAACCGGCATCAAGATGAACTTCACGGAACAGCCTGATAACGACACAATCTTTGCTCAGGCAAAACTCGCCATCCAGACGGGTGCGATCGACGTTGTAGAACCTACGGTTGACCGGGTGCAGTCGTACAACGAAAACGGCCTCGTTCAAGCATGGGATATGAGCAAGATTAAGCTTGATCAGTGGGAAGCTGGTCTTGTATCCGGCCTCGCCGGCGACATGGCTACGATCGACGGCAAGCGCCTGTTCCTCCCAGGTGTTTGGGGTACGGAAGCTCTGACCTTCAATACGAAGGAAGCACCAATGGAATACGGCAAGGCTAGCCTTGCAGACCTTTGGGATGCCAAGTTCGAAGGCAAAGTTTGCGTCCGCGCTCACTCGGCACTCGCAGCTCTCGGCCGCGTGATGGATGCACAGGGCAAGCTGCCTCATCCATTCATGGAAGGCTACAAGGACGACGCCAAGATGAAGAAGATCTGGGACGTCATCCTCGCCGAAGCCATCAAGCACAAGAAGAACATCGCACAGTTCTGGAAGGGCGAAAACGAAGCGCAGGCTGGCTTCCGCACCAATGGTTGCGTTATCGGCCTAACGTGGGATTCGACCGGCTTCAACATGGGCAAGGAAGGTCCTTTCTCCTACATCGCTCCTAAGGAAGGCGCGTTTGCTTGGAACCAGGGCAACATGCTCATGAAGAACGCCAAGAACGTCGAACAAGCTCACGCCTTCCAAAACTGGGTATCGTCGGCTGAAGGTTCTGCGCTTTGGGCAACAGCATTCGCGGCCAACCCAGTTGGTAAGGGCGCAGGTGCTAAGCTCGATCCTGCCGTTTCGAAGTTCTACACGAACTCGTTCCCAGGCGACGCTCTGTCGAAGCTCTGGTGGTGGCCAGTTCAGACCAGCTCCTTCTTGAAGCTGCGCGCTGAATATGCCGACAAGTTCATCGCGGCATAATTAATAAAGATCCAAACGGCGGGTTTTCGGACCCGCCGTTTTTTTGCATAAACTTAGCGCGGCATCAGAAAGAATTCGGTCTTAAAATGAGTGAAGACGTTCATTTATCTCAAATTTGCATGGATTTCGGCAGTTTTCGCGCTGTAAATAATGTTGAAGTAACGATCAAACCAGGTGAGTTTTTCTCATTCTTAGGCCCATCTGGCTGCGGCAAGACGACGATCCTCCGTTTGATTTCCGGCTTCATGGAGCCAACTCAAGGTGCGGTCAAAATTGGCGGCAAGGACATGAAGGGCATTCGTCCCAATGCACGCCCCACCGCGCTTATCTTCCAAAATTTGGCGCTGTTCCCTCTGATGCCAGTTTGGGAAAATATTACATTTGGCCTCGAGGTTCGCGGCGTATCAAAGGAAATCCGCCGCGCGAAAGCGGAAGAATTGCTTCAGCTCGTTGATTTGCATGATTCAGCTGACAAGCGGATCAGCCAGCTTTCGGGCGGCCAAAAGCAACGCGTGGCGATTGCCCGCGCATTGGCCGTCGAACCAAAGGTGATGTTGCTCGATGAGCCGCTTTCGGCGCTTGATTTGAAACTCCGCCAACATATGCGCGCCGAATTGCGTGCTATTCAGAAGCGGACCGGCGTTACCTTCATTTACATTACCCACGATCAGGGCGAAGCACTCGCAATGTCCGACCGCGTTGGCGTTATGTCACAAGGGGTCTTGCAGCAGGTAGCGACGCCTCAGGAGATTTACAACAATCCAGTCAACGGTTTTGTTGCCTCGTTCGTTGGTGAAAACAATGTAATTGCTGGCAAGGTAACATCTGTCAGCGGTGGAATGGCCCAATTTGAGACGGCTAAAGGTTCTTTCCAAGCCAAACTTGGTGCCTCCGTTGCAACGGGCGATTCAGCTAAACTTTTTGTCCGGCCAGAATTTTGCTCGCTCCGCTCGGCAAATGAAGCGAAAGTGAACTCTATTCCGGTGGAAGTGACAGAAATTGCTTTTGAAGGGAATTTCGTAAACGTGTTTGTTCGCGATCAAGCGGGCGATACGCACATGGTTCAGGTTCAGAATGATCCTTCGGTTCCTCCACCTGCGCCGCATACGACCTGTCAGATGGTTTTCAACCCTGAAAGCTGCATGATCTTATCCGAAGCGGCCACCTCACGGCACGGACACTGAGAGGTAGCGGGCGATGCAGGAACTCATACGGCGATACGGGATTAGTTTATCGGTGATCATGGCCGCGATGACAGCATTTTGGCTGCTCGCGCTTGTCGTTATTCCAAATCTTGTGCTCTTTAAGTTCTCGTTTCGGCTCTATCTTCCCGTCGACCAACTAGGCGGGCCGAATGATGTCTACACACTTAAAAACTACTTCACATTCTTTAACAGCCCTATTCACATAAACGTCTTTTTCTTGACGATTTTGTACAGCAGCATGGTGACGATCATTTGTTTGATCATTACCTATCCACTCGCCTATATTTTGGCGAAAGTTTTAAAACCGACGGACACGGCAACATTTTTTCTCGTCCTGCTTATTCCATTGTGGGTCAGTGAAATTTTGCGATCCTTTGCTTGGTTTATTATCTTGTCGATGCAAGGACCGTTAAACGCCATTCTCACGGGCATTGGTCTAATCGATAAACCGATCCGCTGGATATCAGGTTTCCAATCCGTCGTGATCGGATTGGTGTATGCCTATATCCTGTTCATGTTGTTCCCCATCTACAATGCGATCCAAGCGCTGGATACAAACCAAATCGAAGCGTCGCAGGATCTCGGTGCATCAACGTGGCGCACACATTGGCGCGTTATCATACCGCATGCGAAGCCCGGCATCGCTTCCGGTTGTGTCATGGTGTTTATGCTATGCGCAGGCTCCGTGGTGGTACCCACAACGCTAGCATCCACCAATTCGCGTTGGTTTACTGAAATTATTCAGCAATGGATGTTTGAAGGGCTCGATTGGAATGTTGGCTCGGCCTATGCCTTCCTGCTGTTAGCTCTGTGTATTCTATTTGTTAGCCTTGTCATGCGCGTGCTAAATGTGCGC
>Ga0209084_1002161_pt1 | contig 15592 bp, 21 predicted proteins | sample C_130820_MF_Meta_FD_187309 | JGI IMG/M metagenome (GOLD analysis project Ga0209084, IMG submission 187309) | Freshwater microbial communities from Lake Croche, Canada to study carbon cycling - C_130820_MF_MetaG (SPAdes) (version 2) | ecosystem: Environmental > Aquatic > Freshwater > Lake... | reverse complement strand
AGTCCTATCATGCCGAGCACGAAGTTAACTTTTACCCACCAAGGGATAAAACTCAAGGTAGGTATGTCCAACCGTCACGACTACAGTGACACCGATTTAAACGAAAGAGGGTAACAAAATGGCAATTCTTAGAGACTACTACTGCGAAAACCACGGCATATTTGAGGCTTGGGAGGCTGAGTGCCCTATGAAATTATGCAAGGGCACTGTCTCTGTGGTGCACCTAAAACCTGTAGGCATGAAGTCTGCTAGAACAAAAAAAGCAGATGAAAGCTTAAAAGGACTTGCACAAGATTTCAAAATGACGGCAAAAAAAGCAGATGAAAGCCTAAAAGGACTTGCACAAGATTTCAAAATGACGGATATTAAGGCAACCCGTGAAGGCGAACACCAGACTGGTTACCTGACTAGAAACAACAAATTGAGTCAGAAAGAACTAGATTTTGCCAATGGAGCACTGGCTGAACAAGAACGGCACATGAAGGCTAACAATGAGCCACGCCCTGGGGACGCAGCCATGTGGGGGAACGCAGGGAACATTAGCATAAAATCTGTCATGGGTGGACAATTCAAACCCGTGAGAGATGAACAGGTCAGCATTATGCCCAATCAAGCCTCGCCTACTGGTAAACTTAGTGGTCCAGTGGCAGGGAATGGCACAATGAAAGACCCTGATAATTTACAGGTGAAAACATGAGAATACCGCACAACGATGTAGACAGAGAAATATTCTATTTGGAGTTAATCCAAAAATGCCTTGTCTCTCGTGAGTCAAGAAAAACAGACTATTCCAATCTACGGAGTTGGTATCTCTTTGGTAACAGTCCCTCTCAACCACCTGCACTGTACAACAAGATTCTCCCCCACCTTGACCAACTGACTTCCTTCTTGTACTCGGCAGAGACAACCAGATTCAGTATCAACACGGGGGCAGCCGTCCCTGACGGTGAGCAAGTCAAAGTACCAGCACTTACCCGTGCGCTTAATGATGAGTGGCTAAATAGCAACGCTGACCAAGTATTTTCTACAGCCACTACATGGGCACTGGTTTACAACTCTTCCTTTGTCAAACTGATTATGAAGAACGGTATCCACCCCTACATGGTAGAACCGCAGTGCATAGGAGTCTTGAGAGAGGACTCTCCTTACACAGACAGACAAGAAGCTTTGGTACAAACCTACTACATCACCAAGTCTGAACTCTATGACCGTCTCTACAGTCACCCAAGACGGGAATCTATCATCAAACAGCTATCCGCTAGTCAACATGAGCGTACAGAAGTAGCCAATGGTATGGAACGTATTCTCATGTCCCAGACAAATCCGCAGTTGTACGGTAACGTCAACCTAGATTTATCGGGTCAGAACCGCTACAAAGCAATGGTTTCCGAGGAAACGGTCGAGATGACAGAGCTTTGGGTGTGGAATGACGAGACTCTTGACTACCAATGCGTGACCAAAGCAGACCCAAATGTCATTATTTACGATAGACCAGGGGAGCAATTGTTCCTAAAAGGCGAATTACCCTTCGTTCAAATCACTCCCAACCCCCTCTATGATTACTATTGGGGGGCTTCAGAGGTTCAAAAGCTCCAGTATTTACAGGAACTTAGGAACAATAGGATGACTGACATACTGGATTTGTTATCCAAACAGGTCAACCCCCCCACTGCTTTTATTGGTTTTACGGGCATTTCGGACGAAAAACTCTTTGCATTGAACCGTGCAGGGGGTTCTATCTCCAATGACATGCCAAATGCCAAGGTAGATAGGATGGCTCCGACCATGCCACCCGATTTATTCAATGAAATACGGGAAATAGACGCTATGTTTGAGGAAGCAAGCGGTATTGTGAACGTCCTTCAAGGTAAAGGGGAAGCTGGTGTCCGTTCTAGTGGTCATGCCTCACAATTAGCCCGTCTAGGCTCATCAAGAGCTAAAAAGAGGGCGTTGATTGTTGAAGACAGCTTAGAGAAACTTGCCACACTCTATTTGAAGTGTATGCAAGCCTATGACGATACGCATTTTACGGATATGGAAGGTAGAAAGTTCATTGCTGAACAATTTACCAAAGATTACGTGGTGAAAGTGGATGCACACAGCAATTCACCTATCTTCATGGAAGACCAAAGACAGTTGGCGTTTAATTTATTGAAAGCAGGGGCTATTGATAAAGAATCTTTGCTTGACTTGTTAGAGCCACCTATGAAACAATTATTGAAAGACCGATTGAAGAAGATGGAAGCCAAGCAAGCTCAGCAACAAGCTCAAGCTCCGCAAGGCAAGCCAGAACCAAAAGGTAAACCAGATTTAAAACAGGTGGGATGATGGCAGCAGACACTCAGACACAACCTAAAGCTGACCAACCAAGGGTCAACACATCTTCTCTCAAGAGAGGCGAATCTATGCCTAGCTTGACATACAGAGAACCAAATGTTAAAACTATGTCTGGGGGTAGAACCCAACGGAACTACGCCCGAAAAGGACGTTCTTAATCAACTAGGGTCAACACATCTTCTCTCAAGAGAGGCGAATCTATGCCTAGCTTGACATACAGAGAACCAAATGTTAAAACTATGTCTGGGGGTAGAACCCAACGGAACTACGCCCGACAAGGACGTTCTTAATCAACAAGGAGTACACTATGTACAAGATGGCTAAACGTGGTCGTAAAACCAGGCGGTAAAAGTTTCTTTCTGCAAAGAAGAAAAGGGGTGTCTCGCTCTCCCTTAAAATGAGTGGGAAAACTTTAAGGAGCACTACCATGCGTAGAGGTCGTAAAGGACGTAAGTCACGTAAGTGATTTCTGTAGCGTTTTGGGAGTTTCGACACAAAAACTCCCACCTATTGACAAGTTGTTTGTAAATGGTTACAAACGACACAAAGGAGTTTTGTATGAGTGTACCTTCAGACAAGTTAATGGAATTGATGCGTGGACCAAGAAGTGCCAACGCACCTGCACCTATGCCTATGAGTCAACCTGGTGCAATGTCTGATGCTGAGCACCTATGCCTATGAGTCAACCTAGTGCAATGTCTGATGCTGAAACGCCTCCAATGGCTTCACCCATGTCAACGCCTGAACCCAAGATGGGAAGCAAAGAGGCTGCGATGATTAACCTCGGCATGGCGATGGACTTACTCGAACAATCCTTACCTGCCCTTGGTTCTGAAACAGAAGAAGGTCAGAAAGCACTCGGTGCTATCCGTACATTGACTGGCATCCTCGGTCCACGGAAAAATAAAACAAACGAACTACAGCAATCTGAAATTTTGCAGATGCTACAAACATTACCTCAAGCTGGTGGTGCAACGCCTGAAGGTAAAGCAATGTCAGCAGCACCAATCCCTGGTATGCCCCCTCAAGGTGGTGGTATGCCTCCCCCACCCCCAATGTCCCCAATGTAAGGAGTAATCATGGATTTATTTAAGCCAAGAGGCGCAGCAGCCCCACGTAGACCAACAGATACCAATCAGCAAAATGGCGTTGTAACCAACACACCAAGATACGCTGCATTGGGTGGACTCGATGGTGCAAACAAAGTTAGCAAGAACGCAATGGGTGTTAAAAAGCCTGCTGACGGAAAAAAAGTTATTTAATTTAAAAAGAGGGTTGTGTCATGTCTTTAGAAAATTTGTCATTAGAAGCACGAGATGAGTTGGCTCAGTTAGCCCAAACAATGGCTGAAGACCCAAAGACTCGGGAAGATTTCTTGCGTCTAACTCAACGGGTGAAGCCCGATATGCAAATCCCTGAGATTCAAATCAAGGATATGACTAGAAATGAGTTAGCTCAGATGCGTCAAGAAAACGATGCTCTACAGGCAAAGTTTAGAGAGCGTGATGCTATTGATGACTTGAACAAACGCAGAGCCAGTTTGGTTAAAAAAGGTTTGGTCTCTTCTGAGGATGATATTCCAGAAGTAGAAAAAATCATGATGGAGAAGAAAATCCATGACCACGAGACTGCTGCGGACTATTTAAATTGGATGAGACAAGCTGCAAAGCCAACTTCATCTGGTTACAATCCAAACGCTATGAACAAGTTTGACTTGTCTGCGTACTGGAAGAATCCTGCCAATGCTGCTCGTAATGAAGCATCAAAGGCGTTGGCTGAGTTGCGTAATCCACGTGGCAGACCAATCGGGTTATGAGTTTAAAAGAGGGTTTAATTTGTCGGGGCAGAAATGCCCATCTTTAAGGAGTCGTTATGGCTATAGGTGGTGGTATTCTGCCAGCAACGGGGTCGAGTCAGTTTACTGAGTTAACCTACGTTACCCGCAGAGCCTTTATTCCAAAACTCGTTGTACAACTGTACAACTCCACGCCATTGATGGCAGCGTTGATTGCAAACAGTCAACAAGCTTCAGGTGGTGTTTCTTCAATTACCGTCCCTGTTCAAGGTGCACAGTTTGTAAATGCTCAGTGGTCAGACTACTCTGGTTCATTCAACCAGCCTTCTGTCCAACAAGGTGCTTATAACGCTGAATACGACTTGAAACTGATGATTTCTCCCGTCCCATTCTTGGGTATGGAGGGTGCAGTACAGCAAGACGCAGCAATTATCCCATTGATTGAAGCTCGTATGAACGATGCAACCAATGTGATGATGGACGCAATGGCAACAGCCTTGTACACCAATTACACTAACACTCAGCAGTTCATTGGATTGCCTGGTGCTATTGATGACGGTACAAACCTTGTCACTTACGGAAACATCAACCGTACTACTTACACATGGTGGAAATCTAAGGTTTACTCCGCAGGTAACGTCAATCCTACAAGACAAAACATTCTTCAGTATATTTCTGGAACAACTAAGAACGGTGCAGAAATGCCTTCGTTTGGTGTTTGCGGATTTGGTACTTGGACTTTGTTGGCTCAAGACTTTGTAGGTCAAGAGCAGTATGTTATTACCCCAGGCTCTGGCTTTGACGGTGATAACAACGGTCCTCAAGCAGCTTTCAGAGCGTTGATGGTCGCTGGTGTTCCAATTTATCCAGACCCCTATTGTGCAGAAGGTGCAGTCTACTTCATTAACACAAACTACTTGAGCTTGTACATCCACGAGCAAGGTTCATTTGTGTTTACTGGATTTGAGTCTACATTACCTAACTGGCAAATCGGTTACGTTGGTGCGGTTATCATGATTGCCGAATTGGTAAGCGTGAAACCTAAGTCAATGTCTAGGGTTTCTGGCTATAACTATTTATCACTATAAGGAGAAATAGTCATGTCATTAGGCTTAAACAAAATCATTCTTGCAAACGCAAGTACCAACACGGCAGGTGCATACTGGCAATTAACTACTGTAACGGCTAACAACGCTACAGTATTGATTCCCGCAGGTACATACCTTGCTTTTCCCACAGCCAACGTCACTATTGAAGCGGTAAATGCTTACAATGCCACAACCAATGTTGCGACATTTGTAACTTTGATTGCGAACAATACTGGTGGTGTTGTTATATCTGACGGTGTAAACGTCCGTGCAAACGTGATTGTCGCTACGGCAACTACCATGATACTGGCAACAGTTAATGGTGGTCAGAACGTATCTGGCACTTACAACACTTAAAGAAAGCATAGCATGGCTAATTTAGATGCAGTAGCACAAAATACCCCAGTAAGCTTTGGCAATTTTGTCTTAGCTTCTGCAAGTCAAGTGTCACTAGGTTCTACTGGCAATGCTGTTGTCTCTTTACCAATTCTTTTAGGTGGACTTACCGTTGGTGGGTCTACTTCTAGTTCTGGTCAAGTTATTTTGAGAAGAATCACAGTTCAAAATGCAAATGCAAACGTAGCTTTAGGCAACGTGAGTATTTTGACTACAAATGATGGCAACACCAGTAATGCGGTTGTTGCTGCCACTTTGTTGTCTAATTTGACTGCTGTCGATAAGTTTCAAGATTTAACAATAGCAAGTCCGTATGCAGCTTCTACGACCATTAACGGTTACAACACGCAAGCTTTATATTTGAAAGTTAATACTGCGGTAGCAAATGCCACAGTGGATATTAAAATATTTGGTGATACGGTTTCGGGTTAATGGAAGACGTTTACGTTACCAACAACGGGGATGACACGCTGACGGACAGTTGGTGTGGCGTTCCCTACGTATTTGTTAAGGGTGTGACAGTGCAGATACCTCAAGGTGCTGCACAGCACATCTTTGGTCACGGTATGGAGAATAAAGAATCTTATCTAGCTCGTTTGGGTTGGATAAAACTTCATTCAGATGTACCACAAGGTTTGGAGAAGTTAGCGCAATTTAATATTTCCGCAACTCCTCCTCAAAAAGACAGCTATCAACCCTCGGCTGTAGGCGTAGTACCTCTGCATGTTAAAAGACATGCGGGGGGAAAATCCTTGCAGAGGCAAGCATAAACTATGGAAGTTAAATGGCAACTCTCTCTTCCTATCTCACGGAAGTTCGTAGGCTCTTGCACGATGCCAACGGAGTATTCTGGTCTGACTCCGAATTAACGGATGACATTAACGATGGTCGTGAGAGAGTCGTTAGAGATACTGGTTGCCTTCGTACACTTACCATTTCTTATACGCCAATAACTCCAACAGGCACGGCAGCAACAGCGTGGTCTTCTGGTCTTGTAGTAACTTCTGGTGATTATATTTTTAGTAATATATTTACTTACCAAGTTACCACCTCTGGAACTTTGGGAACAACTGCCCCACCCTATCCATCTGTCTCTGGTGGCTTCCCACCCAGTACGGCTTTTGCCAATGGAACAGCTTATTTAACGTATTACGCACCTTGTGAAATTATTCCTTATTCAGCAATAAATACCACAAATCAGATACTAGATACTCTCAATGTAACAATTTATTGGGGAAATTCACGTATTCCCCTCAGATATTTGCCGTGGTCGTTGTTTAACGCACAGCTCAGATATTGGCAAAACTATGTAGGTAGACCTGTTTGTTTTTCTATCTATGGACAACAACAAATTTATATTGGTCCAGTACCTGACCAGAGTTACATGATGGAAGTGGATACGGTTATATTGCCTTTGCCTTTAACAAGTGCAAACAGCACGGCTACTGACCCTATCAATGACCCGTTTACCACGCCAGTTGCTTTTTACGCTGCTTACAAAGCCAAGTACAAAGAGCAAAGTTATGGTGAGGCAGAGATTTATAAACAGGAATACAACAAGCACGTTCAGGCTGCTCTCAATAGTTCCTTTACTAGACGTATTCCTGACCCTTACTCTAACCCATACTAATCATGGCAGCAGCAGAACAAAAAAAGTCCTATGCCATCATTAAAGCTTTTAAAGGGTTAAACACCAAAGCTAACCGCACGGCTATTGAAAAAGAAGAATTCTCGTGGCTTGAGAACGCCATGCCAATTGGTAGCGGTAATATTCGTATTGTTTCTTCTCAGTCTAATGTGACTTATGCAAGCAATAGCTCTAACAACATATCAACTACATCCAATGTCACTTCTCTTTATTCAACCAACATCAATTTAACAGATTATTTGGTGGCTTTTGAAGATGACGGACGAGCTGAATACGTTAGTTTAACAAGTACAGGTTCAGGAAACACAACAGGTAGTATTGCTACTACAAGTACATTTAGCACATCTGGAGTAACTGGTGCTCAATACAAAAACCAATACTTTATTATTGGTGACCCAAACAAAGGTTTGTCTGCTTGGGATGGAACTAACATCAACAAAATAGGTTCTATTGGTTTAATTGGAGTTACAAATGGTGGCTCTGGATATACAGAAGCTCCTAATGTGGTCATAGATGCAGCACCTGCGGGTGGAGTCAATGCCACTGCTGTAGCTTTTGTAACAACAGGTGCTGGTGGTGTTTCCTCGGTTACCGTTGGAACGGTTGGTTCTGGTTATACATCTTTACCAACTATTACTATAGACCCACCGACTGTTGTGGGTGGGATAACAGCACAAGCAGTAGCCACTATTTCTGGTGGAGCAGTTGTTGCTATAACAGTTACCAATGCAGGTTCTGGTTATCTGACTGCTCCAGGCGTAACTATTACTGGTGGCGGTGGCTCTAGTGCAGCAGCAACTGCCAAACTGGTAACAGGTCAAGTATCAAGTATTGCACTTACAAATGCGGGTGCTGGGTATACCAGTCCTCCTAATGTCATTATTACAGGTGGTGGAGGAGCAAATGCTAATGCAATTGCTTCTTTAATTACTTTTGCAACAGGCACGGTTTCTATATTGGTAACTAGCGGGGGAGCAGGGTATTCATCTACACCTAGCGTTACTATTGGAGACGGTTCTGGCTGGTCAACAAGAGCAACAGCAACTGCAATTATGAGTGGAAATACGGTTTCTCAAATCATTATGACCAATAATGGAGCAGGATATACCAATACTTCCAATGTTACAGTTACTTTTAGTGGAAGCCCGACAACGGCTGCAACAGCAATTGCGGTAGTTAACAATAACCCTATTGTGGACGTAGCCACATTTTCAGGACGTACTTGGATAGCACAGGGTAGGACAGTTACCTATTCTGCCTCTACTTCTCCTTTTGACTTTACCTCTGTAAGTGCTGGTTCAATTACTTTGACTGACGAAACTTTACACGGGAACATAACCGCTTTATTTTCAGCCAACAACTTTTTGTATGTTTTTGGTGAAGATAGCATCAACGTATTTTCAGATTTACGTGTTTCTAGCACGGGTGCAACCCTGTTTACCAACACCAATGTTTCCGCTTCTGTAGGTACTAAAAGGATTTACGCCATTTTTCCTTACTTCAGAAGTCTTTTATTCATGAACGACTATGGTATTTATGCTTTAGTAGGTTCAACAACATCTAAGTTATCTGACCCTCTAGATGGTATTTTCCCGTATATAGACTTCACCAAGCCTGTAACAGGTGGTCAAGTTCTTATCAATAACATTCTGTGCGCTGCTTTTAACTTTTACGTTAGTAGCACTCTTACGATTGGTCCAAGCCCGTCTAGGTACATTCAAGCCGTCTTTTTTGAGAAAAAATGGTTTATCACTAGCCAAGGAAACGCTTTAAATTATGTTGCCTCTGTCCCTGTTGGAGGAGTAATTAGCCTTTATGGAGTAACTAGCAAGCAGTTGTACAAGTTGTACGGTAATGCCACGGCTAATATAGCCAGTTACATTCAGACTGCTCTAGACCCTATGGGGGATAGCATTAGAACCAAACAAGCATTAAAATTTGGTATTGAGGCAACGGTTACCAATGCAGCCACTTTTGTAGTGACTGTAGATTCTGAGAGTGGGTCTAGTCCAACTTATACCTTGTCAAACAGTGTACTTTGGACTAACAATTCTGGTAGCACAATTGGTTGGATAAATAACAGCTCTGTAGCTATAGCGTGGTCATCCCAAAACGGATATTATCTCTATAAGACAGATGCTCAACAATACGGTAAATACCTGGGGTTGACGCAAACTAGCAATAGTGCAGGTTTTGTTGTCAATACATTTGAGTTTGAACATGAATTAAGAGTGAGGTTCTAACATGGCTGTTCCATATACATTTGCAACTGCAACAACTGCAATTCCGTTATCTAATCTAGATAGCAATTTTGCCACGGCAATTACAATTGGTTCTACTGCTACATATCTGGGTAATACCACGACAACCATAGCAGGGTTAACCCTCACTTCTCCAACATTAACAACCCCTGCGTTAGGAACACCATCTAGTGGGGTGTTGACCAACTGTACGGGTTTGCCTGTATCAACTGGTGTATCTGGATTGGGTACAAATGTAGCAACATTTTTAGCTACTCCATCAAGTGCTAATCTTGCAACTGCGGTTACAGATGAAACAGGTTCAGGTTCTTTGGTGTTTGCTACTTCTCCTACATTGGTCACTCCAGTGTTGGGAACACCAACATCAGGTACGTTGACCAACTGCACAGGATACACAACAGCCAATCTATCTGGCACGATAACCAATGCTCAGTTAGCCAACTCTACTATTTCAGGTGTTTCTCTTGGTAGTAATTTATCTAACTTAACAGCAGGTACAAACATTACTTTTAGTTCTGGTACAACCTATAACGGGTCTGCTGCCATTACCATCAACGCAGCTTCTAGCTCACAAGTGTACCCAGGTGCAGGTATTGCCAATAGCACGGGTAGTGCTTGGGGTACGTCTTACACTACATCTGGTAGCGGTACGGTGGTTGCTTTGGCAACAAGTCCAACTTTTGTAACTCCAGTTTTAGGTACGCCTACAAGTGGCAATTTAAGTAACTGTACTGCTGACGGAACTAATTCAGTTGGTTATTTAAATATTCCAATCAACAGTCAATCTGCTGCTTACACACTTGTGCTTGCAGATGCTGGTAAATCAATATTTCACCCATCAACAGATGCAAATGCTAGAACATTTACTATTCCAGCAAATTCAAGTGTGGCTTACGCACTAGGAACAGCAATCACTTTTATCAACATGACCAGTCAAGTGGTGAGCATCGCAATCACTACGGACACAATGTATTTAGCAGGAACTGGTACAACAGGCACACGTTCATTGGCTCAATATGGAGTTGCTACCGCTATCAAGATGACTTCAACAACTTGGATTATTTCAGGAAATGGTCTGACATGAGTGGAATCCTACAAGCTCTTATTGCAAGCCGATCTGGTGGCGGTGCTAGTTACACCGTCATATTGACGTTTAATGCAACTTCTAGTTGGACTGCTCCTAGTGGGGTCACTAGCATAAATTACCTATGTGTGGGGGGAGGTGGCGGTGGCGCTTCTGAAGCGGGTGGAGGCGCAGGAGGACTTTTAACAGGCACTAATTTATCAGTAACTCCTGGAACAACATACGCAATTACTATTGGCGCGGGAGGTACTGCAGCCGCTTATGGGACAACATCTAATGCGCCATCATCATCTATTGGAAGTTTAATAACTGCTACTGGTGGTGGCAATGCAGTTAATGGCGGTCAAACTGGATCAAATGGTGGTTCAGGTGCAGGTGGCGGTTCAGGTATAGGTTCAATTGGTGGTACAGGAATATCTGGTCAAGGTAATAATGGTGGAGTAGGAGCTAATGGTTTATACAATACTGCCGCAGGTGGTGGTGGTGCGGGAGCTACAGGAACTAATGCTTCAACTGTTGGCGGCGCTGGAGGCGTTGGGCTAGCGCAAACAATAAGTGGATCAAGCGTTTACTATAGCGGTGGCGGTGGTGGCGGTTCTTATACGACTTCTGCGGGTACGGGTGGAACTGGTGGCGGTGGTGCAGGTGGTAGCGGTGCTACTGGTGGAACAAATGGAACAGCTAACACGGGTGGAGGTGGCGGTGGCGCATGGTCATCACCTTTTGGAACTGGTGGTTCAGGCATCGTAATTATTTCTTATGTAACAACTACAGCAGTTGCTATTTTTAACGCATCAGCATCTTTCACAATACCTACAGGTGTGACAAGTGTAAATTACCTTGTTGTAGGTGGCGGTGGTTCTGGTGGTGGATTGGACTCAGGTGGTGGTGGAGGTGCGGGAGGATATTTAGCGGGAACAGGGCTTTCTGTAACTCCAGGTACATCCTATGCAATAACTGTGGGTGCTGGGGCATCTGGAACATCTAGTGCAGTAAGAGGTTCAAATGGCACAAATTCATTGTTTGGAACATTAGTAAATGGATCAACTGGATCAGTTGGCGGTGGTGGCGGTGGTAGCAGTCAAGGGTCAAGTAGTTCAGCCAATGCACCAGGTATAGCGGGTGGATCAGGTGGTGGTGGTTCTTATTTAGGTGGTGCTGGTGGTACGGCAACATCTGGTCAAGGTAATGCTGGTGGTGTAGGTAGTTCAACTGCTGGTTCTGGTGCTGGTGGTGGAGGAGCAAATGCTACTGGCTCAGCACCTTCTGGTGGAACTGGCGGTAATGGTGGAGCAGGAACGGCATCAAGCATATCTGGTTCTTCTGTTACATACGCTGGTGGAGGAGGAGGTGGTGCTAATGGTGGTTCTGGTGGTTCTGGCGGTTCTGGTGGTGGTGGTTCTGGTGCTAGTTCAGTTACTGTATTTGCAGTCAATGGCACAGCAAACACAGGCGGTGGAGGAGGAGGTGCTGGTTCTGGCTCAACCGCATTATCAGGAAGTGGCGGTTCAGGAATCGTAATCATCACATGGTAAAAATACTCCAACTCTACGGCATAGATACCGCTATGCAACTGCTCAGACCCAACGCCAAGTGGCAAATATCCAACCGTGATATTACTGAATGGCACGACTCTAGACCATGCCCGACATGGGAAGAAATAGATGCGACTATGGAAAAGATTAAAGCATTTGAAGAATCAATTGACACTATTTGGACAGACGAACAAATTAAACAATTAGGGGGAAGATAATGGCACACTTTGCAGAATTAGACTCAAACAATGTTGTTTTACGAGTAATTGTGGTCGGCAACGCAGACACTTCAACAGCACAAGGCGATGAGAAAGAATCTATCGGTATTGCCTTTTGTGAGCGTCTATTAGGCGGTACTTGGGTAAAGACAAGTTACAACGGCAACATCAGAAAGAATTATGCGGGTATTGGTTATACCTACGACAAAGACCGTGATGCTTTTATTGCTCCTAAACCTTATGCTTCATGGGTTTTAGATGAAACAACTTGTAGATGGAACGCACCAGTAGCAATGCCTAGTGATGCAGGTCAAGGTGACCCTCCTAAGTTTTACACTTGGGATGAGAACACAGTTAACTGGGTAGAGGTTACACAATGAGTACAAATGCTTTTACCAAGACAGGTAACACCGTAGTCTTTACTGCTGCTACCTCTGCTCCTACGCCTGTTCAATGTAGTTCTACTACTCTGGGTGGTAATCAATACAGAATTATCAATGCAGGTTCTGTAACCGTGTTTTTGGGATATGGCGTGTTGTCTACAGATGCCAGTAACAACGCTGTTGTAGTGACTTCTACAGGCAATGCGTTTCCCCTTTTAGCAGGTACAGATGAGATATTGACATTTGTACCCAATGCTTATTTCACAGGTATAACCAGTAGCAGTACAGCTAGTGTGTACATAACTCCAGGTGATGGGATGTAATCATGTTAAAAACAGTTTCTTCATCTGGTGGTGGTAGTTCTGGGTTTCCAATTACGCTTGGCAATACAACCATTGCTTCAGGTAGCACAACCACAAATGTAGGAAACTTAACATTAGCAAATGCAACCATCACAAGTGGAACCATCACAAGTGGCAACGTAACCATTACAGGAGGCTCTATCAATGTCCAGTCTACTAATCTTGTGTCTACCACTTCTAGCACTGCTACTTATGGGACTGCCTCTCTTCCTCTTCAACCACTAGGCTTTATACAAGTTGACCTCAATGGCACAGTTGTTAAAGTCCCTTATTACGCTGTTTAAATGACAACAATAACTGAAGTTGACCACAAAATAGATTCGCATATAGATGTATGCGCTATTAGGTACGAAAGTATAGAGCGTGAAATGCGTGGCGTTAATGCTCGTCTGAAGCGTTTAGAAGGGATTTTGATAGGGTGTGCTGGGGCTATTATTCTTCTTTTACTTAACTTAATGATGCGATGAACAATGATAATTTATCTTATGTTGAGTTTGGAGATACAGAAGGTTTAGGTAGGTTCTTGTTTGAAAACGGTGTTCAGCACCAGTTGTTTTACGAGATTCTGGCTGACAAGGGTATTCTTGTGCAGAAGTATCCGTTGATAGATGCGGATACCAAAAACCTAGATGACTGGCTTTTTGTGCACAATCAAGAGCATCAGAGGTTGGCAACCATCCTTAACCTTGACAACCCGTTTCAGTTGTTGGATAGTGATTGGAATGTAGAAGAAGATTTTTATGATTGGTTGGGAGTTCACCTGACCATTCATCAACAGATACAGGCTCAATTAGGAGTTTAACGTGGCAATAGACGCACAAACAATTAGAGATTATGTAATGGCTAATCTTGGCAATCCTCAACAGATTGCTGACGCTGCCAGACAAAACGGTGTGTCTCGTAGAGAAATAGCTCAAGCTATGGATTTACCTGTGGAAACAGTAACAAATTATTTTTCTGGTGCTAATGTTGCTCCTCCTGAAATTGTAGACCAACCAGTTGTACCTGTACCTGAAGTTGTACCGACTCCCACGCCTACACCAGCACCAGCACCAGCACCTACGCCTTTTGTTCCTGAAGTTGCAAATGACCCTAGTCAAGAATTTAATACAACGTATAACACCATACAAAAAGGTGGAGTCAAAGTTGTTGACGGTCAAGTTGTAGATGCTAATGGTAATGTATTACCAGCTAGTCCCGTTTCTATAGGCAACAATCAATATGATTTGCAGATAGGTTCTGCTGGTGGAATTATCCACACTGTAGTCAATACAAACCCATCAACAGGTCAAGTTGCACCTATCATTGATTACAACAAACAAGTCAGTTATACGGGTGGTGTGCCTGGTGGTGGTTTATTAAAAGATGTTATTGCTATAGGTCTTGCCTATGCTTTGCCTATTGTGGGTGAAGCTATTGCAGCAGAATTAGCCGTATCTGCTTCTGTGGGTACTGCTTTAGCTGCTGTGGGTACGGGTGTAGCTCAAGGTCAAAGTATAGAACAAGCTATTAAGAGTGCTGCTCCAGCTCTTATTGCTGGTAACATTATGAGTCAAGTGCAGTTAGGTGAACTTACTCAAAGTATTACCAATGACAAGCTATTACAAAATGTTATTACAAATGTAGCCAACTCTACACTAAAGACTGCTATTGCTGGTGGAACTGTTAAAGACATATTTACAAATGCAGTAGCGACTGGTGGCGGTACGTTGTTGGGTCAATCTTTAGATAACGAGACTGTTGGGCAAGGTTTGGCTACAACTTTGGCTACAGGTAGTTTAGTTAAAGGGGCAACTGCTGCTGCGGGTAGTGCAGGTTCTGAAAAAGCCACAATAAACGCTGTAGAGCGTGAAGTTGGTCCAATAATGAATGCCCCGTTATCAACAGGTACGCCTACAGCAGACGCAACATCTTATGTAGACCCGTTAAAAAAAGCTTACGAATTTGCTTTAAATCAAGTAAATCCCAAGACAGGTGCAGCTATTACTCCTGCTGAAGCCAGTTTATTTGCAACTAATTATGTGACTGGTGGTGGAGGAGAATTAACGCAATCAGGAGTATTTGATACATTAAAAGCGGACATACCTGTTATTGCTGGAGGAACTGCTGCTGGTGCTTTGATAGGTGCTTTAGAGGCTGGATTAGCAGGAAGTCCTCTAGGTGCAGCCGTTGGTGCAAGTGTATTAGTCGCATTTTCAGCAATGCTTGGAGCAATTAACACAGGTGTTGTTGACCCAAATGACCCTAAAGTTCTGGCAATGATTTCTTTTATTAGAGAAAATACAACTGAAAATGTTGCAAACGCTTTAACAAAAATTGTACAAACAGTTTCTCCAGATGCAGCAGAAGTTACTCCAGACCAAATACAAAAACTTAAAGATACTTTTGTTGTAGATAAGACGCCAATTCCTCCTGACATAACAGAAATTGTCGTTATTGGCAAAAAATTTAAAGATGAAAATCCACCCGTAGATAAAACTGTAGA
>Ga0209084_1002159_pt1 | contig 15600 bp, 32 predicted proteins | sample C_130820_MF_Meta_FD_187309 | JGI IMG/M metagenome (GOLD analysis project Ga0209084, IMG submission 187309) | Freshwater microbial communities from Lake Croche, Canada to study carbon cycling - C_130820_MF_MetaG (SPAdes) (version 2) | ecosystem: Environmental > Aquatic > Freshwater > Lake... | reverse complement strand
TTATTTCTTCTTCTATGTAGTTCAACTGGTCATCATCTAAAGTGTTGGTAATGTCCAAACCTTTTCTGCTGCCATCTTCGTCACCACGATACAGAACCCTGAACTCATATGATTCTGGTTCGCCCCAATTAGGGTCGCCAGCACAATAGTCATACTGCACATCGCATACACCAAGATCGCCCAGGTCAACCTCAATCCAATCATTCATCATCATCTCCAAAAGTTAAGTTAACCCCAATGTGCAGGTTTAAATAATTTGATCCTATTTTTTTTATGATGTCACCATTTTGCGTAACATAGTCATTACCAGTTTTAACAAACACTTCGCCAAGTTCATTTGTTTTGGTGTTTCCTGAAGTGAAATATGTATGGTTTGAAAATTTATCGTTGTTAAACATTTTGTTCCTCGTTTTCCTTACTTAATTCAACATTCCTTACATACATAATTAATTCCACTAAGTTTGCAAAATTAGTTTTGCAGTACTTGTTTAATTCGTCTAAGGTAAAGTCTTTGCCTTCTTTAAAACCTTTTTGCCACATTTCTAAATAGTCCATTTCTACTCCCAAGGTACAACACCATAAAAACTTGTATCGCAATGATGGCACTCACACCATGTTTCACTTGGATCACCATGACCTGGTGGGACTTGATATGAGTGGTAATCTTCTGCGCCACATGCTGGACATTGAGTTGTAGGTTCTTCCATTACTTTGCTCCTGTTAACCACCGTTTTCTGATGGCATGGAGAGACTTTACATTAACTTTGCGACATCACCTAAACATTTATTTCTATCAGTTTGTCAGAAACGATAGGCAGTTTCTATTGCATGGTGTTGTAGTATGCGCTATTATCGCACCGTTAACAATAACAAAGGAAAGCAATGAAAGTCACAGATTTACCTAAAAACGTCACCTTGTATGAGTTGGCTAAAGTGCTTGGTATAACAGCGCCAGCAGCTTACAAATACAAGATTAAAAACAAGATACCTGACCTGCGTGTCTATCAGTTAAAAGAAAAAAAACCAGAGTGGTTTAAGGAAGAGACATGCACACAGTAAACATTATCCTTAGCGACAAGGAAGATGGCACTCTGGGTGTGCAGATCATTGCAGACTCATCGGAAGGTTACAGTGTTAGCAACCATGTGGCTAATCTATTTTTAGAAATGCTTACTGACCTGCAAAACACTCCACAGATTGTCATTGATTCTGATCAGTGATATAGTAGTTTGAAACACGGCTAGGTATGAAGTCATGAGCATACCGAAAAGAGTTATCCCTTCTCCTGCCGACCGTTTCATCTAAGGGGCTTTAAAAAGCGGGCTATATGCATTACTTCCAATTTAATATTGGTGACTACCAAAGTCACACAGCACACCTTTCCGACATAGAAGATCTTGCCTACAGGCGATTGCTTGATTGGTATTACCTTCATGAGTCTCCAATTCCACTTGATTTAAATGAAGTCTCAAGACAAATTCGTATGCGACCGCACAGCGATTGCATAGCGTCCGTTCTTAATGAGTATTTTTCTCATACGTCAGATGGCTGGATACATCACAGGGCAAATAAAGAAATAGCTAAGGTTGGCGAGAAGTCTGAGAAGGCGAGCGAAAGCGCTAAAGCCAGATGGAATAAGGTTAAAGATGCGAACGCATTGCCAACGCAATCCGATAGCAATGCTACACATAACACATTACCTATTACACATAACACAATTGTTAAGCAGAACAGAGGCTCTCGCCTCCAAGCAGATTTTTGTTTAACAGATGAATGGAAAGATTTTTGTCGGACAGAACGATCTGATCTTGATCCACAAAAGGTCTTTGACGGATTCAAAGATTACTGGATAGCAAAACCTGGTCAACAGGGTGTCAAACTAGACTGGTTAGCCACTTGGCGTAACTGGGTGCGAAACCAGAAGCAAGGCGTGGTTAACAAGGCTGATCAGGTGTTTACTACCGTGCCGAGCAGATTTGATCGAGACCCTGCTTTGATCGACGTGGAAAACAAACTTAAACAGGCGGTTCCGATGCCACCAGAGATTCGTGCTGCAATAGAAAGGTTACGCAAATGAAGTACCTTTCGGTCTGTTCAGGTATTGAAGCAGCTACTGTGGCCTGGCATTCATTAGGATGGCAACCGGCAGGGTTTGCAGAAATAGAAAAATTTCCATCGCAAGTTTTAGCACATCATTATCCAAACGTCACCAACTTTGGCGACATGACCAAATTTAAGGAGTGGAATCTTGAGTCAATTGAACTTTTGGCAGGTGGAACACCTTGCCAGTCTTTTTCCGTTGCCGGCCTGCGAAGAGGTCTTGACGATCCACGTGGAAACCTTGCCCTTACCTATTGTGGAATTCTTGACAAGTTTAGACCCAAGTGGTGCGTATGGGAAAACGTGCCAGGTGTCCTCAGTTCAAACGGAGGAAGGGATTTTGGTTCCTTCCTTGGGGCGTTGGGGGAACTCGGGTATGGGTGGTCCTATCGGGTGTTTGACGCTCAACACTTCGGAGTCGCCCAAAGACGTAAAAGAGTGTTTGTTGTTGGATGTCTTGGACACTGGGAAGCAAGCGCCAAAGTATTATTTGAGCCCGAAAGCCTCAGAGGGAATACTCCGCAGGGCAGAGAAAAAAGGCAAGAAACTGCCGGTGATACTCCACAAAGCATTGTCTATGAGATGCACCCTGCCGACAGCAGAGTTAAATTAATGGGCGATGTGTGCCAAACTGTAACCTCGCGTTGGGGCACTGGTGGTGGAAACGTCCCGCTTGTGCAGGCATTCAGGAAAAGCAGAAGAGCCCAAACAGTTGACGACTATGAAACTTGGGTAGATGATGGTAAAGCAAATACACTAAACACTTTTGATGTGGGAGATGTTCGCACTACTCACTTGGTTGCTGAATTTGACGATGTAAGGCGTTTGCTGCCAGTCGAAGTTGAAAGGTTGCAGGGCTTTCCTGATGGCTATACAGATATAGCGGGTGCGACAGATTTAGCAAGATATAAAGCATTGGGGAACTCGATGGCAGTTCCGGTTATGGCATGGATTGGTAAAAGGATAAAAGAGTATGAACAAACAGCAAGCACATGATTTACTTGAAGCTAGAAAACGAGGACTCGCAGTCTTACCGTCAGCGATTGATCACGCACTATTCCTCACTGGAGACCTTGGAGGAAATGCGTTGGTGTTTAGCGAGGGAATGGATAGCCCGTTACCAAAAGAAGATCAAGCAAGTTGGCAAAGTAAAGGCCATGACGTGGTGGCTGGAACAGGCCGATATTATGGAAGCGAAGAATGGTTTAGAGCAAATCACGGACCTAAAGCGGAGGATGAATGAGATACGCAGCAAGGGTTGATAAAAACCAAGCAGAGATTGTCAAAGCCCTGCGAGATGCTGGCGCTTACGTATGGATCATTGGCCTGCCTGTTGACCTACTTGTTGGCTACAAAGGCCATTCTTTTCTTGTCGAGGTAAAAGATGGATCCAAAAAACGTTTAACGCAGCTTCAGGAAGACTTTTTCTTGGAATGGTGCGGTGGTACTTTGTGCAGGATAGATAGCCCTGAGGCAGCATTACGCATGATAGGTGTGGTGGGTGAGTAAACACTTTATTGATTGGTCGGATCCAGTACTGTCGCGAGAAGAGACAACTTACGACAGATACTTCAAAACTCCCGACACTTTCAAGGCTACCTTTGTTGGACCAGTTCGTGGTTGGGGTGGCAAACGCAAGGGTGCTGGTAGACCAAAGCAGATTAAAAAACTTATGCAATCGGGCTTGACAGTTGTAGTTAAGTTAAATAACATTCAACTATTGTCCTTAAAGGAGATGGGCAATGGTAGCTTGGACGCTGGTGTTCAGGCGCTAATCGATCAACATTTATGAGGTGATTTATGACTGATGCTAAAGCGCTAGACAATGCATTCCACGACTTGGACTATGAAGACGACATTGAGGTTAGTTTCCTGAAAGTGCAAACTGAAGCGGAACATTTAAAGGCAGAGATAAAAGAATTGCAAAAGTTATTAATTGAATATGACATTGAATTGAGAAAGAGAAACCAAATGATTGCAAAGATTGAGGCAGCAATGATATGAGTCTGTGGCGCAAAAGAGGAACTGGCGACACACTCGCGCCATTTGCCCGCCAAGACGGACAAAAAACACCTAAATTGTTCACAATGACCGCCACAACGGACAATGATTTAAGTATCAAGTCAGACGATTTAAGTATCAAGTCGAAAAAAATATGGATTGATCCTCCTGAAGGATGGAAGTTTGGCTTTCCTGCCATATACGACCCTGATACGGATGGTCAGATGAGTGAATGGATTGTCAACAAGGGTTATCCAATAGAAGTTATTAAAGAGTATGGTGAATCATGGGCAGTTAGATGCTGGCCTGCTGAAGAACCTCATTGAAGTTTCATGCAAATTATCTTTTGTTATTCACAAAGGGATAAATATCCCGTACGGGTCATAAATGCACAAAAACACTGCAAAGCAATAAAAAATGTTCTGATCGGGACATAAAAGGAAAAATATGAGTGAAGATGACGCACAAAAAGCCATAGATTACATACGGGACAGCGCCCCTGTATATGCCAAAGCAAAGGCAGAACGCACATACATTGAGAACTATCTAAAGGTAGTGAAGGCCACAGAGATGGCTAACAGCGACAAAAAGACCTTGGGCGACCGTGAGATAGACGCATATATGTCCATGACCTATGAGACCCAGTTAAAGGCTATGCGTGAGGCAGTGGCTACAGAAGAGGAACTCAAGTACCGCATGGAGGCTGCCAAACTTAGGTTCGAACACTATAAAATCACCTGCTTCAACAACAGAGTAGAAGCCAGGGCGATGTCGTAATGTATCGAGACAAGCATTTATTAGAGTTGGCTAAGGGTGCTGAGTGCCTGCTGAAGATCCACCCATATTGCGATGGTGACGAAGGCAGTACAACAGTAGCTGCACACTCTGACCAACTGATACATGGCAAAGGTAAAGGAATCAAGGCAGACGACTGTATGACGGTCTGGGCTTGCTACAAGTGCCATACATGGCTAGACAGTGGTGGCTTGACAAAGAAAGAGAAAGCCAAGGCATTTGATACTGCTTGGTACAATCAAGTTATAGAGTGGGGAAAGATAGCCCACAACCCATTGATTAAACCTTGGAAGGTAGACGCAGCCAAGGCAGTCTTACAGCACATTGGAGCGCAACATGAATGAAGCAGCAGAATTCCTGTTAACCCTGTTACATGCATCGACAAACACACACTTGCTCCATTGGAGAAGTAAGAGTTATGCAGAACACCAAGCATTGGGTGCTTTTTACACTGGCCTGCCTGAATTGGTAGATCAAGTAGCAGAGGCCATGATGGGGAAATACGACATGACCCCCACATTCCCTGTTAACTACTACGCGCCAGCAGAGACCGCAAAAGAAGAACTGGAAGCCCTGAAAGACTATGTAATGCAGGCAAGACAACAGCTACCGCAAGACTCTGAAATACAGAACCTGATTGACGAGATAGCACAATCTATTGACCAAACCTTATACCTATTACGCTTTCCATGAACTTCGTTGAGTGAAGTTTTGAGGCGTTAAGCCAGCAATCGAGGATGTTGACCTGGGGCTTTTTCTGGTTTTCCGCCCCAGCTTGTTGAAGACCAAATCGAGCCTCATTTTTTTACCGGTGGCCTCTCTTTTCGAAGGGGGGCCTCTTTTTCGATGGGGGCTCAACTTTTCGAGGGGGGGGGGCTCACGTACGCGCAGCGCGCACATGCACGCACACACACATGCGCACCCGCGCACCCGCTCGCGCACGCACGCACGCGCACGCGCACGCGCATCGTGCGTTTAATCAGTGAAATTTTTCCTAGAATCAAATGCAATCAAAAACTATCGTCAAAAATACCGTTTAAAACCGTTTTGAGGCCGTTTTAACGGGTTTATTGTCGCGAGTGATACCTACACCGCCTAAACCAAAATAACGCCTTTAATCGCGTTTAAATCGTCCTATTAAAAATGCCTCAGGAATGCATGCCGGAATAGGTAACCACACCAAAAAACCGGCACACAAACCCGAAGCAATCGATGTAAGCGCTCACTATCACGATAGAACCAAAAAAACGAGGCCGGAGCCCCGTTTGATTGTCAATTGTCAAAATTCATCAAGTAAAACCCAAAATTGATCCGGTAAGCAAATTGCTCCTTTTTTTGGGTGATTAAGAGTTACGCAATAAACGAGGCCGTTTCGAATTCCTGTAACCTCGAATAGTGTGGTTTCGTTGTATGTAGTTATAACCCCGATGTTGCCGGTTTTAATCATGATTTCACCTCTTCAACATTTTCAATTGTCCAATTTCCCAATTCGTCGGCATATCGGCCTCTCACTAACTCAAAATCGGAACCACACATATTTTCGGCAATTTCGTTTGCCTCTTCATGTGTTTCGGCCTCAATTGTGGCCTCATAAAATTTTGTGATCGATGCGGTAATTATGAATGTTTTCATTGGGTGCCCTTATCGTGAAATTATGTAGGAATCGATGCAATCGACGGTGTCTGTATAAAACATGTTAACGATTGCGTAAACGGTTTTGTCGGTTAGTGGTTTGCCTGATTTATCGGTAATTTGTAGAGTTACGGCCTCACCGTTATACATAAAGTCGCGAGAATAAACAAAATTACCCTCCCAATTTTCTACCAATTGAAAACCGTATTTTTCAGGAGAAACCGGAAAACGAGAGCAATCCGAAATTATAAAATTGCTTATGTCGACACAATCCATTTCAAATGAGTATTTGCCCACCATGGGCTCCCATTCTGTAGTTCTTTTCAATTCATACAATTTGTCTCTTATTTCTTCGTCAATGTATCGATCAAATATTTCGTAAACCGTATCCTCGTTTTCACCACAAAAGAATAAACCGGCTCGATCTCCGGTTTTAACCCCTAGTTGGTTTTGTATGTATGCGCATGCCTCATGCAGTGCGTTTTCTACTATTTCGCGTTTTTTAGTTTTGTGCATTTTGGTATTCCTCAAAAATTTGGTTTGCTTTAGTCACGGCCTCTTCCAATGTGTCGAATTCATCCATTGGTGTGAATCCGTCGTCAAATGTCTCAAATGACACAATGAAACGTTTTCCATCGGTTTCGCGTAATTTTGGGTTTTTGTAATCGATCCAAATGGTTACAGAGGTATTTGCGTCAATTTCACGGCAAATACTAGGGCACGCGTTATTTCTCCATACGGTGCTAATAAAACCCTCCGGAATCACTATTACATCGTCGAAATTCTCGAATATTTGGTTAGAAATGATTTCCATGGTTTGCTCCTTTTTCGCCTGTGAAATTGTCAATTTTTTGAAAATCGGGTTTTGCAGCTAAATCGAATTTTGAAAAATTTTCAGTGTTTTTCGTGAATTCCTCGAATGATTCATAGATACAAATTGAATCTTCATTGATACCTATACAAAGGCCGTTTTTTAACTCTACAAAATCAACGTAAAAACCGCCTCCGTTGTATTCTGTAAATATTTTATTAATGAATTTCATGTTTTTCTCCTTTAATGCAAAGCATACGAAATGGTTTCACTTGTCCAACATGCACGGCAATCCATGCATTCACCGTTTTGCTCCGGTGCCTTACATGGTGTGCCCATTGGTTTGCCGGTGTGGACATTTGAGGCCGTGATATTGTCAAAACCCTGTAACGAGGCCGGTATTTTCACCGGTTGATCCGGATACATTGCCGACAAACGCACGATTAAATTCGAGGGCAATGCACCGTGTTTTGCGATGTATTCCTTTACCGTGCCGTATTCCCTAGTTGGTAACCAGTGCCGACAATTCGGTGTCAATTCGGCAATTTGTGCAATCTTTTCCAAATGGCCTAAACCCTGTAAATCGCCTGAGTCATGCCAACGGAAAAAAGAATCGGTGCCTATCAATGACACCATGCCAGAAACCCAATATGCACTGTCAATAGAATCTAAACGTGCGAATTGAGCCGGTTTAATGGTTTTCGCATACATTTTGTAAAACCCTTTGTCGGCATAACATGAGGCACAAATTGAACCGGCAATTTTGGACATTTTGAAACCGGTGTGACATGCCTCAGTTGGCAATGAATAGGATTTGCACGGCATTTTGGACGTTTGCGTTAACGTACCGCACACCGAAACGGCCTCGGCCTTTTTCATCATAATTACTTTACTTTGCATGGTGTACCTTTCAGGCCGTGAGCCAAACTACTAAAAGGGCAATAAAACCCAAAACATAAATCACGATGTCAAATAATTGGTGTCGCATGGTTAAACCTTTGTAAACGTGATTGCAATTTGTGAGGGCACGGCCTTTGTATGTGCAGTGATTAGTTGGCGTGAGGGCTCGAAATGCATGGCAATTGCTTGCCAATCAATCTTGTCACTCACGGCCTTTTCGAATACGTTTGACTCATAATTGAAACCGGTTACTTTGCCGGTGCCGGTGGCCTTAATTCGTGCCTTCATGGTGTCCAATTGCTTAGTCAATCGAGCAATTTCGGCATGGATTGCTCCGGCCTCATCGATTACCGCAAATAAATCCGGTGTTAAGACTAGGGCTTGTGTGTCAATGGTTTGCATGGTGTGGTTTCCTTTGTGTATACCGAAATTGGTATACATGTAATATAACGATACATTAAACCTTGTGACATTAGGATAAACCCTAATACAATCACAATTGTTTCTATCGGTAATGGTTTCTTGATTTAATTTAACTATTCAAGATACAAAACGCGCATAAAAAGAAAACCCAAAACCCTGAGCCGGTGTGTGCATTACATATAGGGCATTACAAAGGCCTTAGAGGGCATTCATACCGGTTTATTAAACCCTGTCGAAACCCCCGCAAATAAAGGGAAACCCCGTGCCTGTGTGTGCCTCACGTATAGGGAATAAGTAAAGAGATAGGCAATAGGTGAACACTATCAATAATGCCGAAATGATAGGGCTCCCTCATGGCACTTTCTCACGGCCTCCGATACAAACGAGAATCAATCGCATCTACTGATTACAAATGAGAATCATTCCTGTCTATCAATTGCAAATAGGAATCATTCGCAGCTACTGGAATAGGGGGGAGGGGGGGTAGGGCTGGAAGGGCAGGCGGGGAGGGGGGGCCCACTCACCCATTCCCAAATTTTTCATATAACTTTTCTTAACCTAGGTATACCATTCCCAAATTTTTTACAAAACTTTTTCTAACCTAGCGACAACATGCTTATAATCCACACAGATTTTTAATTCCATTGAATAAGGGGGAATTGAAACCATTTGCGTAGCGTCACGAATATGGTCAACACGCATGGGGATTGTGTTTGACGCTATGCACATAGCATAGAGAGTCAGTAGTCTCCAGCCGTGTTGGTGAAAGCAAGGTACTTAAACAAAGTGAGAGAGCCTGTCCGTTAGGATGTACCAGCGCCCAGAGCCGCTTAGGGCCACCAACAACCTACACGCATGGGGATTGTGTACTGGCAATCCCTGAAAGATTGCACAAACAGTTGTAATCTCAGTCTCCAGCCGTGTTGGTAGCCGAGTAAGGGTTAGCGCCTTACCTTTCATGTTGTGCAAATACAGAAAGACGGAAACACTGCTTTATGTGAGCGGCTATTAACACTAACAAAGGATGTATATGAAAGCTGGTTTGTATGCCAATATCCACAAGAAGAGAGAACGTATCGAAAAGCAAAAGGCTGCTGGTAAGCCTGTAGAGAAGATGAGAGCGCCAGGCTCCAAGGGCGCTCCTACTGCTAAAGCGTTTGCCAACTCTAAGAAGACTGCCAAGAAATGAAGCACGATAAGCCAATCGCACATAAGACAACTGGCAAGGGCAAGACCTATAACCCTACTGATAAGGGTGCTGGTATGACTGCTAAAGGCAGGGCTGAGTACAACAAGAAGAATGGGAGCAATCTAAAGGCTCCTGCTCCATCTCCTAAGACTAAGGCAGACAAGGGGCGTAAGGCTTCTTTTTGCGCGAGGATGGAAGGCGTGGTTAGGAATGCCAAAGGGCCTGCTGAAAGGGCTAAAGCATCGTTAAGGAATTGGAAATGTTAAAGGATAAAGTATGGAATGGTCACTCGCAGATCCCCGCTTTGACGTGGACGACATCGTTGAAATGGCTGACACCTTCTTTGGACATGAGGCTGACGGCATAGTCACTAGGTCTAGAGCAGTCTTTAGGCATAGGGTTACGGTTGCTTGTACTGAACAACTGTTTAACAAGTCCAGAGAGTTCATTGCTGTCTGTAGGGATGAACCTAAAACCTTACCTATGTACGATATGAACGGCATGGTTATGGGTAGCCATTCTGTCCAACCTCTTCTAGGGTTTTGTTGGTTTGATCGCGGTGGTTATACAACCTACTCTAACGAGGAGATAAGTAATGCAAAGTTCCACCATCTTGATCTTTCTTTGTCTGTACGTAATCGCGTACGTCTTGTTAACGAGATGATTGACCAACATATACTATGGGCGCATACTTGGGGGGTTCCCATTGTTTGCTCGACTTCTATACGGGCAGAACATGATGGGTTTATGAAAATTCATGCAAAGCGTGGGTTTACCGTCAATGGAAGCTACGCTTGGATACGCACTGATAAAGGAATGGAATGTCTGACGAAAAAGTAGTTGCTATTAAACCTAAGAATCCTGTAGGCCGACCCAAGTCTGTTGTTAATAGGGTAACGGAATACGGTGCTTTGTTTAACCAATTAAACGAGCAGCACATAGCCAAAGGACTGCCACCGCTAAAAACGGCTATGGAAGTGCTGATTGAGGCTATGCAGTCTGATGAGCTAGATATTAAAGATAAGGCTAGAATCGCGGACAAGTTGGCTCCGTTTGAGTCTTCCCGCGCACCTGTCATCTCTATCGAGCATGTACAGAACATTGTCAGAGAAGAAGAAGTTTCAGCAGATGATGCTATGGACGACTTCTTAGATTCCTTAAGGAAAGTATAATGCCACTTAAAAAAGGTAAATCCGAAAAATCATTTAAGTCCAACATCAAGACTGAGATGGAAGCAGGCAAGCCACAGAAACAAGCAATCGCTATTGCGTATTCAATGAAGCGTGATTCCGATGACAAACGCAAACCGAAAGGCAAAAAATGACCACTAACTTTTTGTATACCCAAGCCCCTAACCGCAAGGGTAACGCAGCTACTCGCGTAGCATCGCACGACAAAGGTGTGACTGCTCAGACAAATACACCACACGGTCTTAGCCAGCCCAAAGGTTCGCAAGGCGCTCCTAAATGCATGGGTGCTACTAGCAACACATCTGTTGGCGCTACTGGTGGTCGCAAGCAAAAGGTTATGGTCCAAACAAATTGTGACTATGACGGCAAGATTCACAACGATGGTTACATGAACAGTGACCGCACCAACTACTTAAAGTGAGGTTGATATGTACGGACGTGTAATTGACGGTGGCAAACAAATGTCTAAAGGCTTGTCCAAAGGCATTAACGACAAATTGGCTGGCTTTGAAGAAGAGAATGAGCGTAGAGCAACTATTGCTACTGCTGTAAAGAATGCGTTTACAGTTCGCCATTTGTCTGACCAAACAACCAACAATTCTAATAATGGTAAATTCCAAACCATTAAAGAGAAGGCTAAAGTAAACCCATGATTATCGATGCATTTATCCGCGATGAGCAACAAAACGTGATTGCTATCTGTGGCAAAAAACAAGTACCATTAAGCTGGGCTTACATTGAAGAAAACAAGCCACAAGTTGGCGATGAGATTATTGAAGACGAACCTAAAGAGTAAAGGAAAAGTATGGCAACGTATGACATTGAGGCTTTAAAAGCAGACCTTCCCACGGCTAAAGATCTAGCGCAGTTTGTGTACGACAAAACACAGATTGCCTTAGACCTCGTTGGAAAGTCAAAAGACGATCAGTACCAAGTGGCTAAGAATGCACTTGAAGGTAAGAAAATACCTGTTGAGTTTTTAACAGAAGAGAATCCTTATGTAGATAAGAAAGATTTGATTCCTGTTGACGAACTAAAGGTCATCCCACCACGCAGCAAAGACTTGCCTTCCGAAGACACGCAAGTCCATTACTTTGGTGCTACCAACATGCCCCACCCGTTAGACCCACAGTCTGACAAGAAGGTTGCCATCGACTTCCGTAAGTATGAGAACGGTTTAATAACCTATCAAGTAGTTGCACCTGTCGAGCAGATTGCTGTTGGATCACGTATCAACAAGTATGGACAAACAGTTCCTGAGAAGTACACATGGCTTGATCCACGTACAGAAGAGTTAATCATGCGTAGACCTGATGGCACTTTTACTGAGCGCGGTCGTGGTTTGCATACCTACCTGATTGGCGAAAAAGGTGGTGGCGTATGGTCATTGATTGACCGAGATATGGTCAGCGTATCGGCTAAAAACATTGCTGATCCTTGGGCATGACAGAAGATTTCTCTGCACTCTTTAAGCAGAGATTAGCTGGGCAGGCAGAAGTTTGCGCTCGTAAAAGTCTTGAGTGGTTACAAAAAGATTTACAAGGCGAGTACAAGCTTCTACCTTCCGAGGTTTATTACTTAGCATCCGCAGCAAACATCTTGTTAAACATACGAGATACCTATGGCAAAAAGTGAAGCCAGTGATTACATCCAGCCAATCTATAAAGACCGAGCATTAAAATACCTAGTTAAATTGGCGGGTGGAAAGAGGGCGACTACCGCTCTTGATGCAGAACAAAAAAAGAAAATGATGCTGGCGCGAGATAAGTTAGCCAGTGATATGCAATTTAACCAACTCAAGTGGTTTCGTCCCTTTGAGTACCAAAAGAAATTCTTTGAGACTGGCATAAATTCAGCCCGTCGAGGCATGATTGCTGCCAACCGCGCAGGCAAAACAATTGCTAGTACCTTTGAAACTGCCTACCACTTGACAGGCAGATACCCGCCAAACTGGAAAGGCAAGCGCTGGGACAAACCCATTATTGCCATGTGTGCTGGTGAATCATGGGAGCAGGTCGCTAAAACATTGCAGGCTAAATTGCTTGGATGTGATGACATTAAGCAGGCGTATAAACTTGGAACTGGGTCAATCCCCAAGGAGTGTATTGATGACAAGTCTTACCGATCCGATGGGCAAAACGTCTTATCTATTGAAATCTGGCATGAGTCAGGTGGCAAGTCAAAGCTCTATTTCTCCAACTACACCCAACAAGTCAGACACCTGCAAGGATTCGAGCTTGACCTCGTCGTCCTCGATGAACAGCCACCAGATGAAACTTTCTCAGAACTTGTTGTCCGTACAGCAGCTAGAAACGGACAGGTTATATGCTCGTTCACCCCGCTAAAGGGTTTGTCAGGGTTAGTGCGTAAGTTCTGGGACCAAGTAGAAGGCTACTCCCATGTTCGGGTAACTTGGGACGACATCCCGTTTGAGAATGAATGGGGCGAAGCATTCTTTTCCCAGTCTGAGCGAGATCAGTTGTCCCGCGACTTTATGCCGTGGGAACGTGATTGCCGTATGAAAGGTATACCGCTAGTTGGCAAAGGCGTAGTATTTCCTATTCTTGATTGGCCTACCTATAAAGGTACAGATACAGATTTACGTAACAACGAAAAATTAGAACGCCTGATTAGCTTTGACTTAGGAATTAAAAATGACCCGACAGTTATTTCGTTCTTCTTTAGAGACCCAGTACAGGAGACTATTTACCTTCACAGGCAAGTCAAAATCCCGTCTGGGGAAACGCCAGATGAATACGTGCATTACCTGTTGGACAGAGAGTCTAAGGGAGTACCAATCGCACTTCCACACGATGCGGCTACGGCTGGGCGCTATACCCTTACGGAGCAGTCCGTTCGGGAGGTATTTGAGGACACATATGGGCTTAACTGTATTCAGGGGGCTATTCTTAACCCAGTCAACGACCAAGGCAAGGTCACGAACCATAAAGCGTACGGAATCAATATAATGCGCTTAGGCATGGAGCGAGGTACATTAATGATTAATGAATCATGTATCGAATTCCTAGACGAAGCAAGGAACTATGCTATTGATGAACATGGACGATTTTCTGACCCTGATGACCATATCGACTCTGCTCGCATTGGTATATTGGCATTGATTCAAGGACATGGTGAATCTGTAGTGAGCCGAGCCAACACATTTGCGTTAAGGCGCTTTACCCCTATCGAGGGAAAAATCCAAAGGATATGACATGTTAGATAAACAAAACATTATTGTTGAGAGTTTGGAAAGCCCGCCCGCAAACAAAGGTCTGGAATATCAAGTTGCCCACGAAGCGTACTTGAAGATGGTAGATTACCTTCGCCTTACCCAAGCGAAAAATACCCTAAATCGATTAAGCGATTACCACTATCTAAATATTCCAGTCTCTAACAGTACTGAGCCAATCCGAGGTATTGACTACATATCGCCCGTGGTTAGTCCAGGCATTGACTATTCCACCGATGTTATAACCAAGTGCTTAATGCCAGACGGTAAAGTCAATTTTGAGTTTGAGCGCCTGTCTGAGTTTGATGCCATAGCCAGCCAACAAGCTGAAAAGATGGTTACTTACTTTATCAATAGTAAGAACGATTCGTATCAAATTGTGCGCGACTGGGCGCAAGACAGTCTGTTACACAAAAATGGTGTGGTAATGATTTCTCCAATTAGAGAGCCTATTACCCAATACAAAGAAGTCGAAGGCACAAGAGACAACCTGCGGTCGTTTGAGATCATGGCTGCTGAAAAGGGTCTTGTTGCAAAAAGACAACAGATGCGAAGAATAGATGTAGATTTGCAAGGTGTGGCACAAGAGACCATGATGCCTGACGAAACAGGCCAGCCAACCGAGCCAACAACCGATGAAATGCAAGATGCTATCAAGGCGCATACCATTTATCGTGCTAAGTACAAACTGACTGGTTTTTCTACCAATATACGTATCAAGCACGTAGCCCAGCATTACTTTGTATGTAACCCCACAATCCCAGGCATTCAAAACCAAGATTTCTGCGGTTTCTACATGCCAATGACTATCCATGAGGCCAAGTCACAGTATCCGTATATAGATTTAGAGAAGTTTGCTGACCACGCTGCCTACGGTCCTGCTGGCGCGTACCAGGCTGGCGCTTTGGAGAACGATCTAGCGTTACATGCACGGGATTCAACCCCAGTGCCTGGTCAGGGTGTGATCGCCTCCGCTGGTGCTGACCGTTACAGCCGAGTAGTCATGCTGACTACCGCATGGTTGCGTAAAGACGTGGACAACGATGGTGATGAAGAGATTGTGGAGGTTTGTTATTCAGGCTCGTACGTCCTGTATATCAAGGAAGTCGATTTCATTCCAATGGCAAGCATGTGTCCAAAGCCAATTGTGGGTAACTTCTTTGGTTACAGCCAAGCAGAGCGTTTAGTCCCATTACAGGAATACAAGACAGCTATTAACCGTGCTGAGATTGCATTTGCCTTGCAAGCATCTACTCCCCGTATGGGTGTAAACCCTGAGTACATCGATGCTGAGGAAATTCAGCGTGGTGTATCCGCTTTGTTTATT
>Ga0209084_1002157_pt1 | contig 15611 bp, 7 predicted proteins | sample C_130820_MF_Meta_FD_187309 | JGI IMG/M metagenome (GOLD analysis project Ga0209084, IMG submission 187309) | Freshwater microbial communities from Lake Croche, Canada to study carbon cycling - C_130820_MF_MetaG (SPAdes) (version 2) | ecosystem: Environmental > Aquatic > Freshwater > Lake | place... | reverse complement strand
ATTCAAGAATCTGCTTAATGAGTTCAACTTGACCGGCAAACTCAGGAGGAGTCTTCGCGCGCGTGGCTTTGTAAGCGGGATAAATCTGACTGCGGAAGGTGTCGCGAGAGATATCAAAAGCGACAGCGATGTGAGTTGGTTGGCGATCCTTCAGAACGCTCACCAACATTGAGACAAAACCATAGACCGCATTTGTGTGCTGCCCGCTGCTGGTTGCGAAGTTTTCGACTGGCAAAGCGTGGAAGGCGCGATAGGCCAAGGAGTGCCCGTCAAGGATTAAGAAATTGGGTGAATTTGCCACACTTGATACTAGAGCGAAGTACCGACGGTCGATGCAGGACGCGGTAAGTTGATGACTAGGAGTGAATTATGACTAATCCAACTAATGGCAATATTGAGTTTTCAGATGCGGGCCCGCTAGCTGAGCGAATGGGCATCAAGATTCTTGAGGCGTCGTCGGAACGTGTCGTAGGCACGATGCCAGTTGATGGCAACACTCAACCTTTTGGCCTGCTACATGGTGGGGCTTCGATGGTACTTGCCGAGACTCTTGGTTCACTTGGGGCACATTTAGCCGCTGGACCTGGTCGAACTGCGGTAGGCATTGAGATAAACGGTTCTCATCATCGAGCTGCCCGCGAAGGTCTGGTTACTGGTGTGGCTACTGCGATTTCGATAGGCAAAACATTAGCCATCTACGACATTGTTCTGAGCGATGAAGCAGGCAAGAAAATCTGCACATCACGCCTTACTTGCCTGTTGCGCGACCTGGCCTAAGTTCGCCACTGAGAATGCTCTGGCTGCGCCTACGAATGCGCTGAGCAACCATGCGGCTAGGTTCATCTGAAATCTTCTTGCGAAGCTGCGCCGTGTCACAAATGCGACGCGTAGCAATCGGAGCGAATCCGAGTCTTGCGAAGAATCGGTTAGCTTCACGTTCCTGCGGCGGAACAGAGGCCATGATGTTGTGGCAGCCCCAGACGTCTGCGTAACCAAGTGCACTATTCAAGAGAGCCTTTGCCACTCCACGGTGACGAGATGACTTATGAACATGCAGTCCAGAAATTTGTAGGCTTGGCATTTCTACCCACGTACCGACTTCGGCGATGCTGATGAGTGCAATCCCGACAGCCTTCTCGCCATCCCAGGCAGTGAGCACTCGGAAGTTTTCATTGTGAGTGGACATGCCGATACGAGCTTCAAGAGGATCAACCGTCAAGTTGCTCATACCTGGATGCATGTCCTCCCAGAGAGGAAGTAAGGCATTCAGGTCTTCTACGACTGCTTCGCGCACAAGAATTGCCATACCCTGAGGCTACGCCTTCTAGCTGACAGTTGTTAACCCGACGTCCACAAATGCGGGTGGTTTAGTCGATTGCGCTTCCCTGTTGGCGTTGCAGACAGACCACGCCAGCGCGCACTCGCGGGAGGAAATCATGAAAGCGTGGGAACTAATCATAGAATTCCGGTGCTGAACAAGGTAAACACAAAGACAACTACCCCACCAATGCGATAAATCCACTTGTTCTGGGGGCGCATATACCAATACACATCGCCTTCAACGGGCTCGCGACCAAACATACCTAAGAATGCAAGAAGTGCTGAAGCTGCTGTGGCACCTACAAACTTGAGCGGACCAGAACCAGGCGAATGTGAGAAATGTGACGCTACTATGCCACCAACAGTTTGCGCGAACAACATACCGAGAGCCAAACCAGGTAATCCTCTTGGCAGAATGTGATGCAATTTGGGCACATTCGGAAGCTTCTCGGCTAACGGATCGAGGAATGCAGGAAGAATAAACAACACCGTTCCTACATACAAAAGAGGGCTATGCGGGAAGATCGCACCCATCAGGAAGCCAAAGAAAAGAGCTCGCAGAGTCAGCGAGATATTCACCTGTAGTGCACTCGTCCGCGGAATGTCAGTGACGTTAACACGATTCAGTCGAGCTGGGAAATAGCGCGCAGTAACCTCCTCTGCCACGACACGCAAGGTCACAGCAACGGCCAAGAGACCGCCAATCTGCGACGCATGAGCGGTCAGCGCAAAGAGCCTGCCAGAAATTGGAGTGAGGACATTAATGAGATTCAGGGTCGCCCAGCCAGCAATAAATGCACCAACAGCGATATCGATGACACGTTCGTACCATTGATAAGGAGCGCTAGCTGCTGGACGACGGAAGTTGCGGAATGCTCCAGCAAGCATGCTTGGACCGAAACTGATCATCACTAAGACAATGAGTAGGCGCACATCACTGAGGTCGGGGGCAGTTGCTTTCATCAGCGCAGCAATACTGAACACTGTCATCGCCGCAAAAGCGGCAAACACATCAAAAGCACCAATAAGGACGATGCCAACGAAAAGAGCTGTGGGTGGTGGAACAACTTCAGTGCCTAGTTGACGGATGCTGAGAACTGACAAAATCATCGCGATTACGGGCAGTAATACGGAGATCGAACCGATTGATGCACGCAAATATGCAGAATCGTTAAGGAGTTTTGAGGAGAGCGGAGAAACGGGAGCAACTCGCTTGACTAGCCGTTTCGACGGCCCGTCTAAGGCCACTAAGAGCCCCGCGGACCAGAGCCCCAAATTATCGCCGTACCTAGTCGCACCATGAAGTGCTGAAGCTTCCCTACCACCCTCGCTTGCGTCCGCTGCATCAGCAGCATTATCAGCGGCATCTGCAGCAGCGTCACCAGAAATTCCAGCACGTGAAGCTGAACCTCCCGCCGAGCCACCACTAGCGCCACCTGCCGCTCCACCAGCAGCCGCAACTCCACCAGCAGCTGCCGCCGCTGCAGCAGTGGCAGCGACCGCAGCAGTAACCGACACCGCAATCGCTGTCGTCGTTGCCGCTGCCTTAGCCGCTTTGACACTCGCAGCCACTACAGAAGCCTTGTCAGTCTGCCCAGCGTCCACAACCGTCTTCGGTACCAAGATCGGTGCCGTAACAGTGGTCGAGAATCCTGCAGATGTCAGTGTGTCAGATGTGACCGTGTCCGAGTTTCCAGACTTATCAAAGAATGCGATTGCAGCGACTACCCACTCAAGAGGTTGATCAGTCAGCGGAACCTGAACGTCGGCCCTAAACAAGGCCCGCTTGGCATTTCCAGACACAAACTTGGCCAAGATGTTGGAAAGATCTTGTGTCCCATCTGACGATTGGAAATTCACCATCACACCGCGTTGAATGTCGACGCCAGAACCGAGGTCCTCAACAGTGAACTCGGTAGCCAACTGCATAGATGCGCTGTCCATGTTCACATCAGATGACTGAACTTCAAGACTGGTCAATACTGGTGCAGTCTGGTCGGTGACGCAATTGTCAGCAGTGTCATCCGTTTCGGCGATACACGTATTTTCACCAAGCCCACCAATAAATGTGTCAGCGCCATCTCCACCAAGCAAGACGTCAGCGCCATCGCCACCATCGAGCATGTCCGCGCCGGCACCACCCTCAAGATCGTCATCACCTGCGCCACCTGAGAGTTTGTTGTCTGCATCGTTACCGGTGATTGCGTCATCACCCAGACCACCAAGGACATTTTCAAAATTGACCAGAGTGTCGGCACCTTGTCCCGTAGCAACACCTGTTTGCAGATTGACGGTCACTGGGATCGCAAAGCCGTCGAAACTCAAAGTGTCGATACCGTCACCAGCATCTAATGTGTCATTACCAAGCCCACCAGAAATCGTGTCATTGCCGGGCCCACCTGAAATGATGTTGTCAGAACTGTCGCCAAAGATGGTGTCGTTGCCACTGCCAGACGTTACATTCTCAACACCGACAATCGAGTCACTGCCCTGTCCTGCAATCGAATTATTTGGCAAATCAATGACCAGATCTGCAGTCACCTCAGAAAAGTTTGCCAAGTCTGCACCAACACCACCGTTGATGACATCGTTGCCCAGTCCACTCGTGATGGAGTCATCACCAGCACCAGAGGTGAGAGCATTGTCGCCATCGTCACCAACAATACGATCATCACCAGAACCAGTAACAACATTTTCAAATGCCGCCAAAGTGTCGATGCCTTGGCCGACACTCCGCTCTGCAACCAAATCCACATTCATGCTCGTTTTTGAGTCTCGAGAGCTGAGTGTGTCATTGCCCGCTCCACCACTCAGGACATCGTTACCCAATCCACCATTGATGATGTCGTTCCCATCGTCGCCAAGAATCTGGTCGTTTCCTGCATTGCCGCCAATCACATCATCGCCCGGTCCACCGGAGATGCTGTTGGCATACTTGTCGCCCGCCAGAATGTCAGCACCCTGTCCACCAATAATGTTTTCGAAAGTTTCGAGGATGTCGGGACCTTGACCGATGGCCTGGCCCGTCAATAAGTTAACCGACAAGCTGCCGGTTGCATCCGTGAAATTGACTGTGTCAATCCCATTGCCCCCAACAAGGTGATCCGGGCCAAGAGCACCGCTGATGGCATCGTCACCGTCTCCACCATTTAAGTCGTTTGCGTTAGCATCACCCGTGATGACATCACTGCCTGAGCCACCAACAACATTCTCCAAACCAGACAGAGAATCGTTTCCATCACCAGTAGCTAGGCCAGCAACAAGGTCAACAATCAGATTGGATGTACTCAATGCATAATCGACCGTATCCACTCCTGACCCACCAATAAGCGCATCATTGCTGGGCCCTCCAGTGAGAATGTCTGAACCGTCGCCGCCGTTCAGGACGTTTGCGTTATCGTCGCCGATGAGAATGTCGTTACCAGTGCCACACGCGACGTTTTCAACGTCGAAGAGCGCATCAGTGCCTTCACCTGTTGCTATGCCATCCGACAAATTGACACTCATGCTTGACTTCACAGTTTCGTAGGAAATGGTATCGAGCCCCGAACCACCAACTACTAGGTCATCACCGAGCCCACCCACAAGGAAGTCACTTCCACCTGAGCCATCAATAGAGTTGTCATACTTGTCACCGTGCAGAGTGTCGTTACCATCTCCACCAACAATATTTTCCAGACTGACGAGTTGATCTGCACCGTTGCCAGTTGCCAGCCCACTCGCCAAGTCCACGTTGAGGTCAGCGGAGACGCCTGCGTAACTCACGGTGTCAACACCGATACCACCAGTGAGAGTGTCGTCACCAGATCCACCAGTGAGAATGTCGTCACCAGATCCACCGATCAGCACATTGTCCTGCTGATCACCAGTCAGTACATCATTGCCTGGACCAGAAGTCACATTTTCCAGCCCAGTTAATACGTCGTTGCCGGCTCCTGTGGCTACACCAGAAGTTAAGTTGATATCCATACTGTTGGACGTGTCGCTGAACACTCCAAGGTCGTTTCCGACTCCTCCGCTGACCGTGTCATTGCCAAGCCCAGGGGTAAGCGTGTCGTTGCCAGCACCTGTGCTCAAGGCGTCATCACCACTGCCGCTGCTGATTGAATCATTTCCATCATTTGTGATGATCTGATTGCCTCGAGCGTCACCTGTGACAACATCATCGCCAGATCCAGTTGTGACATCCTCAAAATCAATGACTGAATCAGTGCCAGCTCCGACTGCAGTCTTGCGTGACAAATCGACAACGATACTCTTCGTTGAATTTATGTATGAGACTGTGTCGATACCCTGATCGCCGCTCAATGCATCATTTCCAAGTCCACCGGTAATGGTGTCATCTCCAGCGCCGCCACTCAGCGCATTGCTGGCATCGTTACCGAGGAATGTGTCATTTCCACTTCCACCAGTGACATTTTCGATGCCGTTGAACTCATCTACCCCTTGCCCCGATGCAGTCCCTGCTGGCATGCTCACTATGAGAGCAGCAGTAGTTTGACTGTACGAAAGCGTGTCAACACCAAGTCCGCCAGTCAAGGTGTCATCTCCAGCTCCACCAGCCAATGTGTCACTACCAGCAGCACCATCAATGTTGTTGTTTGAAGAGTTACCAGTCAACTGATCTGAGCCTGGTCCACCCAAAATGTTTTCGAAGCCGGAAAGCGAATCCGTACCTGCACCAGAAGCACTACGGGTTGCAAGGTTGGCCACGACATCGCCTGTTGCATCCGTAAATGTAACGACATCAGTACCTACGCCAGCACTGAGCGCATCATCACCTAGTCCGCCAGAGAGTGAATCGTCTCCGGGGCCACCATCTAAAGTGTCATTCGATGCAAGACCCATGAGTATGTCATTGCCAGAACCTGTTGAAATGTCATTGGCCTCAGCAGAGCCCACAACTGTGTCATCACCTGAGCCAGTCGTGACATTTTCGAAACCGGTTATTGAGTCATCGCCAGCACCAGTTACCACGTTAGAAGTCAGATTGATCTCAAGATCTGCTGTGGAATCGGCAAAGGTTATGAGGTCTATGCCAGTCCCACCAGAGAGCAGGTCATTGCCTTCATCGCCAGAAATCGTGTCATCTCCAGGTCCGCCTGTGACTTGATCGTTTCCCAGCAGAGCCACAATCACATCGTTGCCCGAACCACCATCAAGCGAATTCGCTCCATCATCACCAGTGAGGAGATCGGCACCAGAGCCTGCAATGACATTCTCAACAGCATCTAGCGCATCATTGCCGTCACCCGATGCTGTCCCCGATCGCAAATCAACTGCGAGATCTGTCTGCACCGTGGCATAACTGATGGTGTCAACACCACTTGCACCTACCAAAGTGTCATCACCGCCGGCGCCGAGCAGGATGTCGTCACCAACGCCACCGTCAAGAATGTTGTTCGATGAATCACCAGTCAACGAGTCATTGCCGCCACCGGAAGTGACATTCTCGAAACCAGCCAAAGTGTCATTGCCAACACCCGTTGCCAAACCAGAGGCCAAATTGACCGAGACATCTGCCGACGAATAGGCAAAGGACACATTGTCGGTACCCGCGCCACCAGACAACGAGTCATTGCCCGGACCACCAGAAACACTGTCGTTGCCCGGACCACCAGAAACACTGTCGTTACCCGCACCACCAGACAACGAGTCGTTACCCGGACCACCAAATAACACATTCACACCAGCTGAACCAGTCAACACATCGGAGCCACTGCCACCAGTGACATTCTCAATTGTGTCCAGCACGTCTGCGCCCAAACCCGTGGCACAATTTGCAGTAAGACTTGCTGTCACTGGCACAGCCGCATCTGCATAGCTGACCGTGTCAACCCCGGAGCCACCAGTCAATGCGTCATCGCCAGCGCCGCCGGCAAGTGTGTCATTGCCAGCCGCTCCATCAATGCTGTTGCTAGATGCATCCCCAGTGAGCTGATCAGAACCAGGGCTACCCTGAATGTTCTCAATGTCCTTTAATGAATCTGTTCCGGCACCAGAGGCGGTACCAGTGCTCAAATTCGCAACGACGTCATTTGTGGCATCGGCGAACACGACCAGGTCATTACCTGAACCAGCATCCAGCTCATCATCACCGAGTCCGCCAGACAGAGAATCATCTCCAAGACCACCTGAAAGCCGATCGTCTCCGAGCCCACCAACAAGTGTGTCGTTACCCGCGCCGCCAGCTACCGTGTCATCGCCCGCAGCACCCGTGACAGTGTCATTACCATCGGCGCCGTCAAGAACATTGTTTGATGAATCGCCGCTGATTGTGTCATCACCACTACCTGCAGTCACATTCTCAAAACCTGCCAAAGTGTCACTACCGGCACCAGTTGCAACACCGGAAAACAAGTTGACCACAAGATCGGCAGATGAATCAGCAAAGTTCGCAGTGTCGCTCCCAGCTCCACCAGTTATTGAGTCATTCCCCGCGCCGCCAGACACGGCATCATTTCCAGAACCACCCGACACGGCATCATTTCCAGAACCACCCGACACGGCATCATTACCTGGGCCACCATCAAGAACATTCACCAAAGAATCACCGGTCAGAGTGTCAGACCCAGAACCTCCATTGAGATTCTCAATGCCAGACAATGCATCAGTACCCAAACCTGTCGCCGCACCCGTTTGCAAATTCGCAGAAACAGCAGAGGACGAGTCCGCATAACTAGCCGTGTCAAGTCCGTCGCCACCGACGAGAACATCATCGCCTAAACCACCGACCAGCGTGTCACTACCAGCACCACCGACCAAAACATTTGCAGTAGCAGAACCGGTCAAGACATCCGATCCACTGCCTCCCGCGACATTCTCAATGGTGCTCAAAGTATCCGTGCCCACACCGCTTGCTGAACCAACAGCCAAGTTGACCGTTAAGTCCGACTTCACTGATCGGAAAGACACATTGTCTAGACCGGGGCCACCAATCAGAACGTCATTGCCCAGCCCACCGATCAATTCATCAGCGCCTTCAGAGCCATCTAACCTGTTGTTTCCCACATCGCCAATAAGAACGTCATCGCCAGGACCTGCAACAACATTTTCGAAGCCAGCAACTGAATCACTACCCATGCCAACTGCTGACCCAACTGAGAGGTCAATAGAGATGTCAGTTGCAGCTGATTCGAAATTAATGGTGTCGACATCTGCGCCTCCTGAGTACGAGTCATCACCTGAACCAGCCAGGACCGTGTCAGCACCAGCATCTCCAAGGATGCCGTCCTTGCCTACTCCATCGGAGAGAGTGTCATCGCCCAATCCACCATGAATCGTGTCGTTGCCGTCACCACCAGATATTCTGTCATCGCCCGGGCCACCATCAAGGTCGTTGCTGTTCACATCGCCAGCAATGACGTCATCGCCTTGACCACCTGTGACATTTTCGAGATTCAGTAAACGGTCATCACCTTGGCCGCTCGCCAAACCAGCAGCAAGATCTACGTGAATCGGGTCGACTGAAGTTGCAAAGCTGACTAGGTCTGCTCCCGATCCGCCATCCAGTTGATCGTCACCGGCACCACCGGTGAGAGAGTCAGCACCCGGGCCCCCGATGAGGGTGTTGGCCAAGGAGTCACCTACTAATGTGTCGGCACCTCCACCACCAAGAACATTCTCAACGTCTGAGAGGACATCCTGTCCTTGTCCACTTCCTGTCCCTGCGAGTAGGTCCGCGAAGATGGAAGTCTTTGAGCTCGAGTAGTCAACGGTGTCAGCACCATCGCCACCGATGAGCGCATCATCCCCTAATTGGCCGCTAAGTGTGTCGTCACCTGACCCACCATCCAATCGGTTGGCAGCATCACTGCCGCGAATGTTGTCAGCCTGATCAGTTCCAACCGCATTCTCGATTGTGTTGAGCGAATCAACACCGTCAGTGGAACTTGATGCTGCGCTTTGGGACAAGTCAATAGTCACCGGAGATGTTGCTTCAGCGTATGTAACTGTGTCTATGCCGTCAGAGCCAGTTAATGCATCATTTCCTGAACCACCGGAGAGCGTATCGCTGCCTGGACCACCGAGAATCTGGTCATCGCTTGCAGCACCTGAGATGAGGTCGTCACCCGGCCCACCATTGAGCTGGTTGACATTTCCATCGCCTGTAATGACATCGGCGAACGGACTGCCTACAGCATTCTCAAAGTCAGCTAGCTGATCAGAGCCAGCACCAAGTGCACTACTCGAAGCAAGGTCCACATTGACGGCGTCCAGCGACCTCGCAAATGTAACGGTGTCTCGTCCTGCGGAGCCCGAGAGTGTGTCGTTGCCGGCACCCCCATCGACAGTGTCATTGCCAGGACCGCCAACTAGAACATTGTTCGTTTCGTCACCGACGATTACGTCATCGCCAGAGCCACCGAGAATATTTTCGACCGTCGCTAAGCGATCAGCTCCAAGACCTGTGCTCGTATGTGCCCCAAGATCAATAACTAGTTTTGCGGTCGCAATCGAATAGTCCGCAGTGTCATTTCCGTCATCGCCCGTGAGCGTGTCGTTCCCAGCACCAGCATCAAGTCGATCGTTTCCAGCTCCGCCAAAAATAGTGTCATTGCCTGAGCCAGCAACTATGAGGTTGTCTTCGTCATTACCAATAAGCCGATCGTTGCCTGATCCGCCAAGAATGTTCTCAATTCCCGTCAGCGTATCCGCGCCGTTACCTGTGCTAGTCCCAGCACTCAGATCAACTACTAAAGCACCTCTCACTTTCGATAAATCAATCGTGTCCTGACCCTCGCCGCCATCAAGGACGTCGTTGGCTGGGCCGCCCGAAACACTGTCGTTTCCGGTGCCTGTACTTATGTGATTGACCGCAGAACTACCCATGACATAGTCATCGCCACTTCCAGTGACTACATCGACAAAACCAGAAATGGTGTCGTTGTAGCCAGCACCAGAGACCATGGTCATTGGAAGATTTACGGACAAGTTCGTCGTTGCTGTACCGAGATACAACGTATTCAATCCTGCGTTGCCGGCAATCGTATCGACACCTCGCCCTGGATCTATCGAGTCATTGCCAGGACCACCTCGTACTTCGTCGTTACCGTCACCAGCATCAATAGTGTCATCGCCACCCAATGCAGCGATGGTGTCGTCGCCACCCAGCCCACAAATAACATCTGAGCCCGAAGTACCTTTGAGAATGTCATTTCCGGGCGTTCCAATGATCGTGCAAATGGACCCATTGGAGGACAAAGTTGGGGATGTCTCTGACCACGCGTTCCCGGCTACCCCAAAAAAGGCAAGCACAACGATGGGGAAGGCGTACTTGATGAACTTTCTACTCACAATTACAGCTTCACTTTGTCATACAACCCAACAGTTGCAACGAAGGTACGCTCAGCACTCTACCACTTAACGCTGCAACGCAGTCCCCGAAGCGGATGCGTAAATCCTCAAACTTGCCTCTTGTTGAGGGAAAACATTCGGCTCTAGCGACAACCGGACTTTAGGCCCCAGTTTCCGGTAAAGTCTCGGACATTCGTACGACCTGAGCATTCTGCAACTTGGTACGTACCGCAAGGAAAGGCGTCATATCGACATCCGCAGCACTACCACGGCCTAGATTCTTTCCGTGTTCAAATGGGTTATCGATGTCTTTAGACAACCTAACTAGATAGGCATAAATCAGGGTCAGTCCGCCCGTGATGCAGAAACCGATTAGTGGGGTTGAAAATGCCACTATCGAGAGGGTCACGATGACACCACCCACCAGCAACTCCATGAGAGCGTAGCCAGCCGAGATAAAGTCGGTGTCTCGAATGACTTGCACGCGCGACAATGCCGCACCAAGGTCACTATTGACCCGAAGAAGGCGGTGCATGTAGTAGTCAGGGACATCGTTACGATCTAGGTCGAGAATCATCTCGCCCATGTCGCTTCGGGCTCGCCACAAATCATCATTTGAAATACGACCGTAGAACCAATCATGAACTACCTCGGTCAGATGCAACACTCTCTCGTGGGCCCAAGACGAATTCTTATTGACGCGTTGCAAGCCGCGGCGGGATAGACCGTCTAGATCGTCTAACGACCTAGAAATGGTTGCCGGCAGTTTCTCAGCTTCCTTGTAGTCGGTTATGACACCAGTGAGCATCAAACCCAGGATGACCGAGACGCCAGTCAAGATCGGCGCCAAATCAGAAAATTTCAGCGTCAAGTGCACATGGATCACTTCGGTCACTACGAATCTAAGCCCAAGTGAGAACAGAACGATGGGGATAGTCTTGACAACCAGCATCCACTTGTTTTTAACGTCTTGACTTAACACGCGAGATCGTACTCCTTTGGTGCATTAAGAATGCCTGCATAATCTTCTTCTTGAATTGCCACATACACAAGTTACAGCCAAAGTGACGTTGGCTCCGCTTTCAATCACTGACAACGAGCGAAAAGCGTCAATAATTCATCTGACAACTGCATAGGCTTAAGCCATTGTTCAACTTGTGACACCAATGTAAGGGTGGTGTAAAAGGCACGATGGACTGCCCCTTCGATAAAAAGGAATGACATGTTATTTGGAGCTGGCAAGTGGAGTATTCTTCGCAAAGCCCTGCCGTTTGTCGTCTTGGTACTTGCCCTTCGACTCGGGTTGCAGAAATTTTTTAATCTACATGTCGATTTGAAGTTCTCTGACATCGCAGCAATCTTGACTGCCACATCGTTAATTGTGGCCCTCATGCTCTCTGGCGTACTGGCTGACTACAAGGAATCCGAGCGCATTCCTAGCAATTTGGGTCGAGCATTGACTAATCTCGAGGGTTTAGCATGGCGAGGTCTTGATCTAGCTGGACAGGATGGCCAATGGGCACGGCTGCGAGTCCTAGCCATTGGTGAGGCAATCCATGATTGGCTCACGCAACAAAGTGATGCGGAGGCTATGTGGAAAGCACAGCGCGATGGCTCGAATATCATTCTCGATGTTGAAAAAGCTGGAGCTCCGTCGCACTACGCCAAGCGGATGCTTGAAATCAATAGCGAACTCGGCGCAAATCTCAGTCGCGTTCAAGTCATTCGCGACACTTCCTACATTCAACCGGGCTACGCCTTGATGGAGATGCTCATTGGCGTCGTCATGGTGCTCATGGCTGTCGTTCAGTTTCCTGCTCCATACATTGAGTGGCCCATTGCAGCTGCTCTCACTTTGCTTTATGTATTTCTACTGCTGTTGATTAAAGATGTGGACGACCCCTTCGAATACGATGCTGATGGAAAAAACATGAGCGCTGCAGATGTGGATTTGACCCCGTTCCTTTACGCATTAAACCGGATGCGTGCAGAGATTTCTGCTCCACTGGACTACGCAGATCGCGAATAGATGTTGAAAGCAGAAATCCACCAACCGAAACTTAGGTTGGTGGATTTCTCTTTGTCGGGCTGACAAGATTTGAACTTGCGACCCCTTCACCCCCAGCGAAGTGCGCTACCAAACTGCGCTACAGCCCGTCGCGTTCAATCCTATCGATTGACATCCAAGCAACAATGTTGAACCTGACAACTGCTGTTTAACAGAAATGCTGTCCCTGACAATCCTGTGTTGAATTGTCAGGGACAGCTAGATTCTGTACTCGTTGTGCACAAGAGTCAGGCACTTAGTACGTGGCTAGATTATTCGTGTGTCACTCGCTCTAGTGATGATGCCTCATCGGCTTCATCAGCCATGGCACCCTGACTTTGACGATACAGAATCCAGAACAGAACTGGCACGGCAACGTCACTGAGCAGGAACCACACATTGCTAGTCAGATAGTTCAGATACCAATGTCCAGAGCGTAAGCGCAATGTTGATTGAATCGCTATCACACTCATCGGATGGACCAATGCAACCAGATAAAGGTACTTGGTGGATGATCCAGAACTGAGCAGACAATCCAACGCTATTGCAGCCGCACCTACGGTCATGAGTAGCCATCCAGCCCAGAAGAACAACAGCTCTACCGTGCGAATCGCATCTCCAGATTGCAAAGGATTGATAATAAACGCCCACTGATGAGTAGCCACAATCAGAGACGTTAGATAGCTCAACGAAAGCAGAGCCACAATTAACAACTTAGGGCTAGCAGTTGGTACCCGGAGCGAACTCCGAGTACCAACTGCAGCATCATCCTTACGGAAGGACATTCGTGTTACATCCTGGCAAGTAGATGCCAGATCCTGGAGCAGTCTCAGTCATGACGACAGTTCCTGGCAAGGCATTCGCTGTACAAGCGCCGCCTTCGTTGAATGGATTTCCAGCGTCACCCTTGGCACCCTGTGGACCAGGAGCACCTGTCTCACCCTTTTCACCAGCGGGACCCTGTTCACCCTGGATACCTTGAGCACCATCAATACCGTTGATGCCATTGGCTCCGTCGATACCGTTAGTTCCGTTCACACCATCGATACCAGCGGGACCTTGATCACCCTTAGGACCAACGATTGCCATAGCAACATAGAAATCAGCTTCAGTCAGGCCAGGATTGGCTAGGAGCCAAGCCTCAAGTGCACCAGGGCCAGCGGGACCCTGAATACCTTGTTCGCCAGTTTCACCCTTTGGACCAACGATAGTCATGGCGACATAGAAGTCAGCATCAGTCAAACCTGGATTTGCAGCCAGCCACGAATCAAGAGCACCAGGGCCAGCGGGCCCCTGTTCACCCTTAGCACCATCAGCACCGTTCAGACCATCAATGCCAGCAGGTCCTTGATCACCCTTGGGACCGACGACAGTCATAGCGACATAGAAATCAGCTTCAGTTTGACCAGGGTTGGCTAGCAGCCACGAATCGAGAGCACCCGGACCGGCAGGACCCTGAAGTCCCTGCTCACCCTGAATACCTTGAGCACCATCAACACCGTTGACGCCGTCAGCACCGTTAGTTCCATTTATGCCATCGACACCAGCAGGACCCTGGAGTCCCTGCTCACCCTGGATACCTTGAGCACCATCAACACCGTTGACGCCATCCATGCCATTGAGGCCATCAAGACCGTTGATGCCGTTAGTTCCGTTCAGGCCATCCTTGCCATCGGCACCTTTGGCACCATCAACACCGTTTGTGCCATTAGTTCCATCAAGTCCGTTCAGACCATCCTTGCCATCGATACCAGCAGGACCAGCAGGACCCTGAAGCCCTTGCTCACCCTGAATACCTTGAGCACCATCAACACCATTGATGCCGTTAGATCCGTTCAGGCCATCGATGCCGTTAGTTCCGTTGATGCCGTCAACACCGTTGGTGCCGTTGGAACCGTTCAGGCCATCCTTGCCATCAGCGCCCTTGGTACCATCAAGACCGTTGATGCCGTTCATGCCGTCAACACCGTTGGTACCGTTCAGACCGTTGGTACCGTTGAGGCCATCCTTGCCATCGATACCAGCAGGACCAGCAGGACCCTGGAGTCCCTGCTCACCCTGGATACCTTGAGCACCATCAACGCCATTGATACCGTCAAGACCATTGGTTCCGTTAGTTCCGTTGAGACCGTCCTTGCCATCGGCACCCTTGGCACCATCAACACCGTTGATGCCATTAGTTCCGTTCGCACCAGTTGCACCCTGAGCGCCGGTAGGTCCCGTCAAACCAGTTGCACCAGTAGCACCCTGAGCTCCGGAAGGTCCCGTCAAACCAGTAGCACCAGTTGCACCAGTCGCACCTTGAGAGCCAGTGGGTCCCGTCAAACCAGTAGCGCCCTGAGCGCCTGTGGCGCCTTGAGCCCCAGTTGCACCCGCTTCTCCAGCTGGGCCAGCAGGGCCAACTGCAGACCAGGACAAGGCAACTTCCTTCTTTGAACATTTTGCTGTTCCCGAAAGAATTCGGACTGACCCGACTGACTTGTCCCTACAGGCGTTGATCGAACCGGCGGCGCCTGAGGCACTCGCTGAACTCAACGAGCTCAGGCCGACAAGACTCACCGTCGTGGCAGCCAAAGCCATACTTAATCGCTTTTTGCGAAAATTCATAATTGGTTTCCTCTTTGAATGGAATTATGACGCAGCAATCTGCATCAACTGAACACTATCGGCGTATTCTGCTCTTGCGATGCATTTGAGCAACTTTTCTCAGTCAGCGCCTAAGGGTCAGCATTTGTACTCTCGTTACCTTGCAGCAACACTAGGCGATTTCAAGGATTGGTTCCGATTGTCACTCCTTGAGTCGTCTTATTCAAGGTTTTTGTTACCGTGCTGTTGCTGCGGTGTATTTCGTTGAGGCTACTCCTCTGCCCGCACTATTGAGGGCAGCGATCTGCACGGGATATGTCGTGCTTGGCTTCAGACCTGTAATCACGATTCGTGTCGAGCT
>Ga0209084_1002155_pt1 | contig 15619 bp, 16 predicted proteins | sample C_130820_MF_Meta_FD_187309 | JGI IMG/M metagenome (GOLD analysis project Ga0209084, IMG submission 187309) | Freshwater microbial communities from Lake Croche, Canada to study carbon cycling - C_130820_MF_MetaG (SPAdes) (version 2) | ecosystem: Environmental > Aquatic > Freshwater > Lake... | reverse complement strand
TACCTGCCCTATGTGCAGGACTTCGTGCGGTCAGGCAAGTGGAGCGATGTGGGTGATATACGCCACACAGGTCTGGTTCGTCGGATGGATTTAACTGCTGATGATCGTCACCTGTTCCCAGAGGGCGCGGATTACATCACGATAGATGAGTTGAAAAAAATCCGATATGGCAAGCCTTGGACGCCGATTGATCAGGACGCTGAACTGGACATCGATCCCAAACTCGCCCCCGGTTACAAACAAGGTGGCCCCGTGAACTTGGACGCGATGCAGCTGGCGGTGTGGGGCAAGAAGGTTCAAAAAAAGCAAGTGGGTGGGTTGGCCAAAGCGATTCCAAGCAATCTGGCAAAGCTGATGAAGCTATTAACCACAGAAGCGCCTCTTCAAGCACCACAAATACGCAAGGCGCTGGGACAGGCATTCACAACCGGCAGCGAGCACTCGGTTGTTGGCCCAACGCACAGTGCCCCCAACGAGTCTGGGCGTGTTGGCCGCATCACCACTCAAGGCAAAGACTACGCTGTTGCACCTGATCAATTTGACATCCAGAATGCAGTAAGAGGTAAATCTAGCATCGTGGATTTTCATTCACACCCAGCCGACAGTGGCCGTGCATTTTCAATTTCACCCAGCTCTGGAGATTTTCACTTCGCAGCAAATCAATATTTCCCAGGGCCACAGTCCCGAGAGTTGAAAACTCTCATCGCCTCTCCTGCAGACGCCGCACTCAGAACACCTACTGAGTATTCGTTTTTCGCAACTGGCACCCCCGGCAAGGCGTTTGATCGGCGTGCGCGTGAAGCTGCAGTGTACGAGCTTCAGCGGAGTGGAAAAAACACTTTCAAAGATGTTCTAGACGACCCCAGGTTTAGAGATTATTTCGAGAGCGGCGGGCACATCGGCGACTGGGCGGAGGATGTCGCGCCGTTGGCACTTTTGAAGCTGCGTGAAGCGCAAGCCCTTGGACGTGGCGAGCTCCAGCTAAGCGGCAGGCCTGTCGCTGCAAGCGGCGGAACCAACATCGAACTGTACGACCTGATGCAGCCTGCTGCAACTGAGTTCTTGCGCAACAAGGGGTTTGACAAAGGTGGCCCCGTGAACTTGGACGCGATGCAGCTGGCTGTAACGAACAAACAACTAAGGAAACGTCATGGCTGATGTGCCAATAGACCCAAATTTCAATCGCTTCATTGACGGTCTGCAGATGACGCCGGATGGTGGTGCGGAGGTGATGCTCGACGAGGAGCCGCCCGAGGTGGAGGAGATGGAGGACGGCTCTGCGGTTGTCACTTTGGACAAGACAAAGGGGCCAGAAGAGGACGCCGACTTCTACGAGAACCTTGCGGATGTGCTGGAGATCAACGACCTCAACTCCATCGCCACCCGTTACCTGGACATGATCAGCAAGGACAAGGAGGCGCGCAAGGAACGCGACAAGCAGTACGAGGACGGGCTGAGGCGGACGGGTCTCGGCAACGACGCTCCGGGCGGCGCAACCTTCATGGGCGCGTCCAAGGTCGTTCACCCGGTCATGGCCGAGGCGTGCGTGGATTTCGCCGCTCGCGCAATCAAAGAACTATTCCCGCCGGACGGCCCGACGCGGACAAACATCCTCGGCGAGGTGACCGACCAAAAGAGCGAGATCGCCGAGCGCAAGCGCGACTACATGAACTGGCAGCTCACGGAGCAGATCGAAGAGTTCCGCGACGAGCAGGAGCAGTTGCTGGCGCAGTTGCCGCTGGGCGGGAGTCAGTTCCTGAAGATGTGGTGGGATGATCAGAAAAAGCGTCCCTGCGCCGAGTTCGTGCCGATCGACAACGTGTACCTGCCGTTCAGCGCGGTGAACTTCTACACAGCGCAGCGGGTGACCGAGGTGCACAACATCTCGGAGTGGGAGTTCAAGAACCGAATCTCTCGCGGGCTGTACCGGGACGTGGAGGTGATTCGGGCGACGATGGAGCCAGAACCCACCGGCCCCGAGAAAGCCAACAACAAGATCGAGGGCAAACAATACCAAGACGACGAGGACGGGCTGCGTCGTGTGTTTCACATCTACACGTGGCTGGAGCTTGAGGACGATGGAAAGTCTGACGGGAAATCGGCCCCGTACATAATGATGATCGACGAGTTGGAGGGCGAGGTTCTGGGCCTGTACCGGAACTGGGAAGAGGGCGACGACACTCTGACCAAGCTGGACTGGCTGATTGAATTCAAGTTCATCCCGTGGCGGGGTGCGTACGCGATTGGCTTGCCACACCTCATCGGGGGTCTTTCAGCGGCGCTGACCGGCGCTCTGCGGGCGTTGCTCGATTCAGCGCACATCAACAACGCCCCCACAATGCTCAAGCTCAAAGGCGCACGCATCAGCGGCCAGAGCCAACAAGTCGACGTCACTCAGGTGGTTGAGATCGAGGGTGCACCGGGAGTGGACGACATAAAGAAGATCGCCTTCCCGATGCCGTTCAACCCTCCTTCGCAAGTGCTTTTCTCCTTGATGGGATTTTTGGAAACCGCTGCCAAGGGCGTTGTCACAACCTCCGAGGAAAAAATCGCCGACATCACGAGTCAGGCTCCCGTCGGCACGACGCAAGCCCTGATCGAGCAGGGGGCGGTGGTGTTCAGCGCCATTCACGCTCGTCTGCACAACTCGCAGCGTCGGGTGCTGATGGTGCTGCAGAGGTTGAACCGTTGGTATCTGGACGAGCAGAAAAGGGGCGACGTTGTTGCCGAGCTGCCCATCAAGCGCGAAGACTTCAAGCGCAACAGCGACATTATGCCTGTGTCGGATCCGCACATTTTCTCTGAAACTCAGCGCATGGCTCAGACGCAAGCGGTGATGGCGTACGTTGACAAGTACCCGAATCTGTTTGATGCGCGGGTGGCTGTGGGTCGGGCGTTGAAGCAGATGAAGATCCCCAACATTCAGGAGCTCATGCCGCAGTACGCCAAGCCGCAAGAAATGCACTCAGCGGACGAGAACGCGGCCATGGCGATGGGGAGGATGGCGGTTGCGTATCCGCGTCAGGATCATCTGGCGCATATCGCGTCGCACCTTTCCTTCTCCAAGGATCCGGCGCTGGGGATGAACCCGATCATCGCCCCCGCGTTCATTCCGCAGGTGCTCGCGCACATCAAGCAGCACATGATGCTGTGGTACACGCAGAAAATGAACCAATACACCTTGATCCCTGCGAAGGTGAAAGCGCAAAAGTACGAGGACTCCAAGCTCGCCCCCGAGATTGATCGTGCGATGGCTGTTGCGGCGCAACACATGGAAATGGACACGCCGCAGGAGTTTGCCCAGATTCTGCCGCAGATCCAGCAACTGGTTCAGGCAGCGCAGCAGTTCGGCAAACCGCAACCCGCTGCGATGGACGGCGACGCTCAGGCGATTCTGCAAGCGTCCATGGCCGAGACCCAACGTCGTGCTGCAAAAGATCAGGCTGACATCCAGCTCAAGCAAACTCAGATGGTGCAAGATCATGAGGATCAGAACCGCGAGGACCAGTTCAAGGCGGCAATGAACACCGAAAACAACCTCACCAAAGAACGGATGCAGACGCTGGATCTGACGTTGGAAACGGCGAAATTGAAGAAAGAACAGTCTCAATCAGCGATTGACCTGCAGAATGAATTGCAGCGGAACCTTAACCGAGGAGTTTGACATGGCAACGAGCGACAAAGAGCAGCAAAGCGAGCTAGTCCCCCAGCACAAGCGTCTCGCGCAGGGTGCGCCCGTTAACGGGGCGCAAGCGAAAACTAAACAACCGTCACAAGGAGGACTCTCGCAAGCCAAAAAACGCAAATGAGATATGAAAGCGACTTCATCAGCGCAATAAAGGTACGGCAAGCTGACATAGCTGTGTCTCTCACTGCGGGTCATGTGGTGAATTTTGAGACGTACCAGCGTTTGGTGGGGCAATACGCGGGGCTGGAAGAAGCCCTGCAGATTCTCAACGACTTGTTAAAGGAAGAAAATGAGTGAAACTCCGGTAGCTTCTTACGAAGCTGATTTAGCGGGTGCATTCCCTGCTGTAGACCCCGGTGCTGCACCTCTTGGAGCTAGGATTCTGCTTCAATTGCGGATGACGAAGAAAAAAGTCACTGCTTCTGGGATTATTCTGGCTCAAGAAACCCGAGATACTGAGAAAGCGCAGAATCCGGTGGGGAAAGTGGTGGGAATTGGCCCTTTGGCGTTCAAAAAACGCGACACGATGGAGCCGTGGCCCGAGGGGTCGTGGTGCGAGATTGGAGATTACCTCCGCGTGCCGAAGTGGACGGGTGATCGGTGGGAGGTCAGACTTCCCAACACCCCCGAAACCGAGGAAAAGGTGGAATTCATCATCATCAACGACCATGAAGTCATTGCCAAAATCACCGGCAACCCACTCGAAGTGAGGGCGTTTGTATGAGCAACGAAACGATTAAAGCTGAAGAGCCGAATCTGATTGTGGACGAGCAAAAAGACGGCAGCGTGACGGTGGAGGGCATAAACCTGCCCCCAGAAGACTCCCAGGACACCGCTCAGGAGGAGGTTCAGGGCGATTCAGCGGAGCGGATCGCCGGTGGTGGCGCGGTTCCTGAGGACGGCGGCGTGGACCACCCCGACGACACCGAGGCCATTCGTTCTGCGCGACGCGACAAACGCAAAGCCAAAAAGGTTTACCACCGTCAGCAGCAGCAGGAGAAAGACGTCCGGTTCCAACAGCTTCAGCGGCAGAACCAGGAGCTTTTGGCGCGGTTGTCAGCTGTGGAGGTGAAAACTCACGGCTCCGAACTAGCTCGCATCGACAAAGCGATCGAAGACCAGAATGTCCGGATCCAATACGCCAAAATGAAAATCGCCGAAGCTGCACAGGCGTCGGATGGCGAGGGCATGGCGAACGCTCAGGAGATGTGGTTTGAGGCAAGGCGTGCTGCGGAGTCTTTGCAAAACTTGAAGAACCAAGCCGCGACCCCCAAACAGCAAGCTCTCGCTCCAGACCGCGACGTTCAGCGTCAGGCGGCTTCGTGGATGGAGCGAAATTCGTGGTACGACCCAAGTGGCGGGGACGAGGATTCTGATATCGCTTTGACCATCGACAAACGCATGGCCAAAGAGGGGTGGGATCCAAAAGGTGCAGACTATTGGGAGGAGTTGGACTCGCGCCTTCAGAAAAAACTTCCTCACCGCTACGCCGAAGATTCAGAGACGGACAGGCCCGCGAACAGAAGGCCGAAAAGCGTTGTCGTCGGCAGTGGACGTGAAAATTCTTCTTCCAGCGGAGGCAGAAACACCTTCACGCTAAATCCAGATCAAGTCAGGGCGATGAAAGATGCAGGTATGTGGGATGACACCGAGAAACGCGCCCGAATGATTCGTCGATACGCTCAAGAAGCTCGCCAAAATAGGAACAACTAAAATGCAGAACACTCGTATACGTAAAGATCTTTCTGCAGGCGGACGTGAAAATCGTTCGGCTGTTGACTTGGAAAGAGAATCGCCCGATAATCAATTTGCCTCGTCTGAAGAGCGTCGCAAGATGTGGAAGGACGAATGGACACAAAGTGCTCTGCCAAATGTTCCGGGAATTTCCGGATGGCACCTTTGCTGGTTATCGACCACCAATAGTTACGACAGCATTGATAAACGGATTCGCCTTGGTTACGTTCCCGTGAAAGCGGATGAGTTGCCGGGGTTTGACAATTACCGTGTAAAAGCTGGCGAACAAACTGGGTACATTGCGTGCAACGAAATGTTGCTTTATAAGATCCCGATGGAGCAGTATCAGGAAATTATGGCACACTTTCACCATGAGCAGCCTCTGGAAGAAGCGAATAAAATTCGCATTCAAGCGGAGCAGCAAATTGCGCGTGACAGTTCAGGCAAACGCCTTGGCCAGATAGAGGGTGATGGCATTGAGTCTTTGGACAAAACAATTCCCGCACCAATGTTTTGATGCGGAAACCTCTAAAATTTAGGAGTACTTATGTCTGCAACTAGCGCTCCGTTTGGCTTTCGCCCTGTTTTCCATCCCTCTGGGCTGGATCGGGCAATTGCACTTGCAAACGGTATTGCCAGTGGTTACAACACTGGAATCCTCAAGAATCAACCCGTTGCCTTGAACTCCAGTGGTGTGCTGATTATTGCCACCGCAGGGAGTGCTTTTCAAGGTTCGTTTGCTGGCGTGGAGTATACCGATGCTTCGGGTCGTCGCCAGATCAACAACCAGTTTCTGGCCAATACGGCTTTTCAAGCCGGTTCGTGCGTAGCTTATTACTACAGCGATCCGCTGATCGTCTACGAAGTCCAAGTCGACGCCACTCTGGCTCAGACTTCGATCGGCGATCAAGCGAACATGAGCAACGCGACTGCCGGTAGCACCACCACCGGGCTGTCTGCGGCAACTCTTTCAAGCTCGCTGGCAGGTAGCTCCGCCGTTGGGGATTTCCGAATCCTCGACATAGCCCCCTATGCAGATAATGCATGGGGAGACGCATTCCCGATTGTCCGCGTGCAAGTCAGCCGCAGCCAATTCGTGGCAACCATTAACGCAATTTAAGGAGAATAAATAATGGCTGCTCCGATGCGTAGTACAGACTTCCGTTCGATTGTTGAGCCAATCCTCAACGAGTGTTTCGACGGAGTCTACGATCAACGTACCGACGAATGGTCACGGGTTTTCCGTGAGCAAACAGGTATCCCGCGCAACTACCACGAAGAGCCGGTGCTTTACGGCTTTGGTGCTGCACCGCAACTGCCTGACGGCACGCCGGTAACGTACCAGCAGGGTGGTGTGCTGTTCCTCCAGCGCTACGTCTACAACGTCTTTGGTCTGGCGTTTGCTCTGACGAAAGTGCTGGTAGAGGACGGCGACCACATCCGTATCGGTCAGGTGTACGCAAAGCACCTCGCTCAGTCGCTGATTGAGACGAAAGAAACGCTGTCAGCCAACGTGCTGAACCGCGCTTTCAACTCGTCTTATACCGGCGGCGACGGCGTGGCTCTTAACAGCGCCTCGCATCCGATTGTCAACGGCACGTTCAGCAACCTGCTGACCACCGCCGCCAACCTGTCGCAGACCTCGCTCGAGCAGATGCTGATCCAGATCCGTCAAGCCGTTGACAACAACGGTAAGAAGATCCGTCTGGTTCCGCGTCAATTGGTTGTGGCTCCGGGCAACATCTTCCAAGCCGAAGTTCTGCTGAAGAGTGTGTTGCGCACGGGCACCACCAACAACGACGTCAACCCGATCAAGTCGATTGGTCTGCTTGATGAAGGTGCTGCAGTGCTTTCGCGCCTGACCTCGCCGACAGCTTGGTGGGTTCAGACCGACGCGCCGGAAGGGATGAAGCTGCTGATGCGGCGTGCGCTGGAGAAGACGATGGAAGGCGATTTTGAGACGGACTCCATGCGCTACAAGGCTACGGAGCGTTACCAAGTTGGCTTCACCGACCCGCGTGCCATGTACGGCACTCCGGGGGTCTAAGCAATAAATCGGGGCTGGTAATCCGGCAGCATCTGGAGTGTGGACAGGAACGATAAGCCCGTTACCACACAACCAGCCCCACCCTTTTTAATGTATTCGTCAAGCTTTTCAAGGAGAAGACGAAATGCCTCAATTTTCAGATGACCTGTACCTAGGCCCAGCGCAAACTTACATGGGTGTGGGCAACAATCCGGTAAACGCCACGTTCACCGGCTCCATCGCCACCACCACTTTGACGGTCACCGCGATGTTGAGCGGAGACCCTCTGTACGTTGGTCAATTCATCACCGGCTCCAGCGTTACCGTTGGGAGCTACATCACGGCTTTTGGAACTGGCGCTGGAACAACCGGCACTTACACCGTGAGCGCCTCGTCCACCGCGTCCAGCACCACTATGTACGCGTCTGGCAATGCGGCGATCTCTGATCCGTCGAACATGGACGTTGGCATTGGCCCGTTGGGTCGTGTTTATGTGTTCGATGTGATCCCGGAAGTAAAGTCCACCACCAACATCGCTACGGCAAGCGTCTACACCTCCGCAGTCACTCTGACCGCCGGTGCTGGAACGCGCTCTGTGGTGCGTGCTGATGGAACTACGGTTGTTCAGTTGGACTGCGCTCGTGCTGTTGCGACGACTACGGGTGCAGGTTCGCCGACCACCCGGAACGTCACCATCTCTGGCTACGACTACTACGGTCAGGCCATGAGCGAAGTGATTGCGACTGGCGCTGTTGCTTCGACCACTGTGAACGGCAAGAAAGCGTTCTTCCAGATCAGTGGGATCACGATTTCTGGCAGTGCTGTGGTCACAGTAGCGGTTGGAACGACCGACCTCATTGGCCTTCCGGTTCGCTTGATAGATCGTGGATATGTTACGAGAGCAGGATGGGACAACACGTTGGCTGAGGACGCTGGCACTTTGGCGGTGGCTGTTACGACCAACCCGGCAACGACGACCACTGGCGACGTGCGCGGGACATATGTGCCGTCCAGTGCAACCGACGGTCAAAAGCGGCTGGTTATGAATATCTCCCTCCCGGCGTTGGCTGTTGGGCCGAATGCAACCCGTCTTGGCGCTCTTGGCGTCACACAAGCTTAAGGAGAGCGAAATGGGTCAATTCAAACCAATGGTAAAGATGGAGACCACAGAGCCTTCAGTTATTCTGAAACTCGCGAAAGGTGGTCACGTTGCCATGAAGTCTAAAGGCGAAGAAGGTCACAAGCCGACGAAGAAGATGGACGGCGGAGCGATGGCGGCATTGGCCGGGACACCGGCTCTGGTGGGGCGTCCTGCGCTTAATGCGCCTGTAGCTGCTCCGGGTCGTCCGTCGATGAATGATCGTCGGAAGGCGATGATGATGGCGCAGATGATGAAACAACGCCAAGCTGCTCAAGCCATGCCCGCTCCGGTGATGAAAAAGGGTGGCAAGGCTGAGGGTGGCAAGATGGACGAGTCGCAAGACAAAGCGATGCTCAAAAAAGCCTTCAAGCAACACGACACGCAAGAGCATAAAGGCGGCAAAGGCACCAAGCTGTCACTGAAGACGGGTGGCGTTGCGATGGGCGCTGCCGGGTATGCTGCGGGTGGTGGCGTGAAGATGGGCAACGGCGGTGGATTCAAAAAAGGCGGCAAAGTCAATCGCAAAGCCAATGGCGGGGCGATGAGCTACGTTGACGGGAATGTGGCTGGCACGCCTCCGGGCAAGACCAACACCACCACTGGCGGAGTTAAGAAAGGCAACGCTGGCGGATACAAGAAAGGTGGCTCCGCAAAAAAGTTTGCTGATGGTGGCGGGTTGATGGGCGTATTAGGTGCCCCGTCAAAAACGTCCGGTTTTAGCGGAGATTTTGGAGGCGGAGGTGATGCGGGGGCTGGACTTGGACAGGTCAATCTAGGCGCGGGAACGATTGGCAAGGCTTTGAGTACGGCGGCTCAGGCAATCGGCGGCGGTGGTGGTGGTGGTGCAAATTTGAGTCCCCCACCTAATGTTCCCGGCGGCCCGATGAAAAAAGGTGGTTCCGCAAAAAAAGCCTACGCCACGGGGGGAAGTGTTAATTCAGGTCGTCCCGTGGCGATGCCTGAAGGACGTAAAAAGCCTTCGGCTCCTGTGAGCATCAACCAACTTTCTGGCACGTTCAAGAAAGGTGGCAGTGTAAAAAAGCTCAATGATGGTGGTGATGCTCAGTCTGATAAAGAGACAAAAGGCTATAAGGGCACCTACGCCACCCAGAAGGCTGAAAATTTAGCTGATCGTGAAGCCATGAATCCCATGAACTACATCCGTCCTCTTGTGGATAAGGTGAAGGGGATGTTTGGTTCTTCTGATGCACCCGGTGCGGTGACGAAGACTAAGGAGTCTACGACCATCGTTCCAAAGCGGCGCAGCGGCGGAATGGCTAATTGCTGAAATAAAACGGGGGCTTCGGCCCCTGTCTTTTTAGGAGAGATTTATGACTATCACAGCCACATCACAAACGCTGTTTGATGGTGAACGGATTGCCATCATGAAGTTTAATGCTTCGATGAGCACGACTGAAAATGAGTCTGCTGTCGCCAAAGTGACTCCCTCCGCGCTGTTGGCGTCAAACGCGGGCGGTGCTTGCGACGGGGTAAGTATTCTGAAATGCACCGCATTGACGCACGGTCTTGAAGTTCAAATGAACTGGGTTGCATCTACGCCGGTTGTCATTGAGACAATTCCGCAGAATAGCGCTTACACGCAAGATTTTGCTGCAATTGGCGGTTTGACGAACAATTCAGGCACAGGAAAGACTGGGGTAATTTCTTTCACCACGTTGGATGGTTCTGCTGGGGATGCTTACACGGTTATTCTTGAGATGCAGAAGCACTACGTCAACCCAACATCCTAATCATGCCAAGCAAATCCCCTTCCCAGCATCGTTTGATGGAGGCGGTCGCACATAGCCCTGCATTCGCTAAGAAAGTTGGCATCTCTCAAAAAGTTGGCAAAGAGTTTGCCAAGGCTGATGAGGGAAGGAAATTCAAGGGGGGTGGATTGTATTACAACATTAATGCAAAACGCGAAAGAATCTCCGATGGCTCTGGGGAAAAAATGCGGAAAGTTGGAAGCAAAGGTGCACCTACCTCGCAAGCATTTTTAGACTCTGCAAAGACCGAAACAAAGAAAGAGGGTGGTGTTTCTCTTTCTGTTGGTCGTGGTGAAAAGCTCTCTGTAGAGCGCGGCGCTGGGCTGACTGCCAAGGGCAGAGAGAAGTATAATCGTGAAACTGGAAGCAACCTCAAGGCTCCGCAGCCGCAGGGTGGCCCCAGAAAAGATTCATTTTGCGCCCGGATGTCAGGTGTCGTGAAGCACGCTTCAGGCGACGCCCCGAGGGCAAAAGCCTCTCTCCGACGTTGGGATTGTCCGGGTTGGTAAAGGGAGTCAATAAATGTCTACATCAGGCACTGTCGGCCAGACCGTAATCAATGTTCAAACACTGATTGATCATGGTGCGAGGCGTTGTGGCAAGCTGGCTGAAGAACTAACTTCGGAGCAGCAACTCTCTGCAAGGGAGAGTTTGTTCTATCTGCTGTCGAATCTTGCCAACCGTGGCATTCAGTATTGGGCGATCAGCAAGGCTGTCATAGGCATGACGGCTAATAAGTACATCTACAGCCTTCCAGTAGGCTCTATTGATGTTCTGAATGCACTGTACAGGAAACTGAGTCGTCCTTCTGTTAGTTCCACTGGAAGTTACTCGACCTCTGCTGGCGGTGTAATTGCCAATGCGTTTGACAGTGATACGGACACTGTTTGCCAGCAGACGTCCGCAAACGGTTCTATCTCGGTCAATTACGGCTCCAACAATCCGGTCTATGCCGGATCGATTGGCGTTCTGCCTTACGTTGCAAGTCAAGGATCCGCGTCTTGGACTTTCTCGCTTCAATACTCCACTGATGGGGCGACTTGGCTGACCCTTAACAATGTCGGAACCGTTACCGTTACTGATAATCAGTGGCTGTGGTATGACATTGACCCCGGTCAAAACGTTCAGTATTACCGCATTCAGGCTTCTGGCGGAACGACTTTGGCGTTGCGTGAGTTTTACGTTGGCAACAACAGTACAGAAATAACCATGTCTCGGCTAAACAGGGACGACTACACCAACTTGCCAAACAAGAACTTCACGGCAAACCAGCCTTTCCAGTTCTGGTTTGATCGGACAATTCCTCAGCCGACCATGTATCTGTGGCCTGTGCCTTCTGACCCTTTTGTTCAGATGACGGTGTGGTATTCAAGGCAGATTCAAGACGTTGGTGCTTTGCAGGACTCTTTGGAGATACCACAACGTTGGTTTCTGGCAATTCAATCGATGTTGGCTCACCAGATGAGCATGGAAATGCCGGGAGTTGCGACAGATAGGATCACTTATCTGGAAGGCCAAGCAACAAAGTATCTGTACGACGCAGAGCAGGAAGAAAGAGACAAAAGTCCGATCTACTACGCTCCGAATATTTCAGTTTACACAAGATAATGCCAAGATTTCTTGACACGCTTGGATTTTCGGACATTGCAATATTTATTTGCGACCGATGCAAAATGAAACGTCCGCACGCCGAAGCGAGAAACGACCCAAACTTTCCCGGATTGAGAGTTTGTGGTCAGGGGTGCGCTGACGAAAAGGATCCGTACAGGCTCCCGGCGAGGCCGACCGAAAGGATTACGATTCGGTTCCCTCGTCCTGACGTAAGCGTTGCGACGAATCCGAATAACCTGATAACCGGAGGTTACGGAGGTGCAATTATCTCGACCGACACGAGTGGTGGGATTGTTCAGAATAATGGCAACTTGGAAGGGGTGCTTGTCACGCCCTCTTCGACGTAATGGCTAACGTAACGATCAACGACCTCCCCTCTGCCGGGGCCATTACGGGCACAGAATTGGTTCCCGTGGTGCAGAATGGCATCACGGTTCGGACGACCACAGCGGCGCTTGCTGGGTCGCCGATACAGACGCAGACCTTCCTGACGCTGAACCAAGAGCCTACGCTGGCAAACAGCCGCAGGCTGTCCGGAGGGACGGGCGTAGGGCTTACGGATGGCGGGGCGCAGTCATACCTGCAGGTAACCCTCAACGCGGCCTCTGGGAGCCTAGAAACGGCTGGTAATGGCATTATTGCCAAGACCTCCAGCAACACAGTCGCGGCAAGGACGATGACTTCGTCTACCGCTGGATTGTCTGTCACCAACGGGGATGGGGTTGCGGGTGCGCCTGCTTTTGCGTTGACTGGCGTTGCTTTGGCGGTTGCCGGGGCGACTGGAACCGGGGTGCTGGCGCTTAACAGTTCCTCGACTATCGCGACAAGAATAATACTTGGGACAACGAGCCAGATTGACGTTACGGACGGAAACTTTGTCAATTCGCCCGTCATCGCGATTTCCAGCGACCCGACTGTACCCGGAGCCGGTGGGATAGTTATTCCCGCAGGAACTACTGGGCAACGGGGATCCAGCACTAACGGCACGCTGCGCTACAACACCACCACATCGACATTTGAGGGCTACGCTAACGGCTCATGGGGTTCAATTGTCAGCGGCGCGGGTGTAAGTTCAATTTCTTTTGGTTCAACTGGCCTGACCCCCGCCACATCGACCACTGGGGCTGTCACCGTTGCGGGAACATTGGCGGTGGCCAACGGAGGCACTGGGGTTACAACAAGCACTGGCACAACAAATGTAGTGCTTTCAAACTCCCCTGTTTTAGTAACCCCCGCCCTAGGCACCCCAAGTGCTTTAGTGGGAACGAATATCACGGGAACTGCGGCAGGGCTGACGGCTGGGACGGTCACGACAAACGCCAACCTAACTGGTGATGTGACATCAGTAGGGAACGCAACTACGCTGGCCACAGTTGCTTCGGCAGGTTCTACAGGGTCTAGCACAGCGATTCCTGTCATCACCATCAATGCCAAAGGCTTGACAACCAGTATCACCACGGCGGTAGTCGTTGCCCCAGCGGGAACACTTTCGGGGGCGACCTTGGCGTCTGGGGTTACGGCTTCCTCGCTGACCAGCCTTGGCACGATTGCCAGCCTGTCAGTCACCGCCGGGACTATTTCCACCACGCCTTCTGGTTCCACCGACATCGCCAACAAGAGCTATGTTGACACCATAGCGCAGGGGTTGGACACCAAAGCCTCTGTTGTAGCGGCTACGACTGTGAATATCACATTGTCTGGAGCGCAGACGATTGACGGCATATCAATCGTTGCGGCTGACCGCGTGCTGGTCAAGAACCAAACGCTGTCCCAAAACAATGGCATCTACCTTTGTGCTTCTGGTGCGTGGACAAGAACCACGGACATGAACACTTGGACGCAGGTTCCGGGAGCCTACGTCTTCGTTGAGACCGGAACCACGTTAGCCGATACGGGTTGGGTGTGCACAAGTAACGCAGGAGGGACTTTAGGCACCACAGCAATCACTTGGGCGCAGTTCTCTGGTGCAGGCTCTGGGGTGAGTTCGATCAACTTTGGCACAACGGGGCTGACTCCAGCAACGGCGACTACGGGCGCGGTGACTGTTGCGGGAACCTTGGCTGTGGCTAATGGCGGGACAGGGCTTACCGCAGGAACCTCTGGCGGTATTCTGGCTTACACCGCCACAGGCACGCTGGCCTCATCTGCATTGCTGGCGGCGAACGCTTTGATGATCGGCGGCGGCGCTGGCGTCGCGCCAAGCACCACGACCACAGGAACTGGCGTAGTTACCGCGCTTGGAGTTAATACCGGAACCGCAGGAGCGTTTGTAGTCAACGGTGGCGCTCTTGGCACGCCGTCAAGTGGTGTCGCTACGAACTTGACAGGAACAGCGGCAGGACTTACCGCTGGAAACGTCACGACAAACGCAAACCTGACTGGCCCAATCACATCAGTCGGCAACGCGACCTATGTAGCCGCCCAGACAGGTACGGGTTCTACGTTCGTCATGCAGGCCAGCCCTACGCTGACCACGCCGAATATTGGTACGCCCTCTGCTGGCCTTCTAACCAACGCAACTGGTCTGCCTCTAACCACCGGGGTTACGGGTGTTCTGCCAATTGCAAACGGCGGGACGAACAGCACGGCCACTGCCACCGCTGGCGGATCCGCGTATGGAACTGGAACGGCCTTTGCGTTCACTGCGGCAGGAACTGCTGGGCAGGTATTAACTTCAGCAGGTGCATCTGCGCCTGTTTGGTCAGGAATATCAGGCGGAACTTTTTGATGGAAGCATATTTGATTCAAAATAAGTCCAATGGCAAGGGTTACATTGGGATAACAACACGATCTGTTAATCGTCGTTGGTATGAGCATCGTTTTTCTAAAAATAGCTGTGGCAAGCTTTTGGCAAAAGCAATTCAGAAGTATGGGGAAGAGTCCTTTGAAATTACGGTTTTAGCATCCGCAATTGCCGATGTTGACAGCCTTAAAGAACTTGAAAAGCAATTGATTATTCAGCACAACACCATTGTGCCGTCAGGGTACAACTTGACTATGGGCGGGGATGGAGTCTTTGGGTACAAGCAATCTGACAAACAAAAAAACGCAACGGAAATTTAAAGCGCGGCGTTAAACATTCAGAAGCAACCAGACAAAAAATGCATGATGCCCATCTTGGTGAAAAGAATCACTTCTTTGGTAAAGTTCATAGCGAAGAAACAAAGAAGAAAATTTCAAAGACTAAGAATGGTTGCTCTGGGCCGTGGCAGGGCAAGGAAAGATCCATTGAAACTCGAAAAAAGATTTCAAATGCGTTAATTGGTCGCGTTGGTCACAAACATACCGACAAATCAAAATTAAAATTATCAAAAGCACACTTAGGAAAAAAATGCCTCCTGTCAAATTAGAAACAAGAGCAAAACTTTCATTGGCTGTGGCAGCTAGCTGGGCCAAGCGCAAACAACTCAAGCAAGGAGCCTAATATGGCCGCCAGTGGATTTACGCCTATTTCTCTGTACTTCTCAGCCACTGGCGCTGCCGTTCCTGTTGCGGGGAACCTTGTCGCTGGCGAGTTGGCGCTAAATACAAACGACGGGAAACTGTATTACAAGAACAGTTCGGGCGTTGTGACCTTGTTGGCTGGGGCAACTGCTGGGCCAGCGGGAGGGTCTACCACGCAGGTTCAATACAACAATGCGGGGGTATTG
>Ga0209084_1002154_pt1 | contig 15624 bp, 8 predicted proteins | sample C_130820_MF_Meta_FD_187309 | JGI IMG/M metagenome (GOLD analysis project Ga0209084, IMG submission 187309) | Freshwater microbial communities from Lake Croche, Canada to study carbon cycling - C_130820_MF_MetaG (SPAdes) (version 2) | ecosystem: Environmental > Aquatic > Freshwater > Lake | place... | reverse complement strand
ACTTTGCCTTCTTAGCTCCAAATGAATTCAAGGCTGGACTTATCCAAGCATACTTTGATGGCGACGGAAATTTCCAGTGCTCTGAAGGTCATCATCAGATTCGCGTTTGTAGTAGATCGGAGCAGTTAATCAAGGATATTTCCCTCCTTCTTGCCTACTTTGATATTTTCGGAACAATCAAGTCAAACTTCACTCGCGGATCTAATATTTACAATTTGGCTATTTCACCAAAATATAGTGCCCTTTACAAAGAACATATTGACTCCCTTGTTCACCCTGAAGAATTACAAGGACTTGTGGATTATGTATCAAGAGAAGATGCTCACGATCTTTCAGACGAAGTGGATAAAATCAATGGTCTTGGCGAAATTATTGCAAAGTGTGGTAAGGACCTTAAGTTACCTGGTCAAAGTCGTAATTATGGACGATGGGCAAAGAAAGAGACTATTGGACGTCGCACTTTACAAAAATATATTAAAATATTTGAGTCTCACGAAAATGCAAAGGTCATTGCAGATGAGTTGAAGATCTTGAAACAGGCTGCCAACTCACACGTCATATGGGATGAGATAAAGAAGATTGAAATTTATACTCCAGATCAATCTGATTATGTCTACGATTTCACTGTTCCAGCGAATCAAACATTTATGACTGATTATGGTATCATTGTGCATAATACACTCAACTCAGTCACATTTGAGACACCTATTATCGTAAGGAATAGAGAGGGTCATATTCAAAAAGTGCAGATTGGAGAATTTATTGAAAAACATATTAAGATGCCTAAAAAGTTGGAATACTACCAAGACAAAGACACCACTTATGCAGAGATGAGTGAATATTATGAAATTCCATCTTGCACAGAGGAAGGTGATGTTGTTTGGAAGGAAATTGAGGCGGTCACAAGACATCCAGTAGTTAATAAAGATGGAACTAATACTATGCTTAAAATTACAACATCTGAAGAAAGAGAAGTAATAGTAACAAAAGCCAAAGGTATATTAAAATTAGTGAATGGAAAAATAATTGGAGTAAGTGGAGATGATTTGAAAGTGGGAGATTACTTGCCTGTGAGCTTGAAACAAATAGATTTCAGTGAATCTTCATCATTGAACTTGAAGGAAATATTGCCTCCAACAGAATACATTTATACTTCTGAAGTGGATAAGGCAAAGGCTGTAATGGATGAATATCATTGGTGGACAAAACATTCTGGAAAAACATTTGTCCTTCCATACTCAAGAAGCGATAGTTTCGTGGCAAAGTTCAATGATAAGCTAAGAAATGGATGCAAGACAAAGACAAGTTTAATGCCTGGATGTGTTTATACAAAGCAGACAAATATGTGTGACTACCAAATTCCAGAGACAATTCAACTAGATTATAATTTGGGTTATTTAGTTGGTGCATATGCATCAGAAGGATGTATGACTAAGTTTCAAGTATCTATTTCAAATAATGATTCTGCTTATTTCAAACCGATTCAAGAGCTTTGTGAAAAATGGAATTTGACTACTAAGATTTATAGAAATGAAAATAAATGTAAAGAAGGGTGGACTAGCCAAGACATAAGAATTTATAATACAGTATTGTGTCGCATTTTGGAAACATTTTGTGGAAAATTAAGTCATAATAAGTTTGTATCTGACAAAATTATATTCTCTAACAGAGAATGTCTATTGGGATTCTTGGATGCATATATTGGGGGAGATGGATCAGTAAAAGCAGATAACAAGAGCATTCTAATGTTTTCAGTATCAAAAGAGTTATTAATAGACGTTCAACAAATATTGAATAATCTTGGAATTTATAGTTACATAAAAAAACACACAAAACAATTGTCTAATAGCAGAGGAACATTGAGTGAAAATATTCATCAAATGTATAGACTAAATGTAAGCAACAACCAAGCAAAAAAATTGGCACAAATTTTGAACACAAAGATAGATTATAAAATTGCAAATACAAAAATAATTGCAGAACACTCCTATAAATTTAATTATCAAATTAATAAGAATTATTTATCAATTCCAAATGAAATTGATGGTGTTATTGTGTTTGAACCTAGAACGAAAGATAAATATAAAGATGTTCTATTTGATAAAGTTAAAAATATTGAAGAAATACCAAATACTACAAATTATGCTTACGACTTAACAGTTGAAGGGACAAGGAACTTTAATATATACAACGGCATAACGCAAAAAGATACTTTCCATTTTGCGGGAGTATCATCCAAATCCAACGTGACACGTGGTGTGCCGCGCATTGAGGAGATCTTATCTTTGTCAGAGAATCCGAAGAACCCTTCACTCACTGTCTACTTGAAGCCTGAGGAAGAAGCCGACAGAGAAAAAGCGCAGTCCATTATGTATATGTTGGAGAACACAAAGTTGGCAGAGCTTGTAAAAACTATTGAAATCTGCTTTGATCCGGATGATTTGAACACCCTCATCAATGAAGACGCAGCATTGATGCAGCAGTACAGAGCGTTTGAAAACATGATGGATGAGTGTGCAGAAATAGAACTTGCTGATGAAACCAATGAAAAATCCAAGTGGCTATTGCGTATGGAACTCAATCCCGAAATAATGTTGGAGAAAAACATCACGATGGATGACATCAACTTCACATTGAAAAACAGTTATGGAGATGAAGTCACTTGCGCTTACTCGGATTATAATAATGACAACCTTGTTTTCAGAATTCGTATGAACAATGTCATCAAGGCAGGTACCAAAGGATCCAAGAAGAGCAGCGTGAATCCTCTGGATCAATCTGACCAGATCTACTTGCTTAAGAATTTCCAAGATCAACTTCTCCATAATGTTATCATTCGTGGTATTAAGAAAATAAGCAAGGTCATTTTGCGAAAAATTAAGGACAATGTGTTTGAGCAAAACGGTGCCTATAAGAAGCAAGATATTTGGGTGCTAGATACTGTAGGCACAAATTTGCTCGGCGTCTTGGCGCTAGACTACATTGATCCAACAAGGACCTTCAGTAATGATATTTTGGAGATTTACAATGTGTTGGGCATTGAAGCAGCTCGTCAATCTATTTACAATGAGATTGCAGATGTGATTGAGTTTGATGGAACCTATGTTAACTACCATCATATGTGTATGTTGTGTGACAGAATGACATACAATAGTAAGTTGATCTCCATTTTCAGACACGGCATCAATAATGATAACATTGGACCCATTGCCAAAGCATCCTTTGAGGAGACTCCAGAAATGTTCTTGAAGGCGGCCAGACACGCAGAGCTAGATAATATGCGTGGCGTTTCTGCAAATGTGATGGTAGGACAAGAAGGTCTCTTTGGTACAGGTGCATTCCAAGTATTGTTAGATCTTGAAGAGATGAGTAAGTTAGAGCGCGCTGCTGAATATGAGAGAAAAGATGAACAAGAAGTGATTGATCAAATGTTTGGACTAGTAGAGAGTGCGGATGATGCTTGTAGTACTAATAAGTTGATGATTCAGAACAATGTTTCCAATATTAAGTCAAAGGATTCTGGACAAGACAACGACTACAATCCAGGATTCTAAATCATAGATTTGATTTCTTAGAGATTTCAGTTAACTAAATAAAAATATTACGTAAATATTATTATTTTTTATATTGATAATAATGTATATGGCAGGTTACTATGGTTATAATAGTAAATATAGTTTATATATTCCTGTTGTAAATTCAACTGTAACTGATGGTACAGGTAGTGGTGGAAGTGATTTATATGATGATGATGTATATGTTTTTATTAGTCAAAATTACGCTAACCAAGAAAGAGTATTCTCTTATTCTGTATACAATTATTCAAGGTACGGATTTACTGTTATATCGTATTATAAAAATAGTCGTGCTGGTGCAGTTAGTGGAGGTCCAAATACAGGTACTTTTAGATATGTTACAATAAATAAAACATCAATAGATTCTTTTAAATGTCTTAATCCAAGAAGTGTTTATAACCCAATAATAAAGTGTGGATATTTTGATACAGCACTCCAGCCTGATAAGCCTGTCGGTCCTGCAAAGGCAACTGTTAGCGGTTTAAATATGTATGGTACTGATATATATGTCGCTGTTACTCCAACTACTAATACTGAATGGGATGTAATAAGTTGTAGTATATTTGATATTAACTTTGATGGGTTTACAGCTATTTCACAATACAAAGATGGTAGAGATGGCGAAGATGGCGGAAAGCCATTTGTAGGTAGGTTTATGTATATGGCTGTAGACAAATCAAGTTTATCATCTTTTAAATATAATAATCAAGATTTTATAACTTGTGGTACATTCAATACAACAGGTGCAACTAGTACATCAGGCGGAGTTGCAAATGTTACTTTCCCAATTATTTTTAATGGAGACCAAGTCCCTTTTATTGCTGTTACTCCAAATAGTGACAATGGAACTAATATTATAAGTTGTTCTTTAACTAACGTTACTAAAACTGGTTTTACCGCTGTATCGTTTTCAAAGGATGGTAGAGCTGGCGAAGATGGAGGTGGTGGATATAATGGTCAATTTATGTATATTGCTATTTTTTTCTTATAAAAAATAGTAAAAGACATATTTTAAAGTTAATATATATATATGAACAATCATAATAAAACCAAAACTCACAAGCTCAAAACAAAGTTCAATAAAACTATAAAAAAATGGTCAAATCCATTACAAGCACAAAAAATGGCTTATAAATATTTAGGAAAAACTGCAAAACTATATCCTGCAAGAAACCCTCAAAAAAAATATAGTATTTATGATCCAAAACATAATAAGTGGGTTAATTTTGGTCAAATAGGTTATGAAGATTATACAAAACATAAAGACAAAACAAGGCGTCATAATTATTTAACACGTACAAAATATATGTTAGGTGACTGGAAATCAAATAAATATTCGGCAAACAATTTAAGCAGAAATATTTTGTGGTAATTTATCTTTTAGACTTTTACAAATTATAATGGTAAATAAGAATTTAAAATAAATAATATAACAAATAGTAATGCCATTATTATCAGAATTTTTAAATAAACATATTGATGCTGCTAAAATTTTTGACAATAAAGAGAATCTAAAAATAAGCATTAAAATTGACGTTTCCGATGAAGAAGGTTATTTTTGTTATTATTATTTTTCAAAGTTCTACCATAATAGAGAAGGATTAAAATGCAAACTTCAGATTTTTAAAGAAATAGAAGACAATATTTTTTTTTCGGAAGATTTTAAAAAAGGTCTTCAAAATATTTTTTGTAAGTTACAGAGGGCCTATTATGGATTATCAAAATTAGCTTATCTTTGGAGATTTAAAAAGGCAACTTATAAGGTGACAGATGATCTTTCTTTGAATCCTATTGACATTCATAAAAAGAATGTGTTTATTCTTTTTCAAAACAATTCAAAATATTTGTTTCTTGCAAATGATCTTATTAATATTATTAATAAAAACCTTGCACATTCCCCTGATTTTTTTTGCAATCCTTTATGGATTAAGAATCCATATAATAATATTGAATTGACTACAACCGATCTTTATAATATTTATTTTTTCTTAAAATTCAAAATATGCAATGTCCCGATTTTATTTGAACTATTTTACAAAAACAATTTTTGTTTAGAATTATTTGTATATGATAATCAATGTGTAATCCGAAGTATCAAGATTGATGATTATGTAAAATTTTCTGATAATCCCACTCTTTATAAATCAATAATGGTAATGTTATCAGAACATAAAAACATTATGCATAAAATTAAAATAGACAAAGAGTTTCCGCGCGATTTATTGATTAAAATAATGAGACCATATTTGCATTTATATATTACATCTAAATATGCTATTATTGGTACAGAGAAAAGATGTATTTCTGGAATGTTTTTAAAAAAGAAGTTGCACGATTTTGCAAAATTCAATCCATTATTTGGTAGAAAAAAAATAGTCACAAATGTGTTTTTTAATAGAAGACTTCCAATAAATGTTACATTTAATCATAGTCATATTAATTTTTATGAAAAACCAAATTCAAATCCAGAACAACAAGCAGATGTGGAAGAAGATGCAGAATCAAACCTTGACCCAGAAAGAGAAGCAGAATTTCAATATGAGGAAAGTGATGATGTTATTGACTCCGAAGATGATGAAACAAATATTGTTGTCAATGATAATTCAAGACGTTTTATTTATGACTCTGATTCCGATGTAGATTCTGTAATTGGTTCAATAAGTTAATATACTTTATATAATTATTATATAAATATTATGATTATTTTTACTATGATCATAATATTAGTTAATATGTGAGTTATTATTCCTTTTCTACTATTTTTAATTTAGGCTTTGATTTCGCTCGTTTTGTCTCTTGTTTTTTCTCTTTTGGTTGGCCTCTTGTTTTTTTTATAACAACTCTTGATACTTGTGGTACTTTTCGTTCTGTTTCTTTTATTAGAGATGGTAAATCAGGTTCCAAGTTTGCGAGCGGAGGTTCAAGATCACCTTGTATAATAAGTTTCGCCTTTTGTTTCTTTGCTGCCTTTGAATTTTGAGGAACAGCTTTTCTTTGAAATTGAGATAAATAATCTAGTACACCAATTCTATTTTCAAGTGATTTATTCAAATCTTCAAATCCTTCTCCTTCATTCAGTTCATCCATTGAAAATGTTATGTTACCAGTTTCTTTATCATTAATAACCCTGTATATTGGCACTTTTTCTGGAGCAAATGCCGGCACAACAATAAAAACAAACTTATCTTCGGGTTCACCATAACATAAAAATGATCTAACTTCTATTTGTTTGACATTGTTATAGGTAATATTTTGTTTAATGGAAATGAAAATAGACGGAATTTGTGCAGCATTTAATAATAACCATAAATCAAAGTGTGTTAAAAAATAACTTTCTGATTTAAATAGATTACTGAATGTTAGAGTTCCAGCCTTTAATTGATCTCCAAGGGTTTTCTTACCTTCTTCAATGAGTACATTAATAATCGCATCTTTATGTACATCAATATACTTTTTGTATTCATTTTCTAAATAACCGCGTATTTGAGCAATGCTGTATTCCTTGCCTTTTGTTCTTTTAATAACATCAATCACCATATTAAATGTACAAACCTTTGTATCTGGATATTCGTACTCACCAAATCCTTTTGGAAAAACTTTTCTCCAAAAAACACTAGAAATCATTGCATTGTTTTTGACTACACATTCTTGAGATTCTTCAGGATTTATCGCCTCGTCTAAATCTAACTGATGAGTATATGTTTGCGTTTTAATCGGTTGGACATTATCATAAGTATTATATTTAATAAATTGATTGGTCTCTATTGGAATAAGACCTTCAAAGTACTCTTGATTCAACATAGACTGAATAACAATGATCTCATTTTCTCTCAAGTTGTAGTTCAATGAACTGAAAGAAGCAAAGCTCTGGGGTTTAAATAAGAATGATTTTATTCTATTGTATCTAATAATCTCATCCGCCATTTTTACAAAATAAGTCTTCTTATTATTTGTTCCGTTCAGCAAATTTGTCTTGGGTAAAACAAGTTGGCAAGTATTTCCGTTATTAATGAGTGCACATAATGGTTTATTTGCCTGACATTTATCTGGTTTTTGTATAATACAAGTTGTGATTTCGTTTATCATATTATAATTATAATCTTCTGAAAATGTGATCTTATCTTTGACTAATTCTTCTAATAAAAGTGTAATCTGTCTTAATTTAAATTTGTAAAGATCACCAATAGAATTTGCCAATGTTTCTATGTTCTCTCTTATACTTAAATTTTCGTATTCGTTTAACAATATACGTATGCTATTTCTGAAGACGTTCAAGAAATTGGTTTCAAGCTTTAACTTAGTTATATATTCAACGCGTTTCTCATCTATTTTTGGAACAGGACCAGTTACAAGTGTCTCTTTATCAGCTATCAAGTAGTTGTTGCTATTGAATATTTTTATTGAGTCGCTTACATTTACTAATGGTTCTGGAGGACTTAGCTCAACAAATTGATTGGTTTCAGTAAGAATCCCAACAATCATTACTTCATCTTCCACTACTTTGAAATCTGGCTTACAAGGTATTTTTCCACGACTATCTTGTAAAAGTGTCATCAAAAAGTCAATTGTATTATTATAATCATTAAAAATGCCAGGCTCATTTATGAATACATAATCATATGTTGGATTAATAGATGATGGATAACAAGGCACAAATCCTGTTTTACCTGTCTTTCCATTTTTGGCAAATATTCCAATAACCTTACTATTATAATTGATTACTTGTTGAATGATCTCGTATTTTGCCTTGTTCAAAGACTCTATCAAGAGAGAAAGATCTATTGGTCTTTTAAATTTATATTCTGCTTGACTCGGTATACTAGACAATGGCACACACTTGCTTTGTAATATTGGTTTAATAAGTTTCTTGAAAACAGCTCTCATTGTTTTTGATAATTGTGGATCATATTCACTGAAAAAACGTTGTACAATAATATTTTGGTCTTTACCTAAATCTTTATATGAATAAATTGGTTCATAATAATTCACCCTTTTACCTAGTTTTTTCATTAGTATGAGGGTCTTTTTACGTGCATCATAAAACTCGTTTGAATAATGATTTGTTGGACAAATAATGGAAATATTATTTGTTGAATCATTGTCGGTTATTTCCAAAATCACTAAATTGATACCTGAAGTAAAAAGATTTGGATTTGGTCTACAAATAATATCCCATAAGTATGTGTAATCTATTACAACAGTGTCATCGCTTAAAAACCCAATAAAGTTCTCAAATGCATTTGCAACCTGTTTAAAATAATCTAGATCTCCTTCGCTATCACCATTTTTGTATTTCTTATAGAGTTTGGATGATTTGTATTTCTCTATATTTATATCTTTGTACTCAGAACTCATAAAACTTTGCACTAAACTTCCATTTTGATATGTAATAAAGTTATCAATATTTAAACTTTCTATAATCATCTTTTTAAGAGTACCAATAGTTGCAGACTTATCGTACAATAATGCATCAGTAATAGATGCCAAAAATGACTGGTTCTCATCATATGATACTCCGTGTCTTAGAAGACAAGGATGGCCTGGTTTAATATTTGTGTTTGTTTTACTAATTTGACAATCCGCATTTACTTCGTGTAGGAACTTCTGAATTTGTACTGGTAAATAACCCCACCTACCTGGATCTAGTGGAAATTTCTCGGGTCCTTGAATATATTGTTCTTCCTTTTCAGCGACTCTTTCAACAGGCATAGGTGCGGCTTCTTCTAGCTCAGGTTCAGGTTGTGGTCCTTGCGCTGGTTCATCTTCTTGATTAATAGGTTGTTTTTCTGCTTCTGCTTCTGCTTCTGCTTCTGCTTTTGTTTTTGCTTCTTCTTGTGCTTCTGCTCCGGGTTTAATACATTTTTTCCTCATTATTTTTTGGATTTCTGAATTTGCATCTTTATAACAACAAGGAATACACAAATTATCTGGATGTTTTTGACTCTTAGTATCATTTACAAATCCTGGATAGTGTTGCGTGTATTTTTGTTGGCTTCCGTGCTGACTTGCATTGAAGAATTCATATACATATGCTCCCTTTGGTACCTTCTTAGAGTCAGGACCTGATCTAGGAATAACTGAACCACATTTTCCTGCCGCTACATCCTCTGGCGAGATTGGCATATTCGTCTTGAGACACCAATAACGTGGACAAATATAATAGTTTTGTTTTTCTGGAGTTGAACCATATTTGACTACATCATCTTCTTTCAAAAACCCTGGCATTTCTCTATCTATTTTCTGCTTTTCTTCTTCATTCAAAATCACAGGTTGAACACGATTGCTAGATAAACAAGTTCTGGAATAAGAGTTGAATTTTTCACTGTCTTCTGTTAAAAATAGAACTGGATCACGTTCAACCATTTTTTTGAAGAAAGGCGTCGGATTTGCCAACTTCATACCATCTATGTTCAATACTTCTTCTTTTTGTTGTTTCTTTTTTGGCACTACTTTTGTTTTCTTTATTATTATTTGTTCAGGTTCTGAGCTTGATGATGCCGAGATTGGTACTGGTAGCGGAGCAAGAACGGGTTCTAAGTTAGAAACTGGTAACTCTGCACTTGGTTCTTTTTGTTGCTCTGCAACTACAGATTTTTCTGGTACATTTTCAATAACTTCAACCTTTTCATCATTTGGAAATTCAAGTCCTTCAATATCACTTGCATTAAGTTCAACTTCTGATCCAGAACTAGTTGATTTATTTGATTCTAAGCTTTCAATGGGTTCTGATTCTACTTGTGAATTGGACCCGGATTCACTACTTACAAGTAAGTCAATTCCTTTAATATCGCCAGATTGTAAGGAACCAATACTACCAAAACTAGATAAGGATTTATCAGAAGACATCTGACTATCGCTTGAACTATCACCACCATTATAAAGAGAACTACCACCAGATTCTGCTGATCCGGATCCGGATCCGGATCCTTCGTCTTCGTCCTCTTCATACAATAAGTCCATTGCTGTTCTCATTTTGTCCTTATCATCCGCAAATGCTTCACTGTATTCACCTGCATCCATATATTCCAAATCATCTCCTTCAATCACTGGAATTTCTTGCTGACCGACTGACTCTTCTGAAGCAGAAATAATATCTTCCAAAACAACATCCTTCTTCTCTCCTTTTGAACAAGTTGCCTTTATTGTTTTAGATGGAACATTCGTGCTTTCAGGATCTTGTGTTAATCTAATAAGTGAATCAATAAAAATAGGAACTGTATCCAAATAAAAAAGATCATTTATGTTTTCAACATCCACTCTTAATTTGCTCGTTCCATGAATCACTTTCATATTTACTTTGAAACCAGGATTTATCTTAATTTCAATATCTTTGCCTCTTATTCCGCGCTCCACTTGCAGTTCACTTGCTAAATTTGCATATAACTGTCTTGCTTCAGAAACGCTCATCTCATAGTTCCCCATTAATCCTTCAACAATATCCTGTTCAGGAACCTTTTGTTTTTGTTTCTCAATCACATACGCTTCTTGACTCGTACTCTTATTAAAATTTGATACACGCTTATATCTCATTTCAATTCCCTTTTTGTAATCAGAAGATTCTACAATAAATGCACTAGAAATACATCCAATCAAAGGTTTAATTTTCATTACTTCTTCTATTTCAACTACATTCTGAAAATTCAAAGAGTTAATAATTGTTGATGAATTTTTTAGACCTCTAAATAGCTCAATTGAATATCCACTTTGTTGTAAATAATCACTGATTTCTTCTATAATTGGATTCACTGCATTTATAAATAAATCATCTATTTCTCCAATACTCATCAAAGTATCAAATTCGCAAGAAATATTGATATTCCCGTTTTCTTCAAATTCACAAATAATTGGAATTAACTTGAATCCATTTGAATATTGAATATAAACAGAAACACTTTTGTTCCTTCCAATAGTTTGCATCAACTTGAATATAGTCGCCTTAGAGAGAAATGGAATTTTACGACCATCCTTTGAAATCTTATCCACATAAAGTCTGTATATATTCTCTCTACGAGTAGCAGGATTAAACTTAATAAGTGGATTATTTTGAGTTGCGTGTATTAGTTTGAATATAATATCCAATGGAATCTTCACAGAATAGCTAGGTAATATTGTTAATTGGATAGAGGTTATCCCGTGGCTTTTATAGTTAAGATCGGTTTTCCTCTTTTTATACATATCATAAAACAGTTTCACACTATTGAAAGATTCTAGCGTTTGTTTATTGAGTAATTTATTTGCCTCATCAATCAAAAATTGATCTTTTTCATTCAGGTCAGAGAGAGAACGAATCTCGTGTTTTTTCAATAAAAAAGGATAATACAACTTGATTGTTGTCAATTGATCCAGCCCTTTTTCTTCAGCATTTTGCAAGACATCTTTTGCTAAACAAAGATATATATTGTTGCCAATAAATTCACCATTGCTTAATAAAACGTGACTATTTAGAGTTGTAAGAGATTTCCTAGATGCACGTTCAATAAATGCATCATATTCTAAAACTTCAAATGGATTTGAAACGAAAGGATACTCATTTTCAACTATGAAAAATTTTTGACCTAGCACCTTGGCCACCCAAAACTGTTTCCCTGAAATATTCAATGATAAAATATCATCATAATTATAAGTGGCTTTATCCACTTGATTGATTATATTGCCATCTTCTCCTCTCACAATATTTGTTAAGAATTGATTCAGTCTGGTCATTGTTAAAGTCATCTTGTTGTTTTGGGTAAGCGATTTATAAATATTTACTGCATTAAGAGTCTCTTTTTTCATACAAAACATATAAATTTCCTCAGGCGAAAATGTTTTCCCAAATTCATTGACAATCTTGAGTTTTATAACACCGATACTATCATCGCTAAAAATTTGCTGACTTGAAAAAACCACTTTTATTTCTGGATCTTCGCGAAGAGTTGATAGCTCCTCTTCATTAAAAATCATTGCATCTGTTAGTGGGTCCTTGAATTCTGTTAACGATAAATCTCTCTTAACTTCTTCAAAAGTAGAACTTATCTCTGGAATATCTCCATAAAATACATATATGGTGTCTATCTTATTATTTTCAACAAGATGATTTACTTTATAAATAGGGATTGGAATAGATATTGACATATATAGTATAATCCTATTTTTATTTTACAAAATATCAAACCCAAGGTTTATCTTTGATATTTTAGTGACCCTTGAAATAAGACGCTGTTCTACACCAAGGACAGCATTTATTATAAACCTGTTTATAACAATCTGTGCATACCTCGTGTCCACAATGCAAATCAATATTGATCTTGTCTTCGTAACAAATCTGGCACTCCTGAACATTATGGAGTCTTTCAAATAGACGCACCTTGTTATTGTAAACCGAAATATCCTTCTTTCTCTTCAGCTTGTTGAGGGTTAAGATCAGTTTCTCAGTAGGTTGTTTAACAGACTCCAGAATTTCCTGAAGATCAAAATGATTGAACCCACTATATTTTTTTGAATAGTGTACATCATCATCTTCATCATATTCATCGTCATTAGAACATTCAATTCCTTTCAAATAGCACTCTAGCATTAATTGTCTATTTTTTTCAACCTTCAAATAATACTTCGCTATTTGGAAAAACGCATCGCTATCATTTAGATCACCCGCAGCATTGTAATATTTCAACATATTTGGATAATTCTTGTTTTCTTCGTAGAAGTTGCCGAAGTTATACAAAATTCGCCTATTTTCTGGGTCATTTTCCAAAGCCTGTAAATAGAACTCTTCTGCTTTCAAAGGATCTCGTTCACTTATTTCATAATAAATTGCTAAGGCCTCCATTGCATCAGCAGATTGTGGATTGAGTTCTAATGCTTGTTTCAGTACATCTTCGCGCAATTCACTATCACCTTCTTTCTCATATTCTGATGATAAATTTACAAACATATCGCTTAGTGCATTGAGCCCTAGGAATTCATCGCGTTCTGTTCTTGTTGTCATTTTTGGTTATGTCTTATATTATATATTGTACTGATTATATATAATTTAAAAAAGGTTTCAATTTTATCCAAGCCTATCTACCTTAACCATAAGCGTAGTATGTGGATTTACATGTCAAAATAAGGACTATCTGTAATTGTCATTCCACAATATGACTCTGGTTTTTTTTTATAGTCCACTGGCTCATAAATCCCTGCTTCCTTGGCATTTTCCAATAAATATTTGAAATTCTGCCAAAATTCTTGTTTGTGACCAATAGAGGTTGTCGTAATATGCGACAACTCGTGAATCGCAACAAAAGTCAATGTGTTCAAATCTATCAATGTATTTGTGCTGTTCTTTGTCTTATTCAAACAAAAGGCAATCTTCTCTCCTTTGTTTTCACTATAAGCAGTGAGTTCACTTGTTGGCAATGTTTCATTGATCTTCTTTGGATTGAAACCTGCAACTAGTCTTTGAACCCTTGGATCATCACCGTGTTTTTCCTTCATATAGGAAACCAAGTCCTTCATCTTTTGTGTAACTTTTGCTAATAAATCCGCGGCCTCCTTAGTATCCACACGATCTCTCACACAGTAACGGTTGCCATCCACTCCCGAAATTACACATTTTAGGTTCCATAATTCAGATTCGGAATAGATTTTCAAACACACTAAAATTACAAAGCCAATTAAAATATATGTGAAAAGACCTGTTTTCATATATATTATTTGTTTATTTTATATTTTCCAAAATATTATCGTTTCTTTTTTGAATTCTTGTTCTTATTTCTGTTTTTCTTAGTTTTTTTCTTATTATTTCGCTTCTTTTTACGTCTCAGTGTTTTTCGTTTACGTGTAATATTTTTACCACCTGTTGTTTTGGTTAAGGACTCTACTATAAATTGCGTTGTTTGATCTGGGGTTTTTCCTGTTAACCCAAGTGTTTTATATAATTGGTCTAATGGTATTTTTCTATCTTTTTCTGAAAGTGTGACTGCAATAGGTGTGATATTTTCTTGTTTAAATAACTCAAAAATGTAATGGTGTGTACCTGAACCTGGCGGAGGATGTGGACCATAATAGGGTAACAATTGGTTACCTGAACTGATGTCAGCTCCTCTTATATTGGTTACAGTCCAATGCACATAATTATTGGCACTTGTTACTGCATTTGGGTCATACATTATTAATGTATATAACGAGTTTGGATCTGTTGGGATGTATGATAAATTGGGTTCAACTTGTGTGGCATATTGTGTCAATTTTTGGCCTAATATTATTGGAGTTTGATTATAACTTATTTGCATTAATATAAGGTGATATATTGTTATTTTAAATGGGTTCAAAATATTTATATTTGTAAAAAAGATGAATATAAAAATTTTGATCAACTATTATAAATTATTGACTGCATAATTTTAAAAATTATTAAAATTTTATTGAGGACCCGAGCCAATTTCAAGTGGTACTCTCATTGTATCAGGTTGGATTGTTGATAAATTCCAGGGGCCAACGTAAAGAAGAGGATTTGGGGGTTCAGAACGGATCTGTTGGTTGGCGTTTCTCAAGGTCTGACCAATGGTATCAATACCAATGTGGTAACCAGCCTTCAACAAGTTAATGTTGGCAAGAGCACCTTGTCCAGAAGGGTTGAGTTGAGCCCATTGGCTGTTATTATCCTTAGGAAGGAGATCAGCAGGGTTTTGGATATTGGGCTTGGAGCAAGAGGTGGGGATACCAGCACTAGGGGTAGGAATGCCGCTCACGGAAGCGAAGACCTCATTTTGACCTTCAGGATTGGCAGGCTGGACACCAGAGGTCTGCATTTGTTGACCATTTTTCTTTTGTGAGTTACTGTAACCTCCGGCATTAGGAGGGTTCTTGTAAGCGGAGTTCATTTGTTCACCGTTGTATTCAAAGCCTCCTTTACCCTTACCAGTTAAGTTCTTAGATAGGACACTTACACCATATGCCACAAATAATAATACAATTAGTGCGCCGATTCCATATTCAGACCATAGCTTTTTCAAAGAAGTGCTCATTATATAAAATTAATGATAAAATATTTTTTTCAATACTGTTTAATTCTTCTTAATTAAAT
>Ga0209084_1002153_pt1 | contig 15626 bp, 16 predicted proteins | sample C_130820_MF_Meta_FD_187309 | JGI IMG/M metagenome (GOLD analysis project Ga0209084, IMG submission 187309) | Freshwater microbial communities from Lake Croche, Canada to study carbon cycling - C_130820_MF_MetaG (SPAdes) (version 2) | ecosystem: Environmental > Aquatic > Freshwater > Lake... | reverse complement strand
CCGGTGTTTAATTTTGCGGTGGGCTTGAAGGATTCGTTTGGGAAGTAAGCCATGCCTACTATTGCCATCTTCTTCGGAATCATCGTGCGCTTGTGACACGATGACCACCCTCCGCCCCACATCCATGTGGAATACCAAGGGTTTGAAGCCTTGGTGGCAATTGAAACTGGGCTGGTCACACAAGGTGCGCTGCCTCGCAAAGTAGCCAGCATTGTGCGAGACTGGTGCCTGTTGCATCAAACAGAGTTACTGAACAATTGGCAAAAAGCCCAGCGCTTCGAACCCCTAGACCGTATCCAAGGAGCCGACCATGATTAAGTTGCTAGATGCCAAAACCATTGCGCCCCACCAGCTTGAACTGACTTTCAGCGACCACACACACGGCGTATTCGACGGGGCGAATTACCTGTCGAGCCGCCAAGGCCCACTGCTTGAAAATCTGCATGAACCGGCTTATTTCGCCCGCTGCTTTGTAGATGCTGGCGCATTGTGCTGGCCAAATGGATTGGAATTGTCGGCAGCGCGCCTACATGAGCTGGTTGGTAATACTGAAATCACAACTGAGGTTTGATCGGGCCCCGACGAAAAAGCCAGAAATGGAACATGCCGATTCGAGACTGGAAGGCTGCGCTCAATCGGACTTCTGGTTCACCGAACTCACCCCCAAGCAGCACTACGCCAAAAACGCCGCCTTGGACAACGCCATCCGAACCCGCTTTGGCGCGGCGCGGGAGGCTGCGGCGCGCTGTGAGTTGTTTGCCTGGCGCGCTACGCCCGAGGGGCGCTTGGCCGAGATCTTGGTGCTAGACCAGTTCTCGCGCAATGTGTACCGCGACACAGTGCGCGCTTTTGCGCAGGACCCGCTCGCCCTGGCATTGGCGCAAGAGCTGGTGGCAAGTGGGCAGGACCGCAGCCTGCCTCTGGCGCGGCGCAGCTTTGCCTACATGCCCTATATGCACAGCGAGTCCGCGCTGATCCACCAGCAGGCCGTCACGCTGTTTTCGCAAGCGGGCATGGAAGACAGCCTGCGCTTTGAGCTGCGCCACCAAGCCATCATCGAGCGCTTTGGCCGCTACCCCCACCGCAATGCCATCTTGGGCCGCACATCCACGCCTGAGGAGCTCGCCTTTCTGAATGAGCCAGGGTCGGCGTTTTAGGCTTGGGGCTGCTCCTCGCCCGCCCCACGCCATGGCAACGGACCGCCGATAAACTCTGCCCCCATGGCCTCCCCCTCCCTCACCCCCCTGCACCACGCCCTCGCCCAGCTGCGCGCCGACGCCATCGGCGTGCAGGCTTTTTGTGCACTGGCGCGCGCGCAAGATGCTTTGCTGGCCGCGCTGCCGGCGCGTTATGGCGAGGTGTGGCTGGGGCTGATAGACCGGCTCGAATCGAGCGCTTTGTTTAGCGAGGAGAGTTGCTCCTTTAGCCAGTCGGCCCTGCTCGACCACCTGGACGCCTGGCTTGCCAAGGCGCAGGAAACGCTGGGCGCCTGAGCCGCTGGCCTACTTTTGTCGCTTTGGCGGCAGGCCCAGCGGGGCGGGCCGATACACTGGGCTGCTTCCAACCACTTTCTCCAGGAGATTGTCCCGATGATCACGCTGTGCGGCTTTGCCGTGTCCAACTATTTCAATATCGTCAAACAGGTGCTGCTGGAAAAGCAAATCCCCTTCACCGAAGAGCGCACCATGACGCGCAGCAAAGACGAGGCGGTGCTCAGCGCGTCGCCCCTAGGCAAAGTGCCCTTTATCCGCACCGACGCTGGCCCCTTGTGCGAGACGGCCGTCATCCTGGACTACCTGGAGGCGCAGTTCCCCGCCCACCCGCTGGTGCCCGCCGACGCCTACGCGGCGGCCAAGGTGCGCGAGCTGTGCACCTATATAAATCTGCACCTGGAGCTGGTGGCGCGCGAGCTCTACCCGGCGGTGTTTTTTGGCGGCACGGTCGCCGATGAGGTCAAGGCCAGCACGCGCAAGCTGCTCGAGCGCAATATCGCCGGCTTTAAACGTCTGGTGCGCTTTGGGCCCTACATCGCCGGCGACAGCTTCAGCCTGGCCGATTGCGTGGCATTTTCAAACCTGCCGCTGATCGGCATGGCTACCAAGGGCGCTTATGGCGAAGATTTGCTGATCGCTGGCGGCATCGACTACAAGCCCTACATGGCCCTGCTGGGCGAGCGGGCCAGCTCGCAGCAAGTGGTGGCCGATCGCAAGGCCGAAATGGACCGCCCCAAAGCCTAAACCTGCCGACCCACGATGGCAAACGCCCCCGGGGCCTCTAAGGTCCCAAGCGCTGGCACCGGCTTGCCCGCTGCGACGCAATGGGGGGGTTTGGGCGTCTTGAGCCTGGGCGTGTTTGCGCTCTTGCAGGCCGCACACATGCCAGCGGCTCTGCTTTTGGCGTGCATGGTGGCCGGCATTGCCACCTCGACGCGCAATTTCAGCGTGCGGGTGCCGGTGCAATTTTTGTTTGTCGCCCAGGGGCTGATCGGCTGCCTGATGGCACAGAGCCTTCAGCCCGCCATGCTGCTGCGCGTGCTGCACGACTGGCCGCTGTTTTTGGTCTTTACCGTGCTGGTCATGGCCGCCAGCGTGGGCCTGGGCTGGTGGCTTTCGCGCCACAAGGTATTGCCGGGCACCACGGCCATTTGGGGCCTGGCGCCGGGTGCCGCCTCGGCCATGGTGTTGATGTCCGAGGCCTACGGGGCCGACGCGCGCCTGGTGGCCTTTATGCAATACACCCGGGTCATCATCGTGACCGCCGTGGCCGCCTTGGTGGCGCGTCTGTGGCTGGGGCCGAGTTCAGCCACGGCGGCGGCCACCGCCTGGTGGACCGTCGCCAGCCCCAGCGACCTGGCATGCACTTTGGCGCTGGTGGCGGCCGGCCTGCTGGCCACGCGCCTGACCCGCGCGCCGGCTGGCGCCATGCTGCTGCCTTTGGTGGCCGGCGTGGCGCTGCAAGGCCTGGGCCTGCTGCATATCGAGCTGCCGCCTCTCTTACTGGCGCTGGCCTATGCCTGCATCGGCTGGACGATTGGGCTGCGCTACACGCGCGCCACTTTGGCGCACGCCTGGCGCGCCTTGCCCCGGGTGCTGGTGTCTATTGGCGTGCTGATTGCCTTTGGCATGGCACTGGCGGTGGCGCTGGCCTTGGGCGGCGGCTTTGACCCGCTAACAGCGTACCTGGCCACCAGTCCAGGCGGGGCCGATTCGGTGGCCATCATCGCCACGCATGCAGCCATGGTCGATGTGGGCTTTGTGATGGCCATGCAACTGGCGCGCTTTATGTTGGTTTTGTTATTTGGCCCGCAGGTCTCGCGCTGGGTGGCGCTGCGCGCGGTGGCAGCGCACGGATGAGGGCCGGCGCTAGAGCCCGGCCTTCTTACAGTTGCCCACGTAGCTGTACTGCACCGAATTCTCCCAGCCATTGGGCAGCATCCAGGTGTGATGAAAAATGCGGGTGTCGCCGCTGACGGTGTTGATCACCAGCGAGCTGACGTTCCGAATGCCTGTGCGCTTGTCCACCGCATCCGATACGTAATACGCATCCACCGGGTTGCTGCGGCTGTAATCGAGCCGGATGCTTTTGGCCTGGTGCTCGGGTAACTGTGTGGTGTCGGCAATCTCATAGGTGTCAGACCAGGGTTTGATCAGCAGCTTAAAGCGCAGCGTGACCTCGCCGGGCGCCTCGGCGCGCACACCGTTCTGGTAATGAAAGGGTTCACCAGAGAGCGTGCAGGCGTAGGTGGTAGGGGACTGCAAGGCGTCAAAGCCCACCGCGGCGGCGCACAGGGCTGCGGCGGCGGCGATTTGGATGAGGTACTTGGGCATTGCGCGTCAAAAAGCCCGCCGGCTTGTGGCCGGCGGGCTTGTCCATATCATGCCTTGCGAGCGCTTACGCAAAGCAATCAGGGTAGGCTAAAAGCCGAGTAGGTGTATGCGCCCGGGTAATTGGGGTTGGGCGCCACGGTAATGGGCTTGGCGGCGATGACGCCGTAGTTGGCCAGGTCGGCGTCGAGCATCAGACGGCGTGCCTTGAGGTCATTGGCCGCCTTCATGCGCGCGGCAATAAAGGCGTCTTTGGTGCCATACAGCGCGGTGATGGACTTGCGGGCGTCTCCCGCGACCTTGGTGGCGTCGTCCTTGGCAAAGGGTACAAACTGGCCTGCACCCTCGGCGCCATCCAAGCCATCGGCTTTACCGCCGAAGGTGGCCGGCCGCAGAGCCCAGCCCGAACTGGTGCCCACCGGTGCCTCGATTTCCGGAAGGCGAATACCCGCAATTTCGTTGCCATTGGCATCAACCTTGGGCACCGCCGATTTATAGAATTTTCCAGTCGCAACGGCCGGGATTTTGGCCAGGATGCCTTTGTCGTAGTCGGGTCCGAAGTCCCAGTAATTGCGCACCGTGACCAGCCCCGAGAATTTGTCCATGGTGGCTGGGATATCTGGGTAACCCACGGCGGCTCTGGGCACCGTGCCAATACCCAATGCGGCGTACGGACTGTCGGTCGGCACAAAGGTAGCCGTGCCCGCGCTTACGCTGGGGTTGGCACTTGGTGGCGGCGCTGTACCGTTGCTAATCCACTCGTCCAGCGCAACCCACAAGGCACGGTGCAGCGGCAACGCGTCGACTTGCGAACCAAATTGCGAGTTGCTACCCGAGGGCGAGCTGGCCGTGGAGGTTGCACCGCTGCCGTGCGGTCCGCTAGAGACCAGGTAATTGCGCACGTTGTCGGGTTCCACCAGGTCCATGCCGGTGTTGGGATGGGTGGTGAGCAAGGAGCCGGCCTTGACCCATATCTCGTTGGACGAGTACAGGTTCATAACTTTGGGGCAGGTGTTGGTGGCCGTGCATCGCACATTGCGGCCATCGGTTTTACCCGTCAGGCTGTCGGTGGTCGTCGTGTAGGAGAAGGGGAAAACACCCTCCAACTGGGCAATATGGTTTTGCCGATTGCGCTCGGTGCGACCCACCTGGGCGAAACGGTAGTTGATACCCAAACCGTTGCCGCCACCAATGTAGTTGAGGTGGCCGTCAAAAACCTTGGCACCGTTGAGCGCCTGGTTAAAGCCTAACCAAACGAAGTCATTGAAAAGGCGCGCAGGCTGAGAATTAGTCCAAGTCACAACGCTCTTGATATCGCCCGCCAGTGGGTTGGCCACGCCATAGGAGTCGGATTTGGAATATCGCAAAAACGCGACGAAATCGCGCATCGCTGCAAAACCAACGGTAGCGACATACGGATCCTTGGCCGTGTAGTTGAGCTCGTAAATCCAGCTCTGTTGAAAGGCTGAACCATCAGTAAAACTGATGGAATTGCTGCTGGTCGAGGTCGACGATGTATTGCAAGAACTCGCTCCGCCCCAAGCCCAGGCAGTCGCCGGCACGACGATGGGGGTGTCGGTCATGGACTGTCGCTTGGTCAGCGTGGCTTTGGTGGTATCGGTGCTGACCGGACTGTAGTAAGTGGCCGCGCACTTGGTAGTGGCGTTGTCGTTGACGATGTATTCATACATCGGCCCGGTAATCGACGAGCCATCGGGATTTTTTGCCATCGGCAAAATCGCCTTGACCAAATCGGTGGTACTGGTGGCCATGGGCTCGGCATCCCATCCGGACCACACCACGGTATAGCCTTTGTTTAATAGAAAGGCCGGATAAGTAGCCGCCGAATTAACGTCGGTTGCGGCGCTGGGGTTATTGGCGTTGCCCGTCATACCGGCAAAGCCGCTATATTGCTTGCCGCCACGATTGGGGGCCTCATAAAACACTTTATGAGCGCCTTTGCTCAAATCGGTCGGTTTAAGAATGAAGAAATCCACCGAATATTCCACAAACCCGGTAACTGCACTTCGGGCTGCCAAACCGAGGTCAGCGATTACCTGGTTCTTGGGGTCATTGGGGTCCAGTCGCCCATAGGCGCGCCCACGAATTTTTTCATAGGTCCCTACCGCGCCATTGGGGCCGAAGGTGGTGCCGCCGAAAGTTACTTTCTCGCTGTTCGCTGTATCAATGACAACGCTGATGATCCCTTGGGGAGGCAGTGGATCGGCACTGGAGCCGCATGCAGCTACCAGCAATGCAGTTGAGACCAGTGCAATCAGACTGGCGACCCATTTGAAATAGTGATTCGTCTTAAACATGCGCTGTGCCTTTCATTTTGTGGGGCGTTCTAACTCTGTTTGTGCCAGGCCAAAAGTCAAAAAATAGCGAAGGAGCTTTTAGCGAGGCGCACCGCGCCTTAGCTCCAAGCCAAGGCGCACTCAACGACACTTCAGTCTATGCACTATGTCTGGAAGGTCAAGCAGTTGGCGCCGAATTTTCCTAAGTACTTTCCCTGCTCCATGGGTGTTTACCCTCGCCGCAAAACTGCGGTCGACTCAGTCCGAGGCCTCGTGTGCCTCGTCTCCCCGTGGCTGGCGGGGGATTTTTTTCAGACGAATGAGGCGTGCCTGCTCGATGGCGTCTTTCTTGAGCTGGCGCTCGGCATCGCGCTTTTCCCCGGCCGCCAGCCACTGAGCGAATTCCTCGGGCGTCTCCAGGGTCAAGCAGCCCAGCGCGCCGCTGCGAAAGTCGTGGATGGTGATTTCGGCCGCCTTTTGCAACTGCACCCGCCCGCCCGACTGCAGCGCGCCGCGCTTGCGGCCAATGCCCTCCAGCAACTCTTCGTCCGTCATCTGCCCAGCATCGGTCAAGCCGTAGCGCGCCGCCAGGGCTTGGGGGTAGTGCTGGCGCAGGTAGTCGAGCAACTCCAGGGCCACCTCTTCGTCGTCAAAAGCGTTGCGGCCGATGGCGCCGCTGGCGGCCAGGTTGTAGCCGGTTTTGGCCACGATGATGCGCGGCCACAAAACGCCGGGCGTGTCATACAAGTAAAAGTCGTCAGCAATCGTGATGCGCTGCTCGGCCTTGGTCACGCCCGCCTCGTCGCCGGTCTTGGCGGCGCGCTTGCCCTTTAAGGTGTTGATGAGCGTGGATTTGCCCACATTGGGGATGCCGCAAATCAGCACCCGCATCGGCTTGGCCATGCCCCCGCGCAGAGGCGCGAGTTGGTGGCAGGCCTCGACCAGCGCGCGCGCCGGGGTGCTGACGCTGGCATCCAGGGGCAGCGCGCGCACGCCTGGCATCGCGTTGTAGTGGGCCAGCCACTGGACGCTGCGCTCGGCATCGGCCAGGTCTTGCTTGTTGAGCACTTTGAGGGCCGGTTTGCCGCGCGTCAAGTCGGCGAGCATGGGGTTGGCGCTAGAGCCGGGCAGGCGGGCGTCCAGCAGCTCGATAACGACGTCAATGTCCCGGATGCGCTCGCCGATGGCTTTGCGCGTCAGGTGCATATGGCCGGGAAACCATTGGATGGCCATGGGCGTCAGGCGGCCAGTTGTGCTTGGCCCAGCCGCTCGGGCGACAAATACTGCACCAGGTACTGCGCAAAAGGCAGGGTGTCGGCAGCCTCAATTTCGCGCTGCTTGGCCAGCGAGTCCTGCGCCAGTTGCTGAAAGTGCGCCAACTCGTGGGCCTGTAGCGGCTGCGCCAATTCCTGCGCTTTGGTTTGCAAGGAGCGGCTGCGCACAAAGGCCGAAAACGATCCACCGTGCTCCTCGCGCATGGCCGCAAAAACCCGCGCCGAGGGCAGGCTGTCGGGTTCGCGCAGACCGTGCGCGGCCAGCTCGACTGACTGGGCGTAAGCACTACCGCCGTGGGCCTGGTCCAGGGCCAGGGCCAGCGGGCGCAGTTGCTGCACGATGTCCAAACCCCAAGCGCGAAGCTCCACCTGCGCCTGGCCGCGCTGCAACTGCAGTGCGGGCTGGCGGCCACACTCGGCGACGGCTTGCTGGTTGTGCGCCATGGCAGCGATCTCTTGCGGGCTGTCTTGGGGGCTGGGCTGCGTCAGGCAGTGCAGCAAAAACACATCCAAAAACCGCAGCGTTGCGGCACTGATGCCCACCGGCTCGAAGGGGTCCAAGTCCATCAGGCGCACCTCGACGTATTCCACACCCCGCTCGCGCAGCGCATGCAGGGGGCGCTCGCCCTGGAAAATCACCCGCTTGGGCCGGATGGTGCCGTAAAACTCGTTTTCTATTTGCAAAAGGCTGGTCGCCAGTTGTTTAAAGTGACCATCGGCATCGCGCATGCCGATGGCCTCGTACGCGGGGTAGGGCACGGTCAGCGCCTGGTGCAGCGAGGCGGCGTAGCCCTCCAGGCTGTTGTAGCTGACGGCCAGCGCACTTTGGGCCGCGCTTTGGTAGCCCAGGCGGCCCATGCGCAAAGAGGTGGCATAGGGCAAGCCCATGGTGCCGGGCTGCATTTCCTGCAAAGAGTGGTCGCGCCCCTGAACAAAAGTGGAGCACACCGCCGGCGAAGCACCAAACAAATACAGCAGCAAAAACGCATGGCGCCGGAAATTGCGGATCAGCCCAAAATAGGCCTCGCTGGAGACGCCCGGCAATGACCAGTTGTAGTGAATGCCCGAGATGGTTTGCATGCGCCGGCCGTAGCGGTAGCCCAGGCCATTGCGGTAGACCGTCTTGGCCTGGCCGACGTTGGAGCTGCCATACTGGCCCAGCGGGATGGCGTCGTCCTCGGGTAAACCGCAGGGCATGCTCGAGACCCACAGCATTTCCGGGCCCATGGCTGCCAGGGTGACGTTTTGCACCCGGCGCAATTCGTCCAGACAGCTTTCGATGCCCGCGTGTACGCCGGTGATCAGCTCGATCTGCGATTCGCAGAAATCGGTGGTGATGTGCGGGTGCGTCAGTGCCGAGCCCAAGGCTGCCGGGTGCGGCGTCGCTGCCAAGGCGCCGCTGGGCAGCGCACGCAGGCTCTCTTTTTCAATGCCACGGCGGATGCCCAGCAACTGCTGTGCAGACAAGCCGTCAGGGGCCCCATTCCATTCACTCATGCCAATTGGCCCTTCAGGATTAACTCGGCGCCAAAGTTAGCACACTCCCGTGAAAATGGGGCCCGCCAGGTCTTTTGCAAGAGCCTGGCGCTGGGCAATGGGTGCCCGCTGATGCGCTTAGCGCAGTTCGCGGCTAGCGCGCCCAATCTCGTGCGCGCCCTGGGCGGCGCCGCTGCCCGGCACCTGAAAGCGCGCCGTATCGACCACCTCGGCCAGTTTGGCCTGCAGACGTTCGTCGGCTTGGGCGTCCAAGCCAATCCAGCTGCCATCGCTCAGGGTGATGTGCGCCGCCTCCACGCTGCCCGCACCGGCGCACAAAATCGTGCGGCTGGGCGCGTCTTGGGCGACCAACACCAGCATGGCCGGCACCACGGCCTCGGGCTGGAGCGCGGCGAGCACCGCCTCGGGCATCAGGCCCGAAGTCATGCGCGTGGCCGCAGTGGGGGCCAGGCAGTTGACATGGATATTATTTTTCGCGCCCTCGATGGACAGGGTCTGCATCAGCCCGACCAGCGCCATCTTGGCCGCGCCATAGTTGCTTTGACCAAAGTTGCCATACAAGCCGCTGCTGGAGGTGGTCATCAAAATGCGGCCGTACTTTTGGGCATTCATGTGCGGCCACACGGCTTTGGTGCAATGCACGGCGCCCATGAGGTGTACATCCAGCACCAGGCGGAAATCCTCGATTTCCATCTTGGCAAAGCTCTTGTCGCGCAAAATGCCGGCGTTGTTGACCAAGATGTCCACGCGGCCCCAGGCGTCCACCGCCTGCTGCACCATGGCCTGCACGGCGGCGTAGTCGGTGACGGACGCGGCGCTGGCCATGGCCTGGCCGGCACCGGCGCGTATTTCGGCCACCACCGCCTCGGCGGCCGTGGCCGAGCCGCCCGAGCCGTCCACCGCACCGCCCAAATCGTTGACCACCACTTTGGCACCGCGCGCGGCCAAGGCCAGCGCGTGTAAACGGCCCAAACCGCCGCCGGCACCAGTCACAATCGCTACACGGTCTTTGAAATCAATCGGCATAACATGTCCTGCAAGAAATAAAAGCGGCGCACCGCGCGCCGCCCAAGCATCAACTCTACTGCAAGCCCCGTCCTTCCCTCACCGCCACCAGACAAGCCCATGGAACTGAACTCCGAGATCCCCACCGCCCCGCCGCGCGACGCGGCCACAGTTGTCATCCTGCGCGATGGCGCACAGGGCCTGGAGGTGTTTTTGGTCAAGCGCCATGGCCTCTCGGATGTGTTGGGCGGGGCCTACGTCTTTCCCGGCGGCAAGCTCGACGCGGCCGATTGCGCCCCCGACACCCACCGTCACCTCGACCAGGACCGCGCGCAACTGCATGCCGCCCTGGGCGAACCGGGCACCGCGCCCGAACTGGCCAGCGGCCTGTTTGTCGCGGCGCTGCGCGAAACCTACGAGGAGGCGGGCGTGCTTTTTGCCCATGGCGCGGACGCCCACACCGGCGCTGCGGCTGATTTTCATGCGCGGGTGCTCAGCGGCAGCATGCGTCTGCAGACGCAAGCGGTACACCCCTGGTCGCGCTGGATCACGCCGCGCATGCCCTCGGTGACCAATAAACGCTTTGACACCCGCTTTTTTATCGCCGTGTTGCCGCCGGGCCAAAAGGCGGCCCACGACAACGTGGAGGCCACCGAAAGCGCCTGGCTGCGCCCGCGGGCCGCCTTGGAGCAATACTGGGCGCGCGAAATCGAGCTGGCGCCGCCCCAAATCATGAGTCTGGCGCATTTGTCCCGCTACGCCAGCGCCACCGAGGCCATGGCGCAGGCGCGCAGCCAGTTGCCGCCGCTGATCATGCCCGAGGCCTTTCAGGAAAACGACGAACGCGTGATTTGCTACCCTGGCCACCCGCGCCACCCGGTGCCCGCGCGCGCCCTGCCCGGGCCCTTGCAGCTGTTTTGGCGCAACAAGCGCTTTGAGCCCGCCGGGGGCTTTGACGCGCTCTTTGCCTAAGGCCCAGTCCATAGGCAGGCTCAATCATGGGTATTGAGCTTGCCAATTAGACGCCGTCACATCCAGGGGTTAAGCTGGCGCAGTCTTTGGGCCATTGTGTTCAGAGCAAACGCGTTTTCTTTAACCCTTAGGAGATTTCCATGGCAGCACTTAAAGGCTCCAAAACGGAAGAAAACCTGAAGGCCGCCTTCGCAGGCGAGTCCCAGGCCAACCGCCGTTACCTGTATTTCGCGAACAAAGCCGACGTTGAAGGCCAGCCCGACGTGGCCGCGCTGTTCCGCTCGACCGCTGAAGGCGAGACCGGACACGCCCACGGCCACCTCGAGTGGCTCGAGCAGTGCGGCGACCCCGCCACCGGCATGCCTTTTGGCAGCACCCGTGACAACCTGGCCTCTGCAGTGGCTGGTGAGACCCACGAGTACACCGATATGTACCCCGGCATGGCCAAAACCGCCCGTGACGAAGGTCACGACGAGGTGGCTGACTGGTTCGAGACCCTGGCCAAAGCAGAGCGTTCACACGCCAACCGCTACGCCAAGGCATTGACCGAACTGGTCGATTGATAGCCCCCGGGCGCCTGCCTGCTGGCAGACAGGCGCCTCGGAGTTGTCCGGCTTGGGCATTGCGCGCCAGCGCCCAAGCCAGATCATTCCCCCAACGCGCGCTGCACGCGCCCACCCCACGAGAACTTGTATGGCTACCGAAGGCAATTTGCAGGCGCCCACGCGCCACCCCATCGACTGGAAAAACCCCGAGTACTACAACGAGGATGCCGTTTTCCACGAAATGGAGCGCATTTTTGACATTTGCCACGGCTGCCGCCGCTGCGTGAGCTTGTGCGGCTCCTTCCCTACCCTCTTTGACCTGGTCGACGAGAGCAAGACCATGGAAGTCGACGGCGTGGACAAGAAGGACTACTGGAAGGTCGTGGACCAGTGCTACTTGTGTGACCTGTGCTATCTGACCAAGTGCCCTTATGTGCCACCACACGAGTTCAACCTGGACTTCCCGCACACCATGCTGCGGGCAAAAGCCATCAAGTTCAAAAACGGCGAAGTCGGCGCGGGTGAGAAGTTTTTGGCCAGTACCGATGTGCATGGCTCTTTGGCGGGCATCCCTATCGTGGTGCAAACCGTCAATGCGGTGAGCAAAACCAAGGTGGCGCGCCAGGTGATGGAATCGACGCTGGGCGTGGACAAAGACGCCTGGATGCCCGAACTGGCCACCAAGACCTTTCGCGCCAGCGCGCCCAAAGCAAAAGCCACCGAAGTGCAAAACGGCGCTAAGACGCCGGGCAAGGTCGCGATTTTTTCTACCTGTTATATCAACTACAACGAACCGGGCATCGGGCTGGATCTGCTCAAAATCTTGGACCACAATGACATTCCTTATGTCATCGTGAACAAGGAAAAATGCTGCGGCATGCCCAAACTGGAGTTGGGGGATTTGGAGGCGGTCAACGAATCCAAAGAAGCCAATATCCCAGTACTGGCACGTTACGCAAATCAGGGCTACGCTATTTTGGCCGCCGTGCCTAGCTGCGCGCTGATGTTCAAGCAAGAAATCCCGCTGATGTACCCGCAAGATGAAGATGTGCAACTGGTCAAAGAAAACATGTGGGACCCGTTTGAATACCTGATGCAGCGCAAGCGCGACGGGCTGCTTAAGACCGAGTTCAGTACGCCGCTGGGCAATATCAGCTACCAAATGCCTTGCCATGGACGCGTGCAAAACATCGGCAAGAAAACCGAGGAAATGCTCAAAATGATTCCGGGTACCACGGTGCAAACGCATGAGCGCTGCTCTGGCCATGCTGGCACCTTTGGCGTGAAGAAGGCCACGCACGCGCAATCCATGAAGATCGGCAAACCCTTGTTCAAAGCCATGGCGACCATGAAAGACGGCAGCAAGCCCGACTACATCAGCTCGGACTGCCCGCTGGGCGGTCACCATATTGCGCAGGGCTTTGAAGTCAATGGCCTGGGCGCGCCCACCCAAGAACACCCCTTAAGCCTGGTCGCCAAGGCCTACGGCCTAACCTGATATTTCTCGAAAGAACTCTGCTATGCAACTGACCGGACACATCACCCCCGAGAGCCTCATGACCTTGGAGGCCTACACCAAATACCGCAAAACCCACAAAGCCGAGGTGATGGCGCACCGCAAAATGCGCAGCGTCGCCCTGGGCGAGAACATGACCCTGCAGTTTGAGAGCGAGACCACCATCCGCTACCAAATCCAGGAAATGCTGCGTATCGAGAAAATCTTTGAAGAAGAAGGCATCCTGCAAGAAATCGAGGCCTACGCGCCCTTGATGCCCGACGGCAGCAACTGGAAGGCCACCATGCTGCTCGAATACCCGGATACCCACGAGCGCAAGCGCGAACTGGCGCGTCTGATTGGCGTGGAAGACCGCATGTTTGTCGAGGTGGAGGGCCAGGCACGGGTCTACGCCATCGCCGACGAGGACCTGGACCGGGAAAACGAGGAAAAAACCTCGGCGGTGCACTTCGTGCGCTTTGAGCTCACGCCCGCGATGTGCGCAGCCGTCAAGGCCGGCGCCAGCGTGAAATTGGGCTGCGACCACACCAACTACCCGGCGCATACCAGTATTGCGCCAGAGACTTTGGCCAGCCTGGCGGGGGATTTGCGCGCCTAATTCACTTTGGGCGCTCCATAAAAAAAGGGCTGCCTAGGCAGCCCTTTTTGTTTGCATCAGGCCGCCTTCGGTTTACGTGAATCCAGGAAGAAGGCAATCAACTGCCAAGCCACAAATATCCCGATCAAAGCCAGCAAGGTGCCGCTGATCGGGCGGGTGAAAAAAGTACCGAAATTACCGCGGCTGAGCAACAAGGCCCGGCGGAAGTATTCTTCCAGCATGGGACCCAAAATGAAGCCGAGCATCAGCGGCGCAGCCTCTAGGCCCAAGCGCATGAACATATAGCCAATTAAACCAAAGGTGGCGGTAATGTAAACATCGTCCAAACTGTTGTTGATACTGAAAGTACCGACGCAGCAGAAGAATAAAATGGACGGGAATAAAACGCTGAACGGAATTTTAAAAACGGTCAGCCAATAACGGACCAGCGGCACATTCAAAACCACCAAAAACACATTGCCAATCCACATACTGGCCACCAGACCCCAGAAAAGGTCGGGGTGGGTGGCAATCATGTTGGGGCCGGGTTGCACACCTTTGACGATAAATGCCGCCATCATCAGGGCCATCACCGCATTTTCGGGAATACCAATACTCATCAAGGGAATGAAACTGGTGCGCGCAGCCGCTTCGTCGGCAGCCGCTTGTCCTGCCACACCTTCAATGGCACCGTGGCCGATTTCAGCGCTGTATTTGCTAAAGCGCTTTTCCGCAGCGTATGCAGCAAACTGCGCCAAAACGGGGCCGCCGCCAGGCAAGATACCCATGACCGAACCAATCACACTACCGCGCAGGGCGCTGGGAATAATCCGCTTAAATTCCGGCCAGGTCGGGATAAGGTTTATTTCGCCGCTGAAAGGGGTTAATTCCTGGTGGTTGTCCAGGTTTTTCACAATCTCGGCAATACCAAAGCAACCCAGCGCGATGCTGATCAAGCCAATGCCATCCATCAGGAAAGGCAAATCCATGGTGAAACGCATTTGGCCGCTATTGACGTCGGTTCCAATCGATCCAAGCAACACGCCGATCATGGTCATGGCCAGACCATTCAAGATACTGCCGGTCGTCACAAAACTCACACAGAAAAATCCGAAGAGCATCAGCGCACAGTAATCGGCTGGGCCAAACATCAAGCCTACTTCGCCGAGCGCCGGCGACAAAGTGGCTAACACCACAATAGCTACGGTGCCACCAATAAAGCTAGAAATACCAGCAGTAAACAAGGCCAAACCGGTCTGGCCCTTGAGGGTCATCTGGTAGCCATCGATACACGCCACGATACTACTGGCGTGCGGTATTTTCATGGTGATCGCACTCACGCTGTCACCGTACTGGGCGCCGTAATAAATACCGGCCAGCATGATCAGGGAACCGTCGGTTGGAATCGAATAAGTCAGCGGCAGCAACAAGCTGATAGTCGACAAAGGCCCCAGGCCCGGCAGCAGGCCGATCAAGGTCCCCACCACGCAACCGATGGCACAGTACATTAGGTTTTGAACGGTCAGTGCATGCTCAAAACCGAAGGCAAGGTTGTTGATAATGTCCATTAGATAATCGGTAGGTTAAGGTGAAGCAAATATTTGAAACCGCAGGCCACGAGCAGCAAGCCGATGGCAATTTTCACATTGCGGGTCATGGAATTGTTCTGGCCCGCATACGAAGCGGAAAAAGCCAGAAAGAAAATCCCCACCAGCATATTGATGTGCTCAGAAATAAACGCAAATCCAGCCAAACTAAAAATAATTATGAGAATATTTCTAAAGTTGTAATCAATGGGTACCGGGGCGACAAAACGTGATCGAATCACCGAGGCCAGCCCGATCAAAAACAATAAAATGCTCACGACCAACGGAAATAATCCCGGCCCAGCCCGGCTGAAATCTCCCATTTTGTAATTGAACGAAGTCAATCCAAATAGAAGGGATATGGCCACCAAAAAGAGGCCACGTACGAGATTCAAATTATTCATAGTTCGAATATTTAGGTAAGAAATCGGTTGCGCCGCAGGGCTGATTGCGCCGGCATACCGAGCCGCCGTACTATAACAACATCGCGCCTCTCACAGCGCCTAGGGAATACCCTCTAGACCGGCTGCATG
>Ga0209084_1002150_pt1 | contig 15641 bp, 21 predicted proteins | sample C_130820_MF_Meta_FD_187309 | JGI IMG/M metagenome (GOLD analysis project Ga0209084, IMG submission 187309) | Freshwater microbial communities from Lake Croche, Canada to study carbon cycling - C_130820_MF_MetaG (SPAdes) (version 2) | ecosystem: Environmental > Aquatic > Freshwater > Lake... | reverse complement strand
CAGCAGTTGCTGAAGGATCACCGGTTACTGGCAATGTGCCAACTAGATTTGCTTTTATTACCAATAATGGTACTACTACTGCCACTCGTGTTGAGATCACAGCGGGCGGTGCATTAAGATCTAACAACATACAAAATTATAGTAGTACTGATTTAAATTTAACTGGAACAGGAACAGTCACCGCAACCAATGCTATTATTAGCTCTGGCGCAACTATCTTAGCTGCCGGTACAAAACTAACTATAAATGGCACAGTAACTGGCGGGTCTTTAATTGTAGGAAGTATTATTAGCGGTGGTACAACAGTATTTGGCACAACAATTACTGCTGTGAATTCAGCAACATTTACATCTACTATTACTACTACAACTATGACTGTTAGTAATGTGGCGGCAGGTACTATATTGACAGGAATGGCCCTAAGTGGCGGCTCAGTAACGGCTGGCACATACGTTATTGCGTTTGTTTCCGGTGTTAACGGTGGTGCTGGAATTTATACATTAAATCAAAGTGCTACAGGAACTCCAACAACTGGTACAAGTTATACAGTCAGCACAAGTCAACTTGTAAGATCTACTACACTAACATCAGGCGGTAACGTTAATCTAATAGGAAATGTAAAGATACTTGGACAAAATAGTTTAAGATTTGCAGATGCTGATAGCTCAAACTATGTTGCATTCAAAGCACCTACAATAGTAGCAGCTAATGTTACTTGGACATTGCCAGCGGCAGACGGCACATCAGGACAAGTACTTTCAACTAACGGGACAGGTACACTAAGTTGGACGACTAGTGGAGGGGGTAGTGGACTATTATCACGCACAGCAGTTTCAGAAACTACCGCATCTATTGCCAATGGTGCAACTAGTAATATTTCAATTGCTGGAGCAAAAGGATACGTTTTATATAAAATACAAACCAGTGTTGCAGCCTGGGTTAGAATTTATACAAACACTGCTGCCCGGAGTGCCGATAGTTCTAGAGCTGAAGGGGTTGATCCGTTACCTGGTGCAGGAGTAATTGCTGAAGTTATTACAACCGGAGCAGCAACTATAATTATGTCACCAGGAGTATTTGGGTTCAATGACGAAGCATTACCAACGTCAGTAATTGCATTAGCAGTTACTAATAAGAGTGGTGGTACATCTGTAGTTACTGTTACGTTAACTATCTTGCAAGTAGAGGCGTAATATGTCTATTTCAGATTACCTTAGAAAAAAAGAATATATTGTTTCTGTACATGATTTTCAAGACTTAGAATCTATTTACGACGATTTAGAAACTCAAGGTAAAACGCCTCCAAATTTAGAATTAACACGCAGTATTGATTGTCTACATCGCAGGACTACTAGTAGAAACACTCATTATTTGCTAGCTGACTGGGAAGCCGAATCGTTAAAGACCGACCCTCGAGTTCAATCAGTAACACTAGCACCTTACTATCTCGGAATTAGTGCTGGTACAACTGTTACTCAAACATCAACTAACTGGGATAAATCGTCATCTACTTTATCAGCAATGAAGAACTGGGGACTGTTACGTTGCACAGAGGGAGTTCAACGATCCAATTGGGGTGGGACGGGGTATCAAGGAAACGGTACTGGTACTCCTAATCAAACAGGAACCATTAATCTTACACAGACTGGTCGTAATGTTGATGTTGTAATTTGTGACTTAAATGGTATAGTATGGAATCATCCAGAGTATGCTGTTAATGCAGATGGTACCGGCGGCACTCGAACACAGCAATATAATTGGTATCAACATAATGCAGAAATAGGTAATGGATCAAACGGTACATACACATACGACACCGGTGATCATTCAACACACGTTGCAGGAACAGTTGCAGGAAATACTCAGGGTTGGGCCCGTAGTGCTAATATCTATAACTTATTCTACGATACAGGTAATCCTGGAAACTTTAGTTATGTGTTTGATTACATAAGAGCATTCCATAGAAATAAAACTATTAATAATGCTACAGGAAGAAAGAATCCAACCATTGTTAACAACAGTTGGGGTCAAAGCATTTTCCCTAGCGACTGGACATTCGGTGATATTACCGCAGTTACCTATAGAGGCACCCGATATACTCCTAATGTAGGATCACCTACTTATACGGGCTACAGTGGTATATGTACTGCTAACGAACGTCTTGCTACCCTAGCAGGTTTTGAGAATTATGGAAATAGGATTACCACTGTTGGTCCATACACTGCGCCGGGTGGCAGCATATTAACAAAGCCAGGCACATGGTCTCAGCAAGGACAACAGGCATTTTTTATTGATTTGTCTCAACCTAGTAGTACCTATGAACTTACAATACAAGGTCCTGCTGATCTAAATTTGATTCATAATGTTGCAATTGATGCAGTCTCTGGAAGTATGTCACTTGCTGGTGAAATTGTTATTACTAATGCAAGTGCTGCTGAAGTTTATAGATTTACCGCTATAGAACAATCAACAACCAACGGCGGAACTATTGAGATTAATCTACAACAAACATTAGTTAACTTACCAAATACTGAAGTATACACTGTTAGATTCCTTTCAGTAATTAATGTATCAGGAGTAAGTAACCCATCTTTTGCAACAGCAATGTCGCTAACAGTAGTTACTGATTCTCATACTGCTTCAGCTACAGTAACAACTATCACTAACACATTACTCGGTGCCGGTAGCCTTGCAAGTTCAACAACTCCAACATCTGGTACCAATGATGACGGATACTGGACATTAGCATTACCGTTTAGTATTACATATCTTGGAACATCATATAGTACTATCTATGTGGGTACTAATCATTATGTGACATTTGGATCTGGGTCAGCTTTATATACTAATTTAAATGCAACTACTCCTAACTTACCTAAAATCATGTGGTCGTGTGCCGATAACTCAGTACAAAGAATTTATTACGGTGTCGAAGGTACTGCTCCAAATAGAACATATCGCGTAAGGATTGAGGGTGCCTCGGCAATTTCAGGAACCTTAGGTAGTCCAAACATGGTTAACGAATATGTTTTCTATGAAGCAACTCCGGCGCAGATTGATTTGCAATTAGGTACAAACGGAAGAAAAACTGTGGGCAGCGGATTTACTACACAACAATTAAACGGTTGGGGATTTATTGCAGGACAACGTATTCCTGCAAGAGTGCCGGCATGTGATATTGACCTAGTAGATTTATACGCTGAAGGTATTGTCATGGTAGGCGCAGCCGGCAATGGACGTTGGAAACACGATGTACCAGGCGGCCCTGACTGGGATAACTCTTTTGAAATGGCTAGTCGATATCCTGGTAGTGTAGCACAACCGTATTTTTATATGAGAGGTACTAGTCCAACTGCTAACGATACCGGTTTACCTGCTATCTGCGTTGGGTCTATTGATACTATTCAGCTAGATCAAAAAGTGCAATACAGTGATTGTGGCCCAGGTGTTGATATATGGGCACCTGGAACATATATTATTAGTGCTCTACCTAGTGGAGTATCTGATTCAAGAAATGCTGCATATTATTTAGGAAAGTTTAGTGGCACTTCGATGGCCAGTCCGCAGGTATGTGGAGTACTAGCATGTGCATTAGAAATATATCCTAGTATGAATCAAACTCAATCCAAAGCCTATATACTTGCATACGCTAAACAAAGTCAGTTAACAGCTACAACAGGTGGTGCAACTGATGCACAAGATTTACAAGGTGCTGCTAATTTAGTGCTGTACTATTATAGTGAGCGATCACTTAATGGAAATACATTTCCTAAAATTAATTACAAACCTAGACCTACTACTGGCGCAGTATATCCTCGATTAAGAATAAGAAGGACTTTATAATCATGCCGCTGAGCGTATGGACTGAACGTTCTGGATATAGTCTTGGTACTATACAAGAAAGAACATCAATAAATCAACCGTTACCTGTTGTTGTAAGTGCTGCCACATACTCTGTAATTTCAGGAAAACTTCCTCCAGGGTTAAGGATAGTAGGCAATGACATTATTGGATCAGCATTTGAAGTGCCCCGCTCAACCGAATTTAAATTTGTAATACGTGCATCATATAACAATGAAATTTCAGATAGAACTTTTACAATTAATGTAGAAGGTGCTGATCAACCAGTGTGGCAAACTGCTGCCGGAACGTTGCCTGTTGGTCCTAATAATATCTATTACATACTTGATAGTTCATATATTGACTTCCAACTACTTGCAACCGATCCCGATACTGCGGCTGGACAACGATTAAAGTATTTCATAGCCAGTAATGGAGGAACGTTGCCGCCCGGATTGGTATTAACTGACTCCGGAAGAATTGTAGGTTGGATACAACCTGCATTGGTTATTCCTACAACTGCTGGAAATGGATTTTTTGATACTACAGTTTATGATGCAGTAGCATTTGACTTTGGATATAGGTCCTCAAACGGGTATGATAGTTACATTTATGATACTGCAATTTTTGATTACAGTACACCTAGTCTTAGCCCAAAGAAATTAAATCGTAACTATGAGTTTGTAGTTACAATTACAGATGGTGATACAGAAGTAAAAAGAAAGTTTAAAATTTACGTAGTTGGTGATGACTATTTTAGAGCAGATAACACAGTTACCACAGCGGGCTCTGGTACATTTATGGTTGATGCAACATATGTACGTGCCCCAATATGGGTTACTCCTGCAAATCTTGGAGTACGTAGGGCAAACAATTACCAAACTATTAGATTAGATACTTACGAAGATTTAGATCTTGGGCCAATTGTCTACTCATTAGACACAGTAAACCCGGATTCTTCACCTAGTGTGCTACCACCAGGAATGCAATTTGATCAAGGTACTGCTGAAGTGTTTGGCATTGTACCGTATCAACCAGCCATTACTAAAACTTATAATTTTACTGTAACCGCAACTAGATTAAGCGATCGTGCTGAAACTGCGTATAGTCAGCGTACATTTACTATACAGCTTTTAGGTGAAGTTGAAAGTGTAATGGGTTGGATAACTGGATCAAATCTAGGTTCTATTGAAGCTAACTTGATTAGCAGTTTGTTAATTACAGCATCAAGCACTATTTCTAACTCTGTTATACTATATGTAAAAACTAGTGGCCAATTGCCACCAGGATTATCTCTTGCGCTCGATGGGGAAATTATTGGAAAAGTAACACAGTTTGGCGACAGCATTCAATATCAGAGTAACTGGAAAGCCATGCGAAACTACAACATAAACAATGTAGTTCTGCATAATGGAGTATATTATAAAGCAATTATGCCTAGTATAAGTGCTACATTTAATTTAAATAATTGGGTTGTATATAGTTTTACCAACCAAGGTATTGTTACATTTGACGGTAATAGTTTTAGATTGGATGCAGGAACTACTACATTTGATCGTTCATACTCGTTTACTGTACAAGCTCGAGATATTTTAGGCTACAGTGCAATATCAAGAACATTTAGTTTAACAGTTACTACTCCAAATAATAGATTGTATAGTAACATAACTGCAAAACCATACCTTAAATTAGATCAAAGAGAAATGTTTAAAACATTTATTAGAAATGTTGAGGTATTCAATGCAACTGCAATCTATAGACCAAGTGATAGTAATTTTGGAATACAGACTGAATTAAAAATGTCAGTATATGCTGGCATAGAAACTAAGACTGCTGCACAGATAGTTTCAGTAGTTGGTCAAAATCATCGCAAAAAACGATTTAAATTAGGCGATATAAAATTAGCTCAAGCAAAGATACCTGGTACCAATACTGTTGTGTACGAAGTTATCTATATTGATGTCATTGATCCTCTTGAAATTGGTAATAAGACGTTAGACTTAGCTGTTGCTGGATCGGTTGATCCGGTAAAAGTAACTACCGATCAAACTAATGTATATTTTAACGGGCCGTTCGATACTTCAGAAAGATTTTGGGGCAGACCTCAGCCGTATTCAGTAACCGCAGATCGCAGTGATGTATACCTTGCTAGTGAGTTTAGGGGGCCAGCAAGTATCTCGCTGTGGCGTAAACGTATTGAACAACTAGGATTACATGATCGAAATTATATGCCGTTGTGGATGAGAACTGTTCAAGACGGTAGTGTTCAAGAATTAGGATTTGTTAGTGCTATTCCACTTTGTTTTTGTAAAGTTGGGCGTGGAAGTGACATACTACTTAACATTAAAAATTATTTAAAAACAAATACGGACTTTAGCTTTAATAAAATTGACTATACTATTGATAGATACACAATAGATTCTGTTACTGGTGATACCACTGATAAATATATCGTATTTAGAAACGACAGGACTATAATAACATGACAAGTGCGATAGTATCATCAACCATTGATGCCAATTTTCCGGTAGCAGGCCAAGACAACAACAGTCAAGGTTATAGAGATAATTTCCAAATTATTAAAGATGGACTTGCTCAATCAGCAACTGAGATTACAAGTCTGCAGACAACTACTGCTAAATTAAATGTAACTAATGATTTTGGTGGCAATATTATCCAAAATGCCGTAACTAAAAAATTATACGGATCAGTTGCTTCGGTACTTGAAGCACCTACGGGCAACTTAGATGTTTCTACAGGCGACTATCAAAGAATTACTCTCAGTAATGCTAACATTACATTAACACTGACCAATTGGCCAACATTAGACAATCGATTTGCTAAAGTTCGTGTTCATTTAGAAAACAACCAAACATCATCACATACTGTTACGTTTGCAACAAACGCATTAGCTACGGTATCAGACGATGATAGTGGAAAATTTACCAGTCATGCTATTGCTGTCCCAGCTGGAAAAACTGTTATGGTAGAAGCATCAAAATACGACTACGGCACTGGTAGTAAAATGTATCTTAGATACCTTGGAGAATTTGCCTAATGCATCCGTTAGCTGAAGATTTTTCACAATTAAAAGATGCCGAGATCGAGTCTCGCGTTTCTGACCTTAGTAGAAAGTATTGGCAGAGCAGTAATCCTGCACTACAAACCCAAATCTCGTTATTTTTAGATCTATATAACGAAGAACTAAGAAGCAGACGAGCAAAAGCATGGCAGCAACAATACCAAAATAGAGACAAAGGACTTGACAAACTGATCAATGTCAAGTAAAATAGCTAGATGCTATCAGACTCTTACGGTAATCCAATCTTTCAAGAACACGATATTTTTAATATGCTTTATAAAGGGCAGTTAGAATATATTGATCAAATTTTTACTGATCCCACTACTGAGGTTCAGGAATTGTTCAACCACTTAGGAATAACTCCTAAGACAATCGTTAATAACTTAGATTTAGAATCTTTTGATAAAGCTAATCAAAAAGATTGGTTTATCCCCAATGACTACTATCCGAACTTAGTAGAAATGCTATATGGCATGTGTACTACTAAAGAACAAACAGATAGGGTGAGTGAAGAACTTGAAGCATTTATCGAGCATAATATACTCGATTTATTGTTTGTTTTAAAGTACATTGTAGATACGCTTAGGGCTAATAATGTAGTTTGGGGTGTAGGGCGTGGGTCTAGTGTAGCTAGTTACGTGCTTTATCTAATTGGAGTACACAGAATTGATAGTATAAAATATAATTTAGACTGGCATGAATTCTTGAGATAAGTAATTATATAATGTTAGGAGATAACAATGGCAAATAGTGTTTATAGAACAATGCAGGGCAAAGAAATTGACCTTGACAAATTACGTATTAAAAACGAAATGACTTTAGCAGTAGGCAACGTTAAAGTCAATGCCCGTGGCGACGAATTAGGGCCTGGTGGCAAAATCATTAAGAAACGCGAAGATGTGATGACCGAGTATCATGCTCATGCTGATTCACTTCCTACTAAAGCGGCAAAGCCTCCTAAGGCAGCGGCGCCTGTCGTTACTGCTCCCGAATCAAAATTTGAAGACTTTGACTCGGAGGAAAAATGAGTCTTAATGTAACACGTGGCAAAATTAGACCTATCCGAGATCATGTCCTAATTAGAGATATGGAATTTGGTGATGAGACCACGCAATCTGGTATTGTAGTATTATCAGGGAACGGAAAGTCATCTGGCATTAAGCCTCGCTGGGGGCGAGTATATGCAGTTGGACCAGAACAATTAGATGTTAAAGTCGGCGAGTGGGTCTACATAGATCACGGTCGATGGACTCGAGGTGTTACCATTGAAGATGAATCAGGTGACGAAATTATCATTCGTCGAGTTGACAATAAAGATATTTTACTATCATCTGACGAGCCGCCTAAAGACGTACTGTTTAATAATTTATAATATGACAAATCCTTTTAGAGATCAAGAAAAGTTTATGCGAGCTTGTGATCAAAGTGTTGATAAGTTTGATGAAAAACAATACTCAATGTATATTAAACTTATTGACGAAGAGCATCAAGAATTGCTAGAAGCCACACTAGCAGAAGATTCGGTAGAACAACTAGATGCACTTATTGATATCCTAGTTGTCACAATCGGCGCTATCCATAGTATGGGCGCAGATGCTGAAGGTGCATGGAAGGAAGTTATGAAAACAAACTTTGCTAAGATTGATTCAGAGACCGGCAAGGTTCGCAAACGTGAAGACGGTAAGGTATTGAAACCCATAGGGTGGGTGCCCCCGGAGTTGGCTCCTTTTGTGAGCAAATAACTCAAAGGGCCTTGACAGGCCCTTTCTTTTCCTCTATAATAAATGAAAAGGATATTATATGGAAATACAACTTAAAGATACAAGCAAGGGGCATTTTTATGTTAGTCTTGTAAAGAGTGCATTACGTATTGGCGCAGGGATTAGATTAGTACGTGGTGACTTGTTTACCGCAGGAATTTTGTTCATCCTAGCAGAAATATTAGGCGTTGTTGAGGAACTGGTATGAACGAAATTATTATGCTATTCCCAACTCCGTTGCAAATTGCGCAATATGATAATCTAACGCAAGACGAAATTAACTTTGTTAAACAAGAAAAATTATATTCGTCAAAACAACGATTGCCAAATCGTACAGTAGGCACTGATCTGTTTAATATATTAGATTATCCAGAAATGCAATCTATTAAAGCATTTATTCAAACTCAGTTAAATGATTTTGCAACTAGAATCATGTCAATTGATAATAATCTATTTCCAACTTTAAGTTGGGTTAACAGGTCTCCTAAGGGTGCAGATCATTACAGACATTGCCATGTTAACAGCATAATGAGCGGTGTGTTTTATCTTTCTGATAATCCCACTGCTATTGAATTCTATAGCGATATGTCTATTGTTAATCAACCGTTAAGATTTAAACCAAAAGAGTTTAATCCTTTTAACACACCTAGTAATATTCTCGAAGTCAAAAAAGGAACACTGTTATTATTTCCATCATATTTAGAACACGGTGTAGGGCGTAATGTACAAGAATATGAAAGGCTAAGTCTCTCATTTAACACATGGATTAATGGAGCAATTGGCAATCTTGAAGAATCAAGTTATTTGAATTTAGATGACCCAACATTTACTAACGAAGATACAGATAATCTTAATATTATGAATACTAACAGAAAAGGATTTGAAAGGCCCCCGGAATGAATGAAAAAATTAAACAACTTGCTGAACAGGCTGGTTATTACCTATACGACTTAACAGAAACACATGAGTGTAAAACTGTTGAAACTGACAGTACTGATGAATGGATTACTTTAGAAAAGTTTGCCGAGTTGCTTGTCCGAGACATCATTAATGTGTTAGAATCTAAAAACGAGATTAGACACATTGCATTAACATCATTTACTCTAAGTGTAGTTGAGGGAACTATTGAAAAAAGTATTAATGCTATAACAGAGCATTATGGAATGAAACAACATTATAGGATTAAAAATGAAAGAACTGTGGGTAGAAAAGTATCGTCCCTCTAAAGTAGACGGCTACGTTTTTAGAGACAATCATCAACGAGAACAAGTGCAAAGTTGGATCAAGCAAGGTACTATCCCACACCTGTTGTTTAGTGGCAATGCAGGTATTGGTAAAACAACATTGGCAAAGATCTTGTTCAATGAGCTTGAAATCCAAGACTTAGATATTTTGGAGATCAATGCGTCTCGTACTAACTCCGTTGAAGACGTTCGTGACAAGATTGTTAACTTTGTACAGATGATTCCATTCGGAGATTTTAAGGTAGTATTATTAGATGAAGCAGATTACTTATCTCCAAATGCACAGGCAGCACTTCGCGGAGTCATGGAAGAGTATCATACTACTGCACGTTTTATTTTAACTTGCAACTATCCTAATAGGATTATTCCTGCACTCCATAGTCGTTGCCAAGGGTTCCACATTGAACGAGTTGACGTTAATGAATTTACTGCTCGTGTTGCTACTATTCTTGTTGAAGAGAACATAGAATTTGATCTTGATACCCTAGATACATTTGTTAAAGCAACTTATCCAGACCTGCGCAAGTGTATCAATACTGTACAGATGAATAGCTTAGAAGGCAAACTACACACGCCAGAAAAGGGCGACAGTGGTCAAGCAGACTATAAATTAGAAATGGTTGAGCTTTTTAAGAAAGGTAAGATCAGCGAAGCACGTAAGCTGGTATGTGGACAGGCTAGACCAGAAGAGATGGAAGAGATCTATCGCTGGTTATATGATAACGTAGCAATCTTTGGAGAGGAAGCTCTACAAGAAAAAGCAATTCTTATTATCAAACAAGGTCTAGTTGATCATACACTAGTTAGTGATCCTGAAATTAACTTAGCCGCTACCTTAATTAGATTGAGCCATATACAATGACACATCTTGTTACTGAAAATTGCATCAAGTGCAAGCACACTGATTGCGTATCAGTATGCCCAGTTGATTGTTTTTATGAAGGTCCAAATTTTCTAGCAATTAATCCAGATGAATGTATTGATTGTGGAGTATGTATTCCTGAATGCCCTGTTGATGCAATTGTAGCAGACAACGATACTAATACCAATATTCCATTGTGGTTGGACATTAATACTAGACTCAGTAATACCTGGCCTGTTATTACTAAAAAGAAACCAGCATTACCTGAAGCAGAAGAATGGAAGGACAAGCCTAATAAACTTGATCTATTAGAAGAGTGAAGGATAAATTAAAACAGGCATACATGAAGACTGCCGAAATATTTGCAGAACTCAGTCATGCTCGTAGGCTTCATGTTGGCGCTATTGTAGTCAAGGATGATAGGATTATCTCTATTGGCTACAATGGTATGCCTGCGGGTTGGGATAACGATTGTGAAAATGTAGAATGGTGTAGTGCTGGTGGATGGTTAAGTGCAGAAGAAATTGAAGAAGGTTGGCCATACGAAGGTACTTACATAGATGCCGATGGTATCACAATGCAAGGCCGCTATCGATTAAAAACTAAACCAGAGGTATTACATGCAGAAACTAACGCCATTGCAAAACTTGCTAAATCTAACGAATCTGGTATGGGTGCTACTATGTTTATTACCCATGCTCCATGTCTGGACTGTGCCAAACTTATATACCAAAGTGGTATTGGCAGTGTTCTATATAGGAACGCTTATAGGGATACTAGTGGTATCACGTTTCTTGAAAAATCAGGAATCGAAGTTAAACAAATAGGAGAAATTAAATGACAAAACGTATTTTAATTATGGGGTTGCCAGGTTCTGGTAAAACATATCTTGCTCAAGCACTTAAAAAGTATCTTGAAACCAACGGCGATCTAATGAAAATTAATCCCGGCCGAGTAATGACCTATGAAGGAATACCCGGACCAAACTTTATGAATGTATCAGTTGATTGGTTCAATGCTGACGATGTCCGTAAAAAGTATAACGATTGGGATTTTTCAAACGAAGGACGTATTCGTCAAAGTTTGCGTATGTTTCAATTTGCTATAGAGTGTACAGGAGAATATGTTATCTGTGACTTCGTTGCGCCGCTTGTTGAAATGCGTAATAATTTTAAAGCAGATTGGACCATCTGGGTAGATACTATTAAAGAAGGTAGATACGAAGATACTAACAAGGCATTTATTCCTCCGGAACAATATGATTTTCGAGTCACCGAGCAAAATGCAGACAAGTGGGCAGAGTTTATTGGTGAACATATACTAGCTGATCGTAGACGTCCTGTATTTGATTGGAAAAAAGAAACAGTACAGATGTTAGGTCGTTGGCAACCGTGGCATGACGGACATCGTGCATTGTTTGAAAGATTAATAGCAAAGACTGGGCAAGTTGTTATTCAAGTACGTGATGTACAAGGTTGGCAAGGTAGCAATCCGTTTGAGGTAGCTAAAGTTAAGAGTTTTATCAAACGTGATTTAGATCCGTTGTATCAAGGTCAATACGAAATACAGGTAGTCCCTAATATTGTACATATTGGGTGGGGACGCGGTGTAGGTTATACCCACGGAGAAGAAACTTTTGATGATAGCATTACTAATATTAGTGCTACAAAGATTAGAAAAGAGTTAGGTATATAAAAAAAGGGGACTAGGTCCCCTTTTCTTTAATCGTCACCGTAAAGGTCTAACACCTCCTTAACGGCATTGTGTCGTTCAATATCACAGCTATCAAAACGCACAACATCAATGTGAGATAACTTACGTCCTTCAACTTTTCCTATGAAGTCTATAAGTCCATTGTCTTTTAATCGGTCTGCTTGATTTAAATCACCAGTTACTACCATTTTAGAGTTTTCTCCTAGGCGGGTTAGTAGCATTTTCATCTGGTTCTGAGTTGCATTTTGCATTTCGTCCGCAATAATGTAAGCATTCTTAAACGTGCGACCGCGCATATATGCGAGTGGGCTTATTTCAATAATACCTTCTTCTAGCATTGATTCAATTTCCTTAGTTAAATAATATTCTCCTAATACATCAAAGATTGGTCTTGTCCATGGCGCCATTTTTTCATTTAGCGTGCCTGGTAAGAATCCTAAATCCTCATCAACAGAAACGGCAGGTCTAGTGACTATAATCTTATCAACTTTACCTTCTTGATAAAGTTTGATCCCCATTTGAACAGCCAACAAGGTTTTACCTGTACCAGCAGGACCAACAGCAAACAAGATATTCTTGTTGTCGTCGTTGAGCTTGAATAGATAAGATTCTTGGTGTTTATTGCGAGGTAACAGGTTTACACGCTGTTTTTTCGCAGGTTTGTGTGCATGGAAATCAATTACATTCACATCTGAAGTAAAACGTTTTTTCACTCGATTGTTTTTACTCATTAAGTATCTCCCACTTTTAGTAAAGCAGGACATGTAGCGACCGCCTCAGTAACTACAGAGGTCCTACACTCTTACTTATTCGTTTTGGACTAAAGTAAACTGATAGCATATGATTTAAACCCAGCTAAATAAGAGTAGAACCTTCTGGGAATAACTATGCGCGATATACTTGACGTTATTAAAAATGTAGATACAATTTACAGTACAAATTCTAGCCTAAGCACACTCAAAGACTTTGAGCGTGTTCTAGACGAAATGAATATGTACGTATATAAAAACTGGGACGAAGGAGAGCTAGCTTCGGGGCCTACTGTAGATCGACATTGGATAAAATGTAGCTTTATGTGGCCCAAAGATAAGATGCCCGATCCAATGGCCGGTAAACGATTAATAGATTACGGCTGTAAAGTAACATATGAACAAACAAATTTACTTGAGCCTCGTAAGGTAAAAACGCCCGACGATTTTCGTACAGGCACACGCAAGGGTAAATTAGATCAACACCCAGTTTGGGTTGTAGAAATTACCATGCCTAAAACTCTAGTTGAAGATATTTACAACGGATATATGACAAAAATGAAAGAAAGTATGGGTATTGGTAGGAATGCAAATGTTGACTCTGCTCCACCACAAGAAGCAGATCAGGCAGCCGTGGCTGCACCTGCACCTGCAGCACCAGCGGGAGGAGACGCCAATGCGACAGCTTAATGAAGGATTACAAGCAGGCGATTTAAAAATGTTAGTTGACAACATTTTTGAAATAGATAGCTATGCTAGCAAAATGGGTGAAGATAAAGATATTGTAGTATTAGCATTTACTGTTAAGAGTCAAGAACCTGCAGACGATTTTGTAAATTTTGTAGAGAATGGGTACGATTTTGTATTAGATGCAGATGCAAGCCCTGGTGAACTTAGCGACGGTAAGTATAAAGTATTTGTTGAAATTGAACGTAATCGAAGAATTGCTCAACAAATAACAGAACTTTTAAACGGTATTGGCCTACTTGCAGATATAGAAGAGTTTAAATTTAGATACTACAAGAGCTTTCATAGTGTAGATGCTGATGAGTCAAACTTAGATGAGATGATTCCAAAAACTAAAGAAGATTACGAAACTAATATACAAGAAAATGTAATGAACAATTTTAGTAACTTTTTTGGTCGTAGCTACTTAGAGCAAGTAAGTGTTGATCACGAAGATATTATATTCCAAAAGAAGTTTTCAGGTCCATTGCGTATGCGTATTGCAGACTTTGGAACAAAAGCTGATGTCTATGATAACATTGTAGGACCAATAATGTTAGAAGGTAGCTCTATGAGTGAAATCATGTACTTTACCAAATACGTGGGTAACTATAACATTACTAAAGTTGGAGACAAGTTTGTATTTGAGAACGGTAAACACGCTGTAGCATTGGAGAAAATATAATGTGGCAATTTCAATGGATGTTAAGTCTATTGCCTGATTGGATATGGACTACATTATTAATTGGAAGTGTAGCAGGATTGCTAGCTTCGGGGTTATTAAAGCGTATACCATTTGTTAGTCAATATAGATTTCCTATACAAGCAGTTAGTAGTGTTAGTTTGTTAATTAGCATATGGTTTTTAGGAGCAGCTAGTACTAATGAAATATGGGAAGCTAAGATTAAAGACGCTGAGGCAAAAGTTAAACTAGCTGAAGAACAGGCTACTAACAAAAACATAGAAGTACAAGAAAAAGTTGTTACAAAAACTAAAATAGTTAAAGAAAAAGGTAAAGATATTGTACAATATATTGACAGAGAAGTTGTTAAGAAAGAAGAAATAGTTAAGTACATTGAACAATGTCCTGTTCCTAAAGAAATCATTGACATACATAATCAAGCTGCCGAGTTAAACAAGGCTGCAGAGGGCAAGAAATGAAATATCTAGCTATTTTTATTGCTGTATTATTGACTGCTTGTTCTACCGCAGTGCCTATTAAACCTAAATGGCCCGATGCTCCTAAAGTATTAACAGAACGTTGCGAGAATCTTAGGAAGATTGAAGGTGACAAAGTAGCTATTACAGAAATGTTAAAAGTAGTTGTACAAAACTACACCCTTTACTACGAATGCTCAACTAAAGTAGAAGGTTGGAACGAGTGGTATGAAGGGCAAAAGAAAATATACGAAAGCACAAAATGAAATTTACAATTATATTAGTAGTCCTATTAGCAGGTTGCGCAGGTCCAGAGGTTCAAAAATCTATTTCTAGAGATCAAACTATGGATAACATGGCTAAGACTGCATTAATCAACGAGATGTTAACTAGTCCGGATCCACATGTAAGAGCTAAAGGTGCTAGTATTGCTGAAAAGTTTTTAACAGAACCAAAGAAAAATATATTCGGATTTTGATTAAATACTAGTACATTAAGCAGGAGCGA
>Ga0209084_1002148_pt1 | contig 15675 bp, 10 predicted proteins | sample C_130820_MF_Meta_FD_187309 | JGI IMG/M metagenome (GOLD analysis project Ga0209084, IMG submission 187309) | Freshwater microbial communities from Lake Croche, Canada to study carbon cycling - C_130820_MF_MetaG (SPAdes) (version 2) | ecosystem: Environmental > Aquatic > Freshwater > Lake... | reverse complement strand
CAATAACCATTAAAAAGCCCGCTAAGATCCCACCCAATAAAATTCCCTTAATCTTTCCAAACTGTTCTTTTTTCAAAGGTAAAATCGGTCGATCAATCACCTGAATTAAAGGCGTGTCTTTTCGCAATGTAACCTTAGCCAATTCGGATTGTTTTACCAATTCCGTTAAAATGGCAGTATTGGCCTGCACATCTACTTGTCGTCGCGCCGAAGGCGTTCGACGCACATTAAGTGCTGGATTCAAACCAAAGGTATTGTCATTGGCAACAGCAACTCCAGTTATAGCGCCATTGAGTTCGCGCCGAATCGAATCCGTTTGCTTTTGTAAAATAGCCATATTCTCCCTAGATTTCTTACTTTTAGTAGTAATATAAAAATCAGATACTTCCTTAGCCAGTCCTTCCGTAAAATATTGGGCAAACAATTCATTATTCGCATTAACTTCAATGTTGATAATCGCTACTTTCTTATCCTTTTGAGCTACTGTCAAGCTGTTTGCGGACAATGTGGAATAGATGCTACCAAGGATACTATCATGAGCTCTTGTGAAATCTTTCCGATTAGAATTGGCAACAAATTGTATCTGCGCTAATTTGGGATTCTGCTCCCATCCAGCTCTTAATTTATTATTTTGTATATACATCTCCGCCAAAGAAATGGTTTTACCATTTACTACAACCGGACTCAACAAAGTTTGCTCCACCATAGAACGTGATTTGAATAATTCGGTAAGGTTGGCTCCAGTAAATATACTTCCCCCACCACCACCTAAATCCAAGCCTAGCGTTGTTGCTAATCCCATAGCAAATCCAGCACTACCTGTTTTTTCATCTTCTAACGCAAAAGACAAACTCGCAGTATACACCGGTTTACTGATAAAGGAATAGGCTAAGCCTAAAGCTGCCCCTATAATTCCGGCCAGCATTATGATTTTCCATTGCGAAAGTAAGTAGTTAAACCACTCTTTGACTTTTTCAATCAGTTCCCTCAAGGATATTTCGTCGTTTTCTACGCTCATATTATATATTCTAGGTTATGCTTCGTGTACAATCGTTTAGTAATCGTATCCATCAATTATTAGTAGTACTTATACCGAGATTGTATAATTTAATTTTTCTTTTTATACTTCTTCCACCTTCTAATTGAACTGTCAAGTATTCCTTGACAGTTGAAAATTCATCAAGTTCGCCTTCTTTGAAAATATTCCAAATATGCAAACTAATATTCTGTTTACTGGCTTTAAACAAATCTACCATTTGAATCTGCGTAAGACAAACCGATTCATCTTCGATTAAAACCTCAATGCGACTGGAAATCGAATCAGACTAATATATTATTTCACAAGTGTTCATTGAAAATCGATTTAAAATAGTACAGTCGAAATATTCTATTATTTAAAACAGTAAACAACCACTATCAATCAGACTCAAAGAGCAGTTGAAAACTACTCCCTATCGAAATGCCGTCAATATCAACAAAGACAAACTCGCCAATATACTACCAATGCTAATAACTTCTGCCGTACTCATCTTACGAACCTCTGGCTTCTCTGGAACTACAATTTGTGAACCTGGCAGCACCTTGGGATAGGATCGAATGAACAGAAAAGAACTAGATACTGCTGCTTTTCCATTTGGATAAATGATATAGGCTTTCTTCTTCCAGCCTTTGGCATTAACTCCCCCTACTGCCCCGATATAATGACGGAAGCCTCGACCGCTTTCAAAGGGTATTTCGGAAGTCAACAAAACACTACCTGTTACTTTAACTCCTTCGTCATAAGTAGCGACTACGATCTCATCACCTTCAAATAAACTGACATTGGTATTATCGGATGGGTCTTTGACTACTGCTCTCCAGTCAATTGGTATAATAGCATACTTAACATCTTCCTTTTGCTGTTTTTCTAATTTATTTTGAATGCTATCATTCTTACCTAAATTTAAATCGATGTTTTCTAAGTCTTCAATTTGCTTTGCCTGAATAGGACGCTTAATTTTAACGCCATCTAAATTCGCAACAGGCGTCAAACCTCCTGCCCGGAGGATGATATCATAAACACGTTCTGTTTTCTTGGCCAATACATACTTACCGGTATAAGCCACTGCACCGCTTATAGTTACGGAAATTGGTTTTTCAAACACCGCCATTCTTCGAATGTTCACCACATCAAATGCCTGCAAATCAAAGTTTCGCACTTGCTCATTGTTTTCGGGACTGATCTCAATATTAAACAATTCAACTCTACTTTGACTTTTTGGATCTATTTCGTCTTCACGAATCATCCTGGCGATTTCTACTCTTTTGGAAGCAGAACCTATTAAACCTCCTGCTTGAACCAACAAATCATTTAAACTTAGTTTATCGTAAAAATCATATTCTCCCGGAGTCTTAACTTCCCCATCAATGGTGACTTTAAATTCTTCTCTGAAGTCTAAGATCGAGTATACTGTGACGATATCTTCTCTGCGCAAAGCCAAATCCGATTGGCTATCTCCTTTTAAAACCGCAGCCAGATTCACGTAAACCGCCTCAGTAGTCAAATCGGCTTTCAAACGAACAATCGTAGCACGTTTTAAATAGGCATCTTCTTTTAATCCCTCTGCTTGCTCTAATAAATCAGAAATCCGCATGCCTTCATAAAAAGAATAGGTATTAGGTCTAAAAACAGCGCCCTCAATTTTGATACGATTCTCAAAGCGATTCAAAATCCGACTCACATTAACTACATCTCCTGAACGGGGTTGGTAAGTACCAAAATCAGCCGACTGCACATCGCGTACCTTATATTCTTTGCTCGTTTTTTGCAATACATTTACCGATGCAGTATAGGCAAACTCATTGAATCCAGAGGCAAAAGAAAGTAAATCAGAAAAACTTTCTCCTTTTCGCATCTCAAAAATACCCGGACGCTTCACTTGCCCTTCAACAGTTACGCGCTGCGAATAAGCAGGAATCCGAATCACATCATTTTCTTTTAAACCTACATTATCCGATTGATTTCCACTAACCAAAAAGCGATAAATATCAATAGTTCGGATAACTTTGTTATTGCGTACCAATTCGATATTACGATAGGAACCGTTTTTCGCAGGTCCACCGGCCAGATGCAAGGCATTGAAAACCGTGGCCAAGGAAGAAACCGCATAATTACCGGGTTGCTTGCTTCCGATAATAGTCACTTTAATAGTGCGAATTCGACTTAAACTAACACTAATTTGAGATTGCCCACTCTTGACCGTGCTGTAAACACGAGAAACAGCAGATTTTATTTTTTGGGTCGCCGCTTCGATGCTCAATCCTAAGACTGAAATCTCGCCTACAAACTGGATACTGATTTTTCCTTCTACTGATACGGGAATGTTTGCATTGTACTCCTGAACACCATACACGCTAATTTGCATTTCGTCACCAGGACCTAATATATAATTAAGCGGCGTGGCGAGGCTGAGATTAGGAGCAAAATCCAAAGTCGGGTTGTCAAAAAGTTCAGAACCAAAAACCAAGGCATTCAAACTGTCTTTTACTTTAATATTGCTTATTTTTTCCTGCTCCCGTCCAAAAGCTTGTGGCTTACTATCCGATGTTAAGGATGTCTTTTCTGTTTTTTGTAAAACCGGTACGGCTAGGCGCGCCCGCAATTTGGCAAATTCTGCTGCCGACATTCCCTTAGACAAAGCAAGAGGTTCCGCCTGATCGATAGTCATATTGTTACTTTGCAGCTGACTTCTTATCTTCGCTACATCAGCATTCGATAAATTATCCACCTTCACGGTACTCAAATCGGCACTTTTTAATAAATCTTGTGCGTTTAAGTCCACCGCTTGCATAAGCGCTAGGATGAAAACAAAGGCAGTAATTATATTTTTCATAATTGATTTTAAGTAAACTTTAATAAAAACAGAAGTTAAAAAATTCCAAAAGAAACTGGGAAAAAACAAGCTAAAATCCATTTCTTTGTACGGCTTCGCCCTTCAAACTCCCGTTTTAGGATCTTTTTCTCACTTTTTGGACAAATATAGTCTATTATAGGACAACTACTAGTAAATAAACAGCTTCAATGAATAAACGTTTTGTTTATCGATTAGTGAATAGAAATACACTATTAAACCACCCTTTTCTATAAAAAAGAGGTCTAATTTAAGTGCATTCAAATAATAATGAAATGGTTAAACCGCTCCGACTGCTTTCTTTTCTACTTTTAAAACACAGCCCATGGATTCTAAAATTAAAATGTACTGATTTTGCTTTACTTCTTGTATCGTAGCGGTTTGACTGATAAAAGGACCGGATTCTAAGACAACCTTGTCTCCTTTTTTCCACTGCTCTACAGAAACAGAATATTCTTTGGGGGCCGACAACCAAAGCTGTATAGCTTCAATTTCAGCATCTTTAACAATGGCGGGTTTGGATAGCCAGAATAAATAACGGATCGCTCCTACAACTTCAAATATTTTGTTGCGGTCTTTCTCAGCCAGCTGAACAAAAATGTAGGAATTGAATAAGGGAACGTGCACGACCTTTTTGCGATCGGACCATTGGCTGATTTTACTAATTATGGGACAATAGGTGTTTATCCCAATGTCTTGAAGACGCTCCGCTACCTTTTTTTCCCATTTGGGCTTCGTATAAACTACATACCAATTCATGATTATTGTGTCTTTAAGAATACATTTTCTTATAATAATCCTCATAATCTCCTGAACTAACATGATCCAACCAAACCGTATTGGCAAGATACCAATCAACTGTGATTTCTAATCCTTGTTCAAAAGTCACTGATGGGGCCCATCCCAATTCGGTATTAATTTTACTAGCATCGATAGCATACCGCAAATCGTGACCGGGGCGGTCTTTCACATAGGTGATTAATTCGACCGAGGTTCCTGGGGTTCTACCCAGTTTCGTGTCCATGATTTGGCACAATACTTTGACCAAATCAATATTCTTCCATTCGTTGAAGCCTCCAATATTATAGGTTTGATGGTTGCGTCCCTCGTGATAAACTCGATCAATGGCCACTGCATGGTCTTTGACAAAAAGCCAATCTCGAGTATAATTACCATCACCATAAACCGGCAAGGGTTTGTTATGTATGATGTTATTGATAAAAAGCGGAATTAATTTCTCCGGAAAATGATTGGGTCCGTAATTATTAGAGCAATTCGTAATCACATAAGGAAGTCCGTAAGTTTCTCCGTAAGCGCGAACGAAGTGATCCGAACTGGCTTTAGAAGCCGAATAAGGAGAATTGGGATCATAGGCGGTGGTTTCGGTAAACAAACCCGTAGCACCCAAAGACCCATAGACCTCATCGGTACTCACATGATAGAAACGCTTGCCCTCATAATTGCTTTTCCATTGATTTTTGGCGGCATTGAGCAAGATCATAGTCCCAAAAACATTCGTTTTCACAAATGACAAAGGATCTTCGATGGAACGATCCACATGGGATTCGGCAGCCAAATGAATCACACCCTCAAACTGATGGTCTTGGAACAATTGATTGATAAAAACCTCATCGGTAATATCGCCCTTTACGAAAGTGTAATTGGCTTCCTTTTCGATATCGCTAATATTTTCCAAATTCCCCGCATAAGTAAGGGCATCCAAATTATAAATGGCATAATTAGGATAGTTCTTTACAAAACGACGAACGACATGCGATCCAATAAATCCAGCACCTCCCGTGATCAATATTTTTTTCATAATTTTTTTTTAATCTGTGAATCTGTGGCTAAAAAAAGAGGCAGCACTTCAACTAATTAAAGCTTTCCGTCAACTATATCGCCCAAAACTCCTTTTACATCATAAAGAATGGCTTTTTCTTTCTTAAGACTCGCAAAATCCACCTCCCCAAATTCCTGATGTGCCACACCTAAAACCAAAGCATCAAACTTCGCCTTTGGCAAGCTGGTCAGGGTGTCCAATTGGTATTCCTTTTTTACTTCCTCGGGATCAGCCCAAGGATCATAAGTACTAACACTAATACCATAATCTTCAAAAGCCCGGATCACATCCACTATTTTTGTATTCCGCACATCGGGACAATTTTCTTTAAAGGTGATCCCCAACATCAACAGTCGGGATCCAGTAATGGTAATTCCTTTTTTGATCATCAATTTCACCACCTGACTGGCTACATAATCGCCCATACTGTCATTTAAACGGCGTCCGGCCAATATTATTTCAGGATGGTAGCCTTTTTCTTGCGCTTTCTGTGCCAGATAATAAGGATCAACTCCTATACAATGCCCTCCTACCAAACCGGGTTTGAAGGGCAAAAAATTCCATTTGGTCCCCGCGGCAGCCAAAACAGCCTGAGTATCAATTTCTAAGAGGTTGAATATTTTAGCCAACTCATTCACAAAAGCAATATTGATATCGCGCTGTGAATTCTCGATGACCTTAGCTGCTTCTGCCACTTTTATAGAAGGAGCCAAATGAGTACCTGCCGTGATTACCGACTGGTACAATTCGTTGACCCTGAGTCCGATTTCAGGTGTAGATCCCGAAGTGACTTTTAATATTTTGTCAATAGTATGTTCTTTATCTCCCGGATTAATGCGCTCTGGTGAATAACCGGCGAAGAAATCAATATTAAATTTCAAACCCGATACCCGCTCTAAAACAGGCACGCATTCGTCTTCCGTTACTCCCGGATACACGGTCGATTCATAAATAACAATATCGCCTGCTTTCAATACCTGCCCCACCGTTTCACTGGCTTTATAGAGCGGTGTTAAATCAGGACGGTTATTTTTATCTACTGGTGTAGGAACGGTAATAATATAATAATTACAATCCTTTAAGTCTGAAATTTGATTGCTACAATACAAGCCAAGTGCGTCAGAAGGCTCCATTTTCAAAACTTGGAGAAGGTCCTTTTTATCGACTTCAAGTGTGCTGTCCTCGCCTAATTTCAAAGCGGCTATTCGGCTGGAATTGATGTCAAAACCGACAACTGAATATTGACTCGCAAACAATCGCGCTAGTGGCAAGCCCACATATCCCAAACCTATTACGCCAATTTTAGTACTTGTGCTCAAATTCTTTTCTTTTGTGGATTCCGTAATTTCATTTTTGCAAATATAAGAAAATCAAGCAAGCCATCTTAGTTTCTGAATTGCGCTCCTGGTTTTCCTAGCAGGAAAATTAAAGGATTTTACCCTCTAAAAACCTGACTGTCAATTCTTTTTAATCCCTTTAGAATCGGGAAAAATAAATCCAAATATCACTAAATTTAGTGAGCTAAAATATCACCTAAAAACGTACTTTTTAACTCCCGATTCCCTCGTATACAAAACCAATTTCTTTCAAAGTAGCGCCGTCCAATAAATTTCTGCCATCAAAAACAAAAGCTGGTTTTTGCATGCTATCGAAAATGCGCTGCCAGTCTAAATCTCTAAATTCATCCCATTCGGTTAGCACCGCTATTGCATGTGCACCTTCGCAGGCGGCATAGGGATCATAATAGGAATGAACTCTTTTCTTGTTTTTATCAATAGCTCTATGGTCCAGATAATCCAAATCGGCCAAAATGCGTTCTTCCGAAACCTTAGGATCATATACGGCAATATTAGCCTGCTCATAAATTAAATCATCAGCAACAAATATAGCGGCTGATTCTCGGGTATCATTAGTGTCTTTCTTAAAAGCCCAACCCAGAAAAGCAATTTTTTTGTCGGCTACTGTATTGTAAAGTGTGCGCACAATTTTACCAGAAAAACGACGCTTCTGATGGTCATTCATAATAATCACCTGCTCCCAATAATCGGCTACTTCATGCAGTCCGTAGGATTTAGCAATATAAACCAAATTCAGTATGTCTTTTTGAAAACAAGAGCCCCCAAAACCAACAGACGCTTTAAGAAACTTCGGTCCGATTCGGCTGTCCATTCCAATCGCTTTGGCTACTTCATTGACATCAGCACCTGTTTTTTCACACAATTCCGATAAGGCATTGATCGACGAAATACGTTGCGCCAAAAAAGCATTCGCCGTTAGTTTTGACAATTCCGAAGACCATACATTCGTCCTAAGTATTTTTTCTAGAGGAACCCAGTTGGCATAAATAGCCACTAGGGCATCGATGGCTTTCTGACCTTCAAAACTAGGATCTCCACCAATCAAAACACGATCCGGCTCCATTAGATCGGGAACAGCAGTCCCTTCGGCAAGGAACTCCGGATTCGATAATATTTGAAATTGCACCCCATTTCCGGTATGATCCAAAATACTTTTTAAAGCTTCTGCTGTTCGTACTGGCAAAGTGGATTTCTCCACTACAATCTTATTATCTTTAGAAACTCGGGCGATTTGACGGGCACACAATTCGATATATTTCAAATCAGCAGCCATACCCTTTCCTTTTCCGTAGGTCTTTGTCGGAGTATTTACCGATATGAATATCATCTCTGCAGCATCAATTGCGGCATCGACTTCGGTAGAGAAAAAGAGATTTTTACCTCGGGCAGCAGCTACAATCTCCGCTAAGCCCGGTTCATAAACCGGAATATTATTAGTATCCGCATCATTCCATGCTGCAATACGTTCCGCATTCAAATCAACCACCGTAACCTGAATATGAGGACATTTTTGTGCAATTACCGCCATCGTTGGGCCACCTACATAACCTGCACCGATGCAACAAATTTTCGTAACTTTCATTTCGTATTTCTTTTTATTTCTAAATATAGTTTTTTAAGACGCGATACGTCCTGTTTTCAAATGTGCTGAATCCCATCGCTATTGGGGAGATAAATTTTCCCAATACCATTTTACGGCTTCTTTCAAACCTTCTTTTATGGAAAACTGTGGATCATAACCCAATAATGTTCGTGCCTTTTCTATACTCGCTAGGGAATGGGGTATATCACCCGCCCGAGACGAACCATAGATAATAGGCACCTTCGCAATTTCGGAATCATATTCTGATAAATAGTCTTTCAAATAACCGACTAAATCATTCAGGGTATTTCGGTCGCCATAGGCAGTATTGTATACCGTATTCACTGCCGCTGGATTTGTGGTCAGCAGGGCCAATTCATTCATCTGAATCACATTATCGATATAAGTGAAATCACGGGAATAACTACCATCACCATTGATTACCGGGCTTTCATGCGCCATTAATTGGATTACAAACTTGGGAATAACTGCCGCATAGGCGCCATTAGGATCCTGTCGTCTTCCAAAAACATTAAAATAACGCAATCCTATTGTTTGGAGGCCATACGTACTGCTAAAAATTCCAGCATACAATTCGTTAACATATTTGGTGATCGCATAGGGCGATAAGGGTTTCCCAATGACATCCTCGACTTTAGGTAGGTTTTCAGAATCGCCATAAGTAGAAGAACTCGCCGCATAGACAAATCGCTTTACCTTGGCATCACGTGCAGCAACCAACATATTCAAAAAACCGCTAACATTGACGGCATTGGTCGTTATTGGATCCAGATGGAGCGAGGAACAGAGCCCAAAGCCGCCTGATGTAGAACATAATCCACACCCGCAACCGCTTTCTGGCAATCGGATAAATTCCGAATGTCGCCTTCTATAAAACTAAAATTAGGATTTTCTAAAAAGGGGCTAATATTTTTACGGTGTCCGGTAGCAAAATTATCCAAGCCACAGACCTCATAATTTTTGGACAGAAAATAAGCACAGAGATTAGAACCTATAAACCCTGCAACTCCTGTTATTAATACTTTCGGATTTGATTTATACTGCATAGCTGCTTTTAAAATTAGACCTTGGTTGCAAAAATACATTTTTTATAATAGCGACCACCCATAAGCAAACTTATTTCTAAATAGCGCCTCCTACAAAATTTTCGGATTTAAGCTCAGACTAGTTTCTGAAAATTCGCTTTCTGATTGTATCAAAAACAGTTCGTGGCTTATCTTCAACGTGATAACTATTGGTGTAATTCCCATAGCCGTAAGCATAATCATGAGCGGTTCCATATTTGGCTTTATTTTCAAAACCGTTAAAAATAATACTCACTTTGCTAAGCTCTCCTCTGCTGAGACGGTTGTTCAGCAAAGCGACCATCTCTTTTTTAGTATAATTCTGCCGCATAATATAAAGCGTGAGATCGGCAAACTTGGTTAATTCTATGGCATCCGAAACCAATCCAACCGGGGCAGTGTCTAGAATGACATAATCATATTCGGATTTCAAACGCTGTATAAATTCGGTCATACTTTCTCCAATCAGGAGTTCGGAAGGATTAGGCGGAATAGGTCCACAAGTCACCACATCCAAATTGGGAATATGGGTGTGCTGTATCACCTCCTCAAATGTATGCTGTCCAATCAAATAATTGACTACTCCAATATTCTTCTCAATAGCAAAATCTTCAAATATTTTAGGCTTTCTCAAATCCAAGCCCACTACAATTGTTTTTCTGTCGCTTAAAGCTAATACCGTAGCAATATTCAAAGAACAAAAAGTCTTGCCTTCCCCCCCAATCGAAGAGGTCACCATTATGGTCCTTGCAGCCTCAACCGCTTGTTTTTTATATAAAAATTGAAGCGAGGATCGAATCGCCCTAAACGATTCCGATAAGGCCGATTTTGGCTTTTCAAATACAGAAAGATTCGAAGCCGTTTGTTTTAATCCTACAATACCAATGATGGGGATGGAGGTCAAATGGATAATTTCTTCCGTTTTAAGTATGGAATCGTCCAAGAAAAAGAGGGTAAAAATGACTAAAAGAGGAACTAACAGCCCCAGAAATAGCGCCAGTACATAATTCACGCTGGTATTTGGACCAATCAATCCTCCACCGATATCCTTAGCCGAATCTATAAAATGAATGTCCGATAAATTAGCCGCCTTGGCAATTTCAGCCTCGTTCCGTTTTTGAAGAAAACTAGTGTAGATATTGTCACTCAGATCGTACTTGCGAACAATCTTTAAATAATCCTGCTTGTCCTGAGGTAATTTCTTGATACTGCCTTCGGTCTTGCTGATCTTAGTACTTATCAATATCAAATCATAATCCAGAGCAGTCACTGCCGATTTGATGTTTTCCAATAAAACTCTTTTTATCGCTTCCATCTGATTGTCAAATTCCCGAAAAACCCGATCACTTTTTACCGAATACGATAATTCAGATCGCTGAGTCGACAAGCTTATTAGCTTAGAGATATTAGACACTATATTAGGATCTTCAATTCCGGCTACCGATGGCGCGGGCAGTTTAGCATAGTCAACACTCTTCTTCAAATAGTTTTTCAGAGACGTATAATAAGCGATTTTACGAGCAATTCCTTCTTTCTGTACATCATAATCCAGCAGCTGATCGGATAGCGTGGCACCCCCCTGCTCGAGGGCTACAACATTATTATTGGCGCTGAAAGTTTTCAGTTCCGCGCCAGTCTCTTTTAATTGCTTGCCCATCGCAATCAGGGTGCTGTCAATGAAAGAAATAGTATTGGTCGCAAACTGGTTTTTACGATCCAATTGCGATTTAATCAACACCTCAACCGTAGCATTCAAATAAGTCGTCAACCGATTTTTATTTGATCCTTGCAGCGAAAGTTTTAATATGGAAGGGGCTTTAGTATCAATATCGACTCCTATATTTTGATATCGGGAAACCACGGTATCAAAATCATTAAAACGCACAAAATAAGTTTTTCCCTTATAAGATCCTGCTTCCCCTTGGGGCTCGAGTTTCCAATGTAGAAAAGGCAAGACCACAGCTTCTCCCAATTTATACTTTTTTACAAATTCTTCAGCTAGCACTGAAACAGTAGTTTTGCTGTTATCCGAATACCGAACTGTATTCGCATTGGCAGTTTCAAAAACGATTCGGATTTCATATTCAGTAGCATTCAGAAATTGAATCCGAATCAGACTGTTTAACAATTGCTCCTTATTTTTATCGATAGTGAGATGAAAAGGAACCCCTCCGTAAACATCCAAATAATTGTATTCCCCTTCTTGCAAATAATCGATATAAAAATCAAGCTGATCAACCACTTTTTCGTTATGGCTTCTGGATTTAAGGGTATTGGAGATATTCTGTACCTGATCAGAGGTCCCTCCCCAGTTAAACACTAGACTAGTGTTAGTGCCTATAAAAGGATTATTCTCCTCTTTTATAGCAATAGAGGTGTCCAAAGAATATACTTTTTCTTTTCTGACATTGACCTGATGTGCAATCCCAAAACTAACTAGCAAGCTGAGGATAAACCATTTCCAATAACTCGTGATTTTTAATAATAATCCCTTGAAATCAAAACTACTGCGGTTCTCAAAAAACGAAAAGTCATTAGTATCTATCATGCTATACAATTATTTTCTTAGAAGTAAAAAAGTGGTGGTGGCCAAAGATAAAATGGTGATAAAGGTCCCTAAGGATTCGATACCCGTTTTCCCGGTTCCCCATGTTTTTTGTTTCAGCGGTTTTACATAAATATAATCGTTAGGCTGAACAAAATAATAAGGAGATTGCATCGCTTTAATATCTGTCAGATCAATATCTTGCATTTCTGCACCCTGTGGGAATTGTCTGATTATGCTAACCGCTTTTCGGTTTCCTGTTAGTGTAATATCACCCGAATTGGCAATTGCCTGTAAAATAGTTACTTTTTCCTGATAAAGGGTCTTCGTACCGGGTATTCCAATTTCACCATTGATCGTATAACGGAGTCCGGCTAATTTTACGGTTACAAAAATATTAGCCTCGGCTTTGAAGTATTCCGCTAATAATTTGGCCTCAATCTTCATGCGAACTTCTTCCAAAGTTGAACCAAGAACGAGGACTTCCCCCAGAACCGGAATTCTTATAAATCCATGATCATCAACAGTATAGCCTTCGAAATACAATCCTATTTCCGATTTTGTACTGCTAGTAGATTCATTGGCAGTACTAAACATAGCTACTAATTTTGGATCAATAGCTTTAATACTAATGCTGATTATATCAGTGGGCTGTAAGCGATAGGGTTTTGAAATTATAGGACTAATAGTACGCTTATCCCTAGTGGAATCTTTGTCTTGTAAATAAATCAAATCCTTACTTGGAACGCAAGAACTAAATACTATTCCTACAAAAACTAGCAAATTAATGAGAATCTTATTCATTTTTACAAACTATTTTTAATTAAAGATAGTTTTTCGTTGATAAAAACAAAAAAAGAAGCCTATTAAATTATACTAATTACTTTTGAAGGTGTTTTCAAAAGGTACGCGATGTAATATACTTCGACCTAAGGTGATCTCATCAGCATATTCCAATTCATCGCCCACAGATATTCCTCTGGCTATCGTGCTGGTGATGATCGCAAAGTCTTGTATTTGTTTGTAAATGTAAAAATTGGTCGTATCTCCCTCCATAGTAGAGCTTAAGGCAAAAATTATCTCGCTGATGCTACCCGACCGCACTTTATCTACCAGACTCACTATATTCAATTGGCTAGGACCAACACCATCAATAGGCGATATTTTACCTCCTAAAACATGATAAATACCCCGAAACTGACCGGTATTTTCAATTGCCATCACATCGCGAATATCTTCGACTACACATATTATCTGGTGGTTCCTACTGCTGTTCGAACAGATTTCGCAAATTTCTACATCCGATATATTGTGACAACTATCACAAAACTTAACCTCTTGCCGCATCGTCGTCAAAGCTTCCGACAAAAAAACTGTTTGCTCTTTGGGTTGCTTCAATAAATGCAAAACCAATCGCAAAGCGGTACGCTTTCCTATTCCGGGCAATTGAGACATCTCGTTGACTGCCTTCTCTAAAAGTTTTGAAGAAAATTCCATAGCCACAAAGATAGTAAATAGATAATTTTCCTAATAACTATTTTCGAAATTATCAGAGCGTCTGCATCCCCAATAGCCCAATTATTTAATTATTTTTCCTATTTTGGCTACCTATTAAAAAAATTGCTATGACTCCCTTTGCCATCTTATCACTAATTATTGTTTATTTCGGAATCTTGTTTTTCATTTCTCATTTTGTAAGTAAGAAAGACAGTGGAAACGAAGCTTTTTTTAAGGCCAATAAAAACTCCAAATGGTATCTCGTGGCTTTTGGTATGATTGGTACGGCCCTTTCCGGCGTTACTTTTATATCCGTTCCCGGCGAAGTAGGAAATCCGGATACCCAATTTAAATATTTCCAGTTTATTCTGGGGAATGCCATTGGCTTTCTATTTATTGCCAAAGTCTTGCTGCCACTCTATTACCGAATGAACCTGACCTCTATTTACGGTTATATCGAAAAACGACTAGGAACCGTGAGTTATAAAACAGCTGCCTCTATTTTTCTAATCAGCAGAACTATAGGCTCTTCCTTTAGATTGTATTTAGTAGTCATCGTTTTGCAACGCTATGTTTTTGATTTCTACCAAATCCCTTTTGCCCTGACCGTATTAATTTCCTTGGTATTGATATTTGCTTATACCTATCGCGGCGGTCTAAAAACAATTATCATAACCGATACCCTACAAACCTTCTTCCTTGTTTCTTCCGTGTTTTTGACGATATTCTTTATCTGCAACAGCCTGAATCTGAATATCGTCGAAGCCTTTGAGCAGGTAAAAACCAGCAATTATTCGAAAGTGTTCTTTTTTGACGACTTCAATAAAGGGAATTATTTCTTCAAACAAATTCTGGGCGGAATATTTGTAACCATAGCTATGGTAGGACTCGATCAGGATTTGATGCAGAAAAACTTGAGTTGCGCCACCATTGGCGAAGCCCAAAAAAATATGTTCACCTTCACCGGAATTTTTGTGCTGATCAATATTTTCTTTCTTAGTGTGGGTGCTTTATTGTATCTGTATGCCGAAAAGAATGGTATCGCTGTTCCCACTGATTTGATTACAGACAAACCAAGAACCGATCTCTTATTCCCGGAAATTGCCTTTCACCATTTGACCATCATCCCTTCAGTAGTCTTTTTATTGGGATTGACTGCCGCTACTTTTGCCACTACCGATTCCGCTTTAACGGCCCTGACCACCTCTTTTTGTGTTGATTTCCTAGCTATGGACAAGCTCGAAAACAGAAACAAACCCAATGTAGTGCGCAACAGGCATCTGGTGCATCTTGCTTTTTCTTTTCTGATGTTTGTGGTAATAGTAATTTTCAATGCCATCAATGACGCCTCAGTAGTGAGTATGATTTTCAAAATTGCCTCTTATACCTATGGTCCTCTTTTGGGATTGTATGCCTTTGGATTATTGATGAAAACAAAAACCGTTCGCGACAAATGGGTCCCCCTAATTTGTATTCTTGCTCCAGCCATCTGTTTTCTAATCAGCAGCAATTCGGCCCTGCTTTTTGGAGCCTACGTCTTTGACAATGAATTGATTGTAGTAAACGGCCTGCTCACCTTCCTGGGATTATTACTAATCAGCAAACCCGCAATAGAAGACACCCGATTTTAAAAAAAATAGAGCCACTGATTCACAGATTGCTTCGACTTTTCGTTTTAGAAGTCACCCGATTCTACAAAAAAATTATAACCGCAGATTCGCAGATTTTTCGATTTAGAAGTCACCACCCGATTCTACAAAAAAAAATAACCGCAGATTCGCAGATTTTTCGATTTAGAAGTCACTCTCGATTCTACAAAAAAATTATAACCGCAGATTCGCAGATTTTCAAAAATCTTTTTTAATCTGTGAATCTGTG
>Ga0209084_1002147_pt1 | contig 15676 bp, 10 predicted proteins | sample C_130820_MF_Meta_FD_187309 | JGI IMG/M metagenome (GOLD analysis project Ga0209084, IMG submission 187309) | Freshwater microbial communities from Lake Croche, Canada to study carbon cycling - C_130820_MF_MetaG (SPAdes) (version 2) | ecosystem: Environmental > Aquatic > Freshwater > Lake... | reverse complement strand
GCCGCGTTCTATCCGTCATTCTCGATTCATGCCTCCGGCGGTCTGGATTCTGCCCGGCTGCCTGATTTGTTCCAAGCCTCCTCGCTGGTGTGGGCTCTGGGCGGCAGCACCCTCACTCCCATCACCGGCCAGAAATTCCTCCGTGCCCAACGCAATGCCGCGATCGCCGCCCACGCAGCGGCCACTGCGGACTATCGTCAGACGGTGCTCGAGTCGCTGCGCGAGGTGGAAAACGCGTTGCAAGGAGCTGCTATCTTGGAACGCCGGCAGCTGGCCCAGGACAAGGCCTTGCAAGCCGCCCGCAAGACCTTTGAATTGTCGGTAAAGCGCTTCACTGCCGGCCTGGTGAGTTTCCTCGATGTGGTCGATGCCGAGCGCAGCCGCTTGGAGGCCGAACAAGCCGCCAACGCCATCCGCGCCGAACGTCTCGCGCTGTCCGTGGCGCTGATCAAAGCGCTCGGCGGGGAGTGGTAACAAAGACACAAGACTTGAAGACGCAAGACCCAAGACAAGAGAAGAAAATGACCATGCAAGCTTCAAAGAAACCGTCCGACCAGTCCGACCAGTCCGAATCTTTTTCCCAATTTCCAATCACTATCCCCCTTACCCTTATGCGCCCGCTGTTTCTAGCAATCCTATTGGTGCCGCTCACCTCTTGTGACAAAAAACCCGCGGCCCCAGGCGGAATGCCACCCGGCGGCATGCCCGAAGTGGCCGTCATCACCGTGCAAACCCAACGCGTCGAGCTAACCACCGAATTGGCCGGTCGGGTCGCCGCCTCGCAAACCGCCGAGGTGCGCCCACAGGTCGGCGGCATTATTCAAAACCGCTTGTTCACCGAGGGGTCCGACGTCAAGGCCGGCGATGTCCTCTATCAGATTGATCCAGCCAGCTACCAAGCGGCCTACGACGGTGCCGCCGCAGCGCTGGCCAAAGCGCAGGCGAATGTGGCACCGGTGCGGCTCAAGGCGGAGCGCTATAAGGAATTGTTAGCCAGTGAGGCCGTCAGCAAACAGGACTATGATGATATCAGCGCGGCGCAGAAACTCGCGGAAGCTGAGATTGAATTGGCCAAGGCGGCGCTGGAAACGGCCCGCATCAACCTGGCCTACACCAAGGTGATAGCCCCGATTTCCGGGCGCATTGGCCGCTCTGCCGTGACCAACGGCGCCTTGGTCACCGCCAGCCAGCCGCTGCCCCTGGCCACTATCCAATTGCTAGATCCGATGTACGTCGATGTCACCCAGTCGAGCAGCGAAATGTTGCGCCTGCGCAAAGCGCTGGACAGCGGCCAACTCACCCGCAATGGCGGTCAGGCGAAGGTGCAATTGCTGCTGGATGACAACAGCCAGTACCCGGAGCCTGGCACCCTGAAGTTTTCCGAGGCCTTCGTCGATCCGAGCAGCGGCTCGGTCACCTTGCGCACGCTCTTCCCCAATCCAAAACTCGTACTACTGCCCGGTTTGTTCGTGCGCAGCGTGCTCGAAGAGGGGGGCAAGGACGATGCCATTCTGGTGCCGCAACGCGGCGTTACCCGCAATCCGGCCGGCAACGCCATGGTCATGACCGTGAATGGCGAAGAGAAGGTCGAGCCGCGCATCATTTCAGTTAGTCGCAGCGTCGGCGACAGTTGGTTGGTCACTGATGGCTTGAAAGTGGGTGAGCGCGTCATCTTGGAGGGACTGCAAAAGGCCCGCCCGGGCACCCCGGTCAAAGCCATTCCATTCGTCGCCAAGCCCGCTCCCGGTGCTCCTGGTGCTCCCGCCGCTCCCGGTGCGCCTGCCGCCAAGTAATCTCCACAAGCCTGGAAGAAAAATGCAACCGCAGATGAACGCAGATAGACGCAGATAATTAAAGAGTTATGAATTTTACAGCATGCACCTTTAGGATGAGCCGAAGATTCGATAGAACGCGGTCATCTTTTCCGTGTAATCCTCTTCGATCCGTGAAATCCGTGGTGAAAAACGGCAACCCTACCGTTTCCGTTGTCCTTTCCACCACCCGAACCCGGTGGGCGGGTGTGGCACCTGGAGTAACTCGGGCTAAGGAGCCACCACATTCTTGTGGTGGTAGCGGAAGGGTGGACCATGGGGACGTGCCGAAGGCTCTGTTTCATGGCCGGTCCTTCCGCACGACGACAATAAAGTCGTCGCTCCATAACGGGCCGCAGCCGGGCCAAGTTAGTCAGAATGATAATCCTGTTTTTCAGTGGTCAATCTGCCCCGAATCCCCAATGAAGTCCGCCCCGCGCCCTTCGAATTAAAGAATACTCTCCATGCCCAACTTTTTCATCAACCGTCCCATCTTTGCCTGGGTCATCGCCATCATGGTCATGCTGGCGGGCCTCCTGTCTATCAAGACCTTGCCGGTCTCGCAGTACCCGCAGATTGCCCCACCGCAAATCACGATCAACGCCATGTATCCGGGGGCATCCGCCCAGACGGTGCAGGATACGGTGACCCAGGTGATCGAGCAAAAACTCAATGGCATCGACAACCTGATCTATATGTCGTCAACGAGCGACGCGACGGGCGCGGTGGCCATCAACCTGAACTTCAAGGCCGGCACCGACCCGAACATTGCGCAGGTGCAGGTGCAGAATAAATTGCAACTGGCCACGCCGTTGCTGCCGCAAATCGTCCAGCGTCAAGGCATCGCAGTGGTCAAGTCCACCAGAAATTACCTGCTCATTGTCGGCTTGGTATCGGAGGACGCGTCGATGGACCGCAACTCACTCACCGACTACATGGTATCCAACTTACAGGATATCGTCAGCCGGCTCGACGGGGTGGGGGAGTTGATGCTCTTCGGGACTCAGAATGCCATGCGCATCTGGGTCAACCCCGCCAAGCTCAATAATTTTCACCTCGTCACCAATGACGTCATTGCGGCCCTCCAGTCCCAGAATGTCCAAGTTTCCGCCGGTCAATTCGGTGGTCTGCCAGCCAGCAAAGGCCAGCAACTCAACGCCACGATCAATGCCCGCGCCTTGCTCCAGACGGCCCAACAGTTTGATAGTATTATCCTGCGCACCAATAGCGATGGCTCCAGCGTGCGCCTCGGCGACGTAGCCGAAAGCCGCATCGGCACCGAGAACTACGAAGTCCAGTCGTACTACAACGGTAAACCGTTAGGTGGGATGGCGGTGCGGCTAGCGGCCGGTGCCAATGCGCTGGAAACCGGCGATCGGATCAAGGCCAAGATGGCGGAGCTCTCGAAGTACTTTCCGCCGGGCATGCAGGTGGTCTATCCGTATGACTCCACGCCCTTTGTGAGAATCTCCATCGAGGAGGTGGTGCGCACGCTCATTGAGGCGGTGTGCCTGGTGTTTATCATCATGTTTCTATTTCTGCAGAACATCCGTGCCACCCTCATTCCCACCATCGCGGTGCCGGTGGTTTTGTTGGGCACCATGGGCGTGCTCTCCATCGCCGGTTTTTCTATCAACACGCTGACCATGTTTGCGCTGGTTATCGTCATCGGGCTGTTAGTCGATGATGCCATCGTGGTAGTGGAAAACGTCGAGCGAATCATGTCCGAGGAGGGGCTGCCACCCAAGGAGGCCACCATCAAGTCGATGGGTCAGATCACCAGCGCGCTGTGGGGTATTGCCACAGTGCTCACGGCGGTGTTCCTGCCGATGGCATTTTTCAGCGGATCCACCGGGGTGATTTACCGGCAGTTTTCTATCACCATCATCGCCGCCATGATTCTGTCGGTGTTTGTGGCGATGATCCTCACCCCGGCCTTGTGCGCCACCCTCCTCAAGCCCCTTGTCAAGGGCCATCAGGCCGGCGAAAACGGTTGGTTCAGTGGGTTTTTCCGCATCTTCAACCGGGTGTTCGACTTCTGCCGAAGCAAGTACGAAGGCATTGTCGGCCGTTCGTTTAGCAAGCCACTGCGCTACCTGGTGGCGTACGCTGCCATCGTCGCCGCCATGGGTTATTTTTTCCTGCATTTGCCCACGGCCTTCCTGCCGGATGAGGATCAGGGGTTTCTGATTTGTCAGGCGCAATTGCCGGCCGGCGCAACGCAGGAACGCACGACCGAGGTGTTGCGGCAGATGGAACGGTATTTCCTTGAGCACGAGGCTGACTCCGTGGAGGGTGTTATTACCGTAGCGGGCTTTAGTTTTTCGGGCCGCGGCCAGAATATGGGCTTGGCTTGGGTGAAACTCAAAGACTGGAAACTGCGCCCTGGCAAGGATCACCGGGCGCAGGCCATCGTCGGTCGGGCCATGGCCAACTTCTCCAAAATTCGCGACGGCATGGCCTTTGCGTTTTCGCCGCCAGCGGTGCTCGAATTGGGGGTGGCCAATGGCTTCGACTTCCAGTTGCAGGATCGTGGCGGCCTGGGACATGCAAAGCTCATGGAGGCTCGCAACCAATTGTTTGGCATGGCCATGAACAACCCCAAGCTCATGGCGGTCCGCCCGAATGGCCAGGACGACTCGCCTCAGTTCAACCTCGACATCGACGATGTGCGCGCCGGTGCCTTGGGGGTGTCCCTGTCGCAGATCAACGATGTTCTAGCCACCGCCTGGGGCAGTTCTTACGTCAATGATTTCATCCAGAACGGCCGGGTCAAAAAGGTTTTCCTGCAGTCGGATGCCCGCTTTCGCATGCAGCCGGAGGACATCAACAGTTGGTACGTCAATAGCAAGAGCGGCCAGATGGTGCCCTTCTCAGCTTTTTCCAATGCCCGCTGGCAGTTTGGCTCGCCACGTCTCGAACGTTACAACGGTATTCCCGCCGTGGAATTTCTGGGTCAGGCCGCGCCCGGCATCAGCACTGGCGAGGCCATGGCCGAGATGGAAAAATTGGCGGCGCAGTTGCCGCCGGGCATCGGTTATGAGTGGACCGGTCTGTCTTACGAGGAAAAAAATGCCGGGGCTCAGGCGCCGGCCTTGTATGCGATCTCACTGTTGGTGGTGTTCCTTGCGGTGGCGGCTTTGTACGAAAGTTGGACCATCCCGTTTGTCAACCTACTGATGCTGCCGCTTGGCTTGTTAGGCGCGGTGGCCGCGGTCAAGTTGCGGATGTTTCCTAACGATGTCTATCTGCAGATCGGTCTTCTAACCACTGTCGGCTTGTCGACCAAAAACGCTATTTTGATCATTCAGTTCATCAAGCAACTCATGCACGAAGGGCACGATTTGGTTGACGCCACGCTCACCGCGGTGCGCATCCGCTTGCGGCCCGTCATCATGACCTCGCTGGCATTTTTCTTCGGTACGCTGCCGCTGGCGCTGACCCACGGGGCCGGAGCGGCCGCTCAAAACGCCATCGGCACAGCGGTCACTGGCGGCTTGCTCTCGGCCACCTTCATCGACTTGATTTTCATTCCGTTCTTCTTCGTGCTGGTGTCGCGCAGGTTTGGGGCGAAGGAGCCACCACATTCGTGTGGTGGTAGCGGAAGCGCGGCCCATGAATGAGTGCCGAAGGTTCGGCTCATGGGCGTTGCTTCCTCTCGACGACAGTAAGGTCGTCGCTCCCTACCATGCCGCATCCGGGTCAAGTGAGTCGGGAGGAAATTGAATGCAGTCCTTGGCAAGTGGCGCGGCTTACGCCACGTTGCCGCCCGATGAAACGCGTGGTGATTTACACTGATGGTGGCTGCAAGGGCAATCCGGGCCCCGGCGGCTATGGGGTGGTGCTGGTGAGTGGCTCACACCGCAAGGAGCTCGCCGCCGGCTACCGCCTCACCACCAACAACCGCATGGAATTGCGCGGTGCCATCGCCGCCCTCGAATTGCTCCGCGAGCCCTGCTCCGTCGACCTCCACTCGGATTCCAAGTACCTCATCGACGCCCTCGATAAAAATTGGCTGGCTGGCTGGCAACGCCGCGGCTGGCTCACTGCGGCCAAGCAACCCGTGAAAAACCGCGACCTGTGGTTGCTCCTGCTCGCCGCCATCGCTCCGCACACGATCCGCTGGCATTGGGTGAAAGGTCACGCCGGCCACACCGAAAACGAACGCTGCGACGTGCTGGCCAACGCTGCGGTGCAAGCCGGCGGCCTGCTCGAAGACACCGGCTTCGGCGCGTGATGGCAGGCCGGAAAATTTTGGTACTCTTGATAATTGGAGTTGCTGCGGGGACATGGCGCGGGTAGCCATTGTCTAGCGGTAATTGTAATTACAAAATGCATCGTGGTCGTTTTCAGCCAATTCCCATCTTTTCATGGAAAATCCGACCTTTGATTCACAGTCTCGAGGCTTTGCCTTGGTCATCACGCTTGCCCTGATGGTCCTACTCACACTGCTGGTGGTCGGATTGCTGAGCATGTCGAGCATTGCCCTGCGCGACGCCAGTAACAGCCAAGCCATGGCGACGGCACGCAACAACGCGCGCTTGGCCGTCATGCTGGCCATCGGCGAGTTGCAGAAATCGCTGGGGCCGGATCGGGCGGTCACCGCCTCCTCAGAGATCATCACGGCCACTCCTGCCAAGCCCCATACCATCGGCGTCTGGGAGTCGTGGTGGGATTTCAACCCGGCGAGCAGTTCTTTGAATTACAGCCAGGAGAAAACCACCCGCTTCCGGCGCTGGCTGGTCTCTTCGGCCGATCCGGCGGCGCTCACCTCGCGCGATTTCGGCAACGCCGCGTGGACCGGCGATACCATCGAATTGGTCGGCGATAACGCGCTGGGAGGCAAGGCCGACGCCTCCGCCAAGGTGGTTGCCGGCAAGGTGCCGCTCACCCGCGACGGCAAACCCCAAGGTGCCTATGCTTGGCATGTGTCCGACGAATCGGCCAAAGCCCGCATCAATCTGTACCGCGATCCCAGCCAAAACACCACCCTCGCCCAAAAACGCGCCTTGCTCTCCGGTCAGCGCCCTGACCCCTCCGTCGTCAAGTCAATCACTGGCGAACAGCTCACGTTCATGCCCAAGGATGATACCGCGGCGCATTTCACCGCGGCCGACGCCAGTACCTCGAAAATCACCGACCTAGAGCAGGCTAACTTGTTGCCCGATGCCGCTGGTAAGATCAAAGCTTTCCGCAATGACGTCACGCCCTACTCATTGGGGGTGATGACGGATGTGCGCCATGGCGGACTCAAACAGGATTTGTCCAGTGTGTTCGAGATGAACACCACACTGCCCAGCGCCTTCTCCAATAAAGCCACGCTCTATCAATCAGCCCAGCTCCCAACCAGCGATGCCGATCCCTATTGGAGCACCTTGTCGGGCTACTACAACATCTTCCGCAGCATCACCAATCGCGACACCAACCCTTCGCTTCTCACCAAGCCGCTGCAAGATTTGGATATCACAAAAACCCAAAGCCAGACAACGCCCACCACTTACACACTGGGGCCGGTCCTCGCCAAGGTGGAACTCGTCTTGACCTTTGTGGTTCGCCCCGCCACCGGCGGGTGGACTTCCGCAGGGTACGTGGGGCACCTGGTTTTAGCGCCCATTGTCACCCTGCACAATCCCTACAACATCAACCTCTCCTTCGATGAAATGGAACTGACATTCAAAAACGTGCCCGTCGCATTCAATTTCTACGTCAATGGCCAGGCGCAAAACAAAGACCTGACGTCCTTGAGTTCCATGTATTACTTTGGTGACGACCCCAACTTACCAGACAGGCAGTTCAAGATCACCATCGCCAACTGGAAGGACTACGGCTTCGGTGTGATCGGCACGACCAGCACGACCAGGACCGGCCCGATCATCATGAAGCCCGGCCAAACCATGGTTTGCGGAATCTTTATCAATCCGCAAACGACCTACAGCAACAGCGGTGGCGGCGACAGCGACTGGACTAGCGAAAGGGATCTCTGGACTGATCATTCGGTCAAGGCCAGCCCCGGTTTCGGAGGGCGCTGTTTCGGCTACGATCTGGATGTGCTTAATCCGCCCGGCTACAGCATTCTGGAAGCCCTACAAAGCGACAAGTTCGACAGAATACTCGGCTTGAAACCCAGCGACAGGGTGCGCATGGATTTTGCCATTCGAAAGCCCCCCTTGGATAATAGTGGTCAGTTTCAGGTGTCAGCCAAGATCACCTCTAACGGCGCGACCAAGCAATATGGCGGGCTCAGTTTCAACTACGGTTCCGATGCCACTCTTCAATCCGTGTTCCCCACAGTCTATCACTATCCCGCCAGCGGGGACTTCGCCGCCTCTGACGCCTTGGCGCCCAACTTCCCTCCTCCCGATGACGCCTATTTCAGGGGCCATGCCAACGCGAAAACCGTGGCGGTGTTTTCCGCCTCCGCCCACACCACCAACGGCGGCGTTTATGAAACCGGTCAGCGCAGCCAGACGGCCGGTGCCCTCAACGCATTGCAGGATGGGCGCTTGGCGGGCAAGCCCTTCCTGTTCAACAATCCCGCCCGCACGGTCGTCAGCATGGACCTGACTAAGGAAAAACTCGGCGCCCAGTCCCATGAGCTCAACTTGCAGCCCATCGGCAAGTCATTCGACGATTACCTCTTGATAGACGGCACCAACCGCAGCCCCTATCTCACCGGCAACACCACTAAACAGGGCATCAAGTCCGGCAGCTATCTGGAGTTGCCGGTCGGTCCGCTGCAAACCATCGCCGACTTCCGCCGCTCCAATGCCTTGACGTCCTTCTATCTGCCTAACTTTGTCCAGCCCGTCGCCAACTCGATGGTGTCGCCGCTGATGTCCACCACCAAGGTCATTCAGACCGATGTGAAGGTGGCTTCTTATCCCTTGCTCGACCACTCGGTGCTGGCCAACCACGCGCTCTACGACCGGTTTTATTTTTCGACTTTTGCCACCGTCGGCACAGTCACACCGGACCAGGTGTTCAGTGACTTCATGAACGGGAAACGGGTGCTGCCACTGCAGGGGTTCGAGCCCCATCTGCCCGCCGGTAAAACCGTGGACGCCGCCAAAACGGAACTCTTCGCCTCCAGCCAACCGCGCGACACCGCCTATCAAATGGCGGCGGAATACCAGATGCTCCGCGGCCCGTTCAACGTCAATTCGATGAGCGTGCAGGCGTGGAAAGCCATGCTCGCATCCCTCAATAAGGGCCAGTTGGTGACCCTGTGGGCGAAGAGCGGGCTACTGGAAACCAAGGCCGCCACCGGCATCCCGATCCCCGGCATGTCCTTGCTCAATGGCGGCGGCTCCAATACAACGTCGGATGCCAGCAAGATAGACGATCCTAAGACCAACGGCTGGAACGGCTGCCGAGAACTCACCGAAAGCCAAATCGAACAACTCGCCACCCGCATCGTCGAGCAAGTGCGTCTGCGCGGGCCCTTCCTGTCCCTCTCCGAATTTGTCAACCGCCAGATCGGCAGCGAAAGTGAGTTGACCCGCAGCGGCGCGCTGGATGTGGCCATCGACAAGTCCGGGGTGAATGCGAACTTCTTGGCGCAGGTTCCTATCACCGTCGCCGACGTCAGTGACGCCAAACTCTACAACTTCAATACCCCGATGGCCGTCACCGGTAATCCTGCCGCCGGCGCTCCCGGCTATATCGGCCAGGGCGAGCTGATGCGCTTGCTCGAACCGGCCGCCACCGTGCGTGGCGATACCTTCGTCATCCGCGTTTGCGGCGAGGCTTGCGATGCCAATGGCAAGGTCACCGCCCGCGCCTATGCCGAGGCGGTGGTGCAACGCATGCCCGAATATGTGGACTCGGTTGACCGGCCCTCGCTCAATGTGTACACCGATGCCAAGGCCGCCCTGGCTAACCGGACTTTCGGGCGGCGCTTCAACTTGGTGGCGTTCCACTGGCTGACCAGCAATGACATCTAACACTCATGCCCATCAAACTGACCCTCTGGTTTCTAACTGTTTTATTGCTGCCCGTCGCGGGCCATGCCCAATCATCTGAAGCGGCCGCACCGCTGCGGATCCGCGCGGTGCTGCACGACCCGGTTCATCCCGTCGCGGACTTGTACCTCAGAGACCAGATCGGGGCGGTGGTGAAATTAAAGCTCCTCGCCGAAGGGCTTTCCGAGGCGCAAACCACTTTACCGGTCAATGGTTCGTTGCTGCTCTACGACACTGCCACGGTCGATCCGAAAAACCCGGCACCCAGCCTGGCGGCCAGCGTGGTGGTGCCGCCCGGTACCAAGCGGGCGATCGTGGTGGTGTTGCCGGCCCCTGCGGCGAGCAAGCCCGCCTATCGCTTGATCCTCATTAATGATGCTGCGGCGGTCTTTCCCATGGGTGAGTCGCGGGTGGTCAGCCTGCTGCCGGTGGATACCGCAGTGGAAGCCGGCGAACACAAACTGCAGGTGCTGGCAGGTAAAATCACCCGTCTCCCGCCGGTCAAAAAGGTCAATGATTACAACCTGGCGCAAACCAATTTTTATTACAAACAGGGTGAATCCTGGGTGCCGTTCACCGAACGCCAATTGCAATATATCGACGAGTACCGGCGCATTTTTGTAGTACACGCGACGCCGGGGGCCACCCAGCCATCCGTCACCACCATCGTGGACACCGCGCCTGCCGTGTTACCGACGCACGGTCAAGCCACAGGTAAGCATGATTGAGGGCTGACCAGGGCTCAGTCTTTGATGGCGGCGGCCTGTTGTGTGAAGAGGTCGTGGAGTTCGTCGGCGAGGGCCGGGCTGACCTGATTGCGCAGATGGCTCACCGCGGTGGTGTTGAGAAACTCGCGGCCGCGGCCGGCGTTGGGCTTTTCAAAAAAGCACCCGCAGTCCCTCAGTTGCGGCTAGTATCCGTTGGTTGGTGTCAAAGGTGAGGAATTCCTTGGCTCCCAATTCCTGAGCTGTTGCCACGTGGAGGATATCCATAGCGCGGTGCCCATGGGCGTCCGTGTAAAGCTCACTCAGGCGTTCCGCAGCCGCATGCACCTGTGGCCAAGGACAGGGGATAATCACGACCGCGCCACTGACCAAATCCGCCTTCAGGTCGGCTAGCATTTTCATGCCTTGGGCTTTGGGGAATCCTTTGCTGGCATGCTGCCGGTGCAGGCGTATCTGAAACCGCACCGATTGCCGGAACTCGAAGAGCAACAATGTCGTCACCTCCAAGGGTCCGGCCATCGTGGCGAAATAGGCCGCCGCCTGAGCGGAGTTTTCCTGCAAGCGATAAAGCGCGTAAAGAAAGGAAGTGTCCGGGTAACAGGTCATCCCTCCTCGCCCTTCAGTTCCTCCGCACGCATCGCCGCCACCTCCTTCAGGGTGAAGACCCGTTCACCCCAAGTCGCACGCAGGCGGGCCATGATGTCGGGTTTGGCGGGCTCGCCAGAGGCCAGCGGTGCCACCAGCGCAGGCACCAGCGTGGCAATGATGCGTCCACGTTTGCTGATGGACACGGACTCGCCCTCATGAACCCATGCCTCAATACGAGGGAATTCATTGCGCAATTCTCGAACGGATGCCGTCTTCATGTGATCCCAATTTTGTCTCACGTCATGGATTTGTCAAACCTAAATGCCAGTCGCAACCTCATTCAGGCCTCAGTGTCCGATGGCGGCGGCCTGTTGTGTAAAGAGGTCGTGGAGTTCGTCTGCGAGGGTCGGGCTAATCTGATTGCGCAGATGGCTCACGGCGGTGGTGTTGAGAAACTCGCGGCTGCGGCTGGCATGAGCAAACCAATCGACTTCTATCAGGATCTTGGGTCCCGCCGGGCTACTGATCACCGGATAGATCGGGTGGCTATGCGGGTCGCTGGTGTGGCTGCACACCGCCACGGTGGTCCAAGTGTGGCCGCGGGTCACCGTGAGAATGGCGGCGGCGGAAGTGGCCTTGCCGGCACCGCTGATTTCGTAGCTGAGGTTGCGCAACACCCGCGCCGGGCTGGTGTCCGGATCCAGCCAAGCAGTCAGTGCTAGGGCCTCGGCGACGTTGCCAGCTCGGATGGCGGCCAGCCAGGACTCGACGAGGCTGCGGGCTGCGGCCTCTGGCGGGGCGTTGCCAGGCGCGAGGGCGCTTACCTGCGTGCTGCCAGACAGGCCGCTGGTCCGCCAAGTATCGGCCCGGCGAGAGGCCTCGCCATCGGCCCAGGTTTTGGCGGCGAGCAGGTTGGCCGCGGCCGGCGCCTTGGGCAGAAAGCCGGCGAGCAAGTGCCAGCCGGCGGCCGCTTTTTCAAAAAAGCACACATGCACGTCCAAGCGGTCGGGTTCGCGCAGCGAAAAGTACTGGAAGCTGGCAGCCGCCACTGAGTCGGTCGCAAAAAATCCCAGCGCTAGCGGGTGGCGGATGCAGGCGGGATCGTGCAAGGCACCCCAGGCGCTGGCGGCCCGCAAACAGCCCAGGCGCGCGGTTGTTTTATCACCATCGAGATCGAGCATGGCCATCAGCGGTTCGAGGGTCGGCGCGTGGAGGGCTTGCTCGTAGGCGCTGAGGGCCGCCTGTGGCGTAGGCAAAGCTTGCAGGGGGATCGTGTGGCGCAGGGTGGCCGGATAGTTTGAGAGCCATGGGGTGTCCGGGTCATCGGCGGCGGGTATCTGGGGTTTCGCTGAAACAAACCAAGGTGGCAGATTCACCTGCCAGAGGCCGTCGGCGGTTTTCTCCAGATTCAATTCGACGAGTTCCAATGGGAGCTGGGCCGGGTGGCCGGGGGCAGCGATGGGATCGAGGCAGGCGATGGCCAGCGAAGCGCTGCTCGCCTCGGTATTCTCTCTGACGACGCAGCGCAAAACCTCCGGCGCGACGAGCAGACGCCACGGGCGTTTGGCAGTTTGGGGCTCAGCCGCGGCAGCTTCGGCGGCCTGCAGTCGCTTGTTCCAGTCTTCGGGCGGTTCGGGTTGCAGCCCGCCTAACAAGCCTAGCATGACCGGCAATTGCTGTTTGGCGCAGGCATCGAGGAAGCGCCGGGCGACGGTTGTGGGAGCGAGTTGGCGCAACTCCTCGGGTGGGAGCGCCACGCTGATGGCTTGGCGCATGCGCTCGCCGGCTTGCTGTTGGATCGCGGCGAGTTCGACGGCTTGTTGTTCGAGCATCCAAGCCTCGAGGGCAGCGAGGCGTTGGCGCAGGCCCGGGGCGTAGCCGACGCCGCTATTTTCAAATGAGGCGAGCACCGGAGCAGGCCGCCAGGCATCGCCGTGTTTGATCAAGGCCACGGCGAACACGCGAAGGCGATTGGGATCGAAGCCGCCGACTTTGCGCACCAATACGGCGGCGAGGTTGGCGTCGATTTTGGTGCTACTGGCTTCCAAGGTGCCGTGGTCGAGATCGGCGGCGTTGCGTTCGAGGCGCCGGGCGATTTCACGGCGTTTGGGCTCGTCGGTATTGGCGGTGAGGTCGGTGTCGCCGCCGGGTTCGATGTTGAGTTTGCCCGTCCGCACCTTGTCAAGAAACTCGACGGCCACTTGTGCCGGTTCGCGGGAACCGGCCAACGCCGCCCCGGTCATCGCAAGCATCAGGCAGAGGGATTTCACTGGCACAACTTATAGCAGTCGCGCCGCGCCTGCGAAAGCCCGGATTGCCGGAAATTTCTCCCCCTATTCGATGACCCGCAGCAATTCCGGCAGGGCTCCGGGCACTCCTGCCAGGCGCGGGATGGCGTCCCAGGCATCGCGCTCACCAACGCTGCGCTGGAGCAGTCGGCGGGCGGTTTCTGCACGATTTTGGGGTTCGGCAATGATTGCTTGCAGCGGGTCGCTGGCGGCTTGCCGGGTTAATTGCCAGGCGTGCTGGAAGCGGGTGTCCACCATGCCTTTGCGCTCGCCCCATTGCCGGCACTCGCCGCCGCGTAGGTCGGCCAGCCACACCCCGGTTTTGTTCGAGCGGGCGATCCACCAGTCGTCGGCAAAGGCCGCCACGCGCTTGGCATCTGGGGTGTCGGCTAGCGTGGCCAAAGCCTGGCGCTGGCGCGGGAAAACCGTCCAGCGTACTGGCGTGGAATACCATTCAAACACCGAGCGGTAGCCGACCCAGATTTCATCGCCGCGATCCACCAAGCCGCGCCACAGCAGGAGGTTCCACGGGCTGGGAGATTCCGTTAGCCGCGCGTACGAGCTGCCGCGGTGGGCCAAATCCGCGGTAAAACCGGCGGCGCTTGTCCACTTGGTCAAGCCCGCCAGCACCAGGTAGCCGCCGCACAGGCCCACGCCCCACCCCCATCGGCGGCGACGTTTAATTTGCGCTTGTTTACTGCGCAACCCGATCAGACTCAGCAACATCACCAGCAGCGGCACGGCGAGCATGCCGTCACCCTGACCTAGCAATCCGCAGCCGACCCGCGGCCCCGGGTATGGCCACAGCACCTGCACGCCCGGCAGACTGAGGCTGTCGATGAGCAGGTGGCTAGTCCACACCAGGGCGATGAACCCGCCAGCCTGTGCTTGGGTCACCTTGGCGCGGCGGCATGGATTGGCCAGACTGCGCGGCAGGACCAGCGCCAACAGCAGCATCACCACCAGCGAATGACTGGCCACCAACGTCTGCGCCAGCCGCCCTGAAGTGGATAGAAAAAGCGCCAGCAGCGCGTCCAACAAATCTGGGGTGATCCCCAGCAGCAGGCCCCAGCCCAACGCCCGGATGCCCAGACGTTTGCCGAGCATGAGCTCGCCGAGCGCGGCGCCTGCGGCCGCTTGCGTGATCCAATTCATCCTACGCCAGCTTCCCGCGCTGCCCCGATTAGTCAACTGGAATCAGCTATACCTGTTCCGCGGCCTAGCGCAGGCTCACCGCATCGGGCTTGGGAAAGTCTGCGGGCACGGGTTGGGTCACCTTGCCGGTAGCGGCCCATTCGGTGCCGCGTTGCAGAGTGGTGATGAAGCCGACGCATTGCATGGCCTCGGTCCCGTGGCCGATCATGGTGTGGAACACGCGGCCCTTGCCGAAGTCGATGGCTATCAGCAGGGCCTCATGCTCGCCACTGCCGCCGAACTTCGTATCTGCGAAGGCGGTCGCCAGGATGGTCGCGTTTTTAGCTGGGCCGCGCATGAAATCGTAGAGTTCGTCGGCGGGGTGCAGCCAATTTTCCGGCAGACCAGCCATGATCGGGTGCTTGGGCGAGCGGGTTTCCAGCACGAACGGGTGCTGTGCGCCATGATGACCGACGGTGCCGGGCTGAGTATCGAGCACCTGCTTGCCATCTTTCCAGCGCAGGTAGGCACCCGACGTGTCATCGCGGCCACTCCAGCCGCCAACGGCAATCATCGCGTTGTAGGCCGGCCATTTCGGAAATGAATTATCGGCGGCATGCACCACCACCAAGCCGCCCCCGCCGGCGACGTATGCCTCAAATGCTTGGCACGTGGCATCGCTCCACATGGCCCCGTTGTAGTTCATCACCACGACCTTGTATTTGGCAAAATCCGGCTGGAATGCCGCCAGCTCCGGTCCATTGCCGCCGGGCGCGGTCGCCACCTCTACGCTGAACAGGCCGGTGGCTTCCAAGTCTTTCTTCATCACTGGAGTGGTGGCTTTCCAATCGTGGTTGTTTTGGCCATCAATAATGAGGGTGGGCAATGGGGCCGCCAGCACTGGAAGCACACTTGCGGCGAGTAACCATGCAGCACAAAGCGTTTTCATAGAGGCTCAAGCTGGGAGGAGGCCAGACTGCTGGCAAGCGAAATCCTGCTGCAGCGGCAAATCGCTCTGTGTGACAAAATGCCAGGGAGTGCGGCAGCTCGCTGCCGCCCGGCCAAGCCAGCTTGCTGGCGAGTGTTGCCTTGCCACGGGATGAGTGGTCTATGGAAAGCGGAAGTCTCCACGCATTGGCTGCCCATGGGCGGCCGGCTCAAGCCGGCGC